>Ga0247681_1000108_pt1 | contig 8347 bp, 14 predicted proteins | sample CNK22_metaG_FD_182798 | JGI IMG/M metagenome (GOLD analysis project Ga0247681, IMG submission 182798) | Soil microbial communities from Purdue University Martell Research Forest, Indiana, United States - CNK22 | ecosystem: Environmental > Terrestrial > Soil > Temperate forest > Bulk soil | place... | reverse complement strand
CGCCTGCCTGATTTCATCTTTCGAGAACTGCGCGATGTTGTTCTTCGTCAGGCTTTCGAGCCGCGTTGCGACGTGGTTCGGGCCTGCGTTGACGTAGTCGAGGGTTTTCGCCCCTGCCAGATTGTAGAGGTCCGCCGCGAGCAATTCGTTCTTGACGTGATCCGCGCTCGGCGGGGCCTTGATGTAATACTTCACGCCTTTGGCGGTCTGATAGATGCCGCCTTTGTTGCTGCCCATCTGCGAGCCGACTTTCTTCATCGCAGACGGCGTGATGTGTTCGACCTTGCCGAGGTAGGCGGCCTCGTACTTCGCGACCGTCTCTGGCGAGGGCTGGTTGTATCCGCCGACCGATCCCGACTTCCACCAGTTCTTGCGGAAGTATTCGCTGCCCGGTGCGCCTGTCTCGGTCCACTTCCCCTTCGGGTCGCGTTCTTGGCCCGGGTCAAAGCCTGCGTCGGTCACCTTGCCGGTGATGCGATCAGCTCGGGCCTTCGCCAAGCGAAACGCCTCGTCAATGTAGGGCGAGGTCCATGCGCCGAGGTAGCCCATGATTACCTGGCGCATGGCCTCGTCGAGCCACCTCTGGAATGTGCGCACCCTGTCCCCGCCATGAAGGGACGCTTGGATCGACACCACAGAAGGGTCGAGACCTAAAACGTCGCTCCCCCCAAGGGCCTGTAGGCACAGTTTCCGCAAGGTGGCCCACCGACTGTCCATGTCGCGTCGGAAGCGGGCACGAATGACCTGCGTCCCGGTCGGATCCGCGGCTGAGACGGGTGACCGGGACGCATCCTCTGAAACCACGCGCACCGCCAGGGGGCTGGTTAAGGTTTTGTCGTGACGGCAGAGGGATTGAAGAACAGCAACCATCAGAAGAGCGTCCCGCCGATGGCTCCGGGGCTGTAGAAGGGCGCGATGCCGCCGCTCGGCCACGGGAAGCCCGACGAGAGGTCGCCGGGATCGTGCGTGGCGATCGTGCAGCCGTAGAGGCGCTTCGCCAACGTCAGCGTGACTTGGCCGCTCTGGCCCACGTCGACTTCGGTGAGGTCGCTAGATCGCGCTGGCACTGGCATTCAGGAGTTCCTGTCCTCGGTCGTAAATCATCGGCCCGCTGTCCCGGTTCTTCATCTTGCGGCAGTCGAAGTCCTGACAAACCTTCGGGGCGCGGTCGTGAATGCTGCAGCCGGTGTCGGCGAGATAGAAGCAGTCCCCGTTCGGCTTGCGCTTTAAGGCGCGACGTCCTTGCACCCACATCCATTGGTACTTGCTGTACTCGGTGTCTCGCAAAGGGGTTAGCATCTTGCAGCAAAGGTGGCAGGTCCCGCACGGAACGTCCGCCATCAGTCCTGCTCCCAATAGTCGCAGACGTCCTCGGGTAGGATCATGCCCTCCACCAACGTGCAGCGGTCCGGGGCCTCAAACATCGAGCAATTCCCGCAGCGCTCTGGCCCTCCGGTCTGCCGGTAGTTGGCTTCCGCCTTGGTCACCATGCGGTCGTTCACGTCGACCGGCTCGGCATCCTGATTCTGCGTCACCCGGATGTTCGGGACCTTCGGCTCGACGCCGAGGCGCTTCATCAGCCCAGGCATCGGATCGGCGGGTTCTGGCGGGGCGGCTGCAGGCGGCTTGTCCTGTGGCGATGCGCCTCCGGGTCCGGCCAATTGCTTCGGCATGGCCTCTTGGGTCGATTGCGCCATCGCGCCTGCCAGCCGTGACCACGCCACCTGAATATCCGGCTCGGGCGGCTCGGCCCCGAATTTGTCGAGGGCGTCCTGGAAGCCGGGGTAGAAGTTGTCATCGAGCAGTTGCTGGACGCGTCCCTCGCGCAGCACGTCCTCGTTGATCAGTCCCATCTCGATATCGGTCTTGGCGACGTTGGCCTTGGCAGCTGCCAGCGCGGCCTTGCCGCTTTCGTCCAACTGCCACAACGGGGACCAGTCGTAGACGATGCTGTCGTCGTACTTGCCGAGGGCATGCCGGACCACGCATTCATCCAACAGCGCCATTGCTGGCGAGTAGACGGTTTTCTGCTTGGCAGCGATCCGGTCGTAATAGTTGCGCAGGTCGACGTTGGCTCCGCCGTTGCCGCCTGAACTCATGCCGCCGCCGTCCATGCCGCGTCCCCCAGTCTGTCCGATGAGACGAGACATGGGGATGTCTGCCGCGCCGCCGGCAAGCACGAGGTACTCATGAAGCATGTTCGGCAGGCCTTGGAAGCGGGTCTGGATGCGTTCCCACTCCTCCTCCTTGTCGAGCAGCAATGAGTTCACAGCCGACTTCGCCTGGTTGGCGAACGAGAAACGGGACAGCACGCGGTTGGCGTATTCGGTGGTGGCGATCTGCTTGGAGAAGTCCGGGATTTTCACCACGTCGATCTTGGCGTCGTTGATCATGTTGGCGATGCCGCCCACCACCATCCCGATGTCCTTGAGGACGTCATCGACGGTTTGCAGGATGCTGTCGCCCCATCCACCGCCCATCGGGATCAGGCGCCAGTCGGGCAGGTCGTTGCCGGTGAACACGACGATGCGGCTCGGATGCACCATCGCCATGCCTGCGGCCGGTACGGTCTGGGCGCTCCCGCCTAGCTGTGGCTTGGCTGGTCCCGGCCTGTAGCTGCCATTCATTGGCGCTGTGAGGCCTGCCTGCTTGCCGCGCTCGATGCCGAAAACCGGGGTGGCGACCGTGTAGTATTCCGGTTGCGTGTAGTACGGGGACTCGACGTTGAAGATGCGCGGGCCTGCGAACAACTCGTATCGGTTCATGACGACGACGAATTCGATATCGCCCTTGCCGACGCTTTTGAGGTCCAACTCGGTCGCCGGGTCCTGCCCTTTGATGCCGAAGACCAGCGCCGCGCCGCCGTAAAGCCGTGAGCGAATGAGGGCCTGCTTGGTTTTCTCCTGCAGGTTCAGCGCCTTTTCCGCCGCCTTGATGTCCTCGAGGGCCTCCGGTTCGGCCTGCCAATCGCGCCACTCGCGGGTCGCGTCCTCGGCGGGTGCGTCCACAATCTTGCGGGCCACCCAATCGCCCCGGTAGGCGTTCTCGACGTCCTGCCGCGTGAGCAGGTTCAGCTTGTACTGCAGACTGGTCGTGGGGTCCTTCGCCGTGCCCATGCCGGTGATGAAGGAAAACAACGAGTCGAAGATGTTGGTCGACATCAATCCCACGGTGGCTTTTCTCCGAATGCCTTGCTGACGTACGCAAGGCGCTGTGGTGAGAGTTCACGGCCCCGGTCGAGGATGGCTTGGGGGAAGCCGCCTTTGACGGCCTGCCTGCGCCACCCGCGATCGGAGTGACGGTAAAGGTGCCTGCAGTCGAACTCCCGGCAGCGCCTCGGCGCTTGCCCGTGGATTCCGCAGCCTTTCTCCGTCAGGTAGATGCACTCGCCATTTGGCTTGCGCTGGAGGACGCGCCCCATGTTCTGGCCGTCCTTGATGCAGTTGCCCCACTTGTAGTTGGCGTATTCGTCGTCATCGAGAAACACGAAAAAGGCCGTGCAGCAGAGCCTGCAGGTCCCGCATGGCACCTCGGCCACGCCGTTGACCATCAGTGTCGGCAGTGGGACCGGGAGGTCTTTCATCCCTCCACCGCTTCCTTGAGCCGGTCCGACAGGACCTTGCCCGGTTTGATGAACTCGCAGAGATGCTGCGTCTTCCAGAGCGGTGGCTTGACGTTCGCCCGCTGTATCATCGATTGCTTCGGGCCGTCCTTGCGGAAGCCCTTCGTCGCGTGCAGCGAGTAGCGCGTCACTGTGGTCCGGCGCACCCACTCCCCGCCATCCCGCCAGACGGTCTGCTCGATGTGGACTTGCAGCCCTTTGTTGCTGTTCTTCATCCGTATGCCACTGCCATCAGCACGAACAGCAGTCCTCCCATTAAAATCACGAAGGCCACCTGGTTTGCGGTCACCTTGGCCGCCAATCCACGAGGACCTTGCCCTCGACGCGTTCGCTCACCCACTCCTCGCCCTTCATGACGTAGCTGGTCGGGTCGTTCGGGTCGCTGAGGACGTCGCGCACCACAAACCCTTGCTCCTCGTCGGCGGTGCGGACCCGGTTTCCCTGATCGACGCCATCGAGAAAGACGTGACACTTGCCGCCCATTGAAATGCCGAGTTGCCAAGCCTCGTAGCCGGGGTCGCTTGGGTCAGTCGATACGCGCATCAATGCCAGCCCTTCCCAAAAAACAGCAGCAGAAAAATGTTGAACGCCGCCTCTGCGTATAGGTAAACGCCGAATATGATCACGAGCAGCAGGACCACCCAGGCGTACTTCATCATGCCCGCCCTCCTGTCGCTTCGCCAATCGCGCCGTCATGCGCCACGGGGATTTTGACGTACTTCATGCTGTCGGCCATGCACAGCGGTGATCGCTTTTGGTGGTCGTCGGAGACCTGATCACGAAGGCGTTCGACAAACTCATCGACGCGCTCGTGCTTGCCGCGCTCCTGTGACTGCAGCGAGACCTCGTCCTGCATGCAGTTGCAGGCGTATTTGATTTCGATCCAGCGTGCGTTCATGCGGTCCATCCCTGTCCGGGTACGTAACGTCGACGCTGTGGTACCGGGTTGATGCGGGGCGGCGGTCTGATGCCCGCGATCAACGCCTGCTCCAATTCCTTTTCGCCTGTCGGTCCGCCCACCCATTCCATCGAACTGTCGTATGTCGAGGCTGTGGCCTTGCACATGACCGCCAACGCAAGCGAGCAGACGCAGTCGTCGTGGAAGCCCTCGGGGGCTGTGTAGCGCGTTCCGGTCCTTGTGTGTTCGTACTCAAATCGCTCGAGTTCGAACACGATTTCCCCGTCCGGGTAGGTGATGGCCTTGGTCTGGATGGCAACCGCGAGGCCTTCCATCAGCTTTTGCTTGCTTGAGGGGCTGAAGTGGTAGCCCTCGAAATTCGAACCGCCCGTTTTCTGCAGCATCTCGACAATCGGGTCGCCGACGCCTGTGGAGTCAACGAGCGCCTTTGTCATTCCGGTACTCTCGAGGATGCGCCGCGTGATGACCATCCAGTCCTCACGGAAGCGTTCGAACCTGCAGACCTTGCCGTCGCGGTCCAAGGCGATGCCGACCGTGTAGTCGTTCGACTTGCCCAGATCCCATCCCCAGACCTGCGGGCGCTTGTCTGATAGCTCGCCGATGCAGGCTTTGATCTGCCTGTAGCCGAAGGGGTTACCTTCGTCGTCTGAGGCCTCTGCAAGGTAGAGTTCGCGGAACACGGCCTCGGGCAGCGTGCGCCGGGCGTCCTCGATTTCCTCTGCCGCCAGCACCCCGGCATCGATCGCGTCGTGCGCGATGAGCCGGTGGAATGCCATCTCGGTGCCAGGTTGATCGGCTTCCTGCTCGGCCTTGCGTGCCAACTGATAAAACCAGTTCAGCCGGCCTTTCACGTTGCCGATGATGCGGATCGGTCCGCGTGTGGCGGTCAGCGTCGAACGTACCGCGTGCCAGGATTCTTCCTTGACGCGGCTGGCCTCATCGATAACCGCGGCATAGACGTCTTCGCCGTAGAGCGTGTCGGGGTGGTCGCCTGACTTGAACCAGAGAACCGCGCCGTTCATCAGCGTGATTGTCTTGAGCGTCAGATTTGGCGAGCGCCTGGTCGGGTGGATCGCCTGCAGGGTGCGCCGAAACGCGATGTCCGCCTGCGTCGAAACCGGGGCCACCCACCAGAAGTTCTGGCCTGCCAGCCCTTGGAGGCCTTTCTCGTGAAACCAGATGATCGCGCCGGACGTCTTTCCGGCCTTTGTCGAGGCCTCGATCAGCGAGTAGCGGTGCGGATCGAAGAGCGCATTGAACTGCTTCTCGTACATCGGCGGCCGGACGTACTCGATCCGGTGGCGCTCGTAGAATGGCTCGTGGATGGCCATGTCATGTCGTCGTCGAGAGGGTGTTGCAGATGCGGGCGGCGTAGAAGTCCCCCGCCCACAAGTCCACCCGATGCGGCTCGAAATAAGTCTTATCGCCTGGTCCGATGCCGTCGATCTCGACGCATTCGATGGAGGTCAGGCCTCGGGCTGGCCCAAATATCAACTCATGCTTTATCGGCATGACGACAAGGTCCCCAACGCAGTTACGCTCAAGCGTGAGGTGGACGCTCGTGCGCCATACCACCTTGTTGTTGATGTCGATCACCCGCACTTCGCACTTCGGCAATCCTAAGAGCCAGGCGAGGAGGTGTTTCATGGATGGGCCTCGGTGAAAGGAAGCATCCGTTCCTTCACTGGCGTCTCAAGGGCCTTGGCTGCAAACCCAACGATGGCTTCCATCGCCTTGAGGTGCCGCTCGAGGAGTTCGTTCTGCTTCAGCAGCAGTTCCAGGACCTGGTCGACGCGGTCATCGTTTACGATGCCAACTCGCGCCTCAATCATATCAGCCATGTCCATTCCCTCCTCCGTTGACCGTCTTCGGCTCGGGTTGATGCTCGATGACCTTTGCCTTGGTCGCCGCCCGTTGGCTGTCGAAGATGGTCAGTTCGTACTTGGTGACCCGCTGCAGCTGGTCGTCCGGTGCCGGTGCCACAACGATGGCCCGGAATGTCGGTGATTGATACGGGGCCAGTTTCGATGCGCATTCCATCGCAAGCCGCGCCCATCGCTCATAATTGTCGGCCTGCTCTGGCTGCATCCGTTGGCCTTTGGTCGGCTGGTACGGCAGCGCAGCATTCACGAAGGTCGCCATCAGGGTGTCGAGGACGTCCTTGGCCAGTGGCCGGTGTTCCTCTTTGGCCTTTTGCAGTTCGGCTTCCGCTGCCAGCGCTTTCTCAAGCGTGGCCCTATTCGGTGTGCCTTTCTTGCGTCCGCCCCATTGGGGGTGGCCTTTTGGCGCTGGCATCAAAACGACTTTCGTTTGGGTCGTTTACCTTTATCGAAACTGTTCCTTATTGAACAGCGCCCCTGTTCCGAATCACCTAGGGGTTCCCCATGCAGATATCATCAAGCCCAACGATATTGGACCCAATGCGCCTCAAGCGTCCGGCCTGTCCTAAGTGCAAGTGCGAGGAGATGTGGATTGCTCGTATTGAGCCTTACGACTTTGTCGACCACGACCGCCGCACGTTTGAGTGTCCCCGGTGTCAGTGTACCCGGGTGGAAATCGTCAAGTATCGCTAGTCTGGAACATTGCCCTCTGCTTCCACGTTCCCCTATTGGCTGCAGGGAGGAGCACTGGAGGGCTGACCTATGACAGGTTCTGCGCTTATGGACTTCCTGATCACCATCGTGGTGGTCTTGGGTATCGGCGCGTTGTTCTTCGTCACCATCGACCGCCTCGCGCCTGACGCCTTGCTGAACAAAATCGCGAAGATTGCTGTGGGCGTGGTCCTTGCGGTCGTGCTGTTGCTTGCCGTGAAGGGTGTTCTGTTTGGCGGCGGGGCGATGGTGGCCTCAGCCTCTGGCGTTATTGGCTTTGCCATCGGCGTGGTGGTCATCATCGTCGTCCTGTTCCTTGTGGACAAGGCCTTGGGCTATTTGCTCGGGATGATCGGTCAGACCGCTGTCGACATCATCCGGTACGTGATCTTCGCCGTGGCGCTGATTGCCCTGTTGATTGTGGCGGATCAGTCACTGTTCGGAGGGTCGCACACTGGGAGGTATATCGACCTTGGATCGACGCCTTCGATCATGAAGCCGGAACGTCGTTAGTTCCCCCGTGGCCCTAGCGACATGTGACTGCGCCCGTGGTGGTTTCCATTGGCGCTTACGCTAGGGCGCTCTGGGGTTAACTCGCCTCTACCTGCGCTCAAGAGCCTCAAGCCTTTTCTCTACTCGTTCCATCTCGCGTTGGTATGCCGTCATGCGGTCATCGAGTTGGTGCTGTATCGCGCTCACTCGCCACTCCATGATGGCGCTCATGCTCCCGGCTAGGCCGGTCATGATGGCGGTCAAGAGGCCGCAAATGACGAAGATATTTGCGAGAGAGAGGTTTATGGCCATCGGGGTTACCGCAGCAGCATGGCCAGTTGCCGCTCGAATGGCTCGCGCTTCTCGACAATCCAGAAGTGCCTTCCGAGTTCGGCCATGAATTCGTCCCGGGGAAAGCCGGGGTGGCCGGTGAAGGGGTGGTGAAAGTCGGTCGCGATGGCGTATTTGGTCGTGGCGCTCGGGCGTCCGTAGGAACGCATGTTGGCCAGTATCTTGCGCCATCCGGTCGCGTGATCGATGCAGTTCCAGCAGATCACGGTGTCGAAGGCTTCGATGAGTTCGGGGATGAGTACTTCGGCGGGCTGTGCGTAGACGCCCACGTCCTCCCACCAGTCGGATGGGGTTATCTTTTGGTATTCGAGCGCCAATGGCTCGATCACGAAGCACGGTTTGAATGGGGGTCTGGGTCCGCAGCCGATGTCG
>Ga0247681_1000107_pt1 | contig 8360 bp, 16 predicted proteins | sample CNK22_metaG_FD_182798 | JGI IMG/M metagenome (GOLD analysis project Ga0247681, IMG submission 182798) | Soil microbial communities from Purdue University Martell Research Forest, Indiana, United States - CNK22 | ecosystem: Environmental > Terrestrial > Soil > Temperate forest > Bulk soil | place... | reverse complement strand
CCGCCGCCCACGCCGCCCTCGCCGCCGCCCACGCCGCCCTCGCCGCCTCCGCCGCCCGATCCTCACCACGCAGCCAAGCACCGGCCCACTCTGCAAATCTCGCTTCCTTGTAGACCTGCAAGGCGCATAGAATCCCGTAAGCAACTCGCTGCACGGTGCCCACTTCGGGCAGTTCCACCTCGTGCAGCGTGGTAAGCCTCTTGCACCCCGCTTTCAACTGCCCATCCCGGAGCACTTCCCCCTTAGCTTCCGCCACCCACAAGCGGGGCTCCTTGAAGTCCCCATGAATCGGGTTATGGAGCACCGCGAGCAAGGGGTGTTCGTAGAAGTGCAGCCATGAAGCGGTGCAAAGCTCGCCCCCCGTCCCTTTGGCCTCATGTGTGACCCCTTCGCCCCAAAGCGTGCCGCCCTTCGTCTTGCCCTCTTTGTCGGTCAGTTTCCAAGCCTTCATCTTCCTAACTCCTCTCCTCTTAATTGCTTGCCTTGGCCTTTGAGCCTCAGCGCCTCCGCCCGGTGCCGCACATTGATCCACGCCGCCCCGCCATGCACGAGCACGCTCACCACCGCCCCGATCCTCCCGGCCTTCCTGACCCACCGCACGTCCGACCTTACCGCCCCCGCGATCAGCGCCAGCTCTGCCGAGTGCCAGGCCACCCGCCCGCCCAGCGTGCCCATCCCGGGCACCGGGTTTGCCTCGTGCAGCCCTACCGCTAGCGCCCGCTGTGTCGTCCACTGGTCGGCCAGGATGCTCCCGGCGACTGGCAGCGCCCAGGCTAGCGTGTGCTTTCGAGCAGGTTCAGGACCAGTAACAGGACCAGCGACGGCCAAGAGTGCCACGAGTGCCATTTCAAGCACGAGTCTTCCCCCTGCTTGCAGAGTCTACGCTAGGCGCGGCCGGATAAGCCTTCTTTGATGCTTCGTACTTTCTAGCCTCGCGGAGCACAACATCGACAGCGGCGAGTGCCGCCTCTATCGTATCCTCGTCGGGGTCCCTATGATTCTCAAGAGCGAGCCTAACCCGAATCCGCTCCAACTCAGCAAGAGTGATCCCGGCTTGAAGCACCACGACAGCCCGCGTAAGAATGTGGTAAGCCGCGATCTCATTCTCTGATCTCTCCATTGCCTCAACCCTCCTGACCTTTCAAGCCTTCCTTGCCTTGCAGCACCGAAACCAGCGCCACAAGCGCCACCCCCCGCACGCGCACCCGGCCGCTCTCCCACCGCCATACCGTCTGCTCGCTCACTCCGACCAACTCTGCTAGCTTCGCACGGGTCAAGCCTGCGCCCTCCCGGAGCATTCTCAGCTCTAGGCCCGTCACTTGCTCTGAGCCTCCAACATCCGCAACTCTTCCATGAGCCTCCGGTGCTCTTCTTCCCGCACCTTGAGCCTCTCTTCGTACCGCTCGCGCACTACCGCCTTGATGGCGTCCACCTTGTCTTGCGGAGCCTCGCCTTTGCTGGCCTTGCTCCAAAGCTTCGCGGCTTTCAACTCCCGTTCGAAGTCTTGGTTAGCCTTGTCTCTCTCATCGGCTCGCACGTTGACCTCGGCCCACGTCACGGGCAGGAAAGGCGTGTCGCGTCGCCTGTAGTGGGTCAACTCCCGAAGCACTTCGATTCGCTTGTCCCTCGCCTGGCCAGCCTTGAAATGCTCGATCATGGCCTCGTGCATCGGGTGCAATGACTCTGCCTCGACATAGCGTGAATCACCCGCGCAAGACATGACCGCTTTCAAGGCGGTTTGCCCGTAGTCCCACGCTTCCCACGCGCCCTTGTGGACCGTGCAGTACTCGGAGTCTTGCTCGTGGCAGTAGCGTTGCTCAAGAACGAAGACAGGCACGGCCGATCGCAACTCCCGCTGTGCAATCGCGTAGCGTTCTGCCTCGCTCAACTCCCGCACGCGATACTCGGCCCACCATGCGCCCGGAGCACCATTCGCGTGGTCCCTTGCTTGCAGCCGCGCTATCACGAGTGGAGTAGCGAAGCACTCGTCTATGTCTTTGGTAGCGTCGATCATGACCCTTGCTCCTCTTCCCTTGCCGCGCCAATCTCGAAGCACTCGACCGAGCAAGCGTTCGCGTTGATCTGCAAGTTGTAAGGCTTGCCGCACACTCCGCACTCGGGCAAGGTCATCGCCTTGTGCCACGCAAGGTCCGCCCGCACCTTGGCTGCCTTTGCTTCCTTCACTCCCGCGTGAAGATGAATGCGCCAGTACCGGGCTTCCGATACTCCCCGCTTGCCATAGGCTTCGACTAGCGCCCGCTCGAAAGCCTCGTCCGCGTCGAGTGCCGCTTGGTAGAGCGGGTGCCTTGCTTCGACCTTGACTGTCATGTCCCAATCCCCTCAGTCTGAGTGAACCTGAGATAGCGTGTCAAACTTGACACACTTGCTTTAGTCGTTAACGAACCGTGTCAGGCTTGACACAAGGCAATCGACCGCAACCCTGTAACCCTCGTAATCACGTGTGGTTACGGTGTAGGCCAAGTGTTCCTTGCCTTCGTGACCAGGATAGTAGATGCCTGGCTCCGTCTCTGCCAGGATGGCGCGGGCTTCACCCTCGGAATCCAGCGGGCCGAGAATGCCGAAGTGTGTACGCATCCCGGCATCGCTCCAGCGGCCGTTCATGTAGCACCGCCTGGCGTTCGAGTCGCTCAAGTAAGCTCTCATGTTCCTCTCTGCCTTCCTTCAATGACAGGCGCAGTGCTTCGTCCCGTTCTCATTGCAGTTGTAGCAGGCTCGCGCCGATGAAACGCACTGAAGCGCGGGAGAGCCGCTGAACTCGAAGCACGCGGGGCAGAGCACGCCATTCTCAGTCTCGACATGGTTGCGTGTCGCTCTCGCCATATGAAGCCACCGCACCCGGCGCGACCGTTCGTCGCCGCGTCCTCTCTTAGGTAGTCTCATTACAGTTAGAACCTAACATTCTGACATGAGTATGGCAAGTCCGAGAACCGGACATTGCTACGATCAGTAACAGGTAAATTTCCCGATGCTCAAGTATCTTGGCCTAGGCGTGGCCGAGTGCCGCTTGCTCTCCGGGCTCAGGCTCAGCTCTGAGCTGAACTCGGCGCGGTCCAGGCCCACCCCCTGCCCGACCGTCCCCCGCTCCCCCACCCCGCTCCACTACAATGATGATAACCAAACGTTGCACTTCTGATACACTAGATTGTACCGCTCCAGCCATAAGCCTTAGTCGCTCAAGTAATCTGAGCCTGAGTCCATTGTCCGGGAGGGGCAGGCAGGGGGCTTGGCCCAGAGTCAGGTTCCGGAGCCATGCCTCCAATTTTTTCAGAATTTTCTGCTCTAGCTTCTGGAGTGCGCTTTCAAGGAGCGCTTCCCTTGACAGGGCGTGCTACGCTTGCTCAGTTCAACTTGTCACAGAGGAAGGTGAGGAGCGGGGATGGCCACGAAGAAGGTCTGCAACGGAGAGGTCAGAGAGTGGGAGTCGGTCTGGGTTGAGCAGCACTGCCACGAGTGTGGGCAGGTCACAGGCAGGCACGACTCAGCCGAGCCTCCTGAGCACGACTTCCCGAGGGAGAAGCGAGAGGACGGCGAGTCCTACTGCACGGGCTGCGGGGAGCAGATGGCTTCCTACGATTCGGTTACCAAGATGTTGAAGGAGACCATGAAGGTTCTCGCTGCGGGCTACATGGACTGGCAGTCCCCAAGGCTGAAGGGAAGGTAGATGAGCACTCAGATCAAGCCGATCGGCAAGGAGTCTCAGCCGCAGCAAGGCAAGCAGGAGGGGCAGGTTCAGCCAGTCTCAGGTAAGGTGTCGGAGGCGCAGAGGGAGCAGGCTGAGAAACTGGTCATGGAGGACAAGCTAGCAAGGGAGGTCATCCGAGAGGCCAGTGCGGAGGATCTGCTGAAGGCTGAGCAGTACGCCAAGCAGGAGCAGGTCAAGGAAGTCCCGGACCCGCTCAAGGGTCTGCAAGAAGGCAGGGTAGTGCACTACCTGACCCCGAACGACTGGAGGCCAAATGCGCGTGGGCAAGTGCGAGCTGGCCTGATCGTCTTCTGCTACCGCGACTCCTATGGCAAGCCAACCGGCACGGTGAACCTGGCGCTCTTCCTGAATGGCCCGATGGACACGGGCGACATGGGCGGGGCCAAGACACGCTGCTTGGAGTTCTTGCCCGGGGTCAAGTTCTCTGCCGAAGCTGAAGCCGGGTGCTGGAGCTGGCCCAAGAGGTACATCTGATGCTCAGACTTGGTTCAGGGGTGAGTCTCTACTCGCTCAAAGCCCCCGCCCTCCTGGCCCTGTTCGTGGTGGAGCAGGAGTTCTCAGCCTTGCCTGCCGCCGCCGAGACGCTCGTGACCTCTGCCAATGACCGCGTCCACATGGCAGGCTCCTACCACTACGAAGGGCTTGCCTTCGACGTGAGAACGCAGGCACTCGCGGCCACGGTGGACAAGAAGGCTCTCCGGGACCGGATCGCGGCCCGGCTTGGCTTCGAGTTCGACGTGATCCTCGAAGATCTCGGCACTCCCAACGAGCACCTGCACGCAGAGTATGACCGCCGCCGAGTCGAAGCCCAGCGCATCGCCGATGGGAAGGCGCTCGACAAGTGAAGCTGAGGACAGTCGAGAGAATCCCTGAGCGCCTCCGCCTGCTCCTCGCGGGCTTGGCCCTCATCCTCGCGGCTCTGACTGGCTTGGGGTGCTCAGTGAACCCGAAGCCACCCGGGCCAGTGCCTACCCCAACTCCTCCGCCCTCCGCTGGTCCAGTCAACCCCGAGATGCTCCTCCACGCTGACGTGCAGGTCTTGAAGCACGCCGACGGGTCCCCCTTCGACTTCAGGGGCGCGGTGGCTTGCTGCAACACCGAAGCGGGTGAGCCGAATCCGAAGTGGCCTCTCGCCTCGACAGAGTGGATGGATTACATCAAGGCTCAGGGGAACATCGACGTCTTCCACATCAGGCTTGGCCCGTGGCGGGCGGTCGAGGGCGGGGAGACCGAGTGGAAGGACACGGGGGGTGCCTACCTCGAAGTCGGTGGCAAGACTGACCTGTCGCAGTTCAATCCGAAGTTCTGGGCAGCCATCGACTCCATCCTCACGCAGGCCGCCTCCAAGAACCAGTGGGTCGAAGTAGACCTCATCGACGGCTGGGGCATCAAGCACTGCCAATGGGGAGACCAGCCCGGCTACCACCCTTGGCAGGCGAACCAGAACCTCCAGGACGCGGATCATTGCAAGCCAGCCTTCGACTCAGTGCAGGAAGCCTTCGTGCGCAAGGCAGCTCAGGTCGTCGCGCGCCACGGCAATGCCTGGGTCGAAGTCTCGAACGAGGGTGGTCTCGTGTCTGCCTGGAACGAGCCGTGGGAGAACCAGATCATCGCGACCTTCCACGACGAGGAGTCCAAGCAGGGCTACCCGCGCCACGTTGTTTCCAGTAACTCGGAGCGTGTGGTTACTGGCGCAGACCTCAACGAGTTCCACACTGGCGGCGGCACCCACCCAATCACACCCAAGGTCACAGGGGTGAACGAGTACAACCCGGACCCTCCTCTGAACGGTCAGCAGCTTTCCGACAACTACTGCTCGGCTCGGTCGTCGGGTGTCTACTACTTCGCTTGGCGGCACTCCATGACCTCGGCTGAGTGGGTCAAGGGGCTCGGCCAGATCAAGTCGGGATGCACCGCAGTCGGCTGTTCGATCACAACCGACCCAGTCCCGCTCATCGCGTCAAAGGGTGACGCCACTCATCCGCCAGTCTGTTGTCGGCCCGGCAGCGGTCCGCAGATCGACGCGCGGAACGCCTTCACCGACGAAGCTGAAGCCGCAGTCGCAGCCGCTCACCCCGAGATGTTCAATCCGAACGGCTCACTGAAAGGCTGGCCCTCTGACGGCTCCAAGCAGTCTGCCGCCGCTCAGCCCTACTTCAACCTGCTGGTCGAATACTTCCGCTCGAAGGGTGCGTGCGCGTCCGCCTGGGAAGACAGCGTAGCGTGGGGTTGGAAGGGAGACGGCTTCTTCGAAGAGTGGCATCTCCTTCACTTCGCCGATGGCCACCCGATCGACGGTCGCCACGCTTGGCAGTACACCTGGCAGTTTCCTAAGTAGGAGGTTCGATGAAGAAGCTGTTGTCTGTCGTTCTGCTCGGTCTGCTGGCCACCGGCTGTGCATCTCTCGGTGGAACCAAGCAGGCTGGATTCCAGGGGTTCGCCGTCGCCCACGCTTCCCTCATGCTCACGAAGAACGTGGAGCAAGACTTGGTGTGCGGCAAGTCTCAAGCGCCGCCCGCCCCGCTCTGCGTCCCCGACGCCACTCATGGCCAGATCCTCGGCATCCTGAGCGAGGCCTTCACCATGGATGGCGATCTCGGCCGCCTCGTGCAATCGCTCCCGGAGGGCGCAGCCTCGACACCCGAGATCGGCACCCTCATCGGCCAGATCACAAGGCTCATCTCCGACGTTCTGGCCCTCATTCCCAAGTCGCCACAGAAGGCGGCGCTTCAGGATAAGGTGAAACTCTGATGGGCAACTACATCATCGAGATCGAGGCAGTCGGTGGGCACGGCTGCGAGCGTCATGTCAAGGATGGCGGGACCAATCACGGTTGCCACCAGTTCGGATGCCCTGACTGTGAAACCCGGGCGTTCGTCAAGCACCTGAAAGCCCAAGGCAACTCTATCCAGTCAGCGACATTCACTCACTGGCCCGGGCAGCCATCCGAAGTCAAGGACGACTTGCTGACCGGCATTCGTACCGGCAGCTTCTAGGAGGCGCAAGAACATGTTCTCCATTGGCAGCATCATGGCGATCTTCGAGGCGGTGACGCAGCTTATCCAGAAGGGCAAGCCTGCGATCGAGGGGCTCCGCGACCTCCTCGCCACCCACGACATCAAGATCCGCGACGAGGCCATCGCCAAGATGATCCTCGAAGCGGACGCAGCCAAGGCCGAGATCGACGCAGAGATCACGGCACGCGCCGCGCGAGGCTAACAGTCACCGGGATGCCGACGCCTCCTAAGAAAGACGACGGAGACTCGCCCGAGATGACCGCCGTCCTGATCCTCGCCCTCATCGTCCTCCTCTGGTTCCTCCTCTTCGGCGGCGGCATCGGCTGTGCTACCATCCGCCCACCTGTACCAGCCCCGGTCCCGACTCCTAGTCCGAGTCCTGTACCGCCACCTGACCCTCCACCTCCCCCCACGCCGGAACCCACCCCGGCGTCCTGCCATGTTCAGCGTGACCCGCAGCATTTCGTGGACCTCCGCATCGGCCACATTGGGACCAACCCGCAGCTCTACTCCGCGACCGCCCTCTACTGTGGTTTACCTTTGCTCTTGGACGTCTTTCCAGTCCATGGGACTAAGTGCTCAACTTTGGGGGTCGATGGCAAGTCGGAGCAGGCGGTCGCGTGCGAGAAGGAGTGGTCAGGGCCTCCAAGCTGGCAGGCGACCGATCTGAGCATCGTGACCCCTCTCAACTCCAACCCTTATAACTGCAAGATCGCCGAGGTGCTCCCTCCCGCTACCTCTGGCAAGTTGAAGGCGTGCGGCCTCTCGGGTTGCTCCAACGAGATCACCTACCCGTGAAGAAGAAGAAGAAGGTCAAGAAGAAGCTGAAGAGAGTGGACTCAAAGGCGATCAATTCCTGGGGTCCAAGCCCCACCGTTCGGGAGACGCTACCATGAGAGGGGCTGGAGCATGGAGACGCTACCGTCCGAAATCGTTTCCGCAGTCGCAAGGCAGGGTGGGTACGCACTCGCGGCTGCGGTGATCTCTCTCATGCTCTACTCTCAACGGGAAAAGATCGGCACCGCCATTCAGGCCCACGCGACGAGTAGGCAGTGGAGGGCGGTCGAGTCGGCGAATGGCAAGCTCGTTGATGCTCTCGGCAAGGCCATGGGTCCGGTCATGGAGAGCGCCATCGACAAGCGCTTCCGCGAGATGCCCGAGTTCATGCGGGAGAAGATTGAAGGAGTGGTAGCCGACGAGATCAGGGGCATCTCCAACGAGCTTGTCGCGCAAGGGAAGCGGCAGGACAGGATGGAGGACCAGCTCTCTGACGTGGCCCGCATGGTCTCTAGGATCGAAGGCATGATGGAGGCTGACAAGTAAGCCATGACCGACCAACAACCGCCGTCGCCTGCCCCTTCGATCCGGCAAGTAACATACTTTGCCGTCAGCTTCCTCACCTCGCGCACCTTCTGGGTGAACCTCTTCATGTTCCTCGCCGCCGCTTCCTCGATGACGGAGTTCACCACGATCATCCCGGCACCGTGGCTGCCGAAGATCATGGCGGTGATCGCACTCGGGAATCTCTGGCTGCGGTTTAACACGGTGCGGCCGATCGCTTTCATCGCCCCCGGTGAGACGCAGGCGGTCCTCGTTCCGAGGGTCGGCCCCCCTGCTCC
>Ga0247681_1000106_pt1 | contig 8472 bp, 8 predicted proteins | sample CNK22_metaG_FD_182798 | JGI IMG/M metagenome (GOLD analysis project Ga0247681, IMG submission 182798) | Soil microbial communities from Purdue University Martell Research Forest, Indiana, United States - CNK22 | ecosystem: Environmental > Terrestrial > Soil > Temperate forest > Bulk soil | place... | reverse complement strand
GCGGTTCATCAGCATGCTCATTGGGGACCGATTAAAACGGTGGAAGCGCATTCACCATACTTTTTTATCAACGTACTACGCATAGCTCGCGCTTAACGCATGGATTTGAAATCCGCGTGTTTTCTGGTCCAGGTTTCAGACCTGAAACGTTTACGTCCGATTTTACTCGACGGACACCCGCACCATTTCGCCACGTCCAATTGCATCAATGGATTGCGACAGATGGCACACGTTTCGCTAAATGTCCCGTACCAAGGAGAGACATCATGCGACTCGTTTTCCGCATCGACTCGAACCACATTTCACTGCTGCCCGCCGGCGTCGCCGTGTGCGTTGCACTTGCGCTGTCGTCAATGTCAGCCGGTGCAGCCGATGTATACGCACAGGAATCCTTCACGGATGCGACAAACGTGACGACGGCGACATCCGCGCAACAGACAGCGGAAGTCGCCGCGGATGAAACATCGAACGCGACCGCGGACACAACGACCGGCGTAGATATTGCTACCGGAGTCGACTCGACCGGCCCGCAGTTCACGAACGTACCGGCCGACAGCGCGGCGATGAGCGACTTCGCGCTGGACGACCAGGTGCTGGCCCGCCAGCGCGGCGGCGCGGCAGGCATGGTGATGGTCGCGGCGACGCCACAGCTGATGCGCGGCGCGGCCGTCACGCTGTGGGACGAAATCGCGCCACCGTCGCCGCTGCCCATTCCCATCGATGCCGCGCGCACCGCGCAAGGTAACGTAGCGAACTACCAGCGGAAGTAGCACAGCAACACGACGTCGCACGCAAAAGAGACCAGTGCAGACTGTTTCGCACTCCAAATGGATAGTCGGGGACATACAAAATGATCGCTTCATGGGGGATGCTGTGCCGCCGCGCAATGGGTGCAGGTAGCACGACTGGCGCGCCACGGCTCGCGACACGGCTGGCCGTCATCGCCGGTCTGTGCGCCGCCGGCTTCGCAGGCGCGGCCTTCGCACAGGCCTCGAACCCGGGCGACATCATCGTTCAGCGCGAAATCACCCCGCGCATCGCCTATGCGCCCGTGCCGAAAGATCAGGATCCGATCAGCGCGCGCGTCTCGACCTTCCCCGCCACCACCTTCAACCCGACGATGGCACAAGTCGCGTCGGATGCCGACCTGACCAACGCACACGGCTCGACGGGCCTCGACAGAAACGTCGCGGGCGGCGCCGGCCTGCAGGCCGTCACGCGAATCCTCACGGGCAACACCACGAACAACAACGTCGCGCTCAACTCGGGCGGCATCGGCCAGCCGGCGCCGGGCGTCGGCGGCAACATTTCGGCGTCGGTGACGGGCGCGCTTGCGCCGCTGTCGACCGCGCTCGGCGGCGCGCTTGGAGGCCTCGGCAAATGAACACGCTACTTCGCCCGATTCCGCTCCTCGCAGCGCTCGCCCTGGTCGCCGCGCAACCGTCGTACGCGCAGCAGGTGGGACGCGTGAGCGGCGACGCGAGCATCGCCACGGGCGCCGCCGTCAGCGCGACGGGCGCGATCACGGTGAACCAGGCCGCGGGCCTGAATAACGCGCAGGTCAACCAGCTGACGATCACCAACGGCGACGCCGTCGGGAACGACAACGCGAGCATGCAGAGCGCCACCGCGCGGGCGCGGGTGCCGAGCGCGCGCGCGTCGATCGAAGGCAACGCATTTTCGAGTTCGTCCGGAGCGGTGATGGTGAACCAGTCTGCGGGCGCAGGGAATCTCCAGCGCAACAGTGTGCTGCTCGGCACTGCGGCGCCTGGGGTCGAGACCGTCTCGGATGGGGTGCTATCCGCGACGGCCGCGAATAACGGCGGTCAGAGTCGAGCGGTCGCACCACAAGGCGTCCGCGAGGCCAGCATTTCCAGCGATGCCTTCAAGAACGTCAATGGAATCGTGCAGATCAACCAGACTGCCGGAGCCGGTAATGCCACGGCGAACAGTTTTGTGCTCCGTCCCCCGGCGGGCACTCTTTTCTAACTGACCACAACTAGTATCGGAGCGAAACCATGAAGCGCACACTCATTGCAGCAGCCGTCCTCGCAGCCGCTTCCACCAGCGCCTTCGCGAGTCCGCTGAAGAACCCGTTCATCTTCAATGCGACGCTGGTCGGAGAAGCCGTCGGGATCGAAGGATTCGTCACGCTGTTCGGCTGCGTCAGCGTCTCCAGCACGGCGGGCGCCGTCGTCAACAACACGCAGCGTGCCTACGCGCACGCCTCGCTCAGCCCGAACGCGCAGTCGTACACCTCCGGCTCCATCACGACGCGGATCGACAACAGCTACAAGTCGATCAACGGCGGCGGCAACGCATGGGCTTCGCTGTCGACCTCGCACTCGTCCGAGTCGTATGGCGCGCAGGGCCATCAGTCTTCGTCGGGCTACGCGTACGGCAACCAGAGCAGCTCGGTCAAGGGTGGCGGCTTCGAGTTCAGCGCGCAGGCAGCGGCCATCGGCGGCAGCTTCAGCCATGAAAGCCAGAACGCCGGCGGCCACATCTCGGCGGGCGGACACGCAAGCGCCAGCTATGAAACCGCTTCGCACTACAACCCGTGGACAGGCAGCGCCTCGGGCCATACGAGCATTTCGGGCGGCCTGTCCGCTGGCTACAAGGAATCGAGCTACAGCAACAGCGAGCAGGTCGGCGGCGCGTTCGGCGCAGTCGAAGCCTCGGGCCAGGGCAAGGTGTGGGGCTACAAGGCCAACCAGGGCTCCGGCTATAGGGCCTACGGCGAGCAGTCGAGCGGCTACGAAGTCGAGAAATCGAAGACGCACGACAGCGTCGCTGCGCAGTGGGGATTCAGCTCGTCGGTCTCGAAGACGGACGTCGACGTGTATGGCTCGGTCACGCAGCACATCAACACGCAGAAGGCGGGCAACCTGACGGCGACGACGGGCAGCAACGCCGCGCAGAACGTGAGCGGCAACATCGGCGTCAACATCGCGGAAGGCATCAACAACGCGCAGAGCAACGACGCAGCGCTCGCTTCCGTCGATGCCGGCAACGTGTTCGGCAACGCCCAGGTCTTCAACAACCAGAGCTCGGGAGGCAAGGCCAGCATCAACAACTTCAACGTCAACGCCTCGGTCGGCGACGGCTCGCTGCAGTACGCATCGGGCAACGTCGGCGTGAACGTCGCGTCGGGCATCAGCAACGTGCAGAACAACAGCATGGCTGCCTCGACGTCGACGGTGTCGCGCAGCCACGGCAGCGCGGCGATGGTGGCGACGGATGAATCGTCGCAAACGGCGGGCGTGGACTTCCGTGGCTCGTTCGAAGGCACGGCGACGCTCGGCGCAGGCGCGCTCAGCCACGCGACGGGCAACATCGGCGTGAACATCGCGGGCGGCGCGGGCAACGTGCAGCACAACGGGCTCGCGATCGCTTCGATGAACACCAGCCGCTAAGAAAGGCAGCTGAAACAGGCAGCGAAACAAGCAGCCATACGGGATGCGCCGGCGGCCAATGCAGCCGCCGGCGCGACTTGGCAGGAGACCAGCATGTCCGGGTTTGACCGGTTCCCGGCGTTACGACTCGCCGCAACTGTCGTTGCGCTCGTTACTTGCACCTTGTGTGCGCGAGTGCACGCACAGGCGAGCGTCGACACGTCTACCCTCGCAGGTATTCCGCTTACCAAAACGGTGCACTCGATGAGGGACCTGCGTTACCGCCACATCGTCAGCCAGCAGTTCGATTACAGCTGCGGTGCGGCGGCGCTCGCAACCCTCCTCAAGTACGGCTACGGCATCGACATCCCCGAGACGGACCTGATCCGCCGGATGATGGTTTTCTCGACGCCGGAGGTAGTGGTCAAGAACGGCTTTTCGATGCTCGACATGAAGAAGTTCGTCGAGACGATCGGGCTGCGGGGCCGCGGATTCCGCGTGAACACGGACGCGCTGTATCACCTCCAGGTGCCCGTCATGGTTCTGATGAACCTCGACGGCTATGAGCATTTCGTGATCGTCAAGCACGCGCAGGACGGTCGCATCTTCATCGCGGATCCCGCTCTCGGCAACCGGATATTGCTCGAGGAAGACTTCGCGAAGACATGGAATGGCCTCGTATTCGCAGTCGTCGGGAAACCTTTCAGGGAGGATTCCCCGCTGTTGCAGGACAACGAATCGCTGGCCTTGCGGCTGCGCGAGCGCGCGCTCGCCAACGGCACGGCCGCGACTCCCTTTGTCGAATACGGCTTGATCAAGGCAGACCTGTTCTGACTCACCCATGAAGCACTACCTCAACCAGCCAAGCCGCACGTGTCTCGCGACATTGATCGCCACGGCCTGCGGCCTCGCAACCAGCGCTTTCGCCGCAGACGCTTCGAGCTCGCGCGACGTGGCGCCGGCGGCGATCCAGTGGCAAAGCGTCGGGGATGATGTGCTCGCCCAGCAGACCGGAAAAGGCGCGGGCGGACAAATGATCTCCGGTTTCGTATTGAACGTACTTTCGCAATGGCAGTTGCCGAATGGCGCGAACGCGCTCGCGCAAGGCAGCCTCTCCGTTGCACGCGATGCGGCGAACGCGCTGACGGCCAACGTCAACACGCTCGCGCGCGTCACCGACGGCCGCGGCAATCCGGGCGCAGACCCGAATGCCCAGACGATCGGCGGACAACGCATCGCGGTCAACGGCGTATCGCAGGTCACGCAGGTGGCGGGCGATCGCAACGCCGGCTTCAACACGGCGACGATCGACTTCAACAACAATCCGCAACTGCTGGCAGGCGGCACGAATGCGCAGAGCGCCGCGGCCTCGAACCCGGCGGGCAACGTCAAAGCGGGCATCTCGTTCGGCAACGGCGGCGTGACCGTCGCGCTGCAGACGCCTGCCGGCATCGCATCGCAAACCATTGCACCCAGCAACGCGCAACAGGCCGGCGCGATTGCCCAACTACTGCAGATTGCAGGCAATAACCAGCAAGTCGCCAACCAGTTGCAGCTCTCGTTGCAGACGACACCCATGTCGTCCGCGATGCTGCGCCAGGCCGGCGTACTACAAGCCCTGCAAAACGCGGTAAATGCAAGGAGATAGGGCGGGCCGCCACCCGCCGAACAGGCGTCATCAGGAGGAGAAGTCGTACAGAAAGCGGCGGCACAAAGCATAAGAACCAGCCAAGTGCTGCCAGATTCACCGGGGGAAGAATAATGATGATTGATACAACAGACAGGAAGCCGCGAGTCCGACTCGCGGCTATTCCTGCTGCTGCGATGCTGTTTGCGCTGTCGCAGGGGGTTTCCGCACAAGCCATCAACAACCAGTCGCTCGAAGAGCGGCTCAACACGCTGATGCGCGTCGTCGACGAGCAGCAGCGGCAGATTCACTCGCTCGAACGGCAGGTCACGAATCTGGAAATGTCGCAGCGCGGCCGCGGCGCGCCGGGCTATGGCGCGCCCGCCGGCAGCGAAGCGGTTGCCGAGCAGCCGGGCGCGGACGGCCTGCCGATGCCGTTGCCGCCGCTCGCCCAGGTGATGCCGGGCGCGCCCGCGCCGGGCAACGCGACGGGCACCGCGACGGGCGTGCCCGTCAATCCGCCTGCGCCGGAAGGCTCGACGTCGGCGGGCTCGCCCGGCACCAGCAATCCAAACGCGCAGGCGAGCGGCCCCGGCATGCCGGAAGGCGCCGTCGGCCAGACGCAGAAAGCCGCCGAGCCGGTGCGCACGCAGGCCGAGGAAGCCGTCGTGCAGCGCGAGCACGCGCCGCTCTTCGATCACAAGCTGACGCTGGACTGGGGTATCAGCGATACCTACTACGACCGCCGGCAGCTGCAGCTGTCGGGCTTCCTCGCGCTCGACGCGATCTTTCTCGGCAACATCAACCTGGGCCAGACCAAGTCGCACCAGGTGATGGCCGATCTCGACGTGCGCTACGGCCTCACGGACCGCATCAGCGTCGACGTCGACGTGCCGTATGTCTACCGGCACAGCCAGTTCATCGTCGGCGGCGCGGGCGGCGCGGCGAATACGCTGTCCGACGCGTCCGTCAACTCGCACGCGATGGGCGACATGAACTTCGGGTTCTACTATCAGATCCTGAAGGAGACCAACAGCATCCCCGACGTGGTCGGCAGCCTGCGCGTGAAAGCGCCGACGGGCACCTCGCCGTTCGGTATCAAGGTCGTGCAACTCGAGCCGGACAACACGAACCTCGTCGCACCGTCGAAGCTGCCAACGGGCACGGGCTTCTGGAACGTGACGGCGGGCCTGTCAGTGCTGAAGACCTATGACCCCGTCGTGCTGTTCGGCAGCCTGTCTTACACGTATAACATCGCGCGCTCATTCTCGGATATCTCATCGATCGCCGGGCAGACGCAGCCCGCGACCGTGAAGCTCGGCGATATCTTCCAGCTCGGCGCGGGCGTCGCGCTTGCGTTCTCCGACAAGGACTCCGCCAGCATCTCGTACACGCTCGCGCTGCAGCCCGCGTCGAAAACGAAGGCGCCCGGCGGCGATTACGTGAATGTGCCGGGCAGCGAGACGACGGCAGCCGTGATGAATTTTGGCCTGAACCACGTAGTGAACAAGCATCTGACGATCAACGGTTCGGTATCGATCGGCATGACGCCCGACGCGCCGAACTATGTGATCGGCATGCGCTTCCCCTATACCTTTTGACGTGACACCGATACGAGGCAGATCGTGCGCGAAACTTCTCATCTGAGCTCCGTTCCCCCGCTTGCCGGATCCGGGTTGCGTCTTGCCGTGTCACGCGGGAGCGACACGCCCGCGGCGCATCCCGTGGCCGTCGACGCGCCGCACGGCGCCGCGCCCGATCCCGGCGCGCGGATCCTGCTGTACGCCGCCCGCACGCCCGACGACGCGCTCGTCGAGCATCTGAAGAGCCGCGGCTGGAGCGTGCTGGTCGCGCGCTCGGCGCACGAGATCGGCCGGCTCGTGAAGCCCGCGACGATGTGCGCGGGAATCGTCGACATGGCGAGCTTTGCCGTGCGCGATCTGCCCGGCCTGGAGGCGAGCTTGCGCGCGCAGCAGGTCGGCTGGATCGCGCTGGCGAATCCCGAACGGCTCGCGGACCCGGCCGTGCGGCGGCTGATCCGCCATTACTGTTTCGACTACGTGAAGATTCCCGTGGCGAACGCGACGATCGACTATCTGGTCGGCCACGCGTACGGCATGGTCAATCTGTGCGACGCCGATTTTCCACCCGACACGACGGGCGCGAGCGACGACGAGATGGTCGGCACCTGCGAAGCGATGCAGCAGCTGTTCCGCACGATCCGCAAGGTCGCGAACACCGACGCGAGCGTGTTCATCTCGGGCGAATCGGGCACGGGCAAGGAACTGACGGCGCTCGCGATCCACGAGCGCTCGCCGCGCCGCAAGGCGCCGTTCGTGCCGATCAATTGCGGCGCGATTCCGCATCATCTGCTGCAGTCGGAGTTGTTTGGTTACGAGCGCGGCGCGTTCACGGGCGCGAACCAACGCAAGATCGGACGCGTCGAATCGGCCAACGGCGGCACGCTGTTTCTCGATGAAATCGGCGATCTGCCGATGGAGAGCCAGGCGAGCCTGTTGCGCTTCCTGCAGGAAGGCAAGATCGAGCGGCTGGGCGGCCACGAATCGATTACCGTCGATGTGCGCATCATCTCGGCGACGCACGTCGATCTGGAAGGCGCGATGGGTGACGGGCGCTTCCGTCAGGATCTGTTTCACCGGCTGTGTGTGCTGCGCGTCGACGAGCCGCCGCTGCGCACACGGGGCAAGGACATCGAACTGCTTGCGCATCACATACTCGGCAAGTTCAAGACGGACAATGCGCGCAAGATTCGCGGCTTCACGCCCTCGGCGATCGAGGCGATGTACAACTACCACTGGCCGGGCAACGTACGCGAGCTGATCAACCGGGTGCGTCGCGCGATCGTGATGGCGGAGAACAAGCTGATTTCCGCCGCGGATCTCGACCTCGCGCACTTCAGCGAGCAGCAGACGATGAGCCTTGCGCAGGCGCGCGAGGCCGCCGAGAAGCGTGCGATCGAAGTTGCGCTGCTGCGGCACCGGCACCGGCTCAACGAGGCGGCCACGGATCTGGGGATTTCGCGTGTGACGCTGTATCGGCTGATGGGTACGCATGGGTTGCGGGATGCGTCGACCGACGAAAAGGCGGGTTTCAAGGGCGATGAGAAGGGAGATGGCAAGGGCGCGTATGGGGGCGATCACGAATCGCGCGAGTGACGGTTTTTGTTTGTTTGCCGGTGTGGCTTCGCGGTTCGCGTCGACAGACGCCGGTGTGCTTGAGTGACGCGCATTCTGGCGGACGGCGCGCGGTCGGGTAGAATCGGCTTCCGCTTTCTATCCGCTTCACTCTTCGCATGACGACGCTGACCCTGATCGTCGCTCGCGCCCGCAATGGCGTGATCGGCCGTGATAACCAGTTGCCCTGGCGACTGCCCGAAGATCTCGCATTCTTCAAACGCACTACGATGGGCGCGCCTATTGTCATGGGGCG
>Ga0247681_1000104_pt1 | contig 8491 bp, 8 predicted proteins | sample CNK22_metaG_FD_182798 | JGI IMG/M metagenome (GOLD analysis project Ga0247681, IMG submission 182798) | Soil microbial communities from Purdue University Martell Research Forest, Indiana, United States - CNK22 | ecosystem: Environmental > Terrestrial > Soil > Temperate forest > Bulk soil | place... | reverse complement strand
TTGATAGACATATTCAACAGGTTGTTCCAGTGAGTGAACGTGTAGCAAGACGTATTCCGTATGCAATGCAACCAGGTACCATGTCAAGTGGGCCGATTGCTCTCACAGATATACCCAGTGTGGTGCTACCCGCACCTGCTTCTCCCCCCGCGAAAGCGGAGCAGGTCGAAGCACCCACTGCGGTTTCTAATAAACCCAAACGTGCGATGTCAGAAGAACATAAGGCAAAACTGAGGGTCAGTTTAAAGTTAGCTAGGGAGAGGAAAGCTTCTAAACAAGCTTAATTTCAGGGTAAGTCTTCCCACCTAGTGAAAGCTGGGTGGGAAGACAAGCCTATCGGTCTAGGAGACTAAATGCAATTTTCAATTTTACAAGCAAGGGTGGCTCAAGAAACAGGCCTTGACGTTACCACTGATGCGACAGCTATAAAAGCTTGGATTAATCAAGCTTATAAACAAGTTAACGGATTGTTTAATTGGCCTTGGCTCCTTAAAGCTGGAACCATCCAAACTAAAGCCGATATTACTACTGGTACTGTTTCCATTAATGCTGGATCTACTTCATTAACTTTTTCGTCTGGTCCGGCTTCCAGTGTTGCCAATCAATACATGATTCAATTTACTGCCACCTCTAATGACTGGTATTTCATTACGTCACATACTGGTGGATCTACTTCCGCCACGCTTGGTGTAGCTTTTAACGGTTCCGGCAATATTTCTGGAGCTAGTTATATTCTTAGGAAGGTGTTTACTAGTCTTCCTTCAGATGTGGATAGAATTGTAGATTTAAGACAAGCCCGGACTAACGTGAAACTTGGAGCTATTGATGTTAGAACATTCGATAAATATCTTCCAGATCCAACATCCGTTGCCGATCCTATGTATTATTATCTTGCTGGTTTGGATACAAGTGGATATTGGCAAATAGGATTATATCCGATTCCATCAACAACTGAAAATATTCAGATACGTTATTTGCTTATTCCATCTGATATGTCTGGTGATTCAGATTTACCTAATATACCAGAAAAGTTTCATGATATTTTAGTGTATGGGGCTTTGTATATGTTTGGTCATCCATATATTGATGATAACCGGTATAAAATAGCAGTAGAACGATATACGAATCTTCTTCAAGAGATGAAACTTAATTATAATCCAATTCCCGACCAGGCTGATGTCATTCAACCATGGGATACTAGACCCCGTCGATTAGTTGGTCGTCTCCAATGGCCTAGTGCCTACCCCGAGTATTGGAGGTAACCCGTGGGAGATAATAAAAAACCTTTTTCAATTAATGTTTGGAATGGTGGATATTGTGGAAACTTATCTGCTGACCAATTAAAAACCAATCAAGCTAACGATTTAGATAATATTATTATTTCTCCGGTTGGTAGTGGATGGAGAACTCGACTTGGGAATGTAAAACAGAATTCTTCTGCTATTAATAGCGGTGCAAATATTCAAGGATTGGGATACCTTTTAACTACTGCGGCTGCAGAACGATTTGGAGCAGTTGCCGGAGCTAAGTTTTATGGATCATCCGATACTTGTGCAACATGGACTGATAAAACAGGATCTTTAACAATCACTTCAGGTGCCAATAATATTTGGGATTTTGCTACCTTTAATGACTTACTTATTGGTTTTGGTGGGGCTGCTGCAAGTCCAGATGCCCCTTTTAAATGGGATGGATCAAGCAATGCTGCAGCTTTAGGTGGTACTCCCCCTTCAGCTTATGGATGTTTTTCCACTAATAATAGAATGTTCGCTTTTCGTACGGCTGCTGCTCCTTCGACGATTTATTGGTCCGTTATCGCTAATGCTGAAGATTGGACAGGTTCAGGATCAGGGAGTGCAGTTGTAGGCTCTGTAGCTGACAACCAGGCCATTACTGGAGCGGCTGTTATTTCAGCTAACTATGTTCTAATTTTTAAGAAGTCTTCTACCTATCAAATGGTTATTTCCACGGCTCCATTTCCTGTCTATTCCCTCTTTGACAAGATTGGATGCGTTGGAAAGCACGCAATTGTTAATGTGGATGGAATGATTTATTGGATCAATCAATGGAATCGTATGGTGTCAACGGATGGAGAAGAGATTAAAACTTATCCTCCAGTTGCCGACGATCTTTGGGCGACATTAACTAGTGGTAGAGAACTATACATTATGGGATTTAGGCACCGTGGGACAGATTTCGACCATATTAAGTGGTGCATAACTACATCGGGATCAACTAATAACTATTGTATAGTTTGGGATTTGCTAAATGAATGTTGGCTTAAGAATTCAACTGGGTTTAAAATGAATGCATCTGTTGCCAATAATGCCGGTCAAATATTTATGGGCGATTATGCTGGTTTTATTTATAAACCAGAAATAGCTGCAACTTACGCAGATGCCTCAGAAGTTAACCCTGGTACTATCTCGGCCTATTGGCAAACTGGCTGGATTAATCCTTCAACAGCTGATGAAATTGTTCAAATACAAAAACTTACAGCCAATTATAAAACTAAGGGTTCTGGTAATATTACAATCACCTATGGATTTGATTTTGGCTCATTATCGAAGTCTTTAACGCTATCTCAAATTCCAACAAGTTCTGAAACTATTACCTCTCGACAATCTGTGTTAACGGGGAGAGGCAATTATGTCCAACTTAAGATTGCTCAAAGTTCGTCGACAATAGACACTTCGATTAATTCAGTTGTATTACGCGGTAAGGTTTACGGCCAAAAGAAAATATCGGCTAGCTAATGGCAACAGTAATCAATGCTCCTATAAAAGCTCATGGAACTGTTACTTATCCAAAGTTACGTGTTGTTCTCGATAGCTTACAGTTCACATTAGATTCTTTAATTACTACTGGTTTAGGAAATAGTAGTTTCGCTTTAACAAGTGCTACTGGAGCAATTACTACTTCCGCAAACTTTACTTATACTGGTGCTACTGCACAAATTGGGGCTTCAGGTTCAAGCGGTAGCGTCAATCTTTATTACAATGCAGAAACTCGTTATCTACAGTTTTCTACAGAAACCGCAGCTAGTTTAGGTTTCATTGCTTATGCTCCCCGTTTAACAGTTTCAACTAGTAGTGTTGGAGGAGTATATTTAGAAGCTCAAAATACTAACAATACTATTGCCGGGGTTATTCTTAGTGATAGTGGGCGTACTACCAGTTGGAATATGGACTTTTTACGAAGTACGTCTTCTGGTTTAGATTTTAAATACACCAACAATAGTAAGATTACTTTTTCAACTGGTGGTGTAATTTCAACTGTTGCAACAACGAACCAACTAGTTTTAGGAACTACACGAACTGTTACATTAACTGCCCCAACGCCTGCATCTAGTTCTAGAGTGGTTACAATTCCAGATTTAAGTGCGGATTATTCAGTTGTAGGTACTGAAGCAGCCCAAACTATTAACGGTTCGAAAACCTTTAGCGCACAAATTGTTAGTACGGCTACTAGTAACCATTTAAAATTAGCTACTGCCAGTAATAATGCAATTATAAGTGTAGCTTCGATTGCTACGGCAGATAGAACGATTACCATACCCGATCCAGGTGGGGCTGCTAATTTTGTTTTGAGTGAAGCTGCTGCCACAATTAATGGTACAAAAACCTTTGGCTCGGTTGTATTATTTGCGAATGGTACGGTATCCGCCCCTAATGGTTTCAGTGGCGATACTAATAATGGTTTTTACTATATTGGTACTGATAATTGGGCTTTAGCCGCAGCAGGTGCAAAAGTTTGGGAAACGAGTGCAGCTGGTGGAATTACACAGCCTCTCCAACCATCATTTCTTGTCACAATGGCTGCAACCAGAACTAATGTTACTGGTGACGGAACAGCGTATACTCTCGCTTTAGATACGGAAATATTCGATCAAGGTGGAAATTTTGCCTCCAACACCTTTACTGCTCCCGTAACAGGGAGATATATATTATCGATTTCCACCTATGTTTTTGGGCAGAGTGCATTAAGTGATGCCAATTTAAAAATTGTCACATCTAATCGAACATACTATGCAGAACAATTTGGCAATACATTCGGAACTCAAGGAATAACTTTTAAAGGATTAGTTTTAGCGGATATGGATGCCAATGATACCGTAACTTGTGTAGTAACAATGAGTGGAGGAACTAAAGTGGCAGATGTCCTACATTCCGATGCTGGTGGAACAGCCACATATTTTTCAGGGAGTTTAATAAATTAATGCTTATTTATATGCGTACAATTACAGATGAAGAACAAAAATTTCTAGAGCACGATCTTTTAGATATCAAGGAATGGATTGACAAAGCTATCGAAGGTAAAATTAATAATTGTAGTAAAAGAGCGGCTTTGGCTTATAAAGAAGAAGCTTTACAACAAGGATTAAAAACTATTCCTATAGATTCTAAAGACTGCGCGTTAGCGTTATTTAATAGTAAAGGATATAAAAACCGTCAAGCACGAGAACAATAATGTCCTTTGGAATTATTACTACAGTTCCAATCACTTTAAATCCAGGGGCAATAGAACGAGCAATAGCACATTTTGTTGCGGATACAAGCAATCCTAAGATTCCATTAAATAAAGATGGGTTGTATAATCAATTAGTGAGTTATATATATAGTTGTATAGTGGCTAAAAATAATCCTAATAATAATGTATGGATTAAAGAAGACGATGACCATGAAATTGGGGCATTAGCATTAACAAATTTCACAATTCATGTGGATAATCAGTTATGTTTGTGGCTATCTGCAGCATGGGTACGGAAACAACACAGATTTACTTCTAAACCAAAAGAATGGTTTCATCAATTAGAAGCCTTTGGTAAAACAAGTGGAGCAAAACATTTATTAATACCTTCTATTAGGGGATCAAAAGGGTATTTACGATTTGTAGGTAAAGATTGGCACCAATACGAAGTGATTTTAAAGAAAGATTTATAAGGAGAAAATATGGCATTAGATTTACAAACAGTGTTAGGGGGTAAGGGATATATCGGGCTTTCACCATCCCAATCCTTAGCTATGTTAAAAAGTTTACAAAATCAGATGACTGTGAATCCCGGTAATTATAAACAATATTATGACCAAATGTCTGAAATATTTGGACCAGAAATTACTCAACAAGTTTCTGATGAAGCCCGAGCTTCCATTCAACAGCCTTTTTCTTCAAATGGAGCGATACCACCTCAAACTTCTACAAATTCTCCACCCCCTCCAACTGGAAATACTTTACCACCTCCTACTAATCAGTTTCTTGATCCTCTTCCGGGGGCTCCTGTTGCTCCTAATAATCCTTATGGTGGCCTTTATAATCCAGGGATGAACCCCACTTATGGAGACGCTCAAGGAGATGTAGAACGGTTGGTTGCAGAAGCAGAATTACAGAAGAATCTAAGCCAACAAACTCTGCAATCTCAATATCAAGCTCGCTCTAAATATCTTACTGATCTTTCTGGTCTTCTTCAACAACAGCAATCTCAACAACTTACGCAAGCGTTACCGGGAGTTTATGAGGATTTAAACACTCGTGGGCTTCTGCGAAGTTCTGCTCTCGGGAATGAACTCGGACAAAGACAGGCTGCTTTAGCTCAAGAAACATCCAATCAATTGGCTAAACAAGGATTATCCTATAGTGATCAATATACAAGTGGATTAGGAAATATTGAAAACACTTATTTAGGAGCTAGAAATGCTGCCCTTTCTAGACGTTTTAGTTTAGAAGATCTGGGCACAAACATTCAAGCTTCTAAAGATCTTGGGTTTGCTTTACAACCAGCTAAACAAGAGGCTCCTAAAAATGCAGCAGTTCCAGCAGCAGGTATTGGAGCAGTAGGACAAATTGCAGCGGCAGGGAAATAATACCATGGACCAACCTAATTACGACTTTAAACCAACGATTACTGGTGACAGTATTCTTGGAGCCTTTCAACGTAAGGCTCAAATAGAATCTGAAAATAGAGCTAGAGAACTTGCAGCTAAACAGCAAGGATGGGAGACTATTGCCCAAACAGCTACTAAATTTACTTCAGATATGATTGCAGGGGCTAAAGCGGCTCAAAAAAGGGACATGATTAATACCCTAGCCAGTACATTAGCTACCAGTTCAATCCCTGGTACAACTCCCGTTTATGATGCCAGAAAAGCGAATGAAGTGAGGGCTTTAGGTACCTTAGATCCTGAAGCCTTAACCGCCCAAGCTTCTAAAAATCTTTTTCAAGATCCGAATGCCGCGTTAGTTGCGGCTCAAACTAAAGCCGCCACCTTACAAGGTAAACTATACGAGAATGATTTAAAAAAAGGACAACTCGGACAAGTGCCGGAAACAGTTAGAAGTATGTTAAAAACCGGCGGTATTGACGTACCTGAAGGTATGACTATGGCAGAATTAAAAGCCTCATTACCCGGCATGGGTGCTGGAATGAGGGCCTCAGTCTTAGGAGAAATAGCAAAGGCCCGAGGGGATCAAGTTTCTGCCTCATTGGCTGATAAAATGGGAACGGACATTAATCCTGCTAAATGGACTCCTGGTTCTCCTGGTGGCGTTGCTGCCCAACGTGTATTGGCTGCGAAAGATGCCAAGTCCTTGTTTGAAACTATCCGTAGTCAACCGGATGGACCGACTAAAAGACAATCTGTTGAAGCTGCCATTGCTACGGTTAAGACACTTATGGGATCTGGTAATGGACAAGTGTCAGAAAAACTTATCAACGACATGATTCCTCAGTCAGCTAAAGGTCGATATGCAACATGGGAAGAATTTTTGACTAATGCCCCGCAGGGGAATGATCAACAAAAGTTCATGGACCAATTCGAGCATCAAATTGACCGGGTTAATGAAGTAAATGGGTCGATTGTGGATGATAGAGTACGGCAAGCTATATCAACCCACAAAGTCCTCCATAAAAGAGATCCAGAAGCTTGGACAGCTCAAATGGAAGCCGCTGGACTTGATCCGGCCGACGTTAAAAACGATGTTTATAAACCCCAATCTATTCGTCGCCTTCGTAATACTGCTCTTGGAAAAGCAACAAGCAATCGGATAGACCTTGGAAATGGTGCAACTTATGAGGTACTACCCTAATGCCTTCTATTAAAATTAATGCTCCAGATGGTAAGTCTCTCCTTATTCATGTTCCAGAAGGCACTCAACCGGATCAATTCAAACAACTAGCTCAATCTGCTTTGGCCCATTATACAAGCCAAACAAAAGGGCCAGATATTCAACAATTACAGAAAGAAGATCAACCAGTTCAAGATATTTCTGTTACAGAAGCCTTAGATGCCCCTTTTAAAGTTGCGCAAGCTGCCGGAGAGTTTGGAGCAGAAGCAGCTGCTCAACATGGGATGAATCCTACATTGGCTGCTGGACTTGGAACCGGAGTCGCAATGATTCCTCATACTATCGCAGCTGCCCAATTACCGGTTAAAGCCGCTGCGGGGGCTTTAGAAGGGGGATTATCTACAATAGGTAATAAGATCGGCGGAATCGTGAATACGTTAAAAGGTCCGACAATGGAAGAAGCCAAAGCAATGGGACAAGCTGCAGAAGGGGCTTTTCAACCAGAAGCAGCTCAAAAAGCTGCTCAATACACAAAGCAATTAGTAGAGCCGGTTCAAGGGCGGATTAGAAGTTTTGGGCAACGTCTTGCAAATCTTCCTGGTCAAACGATGGAAAAAACTAAAATTCTTGAAGCCGGTCTTAAAGAAAAGGGTGCCGCAATGGGTGCAGCTGAAGATGCTGCAGGGTTTGGTTTTAAATCCGGTCCTGAATTTGAAGCCGCTCTTAAGAATCCAAAGACTATGGGGAAGGCCCTTAAAGCAGCAGAAGATTTTGCAAAAATGGGGCCAAATAAGGTGGCTGAAACAGTCGATCCTAAGACAATTCAATTGGTAAGAAAACTTGCGCAGGAAGGTAAAGAAAACGTCTCTAATCTTGGAAGTGCCACATTGGCACAAGGTAGGGAAGTGGCTTCTAATGCTTTGGGACTAATTGATAAGAAATTTGGCCAAGCACGATCTGAATATCAAGAAGTAAAGAGTGCAATCGATGCGTTACCTTTAGATCAAAAACGAATGGCATCCATGCTTAAATCTCAACTTCAAGAAGCCAAATCTATGCTTGCAGAAGCTCAATCTCAGGCTAAAGAATTAGCACAAGCAGCTAAAACAGCAGATAAAGCTAGGTTTGCAGATATCCAACAAGAATCTCTTCACCTGCTTAGAAAGGGGATTGAGCATGATCAAATGATTAGAAAGATTAAAGTTGCAGCAGGAAGTATTGGGGCTGCTATTGTCGGTAAACATTACTATAAAGGGATGTAATATGAAATCAGATAGGTTAGAAAAACTTATATTGGATAGATTTGATAGATTGGAGGGAAAGGTAGATGAATTACTCACTCACACTATACCTAGTATACAAACACAAATTGCCGTGGCAAAAGCAGAAACAACTACAGAAGCTAGAACAATGGTCAGGTTACACGGAA
>Ga0247681_1000101_pt1 | contig 8630 bp, 18 predicted proteins | sample CNK22_metaG_FD_182798 | JGI IMG/M metagenome (GOLD analysis project Ga0247681, IMG submission 182798) | Soil microbial communities from Purdue University Martell Research Forest, Indiana, United States - CNK22 | ecosystem: Environmental > Terrestrial > Soil > Temperate forest > Bulk soil | place... | reverse complement strand
GTCCCTGTCCGCTGGACAAAGTTACGTGAACCGGACACCCCCCGGGGTGCCTCGCATGCCTGACCACTACTCAGCGTGAGCATGCAGCTAAGTCACACACGATCAGAGCGACTGTTGTTGCACCTGTTGTGTGCTGGACGCAGGTTCGACAGGGCAGGCGAGCCACCACGTGAGGTGGGTATGGCATGGTCTGCGGTCCAGCCCATGGGGCTGGTATCTGGCAGCGACTTGTCGATCGGGCGCTGGCAGTACACACATGGGTCCGTTGATGTGGCGCGAAGGATTGCCCTATTGGCCTCGTACTCCGCGTCATAGCCACGTTGCCGTGGTGACTGCCTTCGCTCTACGCGTGATGCCTCGTACGCACGCCTGTGCTGTGCGCAGCGGATCTGCTCGCTAAGTTTGGTGCAGCGTTCCGCCTGGAATCCCAGGCATACCTTCATCGGCGGCATGCCCGCTCGCTATGCCGCGGGCAGAGCTCGGCGTGAGTTTGGGCTACGCCTGGTCTTGCGTTCGGCGTCGAGTAGGTCCCCAAGTCGGTAGCGTGGCCGGCCGTTGTGAACCTCTACGGGTTCGAGGTGGCCGAGGTTGCGCCAGCGGATGATGCGCTGCAGGGGGCAGCCGAAGTAGCGTGCTGCTTCGTTCGCGTAGAGCAGGGCGTCGAGGTTCACGGTCAACCTCCGACAGGTATGCGAAAGCCCGCTGACCTGAACGGTGAGCGGGCTTTGAAGACACTGATCTACGCACAAAGGTAAACGCGATCTTGACCGGCGTCAAACAGCAGGTCGTGTCTTATTCGGCGTGTCGTTGAGCGCGTGCTCAAGTAGGTTCGATTTTGCTCACGCTGCGATTCCCTTCGCTGCTGCCGCGTTCATCTTGGTCCACTCGACGTACTCGGTGCCGGTGATGACGTGCCGGCAGGAGCCGCAGCGCACATCGCCTGATCCGTCGTTCTCCCGGTACAGCGCGCGCAGGTCGCAGCGCTTGCACGGGACACCGGCGCACGGCTCCGGCTTCGGTGGCATGTCGCCTACCGCGCCTCGCAGCGCGTTCCACAGTGCCCAGATCTCACCGGAGTAGCCCCGGAGCGCGACTGGGTCCAACTCCATGCACGCCCAGTCGAGTCGCATGGATAGCCAGTTCGCGAGCCTGGCGACTGTGGGGACTGGCAGGTTCTCGCCGCGCTTACGGGCTTGGATCCAGTTGCCGACCCATCCGTCGAGCACTGATACGGCGGGTAGTTCGCCGAGTTGGTCTTCGAAGTAGATCCGCATGCGTTGCTGGATGGGGTCCCAGCTTGGGCGTAGGTCGAAGGCTGGGCGGTTGAGGCTGAGGTCTACGGCGTCGAGGCGCAGCGGCGGCGGTGCTTCGCGTGAGCCGCTGACCTTCTGGCCGGTGGCGGATCCGCGCGCGAGCATCGCGGGTAGCAGGGCGTGCCAGCGGACGATGTCGGCGAGCCGGTCGGCTTCGCGCAGTTCGTCGCGGCGGCAGACCTGGCCGTTCTCAAGTTCGCGTTCACCGCAGATGACGCACTTCACGGCTGCTTCCGCCCTTCGTACCAGCTACGTGCGGTCTCGATGATGCGCAAGAGCCGTGCAGAGTTGGTCGGCTTACGCGGGATCCGCATCTCGCGGTGGTAGGGGCACCACGTTGTTCCGTCTCGCCAGTGCTCGCATTCGCAGTCGCGCGGATCGTCACTTGTCGGCCAGTAGTTGGTCATTGGTTCGCGCCGCTCCCGTGATCTTGGTTATCGAGTTGGTCGAGCGTGTTACCGGTGTCGGGCTACAGATTGAGCTGCACGGTCTTGATCCAGGCGCGGTCTTCGGCCTTGAGCCCGTTGGCGTCCAGGCAGTCCGGGGTGTCGCAGCGGGTCATGCCGGGCATGGCTCGCGGCTGTGCGTCGCCGAGCCGAGTGATGTCGATCCAGTTCAGGACGGTCATCGGCTGGCCGCAGTGGCGGCAGTCGGGGCGTTCGCTCATTCCGTCGCCTCCTCGGCTGCCTGCGGTGTGCCGTACGAGATCCAGCGGCGCAGGATGTGCTTGCGGTCGTCGGGGTCTGCGAGGGCTTCGCGGGCGGTGTCGTTGTCGAGTCGGACGAAGGTGTTCTCGACTCCGATGTAGCCGTACTGCCATTCGCCGTCGGCGTTGGCTTCTTTGGCGAGTTCGCGCACGAATTCGGCGTTCTCGGTGCGGGCTTCGGCGAGTTGGGTGCGAAGCGTCTCCACCTCGGCGAGCAGGGCCCCGATGTCCCGCAGCGGCGTCTTGCCGGTGCGGTAGCGGAAGTCGTCGTCGCCGAAGTAGCGGTCCCTGATGGCGTCGAGGTCGAGTGGTGTGTCAGTCATCGGTGCCGTCCTCGATCTTCACCATGCGGTACCGGGCGATCACCTTCGGTTGCGGCGACACGATGCTGTCCGGGTCGAAGTCCTCCCACGACTTCAGCTCGGCCCGGAGTTCGGTGATGGTTGCGGCTTGTGCGGCGATCTCAGCCCGAGCAGCAGCAAGCTCCCGGGTGGCGTCGTTGAACGCGCGGACAGCGCCGTGCACAGCGCAATCGGCATGCGCGCCCTCGTAGTTCGCGGGGTTGCCGTCGTAGCAGGTGCAGGTCTGGGCGACCTCGCACACTTCCTTTACGGCAGCCTCCACGGCCTCTTCGAAGTCCTCCCATGCCATCTCCGAATTGGCCACGACTAGCGCTGCGGAGGTGATGCGCTTGACGGTCCGCTGGTACACGTCCTCGTCGCTGGTGGACGGCACAGCGGCGGGCCTGTTCGCCTCATGCCACGTCGAGCCGCAATTGGCGGCCTCCGCGTTGAGGATCGTGCCGCAGTCTGGACAGCCGACGACAGGATGCCCCGCCAGCCCGCTGAGCGCCACGCTGCCGCGTTTTGGTGCCGTGTCGGGAGTAGCGGACACCCCCAACCCCGTGGCGGCTGAATCAGCGGCGCTCACGGCGCACCGACCGGAACGAACCCGCCAGACGACACGAGCATCCCCGCATGGAAGTCCCGCCACTCGTCTTCGGTGAACCGCAGCACCGGTGACGTGGCGCCGAGTTTCCCGTCGCGTAGCCAGTACTGGGTGCCGATGCCGGTGGCGACTTCGGCGACCTCGACGCAGCCGTCCGCGTTGCAGAACGACGACCGGCGCCACTTCACGTTGCTGTTCATGCCGCTGCTTCCTCTCGCTTCGATGTACGTTTCGGCGCCAGCAAATCGGCTGGCCGCCGCTTCCCGTCGAACCACAACCCGCCCGCCAACTGCATCTGCGGCGGCCGCGACACGGCGGCCTTCCGGCAGGCGGACTGGACCGGGCATGGTGCGCACAGTTGCCGGGCGAGGACTTGTGCGCTGGTGCGGTGGATGTCGTGGAACAGGTCGGCGGTGGCTGGTGTGCACAGGGCGCCGTGGTCCCACCGGTTGTCGGTCATGCCACGTCCTGCCGGTTGACGCCCGTGCCGTAGCCGAGCTGGCGGAGGATGTCGGCGAACTGCGCGCCGGACATGGTGACGAACCAGTCGGCGGGTGAGCCTTTCCCGCGGCGCTTGTGCCAGACGACGCCGAGGTCTGCCCGGTCGTTGGTCTGCTCGATGCGGGCTTCGTCTACCCACGCGGCGAGTTCGGTCTTGGCGCAGTTCTTCGATTCGATGACGACGCCGGGGATGCCGGCGATGTCGCCGCGGTCGGAGTTGCCGGCCAAGGCTCGGCGTTCGGTGTGGGGGAAGCCTTCGCCGCGGAGGTAGCCGACGATGGCGGTTTCCGCGGAGGTTCCTTTGATCTTCGAGCGGTTCATGCGGCACCTCTGGGGACGACGAGCGGGTATGCGCCGGTGCGGCCGGTCAGGGCGAGCTGCTCGGATCGGCAGATGGCGCAGTTGTGTGCGAGCTGGCCGCGGTGCTCCGGATTCGGGCAGCGGGCGCTGGAGTCGATGCGGGCGCGCTTGTCGGCGTTCCAGCGTTCGTGTGCTCGGCGGGCGTCAGCGCACGGCCCGCATGGACCGACCGTCGGATGGTCGATGTGTTGGTTGCATTTGGCGGGGGGCTCGAAGCTCGCGCGCGTTACGGACAGTGCCCCTTCCCTACTACCTAAACCACTATGGGGACGGGTCGGGTCGGGAGCACCGTTAGTAACGCCGTTACTAACACCGTTACTAACGGCGTTACTTTTCTGTTTGTGCTGGTCACGCCACCTGGCTTGCCTCTCGGCGTTCTTCTTTGCTTCGTCAACAAGCTGATTCTTGGACGGGTTAAAACTCAGAAAATCGTGGATTACCCAGCCGTCAGACGTTGCCTGTGGACAACCGACCGAGGGGCATTCGTAGCCGGCCGAATGCCAAAGCCCCCGCTGGACCAACATGGCCACGAGGCGTGCCGGCTTCCCGATTCGGGTTACCTGTAGCAGGTCCTCTCTGCTGACGACGCCATCGGTGCGATTTCGTGCACACCAGCAGAGGGCCTCTACATGCAACCGGAACGCGGTGTCCGGCAACGCCCCGACCTTGCGGTTGATCGGGAACTGGTCATCGAGCCGTACCCAGGTCATTTCTCTATTCCTCCTGGTGCTCGCCGAGCCGTCGCGCTTCTGCTGCGACGATCTCGGCCGGTGTTTCGGGCATGTCGTGGACGTCGGTGCGGGTGTCCAGGAACGGGCAGCGGCCGCACTGTTCGGCGCCGGCGTGGTTGGTGATGCCGGTGTGCACGAAGACGTGCCGCTCGAGAGGCGGGGCGGCACTCATGCGGCCCTCGGATCCCAGCCGTCGGCGTCGACCTGGTTGCGGTGCGATCGCCATGGCGCGCTGCGGTGGTCGTTGACGAACACGACCCGGGTCCTGATGCTCTGGGGCTCCGGCTCGCGGTGTCTCGGGATCACCTTCGCGATGGGCCGGGTCCGCTCGACGGGCAGCGGACCGTACCGTTCGGCGAGCAGGGCGCGGCGGAACTTGCGGTCCTGCTCCAGGTAGTAGGCGTCTTCGAGTTCCCAGTCGGCGCGCTGGGTGCGGACGTCGTCGTCCATCACTCACCTGCCGGCTTGATGACCTCGGGCCAGCCGTTGTCGTCGGTGTCGGCCTGGTCGACGATCTCGCCGTCGAGCACGTCAGCTTCGTCGCCGTGCTGGGGCAGGTTGTTGTCCTCGCGGACGCGGTTGGCCTCTGCGATCGCCCAGGCCTGCTCGCGCAGGAACTCGGCGGAAGTCGGGACCCACTTGCGGAGCTGCCGGGCGGCGGACTTCATCCACATCGCGGCTTCGTGGTTGGTCCACGGCGAGTACTCGGAGCTGGCGCCCTGCGACGACTTCTTGATCCGGTCGATGTCGTCCTGGTTCAGCTCGACGACCTTGGAGATCGCGCCGTCTTTCATCTTCGCGTAGGCGTAGGTACCGATGACCTTGCCGCGTTCGGCGTCCCGGGCGAACGGGGTGAACCGGTGCACGGGCATCTCGTCGACGCCGCGCTGGTAGCGGTACTCATCGTTCTCGCGGACGACCTCGACCACGACGGAGGAGATCGCGCCGGCCCGGTACATCAGTTCGACGTAGCCCTGGTATCCGACGATGCCGAGGATTTCGAGGCGGCCGGCGACCTTACGCGGGGTCAGGTAGTACTGCTCGGTGCCGGGCTCGAGGCCGAGTCGTGCCGCGTCGAGGAGGGCGGCGAGGAACACGCCCGGGTTGTTCGCGGCGGCGGCTTCGAGTTCGAACCGGCCATCGGGCAGGCGCTTGCCCTTCTTCAGGGCGCCCTGCGCGAGCCGGACCCACGTTTCGGCTTTGACGTGCGACGGCAGGACGGACGCGAACGAGTTGGAGTACTGCTTGATGAGCGCGCCGGGCGTGTTGTCGCCGCGCTGCTCTACTGCCTGGGAAACGGTCTGGGTCATGACTTACTCCTTGAAGGGTTGAGACGGTCGACGGTGTAGCCCTGCCGGACTGACTCGGCGACGTCGAAGATTGAGCGGGAGGCAACTTTCCGGCCGTCTGAGACGGCCTGGCGGGCGTCGCCCATCTCGGCGCGTACGCGGGCCTCGAATCGGTTGCACAGGTCTTCTGCGTGGCGCTTGAGGGCGCGGGCGCGCCGGTAGCCTTCGGCCGTCGTCGTCGCGATCTCTTGCTCGCGGTCGTCGAGGTCCGGGTGCAACTGCTTGAGGGTGCGCAGCGTCGCGGTGTGCTGGTCGACGTCGGGCGGGTCCTCGTCTGCGATGCGCTTGAGGAACTGCTCGGCGCCGGTGCGCATGACCCGGAGGTCTTTCTCGTCGCGGCGGATGATGTAGATCCGGAAGTCGGCTCCGTGCCATGCGGCCAGGTGGACCTCGTCGACGCCCATCACATCGAGCTGCCAAAGGCACTGTGCGCGGTAATAGACCGGCACGTTGTCGGTTCCGGGTTCGCCCCAGCCGTCCCAGCCGCCGATGACGTACTTGCACTCCAGCAGCGCGATCGGCGGACCGGCGGCACCGCTGTTGTGGCAGTCGTAGCAGCCAGCCGAGTCCTCGGGCGCCCAGTTAGAGACCTGGCAAATGCATGCCTCCGACACCAGCCGATCGGGCGTGGCAAGCTGCCACGGCCGGTCGATGTGCGCGTACAGCCCGGCGCGGCAGATCACGAGGTTCTCGTGCGGGTCGGCGACGTCGGCGTACCAGTCGGCGATCGCGTTCTCCGCGTACCGGCCGGCACGCATCTGGTTGTTGTCGTCGCCCTGCCAGCCGTTGACCTTCGACCAGTACAGCGAGAACGGCGACTCCCACGGCGACAGGCCGAGCACCGCGGCGATCTCCGACGCGGACACACCCTCAGCGCGGAGCTTGTGCCACTCCGGGTTCGACGGCACCGCCTCGTGCGGCGGCAGCAGTTCGACGAAGGTCGTCATGATGACGTGCTCCCTACCGGCAGCGCCTTCTGCTCGTCGTCGACGGGGATCGTCGACCAGTAGCCGGTGAAGTCGAGCCACGACGGCCGCCATGCGGGGTCGGTGGGGTGCTCGGCGGACGCGATGGTCTCTTCGTAGAGCAGCGCGGGTTCGAGCTTCGGCTGGAAGAGCGCGAAGTCGGGGTCGAGCGGATCGGTGACTTCTTCGGCGTCGATGACGGGTAGTTCGTCGGTGACGCCCTGGTGTTTGACCGGGATAGTGGCTTCGGTTTCGCCGGTGAGCCAGGTCCAAAGGCGGCGGGCGAGTGACTTGCGCATGATGTGATGCCTTCCCCGTGCGGGCGTGTAGATGGCGAGCGTCATCGCTGGTACCCCCGGTTGCAGTCGGCTTTGGTCCAGAACGCGGAGCGGAGCCAGGTCCAGATGCGGGTCATGTCAGTGCTCCTCGGCGAGGTGGGCGGCGATGATGGCGATCTGGGACCACTGCTCATGGCTGAGCTCGGTCCAGTCGTCGGTGTCGACCGTGACGGCGCCGTCGGAGGAGATGACGAACTCGTTGCCTTCGGGGTCGGTGAAACCCCAGTCGCGGCCGCCGAGGTTCGGGGTGGGCAGGTTGGCGGTCATGTCAGTGCTCCTCGTCTAGCGGGTCGTTGGTGGCGAAGTGCCGGTCGATCCATTGCTCGGTGATCGCGGCGAATTCGGCGTCGACGGCGTCCTGGTCGGTGTGGCAGCCGGTGCAGTCGCAGACCTTGTTCTTGCTGGCCCGGGTCGGCCGCATCCGCTTGCAGCCGCACAGGGCGCATTCGCTGCCGGCCCGGTAGTGGCTGTGGGCGGTGGTGCCGTGTCCGCAGCGGCAAGGGCCGGTACGGCGCAACCAGCGGGAGAACAGGCTCATGCGGCGGCCCCCACTTCCAGATGGGCGAGCAGCTGCGTGAGCGCGTGTGCGCCCTGTTGCGGCACCACGCCGTTGCCGAGGGCTTTCAGCTGTGCGTTGCGGGTGAGCGCGGGAACGATCGATTCCGTGCCGTCTTCGTCGCGCCACATACGCGGGACCTGGGTAACCCAGCCCTCGGGCAGGCCCATCAGCCACTCGACGAAAGGCGGCGCGAGACGACGTCCACCCTTCGCGGTCGGCTCCGTGGGCTCCGGTGCGGGGCGCCCGGTGACGTGTTCCCAGCGGGCGATCACGCCGGCGTATTCGCCCCAGCGGTCCGCGTGGGCGACGTCGGAGAGCGTCCAGCCCGAGTGGTGCTGGCTGTCCGGGTCGGTGCGGCCGGCGGTGGCGTTCCGGCCACCTCGAGCGTCGACGACGGTCGGCGTCGGCAGGAGAGCTACGCCACCGGCAGCAACGTGACCGCGGTCCGCAGATCCAAACCGCCCGCGCCGTGCAGACCAGCCCCGTTCGTGTCGCTGGTCCGTGGCGTCGGTAGCAACCACGAAGACCCGTTCGCGGCGGTGCGGGGCGCCGACGTCGGAAGCGCGTACGCACATCCAGCTCGCGTCGTACCCGATCGCGGCCAGGTCTCCGAGAACTCGTCCGAAGCCCACGGAAAGGTGCCCTGGGACGTTCTCCAGCAGGACGATTCCGGGTCGTAGATCGCGAATGGCAGGGAAGACTCCGTCATCCCACAGCCACCTTTCGTCGCTCAGGCCGGCGCGGCGGCCGGCGAAGGACATGGGCTGGCAGGGATATCCGGCGGTCAACAGGTCCACCGGTTCGACCTGCGTCCAGTCGATCGCGGTGATGTCGCCGTGGTTCGGCACGCCCGGGGCGAG
>Ga0247681_1000100_pt1 | contig 8660 bp, 12 predicted proteins | sample CNK22_metaG_FD_182798 | JGI IMG/M metagenome (GOLD analysis project Ga0247681, IMG submission 182798) | Soil microbial communities from Purdue University Martell Research Forest, Indiana, United States - CNK22 | ecosystem: Environmental > Terrestrial > Soil > Temperate forest > Bulk soil | place... | reverse complement strand
CGCTGCTTTGCTCGCAAACGTTGCCATGGCCTGATCGAACGTGGCTCGGTTCGAGAGCTTCGACGCGAGGTCATGTGCCATCGACAGGTGGGGAATCGAAGGCCCACCCGCGCGAGAGACCGAATCCACGAGAGAAGCAACGGCAGAGCGAGCCGTGAGAACGGGAATGCTCAGATTGCGTGCTACTTCCTCGATGGGAAGCGAACGCAGCGCCGGATTCTTCAGGATGCTTTGAGCAGCCATTCGGACATCGGTCGGAACGAGCGAGGTCACCTGCGGAAGGAGTCTGCCGATGGTCGGGCCCAAGTTGTTCAAGGGGGATGTGGCAAGGGGGGAAAGGCGCTGCGTTTGGCCGTTAATGAGATTCATGCCCTGGTCTTTCGCTAGTGCGAGCGCGGAGCTCGCGACGTTTTGCCCACTGGCGATTTTTCCGCCGAAATCTGCGACCGCTTGCCCTAGAGCTCCACCCGGAGCAACGGACTTGGCCAGACTGACCCCTTGGGAAAGCAAGGTCTGCTGGACATTGGCGCCATGCGCGAGTGCGAGCCCGGTGTCAAAAGCCGTTTGCGCTGGTCCGGGTGGCAATTGGTTTCGGACACCCTCCGCCACCGCTGCAACGACATTTTTTCCCTTGGCCAGCTGGTAAGCCGTATCGAGCGCTTGCTGTGCGATGGGGCCACCGGGGAGCATGTTCCGTACACCCGAAACAAGCGCGTCCGAAATGTTCTGGCCATGCGCGAGTGCAGAGCCCGCAGCGATGGCTGCGTTGACACCGGAGCCTACTCCAGGGACGACGGAGAGAACCGCTTGCGCGTAGGGCGCGATGGCTTGCGCGCTGTGCAGATCTCGTTGGACGGTTGCCTTCAGGGACTGGAAAACGTTCTTCCCTGTCGCGATGTCGGATACGAGGTGTGCGGGTGACGTGATGAGAGCTCCGACAGGACGAACGATACCGGAGGCAACGGAGCCCACCGTCTTCGCCACGCTGCCCACTGCGCTCCCCAGGGACGATAGAAAGCTCCCACCGCTCGTCAAGGCTGCTCCGATGCCTTGCATGTGCTTGGTAAGTTGCGCTTCGTAGTCAGCGCTGGGACGCTTTCCAAGCCGAGCATTCCACAAGTCCCAGAGGAACTTGTGTGCCTCGCTGGTCGCTGGCCATGCGTACTTCTTGGAGCCATTGTTCGCGAGCATGACGTCAAACTTCGCGCGGATGCTGCGTTCATCCGTTGGCGTGAGTTTGGCGCCAGAGCGCTTGATGAGGTTGATAGCATCTGTTGCCCACTGAGCCATTTGCGGCGCGTCGATGGCGCCAGCGTCCGTCAACCCCCGGGCGTTATCGCTGCGTGGCTCCATTTGCCGCAGGAAGGCGTAAGCGTCATGGGGCCCCTGCGAGTGATTCGAAGGGGCGAGCGCTCCCTTGCCTGGTCGGTTTCGGTCGTCGCGTCCGGTGTTCGGAGCTCGCCAGCTGGAAACGTTCCCCGGATGGGTTGCGCTGTAGGGGTAGCCCCCATCATCCGGCGTTTGGTCGATGAGCCAGTCATCATCCAAAGAATCGAGCGCGTCGGCGGAATTTCCCATAGGGTGGTACCCCTAGACCTATGGTGAAAATTCGTCCAAGTCAAACGAGACCCCCCTTGACACTTGTAAGTGTGCGAAAACGCTCGGTTTCGGAATTCCAGTGTTTGGCTTGCTCCGCAAAAAGTAGCGATTGGCTCCGGGTATGCCCGCAGTGTGGTGCGTCCGATACACTCGAGCCCTTAGGGGATGAAGGTGAAGAGACTTGGTCCAATGACAGGCAAGTCCCTTCGCATCGCAAGGCAATTGCTGCGGATTTAATTACGGAGAAAGTCCTTCCGACGATTTCCACCGGTCGTTCGGCTTGGGACACGGCTCTAGGGGGAGGTCTCACGAGACCCAGTAGCTTGCTCGTCAGGGGGCCCGCTGGGGTGGGCAAGTCGACGAGCTTGCTTGGCATCGCTTGCCATGTGGCCAAGATGACGGGTGGGGTGGCTCTCTATGGGTCTGCGGAGATGCCCGCCACGCACCTTCGCGACTTGGCGAACAAGCTTGGAATCTCTCGAGCCGACTTGCGACGACTCTACATTCAAGATTCGCCCGAAGCCGAGGATTTGCTAGCAGACATTGACGAGCTCGAGCCCGTCATCGTGATTTGGGATTCGATGCAACGCTTTCGATGGGAAGGCGCGCTAGGTCAAACGGAGCTCCGCCAGGTGGTGACGAGCGCCATTGATGCGGGCGCTAGCGTGGGTGCTGTCACCATCTTGATTTCACAGGTAACGAAGGATGACGATTTCGTGGGTGAGAACGGGATTCGCCACGATGTCGACGTCGAGCTCGAGTTGCGTAAAGCCGGCGCTGGGCTTGTCGGCGTCGACTGCAACGAGAAGAATCGATTTGCGCCTACCCCACTCGGAGGCATCGAAGAGCTCCGAGCTCCAAAAGAAAACGCCACCCGGGGGTAACGGGTGGCGTTTGCCTGGTTGATATCGGACACCTCCGCTCTAGGCGTGTGCCTAGAGTAGCTTTTTGAGACCTGCGATTGCCTTGCGGACCTGCTTTTTCTTGGCGACCGTCAGGGTCTTCGTTTTCTTGGGAGTCTTGCGGGTGGTGCGTCGGCGACGTCGAGCCATGGTCTTGTTCCTTCTGTTTTGCCTACCGGAGGCGAGCCAACTAAGGATGAAGAGCGACATGAGCGTTTGTCAAGCGTCCAGTTTGGATGCTGCCTCTTCGGCTCGGTCTGCGTGAGCCTCCGAGACTTGCGCGTGATTCGCCGAACGGTCCGCTTGTGTGCTCGATTGCGTGGCCTTGATGATGGCCACAATGGCCGCAGCAATCGAGGGAATGGCTGTAATTACCGCTGTCAAAATCGCTGCTGTGGTCATGTAAATACAGCCCTTCCTGTTTTCGGGTCGTAGGTGAATCCTCGGAAATCGGTCACCTTGTTTTTGAGTTTGGCATAAGCGGTCATGCGAGTAAGCCCTTTGGTGGTGTGAAAAACCACCGAAGGAATATTGCGGCTTTTCTTCGCCTTCACGTGATGAGCCTTTCCCCCTTCGGTCCTCGAGGACAGTCATCCGGGCTCTGGCCGATTTCGCAGCCACGTAAGATGGTTTCCACAAGAAGCCAACCCCCACCGTCGTACGCTTCCGCGTAAGGGAGCCGCTCACTCCCCGGCCATTTGACCTCCGCCTGCACGTGGACGAATTCGAGCGGATGCTTTTTGAACACCGGCCGAATCCGCGCAACGACTCCGAGCGGGTGTGCCATTTCCGCAGCGCGCACCATCGCCACGAAGAGACGAGCTTTCCCATCGCAGTCGTCGTACCCGCGTTTGAGAATCGATTCAGAGTCTGCGAGCTCTTCACCCGCTTTCCCCGTCGAGACTCGCCAGTCTGCAACATAGTGGATGCGGTCACGCACGAACCGTTGGATTTCACGAGTGCGATGCTCCGCTGGGACTTGCCCTAGAAACCGTTCAACAGCCTTGCGAAGTCCTTCGCGAAGGGAATCGAGGCTTGCGGCGCTATCGAGCCACCTTGCCTTGTCGTCCAAGGTGTCGAAGGACATCACGCGATCTTCGGTCCGCCCGGGGATGCGACCCGCGTTGTCATGGGTGCTAAACTTTCCCATGACGGTTCCCCTTTTCTTGCTGGTATTTCTCGCGAATTTTCATTCGCAAATACGCTGAGCCAGTGAGTCCTTTCGCCTGAGCGAGCTCGTCGAGTTGAGCTCTTTCCTCGGGGGTTAGGCGGATGTTAAATTGCGCCGTCCGAGCCACTCGTTTGCTCATGACCCACCACCACCCATCACGCTAGCAGCGCTTCCCGGGGGAGCGTCACCCGCGGGCAGCGTCGGACCGACTCCCCCTTTCAGAGCGACGACACCCTGCACGAAATCCGCGGCGTTCTCGAGCATCGAGGCGATGTCTCCACCCCCAGCACCGCCACCCTCACCATCGCCTCCGCCACCCTTGCCCTTCAGCGCGTCGATGATTTGCGCATACTTCGCGAATTCTTCCGGGCCACCCCCCTTGTTGCTGAGGAGGACCGTCATCATTTGCATCATGTTCTGGCTTTGCTGCGCGCCCATTTGCAACATGACCTTGGTCATTTCCGCCGACTCGCTCTTTCCCGAGCCCATCATCGCAATCATCATTTGCATGAAGTTTTGCTGTTGCGCTTGCGCCGCTGCGGTGGCTTGCGCTGCCTGCTGGGACTGCTGGGCGAGCATGGTCATCAGCAGACTTGTCATCGCGTCCGGGGGAGCTCCCCCGGCTGCGAAGGTGGGCATGACCGCGCTCGCAGCGTCGGAGCTCGAGCCATGTTCAGGCTCTTCCTCGCCGCCCATCGATTTCGATTTGCCGGGGAGAAAAATGCGGCGTTGTTTCGTCACCACCCCAGCGGAGCCGTCCCCCTTTTTGCTGAGCTTGCGCGCTAAAATGAGGTAGTCGCCACCCCCGTACAAGTTGATGATGTCCTGGGTCGTTTGGAGCTCCGACGCTGGGACGGTTGACCCCCAGATCTGACGGCCCCTATCCCATCGGGTGATGGTGATAAATTGCACGATGGGGAGCTCTTCGTCTTCGCTCATCGCCGGAAAGAGCGGGTGCTCTTGCACCGCATCGTCAAAGGGGACTTCGGCTGCGGGTTTAGCTTTCGCCACGAAACACCCCCTCAGAAGGACGAACCGCTAAGGCCGAGGCTTGACAGAGCTCGTCCGAAAGATGGTGCGCGTAAGCAGGCGAAAACAGAAACACCGAGCTTGCTCCGGTTTCATCGTGGAAGGTGAGTTGAAGCTTAGGTGGAGCACCCGCCAATTTGCCAATGGTGATGGTGTATTGTTCGACCAGCAGCGGCTTGCTCTGTCGAGCTCGTCGATTGGTGAGCAAGACCGCGATGAGAAAAAGTGCGGTCAAGATGAGAGCGAGACCTAAAATCGTGTTCATATCGTTTCGCCTTTCAAGAGACTGGGACGGCAATCGAGTAGACTTGCCGCCCCTTTGGGTTAGATGTGTTCGCCTGCCGGAGGCGCCTTCTCGGTCTTGTCCTCTGCCGGAGGCGCCTTCTCGGTCTTGTCCTCTGCCGGAGGCGCCTTCTCGGTTTTGTCCTCTGCCGGAGGCGCCTTCTCGGTTTTGTCCTCGTCGAGCGCTTGCGGCTCGGTGGACGCGATACCCGCGTGTTTCTCGAATTCCTTTTGGTACTGGGCTCCAAATGACATGGGTAAATCCTCCTAGAACCTACACTTTACAGTGTGGCCACATCCTGTCAAACCAGGGTTAAAATCGGCCCCAAAAAGAACGGCCTACCTCGATGAATTGAGGTAGGCCGTTCTCCCCTGAGAGGGGACTAGGAAGCGCTTCTTAGACTTCGTCGTCGGGGACTTCGCCGCGGTAGCCTCCCGCTTGCGCTTCCGTGAAGGCCGTCGGAGCCTTGCGGCTCTTCTTACGATTATCCGCCACCACCTGAAGCTTGCCACCCTTCTTGGCCGCCGTGACCTCGTAAAGCTTCATCTTGGAAGGCTTGCCGGTGTCGAGCTCTCCGTCCTCGAACATGAAGACCTTGACCCCTGCAAGCTCCTTCAATGCCGACATGCCTGGCTTGTACCAAACGCCGATAGGATCACCGGGCTTGCCCGCCACCATTTCGCCGTCCCCTACGGTGAGCTCGGTTGCGTCCACGAGCTCGCCAATCACGAGGCATGAGGGCTTTGCTTCGTCAATTTTGCTGTCACTGAGACGGACTTCCTTCGGAATGAAGTGCAGGGGTCCCGTGGTCGGAAGCCAAAACCCAGCGACATCATCCGTCTGCTTCGTGTACCCTTCGGGGGCTGCGTACTTGGGCACGCTGGTATCCGGCTGGGATTCGGACTCTTGCTCGAGACTCGGAGCTCGTTCGTTCTTCGTTCGTGATGTTTTCGCCATGGTGTCTCTCTTTTCGTGGGCTGGGTGGTACTAGGAAAATGCAACCTGACCTGTGCCCTTTGGTCTTGATGCATCGATTTTGAAAGGGTTGATACGTATGCGTGTCAATGCTAGTCGCCTTCCGAAGGCATCGCAACGGCTTATTTTGATTTCGTTTCACCTTCAAAAAGACTGGTTTGGTTTGGGTTCGTAGGAACATAGTGTTTCGAGCCACCCGAGGCGATGAGCTTCCACGAGTCTTTTAGAAACGACTTGCAGGCAGCGTTCACGAAGCTCATGCGGATGATGAGGTGTCGAAGGTCCCAAGTCGACGACACCGGAGCGTCCACCTCGAGATAAGCGACGTTACCCGCTTTTTCGTGCTTCGATATTTCGGTCAAGAGCGCCATCGCTTCCGAGTGTTCGCTCTTCCCCTTGCGAGTCTTCACCACTCCCCGGAGCTCCCATTCTGCTCCGGCGCTTCGACGGAAATAAACCACCCGATGACCCATGGTCCCTCATTTCTTCGGATATCTCGTGTCCGATGTCCCCTAGGCCGAAGCTCGTTTGCGGGGAGCTCGTAAACCGCTGGTAGAGTCGCCGCGCGAAGGTGCGAGCTACGAGCTCCACCGCTGCGTGAAACTCGAGCGCTTGTGAGTCAGAGGTAGCCCAAGCCCACGACACCGAGTCACCTGTGGCAAGCATGGCCGCTTCAGTTCGAGCTTCGACCCACGTTTTCGCAAATACGATTTCGAGTCGTTCACTGCCATCTTTCCCTGTGATGGTGACGAGCCAGGGGCCAGCCTTCGCTAGAGGCACTGAGACCTCGGATGAATATCTTTTAAATCCGTTCATCGTTCATTTCGCCTTTCAGTTATCCAGCATCATCACCTTGGGTTTCGTGCTCCCATCGCGGAATTCCACCCGCTTCGGAGTGCCACCCAATAAGCTCTTTTCAACTCTGACCATGACCGGAGAATAGGCAAAGAACCGCTCCGCCATCGCTCCAAGCTTCTCCAGTCTCCGGAACCGAATCTTCCCCCCTTTCTGGAACGTTCGCAGCGTGGCGACCGTCCGAAGCTCCTTTGGGATTCCCTTCATCGCGAGCTTGCGATTTGCGCAGCCCTTGCACTTTCCGTTTTTCTTGCTTCGACATGATGGCTTGTGTTCTCCGGTGAAAGCCTTGCGTTTCGAAAGCAGGTACATTTTTGGGCCCACCGCTTCCACACTCAAGAGCTCCCCGGGATACTCGTTTTTCAGAGCTCCGAGCTCGTTCGACGTCGGAAGGTCGGGCAAGTCGCAAATGAGAGAATCGGTATCGCAGTACGCCGGTCTACCTCCGAGCTCGACGCACTCAATCAAAAAGCGCCACAGTCGGATGCGCGCGAGCGCGGTAATCTGCGAGGAAATCTGAGGTACGATGTACGGAGGCGAAACCCGCTTCTCGATGTAGAAGACGCGAGCTAAAGCGTCTTCTTCGCCGTTTGCGAAAGCGGGGAGCTTGGCGCCCACCGGTGGCTTTTCGTCAGGCTTCAGTACGATAATTTCCCGACGGTCCTCGTTCATGCCGAATTTGCCATAGAGCGAATTCATCATGAGCTTGGAGAGCATCGCTAAGCCCTCTTCGTACGTCTCCGCTGACTTGTCGCGGTACGCATAAAGCTCCTTCACGAAATCGAAAAAGCACGTTTTGCGCTCATACCATGCCGATTTGATAACGCGCGTGATGCGACCCTTGACGAGCGGGTGCTTCAGCAAAAGGAGCTCGTCGTAACTCCACACCCCACGAAATCGGCCGACAGGAAAGAGAAGCTTCTTGGTGACAGGGTCCGCGAACGGAAGCGGAGGCAAGTCGCACGATTCGGGGATGTAGACCTCACACTCAATGAACCCGATGTGCTTTTGGTGAAGCTTCGGAAAATCCCTTACACCCTTGTTGGGACCGTAGGTGTGAAGCTCGCCCGCTGGCATGTCTTCCCGCATCGCCGCCGGATAGCTCGAGTTGATATCGTAATAACTTTGCCGGGTGGCCTTGCGTCGGAAGACCTCGACACGACCACCGTGGTACCCCTGCCTTATCCAGGCATGAAGGCACCCCTCGCAATTGGCATCCGTGCATCGCTTCCAATGGCGATGCTGGGGAATCATCGCCGGAGCAGCGCCATGCCCCATAAAGCGTCTTCGGTAGAGCTTCATCGAGGTAGACGGAGCCGTGATGCCCATCTCCCCACCGAGCCGCTCCAAAATCAAGTGCTGGCACTGCGTGACAGCCTCGTAAAGAGCCGAGCAATCCCGCTCGAGATAGAGCCACCAACTTGGGTCGTTCTCGTGCTTACGGAGCGAATGGGCCATCTTGCCCTTGAATCCAAAGGTCTTCGCCGCTTTGTCGAGCGACATCGGAAGGAGCCGCAGCGAATCGAGAAACGTCCACGAGTGCAGGGTGGTACGGCTCGTGACTTTCAGGACTTGGATCGAGCTCTGGAGCGGAATGATGCTGTAAGAAAACTCGTCAATATGTCGTGTCAGCCACGGCAAAATGTGAAGGTGGTCGAAGCTTCCGCCGTTGTGCGCGTACACGTATTTCCCGCGGTGCTTGCGGGTGAGAATCGCGCGCATGAGCAGGTCGACGGTTCCACCTTCAGAGATAGCTCGTTCTTCCCAGGGGAGCTCGTCCACTCGCTTCTCGTTGCGAAAGCTCTGGAATTTCTGCCCGTCGAAGAGACCACCCAGAAAGACGCGA
>Ga0247681_1000095_pt1 | contig 8952 bp, 21 predicted proteins | sample CNK22_metaG_FD_182798 | JGI IMG/M metagenome (GOLD analysis project Ga0247681, IMG submission 182798) | Soil microbial communities from Purdue University Martell Research Forest, Indiana, United States - CNK22 | ecosystem: Environmental > Terrestrial > Soil > Temperate forest > Bulk soil | place... | reverse complement strand
AAAGCGTCCCGCTCCCCTAGGGCTGCGCGGAGTGCGGCGATCAGTTCCGGATAGTCCATCTCGTCCACCGGCTTGTCAGCCACGTGTCCGCCCTCGCGCCACGGTGCGCTGGTGGGCGGGATGGCTGGGACGCCAACCTTCATCCCGAAGTTCTCGGCATAGAAATGGTCGCCACCATCGTGTAGCGGTTCTCTGGTGGGCGGGATGGGCGGGCGAAACATCAGGCAATCGCAGTCATTGGCCATGCAATAGACATACGTTGTGCCAACCAGGGCGTGGCTATCTGGCGTGCAGCCACACTTGCACCTGATCCCTTCCTCCACCGGATGCTCTCTCATATACTCCTCTGCTTCCTCTCGTGACTTGAAATACAGCGTTGCGTCCGTCTGCCCCGGCCCATCTGGTAGCCGTATCCCCCACGGGCCCATCTGGGACATCTGGCCGGTGACTTCGAAGATGTAGCGCGGATCAGTCACAGCCCAGCCTCCTCTAAGTCCTCAATGCCGCGAGCAAGGATATAGTTATGTCCGTGAGCCATAACGCGAGCCTCAAACTCCTTCTGCTTTAGGGACTGCACGCCTTTGTCGGACTTGCATTCGATCCAGTAAGGCTGGTGCCCCTCATAGCCGAAGTTTTTTATCGCCAGCACGTCAGCCGTGCCCGGCTCATGCCCCTTGAAGTAGCGCGTGCGTCCGTTCTGGGATTCCAGCCTGATCGCCCCGCTATTCATGCGCATTGCGAATATTCGCTTAGCCGCTAGGTATTGGAGCACGGCATCTAGTACGTAGCCCTCGGGGGTAGTTCGTCTCACTGAATTACCTGCTTTCTACGGTTATCTGCCGACCTGCCGGCAACCCACAACTGCGCCTCATGCTGGTTGTCGCTTAGGAATGGGTCATCCAGCCGCTGGCGCACGACTATCTGATCAGTGAAGCCCCTTGCTATAGCCAAACGGTAGCGGGCCTCGGTGCGCTCTACAACCTGAGCGGGTGTCATCCCGGCGTCGAGGCGTTCTAGTTCCCACTCCTGGCTTAGATATCTGCGGAACTTTGGTCTAGCCATTAAGCGATCCTCCATTTCCGCTTCGCTATACGACACGCAATTCCCACTATGTGGTCTAGCTTCTCTTTCGGTAAGTCGTTATCGCGGGTTAGCTGCTCACCCTTCATCGTGACCAGAGCACTGCGCACGGCGGTAAAGTGAACCCCAACCTCAGCCCCAATCTGCTTGTAGGTCATTCCACTGGCGCGAAGTACGCGTATCCGCTCCCAGGCTGCCTCATTCCGTTTCCGGCTCATAGTCTGCCCTTTCTCTTTGCGATGCGACATGCTAGCTCTACTATGTGGTCGAGGACTTCAATCGGTAGATCGTCAGGCTTCCGCAGTAGCCCTTGGTTCTCGACCATCCTCTTTACCGCCCCCCTGACCGTATCGCGGCTCAACTCGAGCTTGGTTCCGATAGCCCTATAGCCCAGACCGGACTCATATAGCTCGGCGATTGCGTCTAATGTTGTCGTTGGAATTGCTGGCACTGTCACTCTCCCGTGAACACCACAACCATGCTCGGGAATGGTGCACTATTCACCGCATCCCCGAACTTGAGCCGCCCGCGAAGGAATCGGATCTCCTTAGCCTTTGGCATAACTATGTCGTGAAACCATCGCGTATCTGTCCGCGCTGGAATCAGGTACACCGCTATCTCCGCATCCAATCCGCGCTCCAGCCACTTATCTAGCCCTGGACCATATGGCGGATTGCAGAACACCCGCTTTCCAGTCCACGAGCTATAGAGCGGGAGGAGCCCGTCATCCTCGCCATCCAGCGGGCAGGGGTCGAAGTTAAAGCGGAATTCTTTATCCAATTCGGCATATACGGCAGATGGGGTAGCCCACCTATCGGTTGCCGAACTGAAATGCACTGCCATTCCGCCCATCTATGCCTCCACCGTCACGGTATGTCCGCCGGCTAACTGCTCCAGCCACTTCCGGTTCATCTCGTTAGTCAGCTTCTTTTTCAGGTCGCGGTACTCGCCATCGCTCATCGGCTTACCCGACCGCATGCGATCCAACTTCGCCGCCGTTAGCGCTTTGCCGACCTGGATACATGCATCCACCGGAACAAACCGCTCCGGGTGCTCCTGCACTTCGCGCAAGTGTTCCGCGATGGGATCGGGCAGTGCGACTTGCTCCCCACCACGCCAGCGCTTCAGGCAGTCACACTCCGAGACGTAGGTGTAATTCGCGTCTGCGATGCGGTGATAGCCACCCTTGCAACCGTTCGCGCCGCACGCTACGTGCTTCGGGCGGCGGCTCCGCGAATCGCGCACAGCTTCGATCTTGCGAATGAGGGCGCCTAGCTCGGGGAACGGTGCCTTGAACGACTCACGCGGCTCTCTGGCTAACTCCATCACGGCTTTCTCGACGTCCCGGATGTCGTAGCCCCTAAGCTGGCGAGAATAAAGCTCCTTCGTCGCCCCGGATAGGGTCGCCTGTCTCGCTTCCGCCAAGAGAGTCAAGAATTCTTGACATCTCATCTCCGGTGATACCGCCCCGTCCCTGGTTGCTGTTGCCATAACTCGTGCCCCTCTCGTTCGCTTTGCGTTGCCACTCTGCCGCGTCGTCGTCGTACCGGCCCTGGTTGAACCATGTCGCCGGGTAAGGGGTGAACTCGCCATCCTGCCCAGCCGGAGAACGAGCGAACGCCTGTACGCGCTGGTAGAGAAACACCTGTGCCTGCCGCGGCTCTTGCCCGGTAGCGCATATACGCTTGACCGCCTTGTGAATGGCCTTTAGCGCTGCGCCCCTGCCGATTCTGCGTGGATACGCTTGGTAAATAGCTTCGACAGGATCAGGCTTCCCCGAATCCGTTCGGGGTGAGGAAGCTTTAGCTTCCGATACTTTCACTGGCTCTGGTTCTGGCTCAGGTACTGGCTCTGGCTCTGGAATACTTTTATGAGGCGTCATGACGCGTCGTGACGCGTTATCGCCAATCAACGACGCGTTATTGCGCTCCAATTTGCGCCGAGTATTGTAATCAACGTGTTGCGACCAGTCGTGAATTAGTAAGCGATGCTCTGCGTCTTGGTCTAGGTGGCCACTCATCACGAGTGCGCCTATCAGCTTGTCTGGGTCGCCTTCGTAGAACATCTCCATAGCGATCGCCATGTTGGGAAGCCGTCCAATGTTGCCAGCCGGGGCCAACTCTGCAGTTACATGCCAGAGGGCTTCTAGTATTCCCAGCGCTTGGCAAGGCATCATGCCTAGCTCTTTTGCTAACAAGCGTGTTTTCCAATGCGTCAGTGTTCCGCGGAGGGCCATCTAACTTCCTAGGGGAGACCGGGGTATAAATCTTTGAAAAATCGGGGAGCCCCCATCTGCCATAGAGACTCCCCAGCGGTTGCGACTTCTAAAATCCCTTTGCTACTTCTGCCGTCAGCTTGGCTTCAAGCACGTCCAGCTTGTCCACGTGTGCCGCCAACTCTTCAGCGCGGATATCATCAGGTAAGTCCAGCTTGCCGAACAGGACATTGATGCGAGCTATCTGCGCGTCATGCGAGTCGGGCTCCGGCGCCTCGAAGTGGCCAGCAGCAGCAGCCTCGATCGTCAGGCTCTGCGTGCCCGCATCGGCGGCATAGTCAAGCTGCGCAGCGGTGTGAAGCTCTACCGACTTAGGCAGGTACTTGAGTACCTGAAGAAGTGCCACCTTGCGGCCATACATCTCAAGGTTGTGCTCACCTCCCTTAATGGCATAGTGGCGGTCACCGACCTTGTTAAACTTCCTTAGGTGCTTCAGAACCTTGGCGCGGCTCCATACTTCGATAACCGGGCGCTGGGCATCCCTAACCCAGCCGAGAGCGTATACATAGGAGAACGGCTGATCCTCAGACGCATCGTTGGGAACGTGGCGAAGCTTCGACCCGGTGCCGAACTCGTACTCGAACTCATCGCCTGGATGAACGACGCCAGTCTCTACGCTGGCGCGTCCGGTACGCGAGACAAGATCCACTAGACCCTGCCAGCCCGGTACGAAGGTGCAGGTGCCCTTGTAGGGAATCAGGTAGCCTTGCCCCATAACTCCGGGCTCAAGGCCGAGCTGCGCAGCAATCACGATCGAGGCGATAACGGTCTTAATGTCGCACTTCTCTATCTCGGGATTCTTCCGGAACTCCGTCAGTCCGATGCGAATCATGCGGTCAGCATTCAGGTGACGCGGAAGCGCGGCCTCAATCTGTGGTCGCATCTGATTCAACGCCTGCGTGATCGTCATCGGCTTAACGGCGGGTGAACTTTGTGGATTCGCAACCTTCTGCAAACTTGCAATGGACATTAATCTCTCCCTGCGAGCCGCATAACGCGGCACTCGCTCGCTTGTACGGTGTAGGACTTCTTCTTGGTGGTTTTCCAGGTGAGGAGGCGGTCGCCGTTCGAGTCCACTATCTCCTCGGCATCACCCATGAACTTCTTGATGTCTAGTTCCAGTAGGTCGGCCTCAGCCTGCTTACCGGAAATAGCCTTCTTCAGCAGCGCAAGGCGATTGGCTATCGCAAGTATTTCGCTGGTAGCCTCGATCTGCTTTGCCTGACGCTCCCGCTGCCACGCTAGCTTCGCGTCTTCCAGCGTGGTTACCGGGGGCGGCGTGCGCTTCTCAACCAGATCCCAGAACTTCTCAGCCTGCTCTCGCATCCACCCAATAACATTGCCGTTACGCATCACGCGGTATGGCACCAGCTTGTCTATGCCAATCATGGCCATGCAAAGCGTGGAATCCCGGCCCGTAATCATCTGCCCCCAGAGGAATTGAGCGGTGTAGTACTGCGGTATCTCGTCCGTCCCAGGCTCACCCCACTCCTTCGCCATCGCAGGATGAACCGTCTTCACGTCGGCGTTCTCAAGTGTCCGCTCCCACTCGTGCTCAAAGTCAATCTCGCATGACATGAACGGCGAGTGTGGATCGTAGTAGCGGGCGTTCTTTGCGACCACGTTAAGGTCGTGCTCAACCCGGGCTAACTCGATGACATAAGGCTCCATCATCTTGCGCCGGCGAAAGAACGCTGCCTTCTTCGGGTCTTCCTCAATCGGAAACTCGGATGTCTTTTCCTGCCAGAGTTGATACGGCGTCCGGTACGGCGAGATACCGAGAACGGCTGGAATATCGGAGCCGCCGAGAATAAACCGGCGATCTACCGGAGCCTCAATTGCGGTCACAGGGCCACCATTCCCAGAATCACTAGGCCAAAGACAAAGCCTGAGATAAGGCCAACGGCATGACGTTTCCACGCCGGCGTCGGGTCTACGCATTCGCAATCCCCGCCACCCCAGCGGTGCAGCTGAATGCAGTACATGCGCCCGCAGATGTACTGCTTATGCGTGCGGCACCGGACTTCGGCTGGATATAGGCAGTGAGAACACTTAGTCATTGGCGGCCACCTTCTCGATATGCCTTCCGTACGCGTAAATCCGACCGCGAGAGGAAACCGTGCCATCTTTCTTGAGCGGATAAATAACCGGATTCACCCTGACGCGAGGTCCGGCGATATTCCAGACGTCAACTTCCACGTGGGTAACTTGGCCCACCACGCCGTTTATTCTGACGCGATCGCCGGGCTGGAACTCGCAAGTCTTGGAAGCGGCGTCATTCAGGCGGGCACGCGCCTCACCCAACTCCTTATTTGCGGCAACCACCTTGCCGTTGGCCACTAGCCACTCTTCGAGAAACTGCTTAACTTCATCACTCACGAGATCACCTCGATGCGGTAAGCCCAGAGGCCCCGCTGATTTGTAGGCTGGCTAGATACTTCAAAAGCGCCGAACTTGGATTTGCGCAAGTCCCGGATGCGCGAACTGATACTCGTCTCAGTCGCATAGAACCCGAGGACGCTAAGTTCGCGGTGAATCTCCGGGATGGTTCTCCAGCGCCCGTCGCTCATGACATAGCGCACAGCCTCTAGCTGAGACTTAAGCCGCTTGCCGTCACGCTCGGGCAGATATGTGCGTCCGTCGAATAGGGGAAGGGTGCTCATCGTTGATCCTCCGGTACCATCTCCGAGTAGCAGTCTTGGCACATCCATTCCCACCCTTCGCGTATCTGGTCGCCGCGATCCGTAGGGCAGACATCTCGGGTCCATACCTGTATGTTGGTCGGGTCGCCACAGCTAGAGCAGGGGCTCATGCGCCTCTCCTAACCCGCATCTCTGCGCGGTGCCACTCCCTTACAGCCTGGTCGTGCTCAGAAAACCGATACGCACGCCGCTCAAGATTCCGAAGGCGAACGCTCTCTTGGCTCGGCGCGGCAAATAAGCAGATACCAACGAAGGTGGAGAAGGCGACGAATCCGATAAACCAAATGACTCCGATGGCTGCGAAGATATGGAGGGCGTCGAAAGTCATGCCGACACCTCTTCTGCGGCCACGGCATCGGCGATAGTCCTACGTAGTTCATTCATGTATATGGCGTGGAAGATGTTGACGTGATCGAGCGCCTCTATAAGCAGGGAATTACTCGCCCCTCCCTCGTATAGAAGCCTGTAGGCATCGTTAAGCGTCTGGAACTCCGTCTGCGCTTTCTCTAGGCGTGTCATGCCGCACCGCCCTTAACCAAGAACAAGCCGTGGTGTGGCTGGGACTCTAAGTTCCTGTCGTTCTTGAAGTCGTTCCAGCAATCGGCGTTGCAGCACTGTCCCATCTCCGTCTCGAACGGAGTGGTGAAGTCGGACTGGCGTGGCTTCCAGTAAATGCAGTTGTCAGAGAAGAACCAGTGCCGCGTGTCATCGTCCTGCTCTACTTCGCGGCCACAGAGGATGCAGTTGAACGTGTTCGGGTAGTCGCGGCTCATGCTGTCCTCCAGACGTAGTGCACAGTCTTTGCCGCGCTCCAGATAAATGCAGCCCCGTTGAACGCCGTGAACCAGCCGAAGGGCTCCGTCACGGCGAAGTAGGCGAAAGCGGTAGATCCCGCACCGAATAGGGCGACGGCCAAGATGTTTTTCATGCCCGGCCACCCTTCTGGGCATAAATCCCTACGTAGAAGGCGTTAAGCATCCAGCCCTTGGCGACTGCGCCCTCAAAGGTGATGAATGTCCCCTCAACCCTATTAAGGAGGTTGTCCCACAGGTAGGGCGGCTCGCCGGGCTTGGTTCCGTATTTGGCTTCGTAGCGTTCGGTATGCATCAGGCACCTCGTTTTCTTTAGTACGAGGACAATATTGCACCCTTGCATACAAGTGTGTCAACGAAAATCTTCTTGCATAAATACACATGTGTGCTATCGTGTGTACAAGTGAGGTTGCAGATGGTGGAAAACAGTGAAGGGCGGCTCCTTCGGGTTCCGGATGTGGCTAAATATCTGGGCGTGCATCGGCTAACGGTCTACCGGATGGCCAGGGAAGGAATCATCCCAGGAAAGCAGATTGGCAATCGTTGGCGCTTCCGCAAAGACGAACTTGAGCAGTGGGCTTCAGGCGTGGTACGTTCTTCGGACTCCGGGGAGGGAGTTGCGAATGAGACAGGGAACGTTAGAACGAATTAAGCTGGCGTCAGGCTTGACTTGGTACCTGCGGTACACGGATTGCAATGGTGCAAGGCCGAGAGCCAAGGGCGCCGATGGGAAGCCACTCGCGTTCTTGGTATCGGAATACCCCTCTAAGCAGAAGGCTTGGCGGGCTTTCGAGCCATTTCTGCGGCGGCTGAACGGTCCACAGGCGGCCCGGAAGACCTTCGGCGACCTGATCGACCTGTATATCGAAAAGAAGATGCCCCAGCGCCATTCCACGCGCCGCGGCTATATGTCGATGGTCAATGCCCACATCAGGCCCAAGTGGGGAAACGTGGCGTTGGAAGATGTGAAGTCGGCGGCGGTTGAGGAATGGCTTCTAGGCCTACCGGTAGGGAATTACCGGAAGGGGCACATCCTGAATGTGATGCGGCTGCTGTTCAAGAGCGCCATGCACTACGAGTGGCTACCGCTGACTCCTAACCCTATGAACACCTTCAGCATCGAGGGATCGAAGAAGAGGGCGAAGGAGCCGGGCACGATCACAGAGGAGCAATTCAGGGAGTTATTGGAGGTTCTTCCAGATGGGCCCTACCGAGCGATGGTCACAGTTGCTCAAGGTCTTGGTCTCCGCGTCTCCGAACTGCTGGCGCTCCAGTGGGGGGATCTGGACATACTTGGAGGCGAGCTTCGCGTCTGCCGCGCCATCGTCGAGCAGCACGTCGGGGAAGTCAAAACCTACCAGTCCAAAAAGAGCCTGCCCCTCCACCCGCTAGTAACGCAGGTGATCCTAAGATGGCGGAAGCAGACCGAGTTTACGGAGCCGGAGCACTTCATCTTTGCATCGCGCTGGCAGGCCGGCGAGTTGCCCTATTCTGCAACCGATGTGCAATCGAAGATACTGCGTCCAGCAGGTAAGCGGATCGGCCTGACGTTCAGCCTGGGTTGGCATACGTTCCGGCATAGTTACCGGGCCTTCATGCGCAAACACGGCGCCTCGCTCGATATCCAGCGGGACTTGATGCGGCACGCGGATATCTACATGACGTCGAAATATGGCGGGACCGGGGTCGAGGAGTTGAGGCCGATTAACGAGAGTGTGGTTGAATCGCTGTTCGGGGAGAGAAGGCAATGAAGTGTCGGTGGTGTCTGAAGGCCATAGAGTGGCGCAACGGTGATTGGGAGCAAGCGCGGGGACATGCGAGGTTTCTCTGTACGGAAAACCCAATTCAACCGGGCCATGATCCACTGGAGTCCGCCGCGAAATCGTCCAGTAATCGTCCAGTGGAAATTGGCGGCGTTTCCATAAATCTGATTCTAAAGGGGTTGCCGTCTGAGTCTGGTGCGGAAGGGGGGACTTGAACCCCCAGAGGCACTATGCGCAGTGTAACAAATCAATGCTTTAGCATGCGTTGTGATGCATGAAAGAGCATACCGAACAACGAATCGTCCAGTAATCGTCCAGTG
>Ga0247681_1000094_pt1 | contig 9026 bp, 5 predicted proteins | sample CNK22_metaG_FD_182798 | JGI IMG/M metagenome (GOLD analysis project Ga0247681, IMG submission 182798) | Soil microbial communities from Purdue University Martell Research Forest, Indiana, United States - CNK22 | ecosystem: Environmental > Terrestrial > Soil > Temperate forest > Bulk soil | place... | reverse complement strand
CGATGCGATGCTGGAAATCCCCCGCCGCCTCGTAGGGCAGGCCCAGGTCGCTCATCAGGTCCTGGGTTGCCCGGGTCATGTCCAGCATCGCATCGCGGGCGATCTTGCGGTCCACCGGGGTCGGCTCGGACCCCTCGCGCCGGCCTTCCACGCTGACGTTGCGGAAGCCCATTGTGTTCTGCATGTGGTTGGTCAGGACGTGGATCTGCTCTTCCATCGGCCGGTTAACCATCACGCGCGGGTCTTTGCCGGCCTGCTCGAACACGCTGTCGTAGACGCTGGTCCCGTTGTTGAACTTGTAGTCCCTGACGTGGTCGGCCGTGGCCCTGACTTCGGGTGCCCCGGCAAATGGTTGTTTGCGCCCGCCCACCCGAGGACCACTGGCGCCCTTGTCCTGGAGAGCCTGTTCACGCGCCGCGATCTGGCGGTCCAGGTCGGCGAACCGGTTGGGGTTAGTAGTCGGCCGGTTGCGGGTCTCGATCAGCCGGTCAAGCTGCTGGTCCCCGGTCGGGGCACGACTGGTCCCGGCATTCTGGTCCTCCGCAGGACCGGTGGTCCCAGGGACCACTGGCTCGATACGATCCGAAAGTGTAGCGCCTCGCTGCAAATTTTCTTGTGGTCGGCCGTAGTCGATAACCTGCGGCGTATCGAACACGTTACGCAGCAGTTTGATGTCGTGGCCCTGACTCGTGATGTCGCCAGGCGTGCTGTCGTCCCAATGCACGATGATGCCGTCGTGGCCCTTGGACTGGACGATTTCCTTGAGCCGCTGGGTCATGCCCAGGACCTGGTCCTTCGGTAGCCCGGTCGGGTTGGGCACCTGCCAGCCGGCTTCGCGCGTCAGCTTACGCCAGTCCTGGTCTGATCGGATGATCAGAGGGTTTTCTACTTCGACCGGATGTGCGGTGACGTTAGGACCGTATTGTTTGGCGGCTTCAGGATCGAACGCAGAATAGCGGGCTTCGCCGGCAATCGGCACACCTGCACTGAGAGGGTTATAGGCGCTGGCCTGATTGGCACGGCCAGAACCACGATAGACCGTCTGCCCGGCAAACTCGTGTGTCGCAGCGGTGCCAGGCGTGGGCTGTCCCGGACCAGCACCCTCCGCATCGGCTTGACGTGCGAAGTCCAACACCCGGCCGCGCCAGGTCTCGCCTTTACGGAGCGGGTCTTTGGCCCCGGTCGACAAGATTGACCGGTATTCGCTGTCAGGCGCGCTCCGTGCGTCCAGTTCGGCCACTGCGGCGCGGTATTGGTCGCCACGCGTTTGAGTTGGTCCCGGGACCGCGCCCTGGTCGGTTTTTGGTATACCGCCGACCGCGTTTACACCAGCGGCGGGAACTGTTTCAGTGGGCGATGGAGCCTGACGAGCTTGCCCCTGGTCTGGCGGCGGTGCTGCCTGAGTATCGCCAGCGCCCACGCCCGTATCTCCGGGGCGGACACCGCCCGGCTGTTCGGCGGGAAGTCGCGCAGCACCTGCCTCGCCCACTGGAGCTGCTGGTTCGGGTCGTCCGGCGGTGCTACCAGATCCGTCATCCGGCGGAACGATAACAGGTTCGGGGGGCCGCGGCGATGGAGTTTCGCTTTCAGTTCGAACCACCGCAGTCGGGACCGGCGGCGCTGGAGCCGTTTCTGGCGGCACTGGTGTTTCAGATGCAGGCGTGGCTGGCGCAGCCTGGGCTACCGGAACCTCCACCGGAGGTGGCACCGGAACTGGCTCGGTCGTTCTTTCGGGCACTGGCCCCGGCACTGGCTCAGTGGCTGGAACAGTATCACGGGGTGTTGCCACCGGCGTTGATACGTCAGGCGCTGGCGCTGGCGGGACAGCTGCAGTCCCGGGTGGTGGTTCACTAGCCGGGGGTGCCTCCACTGGTCCTGGACGGCCTCTGACGGCCTGCACCGCTCGCCCGCCCACCTGGTGCCCGACGCCGAACGCGGCGCCGGTAGCGATGTCCTGGCCCAGTCCTTCGACCATCTGTTTGCCCGAGGGCAGCGGCTCGCCCATCGCCAGCGGCACGCCCACGCGTCCCGCCGCACCCACCGCAGGCTGGGTCGCCAGGGACTGGAACAGGATCTTGCCGATCACGCTCTTGAACGGCGCCAGCTCGAACAGGGGCGCGGTGGCGGCGCCGATCGCGCCGGTCACCAGAGCATGCTTGATGGTGTAGTCCACCGCCTCGTCGTGGCTCATTCTGCCGCCCTGCACCGCGGCTTGGTAGGTCGGCACCAAATCCTGCATCAAAGATGTGCCGCCGACGCCGAGGGCTGCACCGATGATACCGCCGACTGGGCCACCCACGGCGGTCCCGGCGGCGCCACCGGCGAGACCACCACCGATCACTGGGACCGAGTGACCGATGCCGTAGCCCAGTTCATTGAACCAACCACGGGTCGGCTCGGGCGGCGCATTCGGGTCAGCGGCGAAGGCGTTGCCGGTGGCAAGCTGCGCCGCTTCTCGTCCAGATGCACCAACGCCCGAGAGCAGTCCGCTGAAGAACCCGCTTTCCTGCGGCGGCTGCGCATCGCCAGGCTGTGTGGGTACCACCGATGACGCCGACTGAGCTTGTCCCGCAGCCAGACCCTCTTCCGGGGTGTTGAAGAACTGCGGCAGGGCGTCTATCGCCGGAGAGGGTGTTGACGCGGCGGGGATCTGAGCGGCCGGGGCGGCTGGGACGGGAACCGGAGTGGCAGGGACCGGGACCACTGCCGGTTGCGTCACCGGCGGGGGCGATACCGTCGTCGCGGCCTGCCCCGCGGCCAGACCCTCTTCCGGCGTGTTGTAGAATTGCGGCAGCGCCGAGGGCAGGACGCCGGAGAGGTTGCTGCCGTCAGGCATCTAGCCGGTCCCGAAGAAACGCTGGTTGTAGTCCTGCATCGGCTGCAGCGCCCGGGTCACCGCCGCCGAGAGACCACCGCCCCCGCCTGCCGCGTTCATCAGCGACGCCAGCAGCATCGGGTTTGGTCCCTGGGCCTGTTGCGGCGCGGCCGCGGCGGCAGGAGGTGGTGGAGGTGGCGCGGCCGGCGGCTGGTCCCCGATGGGCGGCAGCCTGGCGTCACCTGGGTTGCTCGCGACGTAGCTGGACAGCGCCGGATTGCACCCCGGGCAGGTCCAGTCGCCGAGGCCCCGCCTGGCCACCGCTTGCTTGAACACCGCGTCCTGCACTTCCGGGGGCGCCACCGCGGCGGTGGGATAGGCCGAGGTGTCGATGCCCAGCTGCGAACCATACTGGCGCCAGGTGGAGGGCACGAACTGATAGGCGCCCGCCGCCCCCGAGGACGGGTTGACCGCGGTGTAGTTGCCGCCGCTCTCGAAGTGCTTGACCAGATCGGCGAGGGACTGGAACGCCATGCGTCAACCCCCTCCCCCCGCGGCCATGGCCGGCATTGGATACACCAGGCCGCCACGCACGATGCCCGCCGGTCGCCCAGCCGTGTCGTATTGAATACTCCCGTCCGCGGCCCCCGGCGCAGCACGACCGATCGCACCCGGGGGCGCCGCTGCTGCCGGAGCAGCAGGCGTGGGCGACACCCCGCCATACATCTGCTGCGTGGTCAGCGGCGTGGGACCACTGGCGGCAGGTTGGCCCAGGAACCGCTGGAAGAACGGAACAGGCGCTGGCCCTGGCGGGGTCCCGGGCGCAGGCGGTCCACCGCCGCTGCCAAAGATCTCGCTCGTCGAGCGATAAGCCGGTCCTGGCGCTGGTTGGTTCGCAACCGGCGCGCCCTGAGACGGGGCTTGTGGTCCCGGCGCGGTTTGCGACCCGACCCGCGGCCCTGGCTCCAGGTTGAACGCGGTGGGCGCCCCCGGGTCGTTCGGGTTGCCCTCGCCCTTGAGACCCACCCAGAGATGCGGGGTTGTGGTGCCCTTGCCGTCATAGCTGGGTGACACAGACAACCGTGGATCGGTCACCCTGCCCCCGGCCGTTGAGACGACACCGCCTGCGTTCCGTAGTGCGTCAACCTGGGTGGCTGACGGCAGATCGCCGCTCTGCTGGAGAGCCTGCACCGCCATGCGATGCGCGGCGCCCGGATCGCCACGAGCCGCTGTCATGAACCGTGTCTGCAATGCCTGGATCTTGGCTTGCGCCGCGGGAGAGAACACCACCGGGGCGGTGACATAGCCCGGACTGGTCAGACTGCCTTTTTGCGGCTGCGGGTAGATCTCCTGATCGATGCCATGCTGCTGGGCGTTCTGCTGGAAGCTCTCGTTGGCCGTCATCGGCGTCTTCGGCGCCATCGTGCCGTAGGGTATCCAACCCTTCGCCGCCGCGTCGTCAGTCCTCATGGTCCTGGCGTGGGTCGGGTCAGGATCTTGCGGATCAACAAACGTGCCATAAGCACCGCCGTGGGTTTCTTTGATGTCCGCAGTCCCCGACTGGTAAGACGTTGGCTGATTGGGTCCTGGCGTGACTGCCGCGGACAACGTCGTGTTGACGGGACCATTCGGGCCGTTCACCACAACCGGGCCACCGCGCTGCGTGGCAATACCCTGGTTCCACTCCTGCATCCCAGGTTTCAGATCCATCCGCCGCACCGGAATAGGCGGTCCGTTCGGGTCAGCCGGGTTGACCGTCTGGACGATCGCCTCGTTGAACTGCCGTGCGTTCTCGCCGGTGACCATGCCCTGCTTTTTCAGCTCAGTCGCGTTGGTCATCCCGGTGGTGGTGATCTGGGTCCGGCTGGCAGTGTCCTGATTGATGATCGATGGCTCGGCCGCGCCCATCATGTGATGGTAGGTGTTCTCGTCGATCCTGCCGGTGTCATAGGCACTGCTGATCATGGACCGCCATTCCAGCAGGGCCTGGTTGGCCTCATGACCCGCACCGACAGCCAGCGCCACATACTGCGCCGCCGTGATCATCGGCTTGGCCGGCGAGCCATCGGCGTTGGCGGGACCAGAGGTCTTACGGCCGCCACCCGGAGGCGTAATGCTGCCCGGGTGGAAGATGCCGGAGGTCGTGTCGTTGTTCGGCACGCTGCCGTCCGATGCGGTGGCGTTGGACGCCGGGGGCGCACCCGCGCCCGGAGCCGGTGAAGACGTAGGCGGCGGCGTGCCCTGGTCCAACCGCATGGTGCCGCCGCCTGCGGGAGCCACCGCGCCGCCGCCCTGGGCGAACAGGCTGCTCAGACCCCCGGGGGCCATGTTGGCCCCGACCTGACCCGCCACGATCGGGGCGGGTGCCGCGGGGGGTGCCGCGGGTGCCGGCGCGGGCGCGGGACCACCGCCACCTGCACCTGCCGCGACCGTCGTGCCGAGAGACGGCGGTGCCGCAGCTGGCGGTGCTTGCGCGGGCACATAGGACCCCGGCGGCTGCATGATGGGCGGCATGTTCGGGCCTTCCGGCGACGGCGCGTAGCTCGTCACCGGCTGCGTCAGGGTCGTTGCCGCCTGGTCCAGTCCCTGCTGGTGCGCCATCTGGTTGCGGACCTGAGAGGACTGCAGCTGCTTGTATCGCTGCTCGGCGCCATAATAGCCCGCCTGGGCGACCCGCGACGGGTCCGGAAACAGACCGCCGAAGATCGACCCGAGGCCCTGGTCCCACGCCGCATTGCCGGTGTTGATCGAGGGACCGCCGCTGGTGGATGTGGGCATGTCAGATCACCTTGTTGTCGGCCACGGTCGGCACGTCAGGCGCCCCCTGGCAGCAGGCCCTTGCCGTAGCCCCCGAAATAGCCCGCACCGTAGAGACCCAGGTTGCCGATCCCCGAGACGATGCCGCCCAGGCTCTGCCGGTAGGCGGCATCCTGCTTTTCCTGCGCCGCCTTGTTCGCCGCCAGGGTGTTGGCGTCGCTCTGCCCCAGGTTGGCGATGTCGATGGCGTTGCCGTAGCTCAACCCGGCGGCATCCAGGGCGTTCTGGCCGCGGGAGGCGATCAGGTCCAGCTGGGTCTGCCCCTCGCCCGTGGCGGCCTGGTAGGCCACCTGGGAGGGCAGCAGACGGGTGTTGCTGCCGGACCGCAGCAGGTATTCCGCGGTCTGCGCCGGCATGATGCCAGTCTTGTTGTCCGCAATCGCCAGGTTGACGTCCTGGACGGGCGCGTCATAGGCGCTAAGTTTGCCAATCTTGGCGCCATAGTCCCGGATGTTGGTGGCGGCTTCGGCGGTGCGTCGGGCCGAGGCGGCCCGACTGACCGCGTCGTTGGCCACCGCATTGGTCCCACCGGACGGGTCAGTCGCTTCGGGACCAGCCGGAGCGGCCGGCATGTTGGCCGCCAGCAGGCTCGCCGCCTGGTCCCGCCGCTGCTGCTCGCTCGTCGCCAGGGCCTGCGCATTGGTCCGCTGCAACAGATCCTGCGCCGCCTTGTCCCCGGTCTGGCGCAGCCGGTCCGCCTGGGTGTTCTCAGTGTCCAGCACGTCCTGGTAGGATTTCAGCGCCCCCATCTGGGCCTGGCCGGTCTGCCGGGCGGCAGCCTGCTGGTCCTGGAAGGTCTGCTCCATCGCCGCGGTCTGGCCGGCGGTCTGCGCCAGACTGGCTTGCATGCGCTGGTTGAACGCCTGCTGCTGCGCCTGCGAGGTGGCCAGGTTTTGCTGACTGATCGCGTTGGCCGCCTGCTTCTGGGCGTTGGACGACTGCACCGCACCATAGACCGATGCGCCCGCGCCGAGAGCCGCTGCACCCAGGCTAATGGCGGTGCCTACTGAAATCGGCTCACACATGGCTTGGCCCCTTCATCCTGTGCTGCCTTTGTTTGGGTTGGTCCCGCCGAGACCACCACCACCCCCCGCGTTCCGCTGGTAAGCCCCCAGCGCGATATTGTTCTGCAGCCCGCCCAGATAGCTCCCGGCGCTGCCCAGCACGTTGGCGAAGATGTTGGACAACGGCGACACCGTGGGCACGCCCTGCAGCGATGACGTGACATCGCCGGCGTGGCTGGTGACGCCCGAGATCGCCGACCGTTGGGTGTTCAGCGCCGCGTTGACGGCCTGTTCGGATGACCCGGCGATCGGCGAACCGATGCTCTCCGAGGCGGTAACCTGGCCCAGCAGGTTCTGCCTGGCGGCAGAGACGTTGCCCTTCAGCGTGTTCTCGGCGGACTGGGCGTTCGCGGTCTGCAAGGCGGCGGCGCGGCCAGCGTTCTCATCGATGATGCCCTGCTGGTTGACCCCGGCCTGGCTGGAGGAAATACCCTGCCGCGCCAGCTGAAAGCCCAGGTTCTTCTCAGCGATATTGCGCTGATAGGTAATATCGTCCTGCGCCTTGGACATATAATCCTTGGCATACTGGTTGAAGTAATCCGGGCTGAACTTGCTGAACGCGTCGTTAATCTGTTTGGTGCCCTCGCCCAGCAGGGTGGCGCGCCCGGTATCGTACGCGCTCTGCCGGGTGGCCTGGTCCTGGGCCTGCTTGATCTGCTGGTCGTATTGGGCCTTTTGCTGATCCGCCTGCTGCTGGTTGAACGCCTGCTGCTGATCGGCGATCTTCTGCTGCGCCGCGATCTGCTTGTCGCTCAGATCCTGGCTGGCCATGGTCTGATAGGCCGCCGTCGTGGTGGCGCCCCGATCGACATACTCCTGCGGCACGCCCGCATCAGTCGTTATCCACTGACCCGTGCTGTTGTTGAACATGAACTGCTTGGGCGTGCTGGCACTGCCGCCGCCGCCACCGCCGCCTATGCACAATGCCTTACCCTCCGGCCAGTGGGCTGGGTCAGATCCCAGGTGTAGAGCAGGAAGTCCTCGCGATTGCGGCCGTAGCCCTGCAGCAGGGCCTCGACCTCGCCGCCGATCAACTCGATGAACGCCCGGCCATCGGTGTTCGTCGCCAGCGCGTAGGCTTCCGCGCGGTGGTAGTTCGATCGCTGCAGCGCGGGAATGATGAAATTGCGCGCCCAATGCACGATCGGGCGCAGTGCCTTGCGGTAGTTGTCGGTGCCGAACGCACCGCAGATCACCACGCCGGGGCGCACCGGGACCACGCCGCTGACCGCGACCGGCTCGCTGTCCCAGGACCACACCCGCCACAACGGTCCCGCATTGTGGGTCACGTTGTCGATCAGCGCGTCCTCGTCGTCGTCCCAGCGCAGCGCGAAGATCTCACGCCGGTCACGGTCGCGCAGGTTGCGCACGATATAGGTGATGCCCTCGCGCGTGGCCGCGTGCATGCGGATCATGTGATCCTGCTCGGGTCCGAGGATCGTGACGCTCACTTGGTGACCCCTTCCTGCAGGTTCAGATGCACCGCCGAAAGGGTCGCCGGCCCCGGCGCCTGGTGCGTCATGTGCAGCCCGAAATGCGTGCCGTAGCCGGCAAAGGGTATGCTCATCAGCCCGTAAGTGTTGTCCTGCACCGTGGCGCACAGCTCGAACGCTTCAGTGTTGTTGGGCAGCATGCCGATGCTGATCGACCACTGGCCCTGGCACATCACGTCCATGCTCTTGATCCGCTTGTTCTCGGTCGGGCTGTCGGCGCTCATGTGCGGCGTGCGGACGGTGACAGACGTGCTGTCATATTCGTTGCCCGCGACGCCGCCGTAGAGGTAGATATTGCCGTTGCTGTCATGCACGAACAGCCGGTTGCTGACCAACGCGAAGTTCTTCACCAGAAAACCGGGGTCGAACGTGGACCAGGCGGTAATACTGCCCGCGGGGAAATAAGACAGCACATAGATCGTACTCTCATACGACAGCCAGTAGCGTCCCTGAATTGGCTGCACCACGGCGTCCGACCAGCTGAAATATTCAGGGCGCAGGCGAAGCGCCTCGATCAGCAAAGGATCAATCGCCGAACCGACGTCCGACACGCTGGCGGCCAGGTTGACGTAGAGCGCCTTCAGGCTGCGCACACCGCTGTCGGACAAAAACAGGACGTCGCCGGTGCCGAACTGGACCATCGAACGCGGCGCGGCACAGCCAGTGCGTAGCAGTTGTGCCAGCGTGTCGTTGCTCGGATCGGGATCGAGCGTCCACAGCTGGGTCTGCAACCGCGCGGCCACCGCCATCTGGTTGTAATAGACTTCCATGGCGACCAAACTCTCGGCGTCCGGGTCGTTAAGAGCCAGGTTGATGAAGCCGGCGCCTGGCTCGGTG
>Ga0247681_1000093_pt1 | contig 9047 bp, 20 predicted proteins | sample CNK22_metaG_FD_182798 | JGI IMG/M metagenome (GOLD analysis project Ga0247681, IMG submission 182798) | Soil microbial communities from Purdue University Martell Research Forest, Indiana, United States - CNK22 | ecosystem: Environmental > Terrestrial > Soil > Temperate forest > Bulk soil | place... | reverse complement strand
TGGTGGGAGGGAGCGGCTCCGCCCGGGACCGGCTCCGGTCCGCGCACCATCTCGGCGGCGAGCAGCCCGGCGTAGCGTGAGACTTCCATCCTCACGATCTCGCGCACCTGCTCCTCCTGATCACTTGGCAACAGTGCCATCGTACGAAACCTCCTCGTGTTTTTCAGATAGCCAACCCGGAGGCCGATCGAGCAGGAGCTCAAGTAGCTTCCGCTTTCTCTCCACCGGAGTGCTTGGGTGCGCCGGGTCCATCCAGCGCTCGATGGTGCGGCGGTGGCAGGGGATCGCCTCCGCTAGATCCGCGATCGTCGAGCCGTGGCCGTTGATGGCGTGACGCAAGTTGCGCGCGATCACGCGGCGCTGGACGTTCCGGGTAGCCGGCGCGCTGGTCACGCTTCCTCCGCTTCGTACTCCGCGCCGCGGAAGACGTGCTCGCTTTCGAAGTCGTCCGGTAGCGCGGAGGCGGACACCCTCTTGTAGAACTGGACACGCGCGATGGTGCGCACGCGCGGGAGCGCGTCTTGAACGACCGTAGCGTCGACGTCGAAGATGCTCACGTATCCGGTCTCGTTGCCGACCGCCACGCCGAGGCGCTCCGGCGGAGGCCAGGGACCGTCCCAGCCCCGATGCTCGCCGTCGATCAGGCCGCCGGAGAAGCGGAGCATGTCAGGTGGCCTATTCACCGCGCGCCCACTCGTCGAACATCCGCTCGCGCTCCGTCACGTAGCGGCGATAGGCGCGGCGCTTGCGCCAGGCGGCTAGCCGCGGACCGGTCAGCGCCAACAGCACCGCCGTGCCGATCAGCGCCATCCCGAAGTACAGCGTGCCCTTCAACACCCAGAACGGCACCGTCGTCGGTAGTGGTACGAGGGCCAGCACGGAGCGCGCCTTGCTGGGGGAGGAGAAATTGGCCCCTAGGCTCGCCCTCCCGCGTACAGGAACCACCGGCCGATCCGGGGCACCGCATCGCGGGTTCAGGTTGTCGGCGCTCGCCCGTTCTGTCCACCGGCCCTCGAACATCAGTACTCCTCTCCTAGCCACTTGGACGAGAACATCAGGCCGCCGTTCTCGTAGCGCCACCCGTCCCCGGTCCGCCTGGCTAGATCCTTGCCGCGCCGCTCGACGTCGGCTAGCCGTTCGTCCGCGTTCTCCCGGTCTCCGTGGAGCCCGGCGTCGAGGATCTCCGCGCGCTCGGCAGCCAGCGCGCGCGCCTCGGCCATGACGTCCTCGGTCAGCGGCATCAATGGTCCTCCTTCCACGCTTCGACGGCGTCCTTGTTCTCCGGATCGCCCGCGTCGAAGTAGGCGCCGAGGATCGTGTCCGCCCAGCTGGAGTCTCCCAGCTCATAGGCAGAGACGGCCTTGGCGGTGTAGTAGCCCTCCGCGTCCAGCTCGACGTCCTTGGTACCGAATCTGATTTGGACCTTCTCTTCACTCATCGCGGCCTCCTCTCGAAGCGCGGGGATCGCGCCCCCGTGAGGAGCCAGGCCGCCGCCGCCCTCGCCTGGCTCCTCGCGGGAGCGGCCAGCCGTAGCTGGCCGCGCTCCCGATTGAGACGCGCCGTCAAGCGGTCTCCTCCGCCGGCTCGCCGTACAGCTCGACGCGCTGCTTCTTGAGCTTGCGCGCCTTCGTGTAGGCGTTCCAGTAGAGTTTCTGCTGATCCCGGTTGGCCTCCTTAGCCTCCTTGTGCGGAGCCTGAGTGGTGCGCTTCTCCTGCGCTTCCCTCAGCGCCGCGTGCGCGTGGTTGTACGCCTTCCACCCGTCGTGGTTGGCGTCCATGGTGACCTGGAGCGCAGCGATCTGCGCGTCCAGCTCCTCCGCGGTCGGCTGCGGAGCGGCCTCGGTGATGACGTCTTCGGACATGGTTCCCTCCCTTCGTGCTTTCGCTCGCGCGCTGACTTTCGCGCCCGTCTTGTTACAACCTTCGCCCGGCCAACAGTAGCGCCTCCGCTTGGGAAGTCCGCTCTGCGGCGTGTTGGTGGTGACGTAGCGGTCCCGCTTCAGGCGGCGCCCGCAGCGGTAGCAGACCAGCTTCGTCGTGGTGGCGGTAGCGGTACTCATCTCGCGGCCTCCTTGCCCTTGGCCAGACCTTCCAGCGTCCGTCCGGCCAGGGCTTCCGTTGCTACCTGTCTCAAAAACTCCGCGCCGCGCTCGACGTTCTCCGGGTCGTTCCACCAGCGGTTGATCCCGGAGGTGTGCGGCACTACCGTGACCACCCCGCGCTCGTAGGAGTGCTGGCGGAAAAACGGCCAGCCGGCTCCTCCCGGGAGCACCGCGGCGGCCACGCGCCGGCCGAGCAGGATGGTCAGGTCGTAGTTCTCCAGCGGCAGGTTAGGCGCGTTCCTCCGCGCCAGCTGACCGTTCCAGGCGGACGCCCCGCGGCGGGCCGGCCCAGGCCACTCCTCAATCAGGTTGCGCCAGTCGGCCCACTCCTCCCACGGGTGGCCGCTGAGCTCCGAGATCCGCGTGCGCGTCCGTCCCTTGTCGGTGCGGCCGGGAGCCTCGCCTACGATCAGGATGGGGTTCATCCGCGGACCTCCACTTCGAAGCCGGCGCCCCGCAGCTTCTCGACCATGTCGGCCGTGCCCTTCGAGGCGCTCAGGTCTTCGTGGAAGGCGCGGCAGACGACCTCGTGGCCTTCCGCGCGCAGCTCCTCCAGACGCGCCAGCATCCAGCCGTTCCGGATTGGGCCAGCGGCGCGCCCGTAGCGGTCCCACTCGGCCGGGTACTCCTCCGGCTCCATGTCCCGCAGGCGCGCCTCCCGCCCGGCCAGCGCGTCCGCCCCGCGGGCAGCCCCCTCGATCACTAGGTCGGGCTGCACCGCGTCGAACTCCCGCTGGATTGGCCGCGGGTCGTTCCAGTCCCGCGCGCCGGTGACGAACAGGACCTTCACCCCGCCGACACCGTGAGGTTGGCGTAGATGAAGGCCGCCAGCCGCTCGGCGCTCCAGAGGTCCTCGCCCGCGTCCTCGAAGATGCGGTTCGCCAGCGCGTCCTCTAGCTCGTCGTTGCGCGGCAGCTCCAGGATGTTCTCCGCCCAAATGACGAAGTCCTTCTCGGAGGGCTTGCCGTAGCTGAAGTCGTTCCCGTCGCGCTCGATCTTCCGCGCGATCGTTCCAACCGGGTCCTTCAAGTCACTTGCCTTCTTGACTGGCATCTCAGTTCGCCTCCTTGCTCAGATAGCGCCGCGCGAACGCGGCAACCTCGTGGGCTACAGCTTCGGCGCTAGCCTCCTCCGCCCCCGGCTCGCGCCGCGGGATCAGGTAGGCGCAGGCGCCCTCGTCTTCCTCGTTGGCTGCGAAGTCGTAGAAGCCGATCAGCCACTGGCCGTCGCGGGTCAACCAGACTTCGCGTCCGCGCATCGGCGCGCCGGCTCCGCCGACGGCTAGGACGAAGCAGCCGCCGCCGGTGTTCATCGTCCAGGCCGCTAGGGCGCTGCCTTCGAGCGCGGCGTCTACGGCGGCGAGCAGTTCCGGGCTGGTCTCAGTAAGAGTCTCCATCAGGACACCTCCTTGCCAACAGGCAGGAGGTCGTCCGTATCCAGAACGTCCTCGACGTACTCACGGCCGCCTTGGTAGGGCGCCCAGCCGCTAGTCGTGTAGGTCGGGTACAACTTGCCGTCCCGCTCCCGCCACGTCCGCGCCTCGATCCGGTAGACGTCCTCGACTCCCAGGAGGGAGAACTGATCGCCTACGTGGAAGCGGTGCCAGCGGTCGACGTTCGCCCGCGGTCCTCCGCGGTCCGGGTCTTCGACCTTGCGGCCAGCGTCCGGATCGTGCTCCAGCACCGCGTCGGACGCCTGGCCCGGATCGTGCTCCTCGCAGAAGATCCGGCCGCCCAGCGGACCCGCCATGTAGCGGAGACCGGCCAGTACCGCGTCCCCGCAGACCTCGCACGGCGCGGTCTCAGAGGCGACGGTAAAGTTGTCGCCCTGCTGGAAGGCGCGGGCGCCGTCCGTCACCGGGTAGCTCGGCTCCTCCTCGTCCTCCTCCGGTACCTGCACCGTGGGCCAGTACCAGATGATCGAGAGTCCCATGTTGTCCGAGCAGACGTTGGGCAGCCACTCTTCGCCGCGGTCTTCGAGGCGGTGGCTCAGCGCCAGGACGAAGCGGAGCATGTCCGACTCGCTCCCGACGATTCCGAAGCAGCGCTCGCCGTACATCCCGCGGCCGGAGTAGTCCGCGCGGAGCGCGTCTTCGTCCAGGCCTGCGTCGTAGAGCGCGTCTACAACTTGGCTCCTGTTGAGGGTGGTGGTGATCATCGCGGCCTCTCTTCTTTCTGGGCGCCTAGCGCCCGTAGCGGTGGTAGCTGTTGACGCGCTCCCGCGCGCTGACCCGCATCTGCTTCCGCTCGCGGCTCCAGATCTCGCGGGAGACCTCGTCCTGCTTGGCCTCGTCCTCCTCGACCTCGGCTTCCGCGAGCGCTTCCTCCAGCTCGCTATCGGTGAGCTTGCAAAGTTCCGCCGCCATCTCTACCAGATCCCCCTGGCGGCCATCTCGCGGTTTAGCTCCTCGCCGACGATGCCCGCGCGTCCCAAGCTCGCCTGGTACCGGAGCGCCTGGTCGCTCATCTGCCGGAAGGTCTCCCGCGTCTCGCGGCGGAAGGTCTCCGCGCGCTCACGCTGCCGTTGTTCCCTCTGGTTCTGGGTCTGGGTCTGGTTTCTCATCTCGCGGCCTCCTTGATCTTGTAGCCCAAGCATAGCGCCCCGGCTCCCAAGATTCCTCCGCAAAAACTACTAATCTTGCAAAGAGGGGCGGCCACGCGTTACAAGTTAGGACAAATGCCGCATCGTGTAAAGGCTCAACCACGCGGACAGGTGCGGCATTTGCCGCTATTTCCGGGTTTTGCGGTGGTCAGCGGCCGGGTCGGGCGCTAGGGTCGGGGCATCCCGATAACCAGGAGCGCCGCTGGTAGCGCGCTCCGCTTGGCTTAGGAGGACCCCCAAATGTTCCGTCTGAGTTTGACGCTCGCGTTAGTCGTTTGTTGTTTGGTCGCGCCGGCGGCGTGGGCTGAGGCGTCTACCTACACGGCTCCCCAGACCCCGGCGCGCGCGCTCGATCGTCTCCGCGTCCACGTCGACGGCGTCCTGCGCTCGAAGTGCCGCGCCGTCTACCCAATCGTCACCCCCGCGCTCCGTCTCCCGCCGGCGTGGCGGTCGGTGGTCTTCCGGCGCTGGCAGCTCCGGCACCGCCAAGCTCACCGGTTGAGCTCCGCCTGCCAGGCGTCCGGCCTAGCCGCTGCCTGGGCTTGGTATCACCGCGGCGATACGCAGTGCGAGGTCAGCCACGAGGGCGGGTGGACGTCCGTCAGCTCGGGCGGCACCTACGCCGGCCGCTTCCAGATGGACTACGGCTTCGAGACCAGCAAGGCGTTCGGCCGAAGCATGGAGCGGCGCTACGGACGCGCGAACGCGTGGCCGCCGTGGGCGCAGGTCTACCACGCCTACGAGGTCTGGCTCGATCGCGGCTGGAGCCCGTGGCCGCCCTACTACGTCTACGGGTGCGCCGGCCAATAATCTAAGGACCGCCCGAGGGCGGTCCTTAGAGGTGGAGGGGGGATTGCCTACCCCCAAGAAGTCTCACCGTGGCTCTATCCAGGCCTGACTTCTGCCGAACTCTCGGGCGCTGCCGGTCCCGGCGCTAGCTGTGCTCCCCCGGTGCGAGGAGTCCAGACGCTCGGCGAGCGGATCGCTACCCCGCCTCCGAGCCGTCCTTTCGTTCCAGCTCGTCCGCACCTTCCCTCTCTCCGCTCCCCGGTGATCAGGAGGCGGCCGTTGGGTCGGTCACTCCGCGCCCGCCCGTCGGCGAGCGAGCGGGCATAGTAGCGCCCTCCGCGGAGCCTGTCTAGGGAGCGGGCGGAGCAGGGGGCGGAGCCGCGGGCGCCACCGTCGTAGGCGGCGTCGGTTCAGGAGCGCGCCGGCCCACGTTGGGTTCGACCTGCGGCAGTGCCGCGCCGATGCCGGCGTAGCCGAGTGATGAGACGACGCCGGTGGAGACCAGCTGGGCCACGTCGTCCCAGCTCAGGCCGGGCAGGTAGACGCGGAGCGCGGAGGCGGCGGCGAATAGGCCGACCAGGACGGCGCGGAGCGCGAAGCGGGACTGCGGTGTCTTGAACATGAGGTTCCCTTCTACTTCGTAGCGAAGTGGTCCGCGAGTACGACCACGATGGTTAGGACGCCGACGGCCAGGGCCACCAGCTTGACGATCCCACCTCCGAGTACCGCCAGGCCGCGTTCGGCTCCGCTCCGCGTCTTGAGGAAGTCGTCGATAGCCTTGCGCCAGGCCATCCATTCGCGAACGGTGTTCTCGTACTCCTTGCGCGGCAGGGTGAGATCCCGCACCTGTTCGATGTCTTGGCGGTTGCGCTCGACTAGGGCAGAAACCTTATCTAGCTCAGCCCTGAAGGTAGTGATCGTAACGAAGGTCTTGTCCTGAGTGTTGAGCTGCTCCCTCAGCTCGTTCATTGAGTCCAGCCGCCGCGTCATAGACTCCTCCGCCTTGTCGATGGCACGGGCGTCGTCCTCCCGGCGCGCCAGGCGCAGGTGCCGCTCGGCGTCGAGTAGGTCTTCGAGCCGGCGCTCGGTAGCGGCGATCAGCGTCTCGAGGTGCTCCTTCAGCGCCTCTAACGTCCAACCCTCAACGGGCGGGTCGGTCATCGGCGGGCCTGCCCGCGCTCCGCCCTAGCGGCTCACGCGGACGAAGACCTGAACCTGAGACCGCTTCCGGTCACGCTTCATCACCTGGCCGCCGTTCGAGTCGTTCCCGACGCCGGTGTTGCCTTCGACCGCGACGAACGTGCCGCCGGCCTTGTTCTTCCAGGCCTGGAAGAGTCCCACGTGATCCGCCACGCCGTCCCCGTTCCAGTCGTAGCAGACCAGGTCGCCCTCCTGCGGATCCGCGGTGGAGCTCAAGCCGTTGGCGCCGGCGCGCGCGTCGTGGACGACGTAGGGCACGTAGGCGTAGTGCTCGCCCTTCTGGAACACCTTGGAGCCGGCGTGCACGTAGCAGTAGGACGCGAACATGGCGCACCAGGGCGGTCCGGGATCCCGCGTCGTCCAGCCCGCGCCGGAGCTGTCCTCGTACCACCGCGAGTACGTGATGTTGTTGGAACCCATCGGGGATTCCTTCTCACCGACGTGGCGCAGCGCCTCTTTCAGCGCGGCCGCCCTCAGCGGAGCCGCCGGCTGCTTGGCGCGCTGGGCGCGCCGGAGCCGATAGAGGGGCGGCAGGGACGTGCCGGTCAGGTAGGACTCCAGCTCGTCGCCGTAGGTGCCTTTCACCTTGGCGTCCGGGTAGCCGAGCAGGTACTTGGCGCGGATGGCCGCGCGCGCGGTGGCCTCCCCGTACACCCCGTCCACCTTGCCCGGCTTGAAGTCTTCCCCGAAGACGTTGGCCTGAAGGGAGTGCTGCGCCCTCTTGACGGCCGGACCTTCTGTGGGTGGAGTCGTCAGCCGGAGGAGCACGCGCCCACCCTACCGCTCAGGATGGACGCTGCTCCCTTACTTCCAGGTGTAGATCACGCGCACGTGGACCGGCGCGCCACCCGTCCGGGCGCTGGCGATGCTAACGGTGGACGGAGCCACCCGGCGGCTGTTGGTCACGGTAACGATGACGCCGTGCCAGGCGTAGGTCACCTGGAACTTACTGTTCGGGTATCCGAACTCGCACTTGTGGTTGTTGAAGCGCGCGTCCACGTAGACCGGGTAGGTGCCGCCCGGGAGGCGCACCTTGGTATGGAGAACGTAGTGCTGCCCGGGCGCAACGGCGGCGCTCAGGATGACGCGGTGGGTCTGACCGGGGTGCCAGGGCGTTCCGCCCAGAGCGGTCCCGGATCCTGCAAGTGTGAGCGCGAGAGCCGCTGCGACGGCGGCGCGCTTGGCGGTCTTGGTAGTCATGACTGATCCTCCTCCTCGGTCAGCTCATCCGCGCGGATACTCAGCAGCCTGATGTAGAGGCGGGTAGAGCAGTTGCGCGCTGCGTAGTTGATCCGGTCGACGTCCTGGCCGTCGAGTAGTTCTAGCAACCAGCCCGGAACGCCTCTCCGGTCAAGAAGCTCATGCTGCCATTCGTACTTTTCCTCGTCACGCGCTCCGTAGAGGAAGCACGCGGCTTTTGGGTCTACGTGGCGCCAGTTGTCGTCGACGAACTCGACCGGCTTGTGGCAGTCCGGGCAGGTCGTGGCGTCCGGCTCCCCGTAGTGAACGACGTCCCTGACGAACTCCGCCGGCGAAAGCGCCGGGTGGATCTCGAACTCGTAGTCCTCGCCCGCCTCCGCGCGTAGTTGCGGAACGTCCGCGCTGGCGCCGAGGATTACGAAGCGGTTGTCGTTGACGTCCGTTGCGATGATGACGTTCTGCGGCATCTCTACCTCCCGGAAGTCCAGTAGGGCTTGCTGCCCCGCCAGACGATCTCGTTGGTTTCTAGGTCCCGCACGGACGCCTCTCCGCCTTGCAGCGCCATCTCCTTCAGCAGCGTGGTGACCGCTAGGAAGGCGCCTCCGGCGTCCTCCGCGTAGACGGTGTCGTAGGGGCGTCCGAGCATCCAGGTCTGGATCTCGAAGAGGGGAGAGGCGGAAGTAGCCGGGGTCTTGCTCCGTGCCCCCGCGGTATTCAACGCCCTCCGGGTCAATCGCTTAGCCTCGGGGCGGCCCGCTGGGCGGGGTCCGGCTTCGCGGGTGGCTCCTCGCGGGGCTCCCGCCAACCGACTCCCGGCTACTTCCGTCTCTCTCATCTCGCGGCCTCCTTCTTGGACTTCCCAAGCATACCCAAGATCCCAAGATATTGTATCCGGGCAAACTACTAATCTTGCAAAGCGCCCAACCTATCCTTGCAAACCCATACGCCTACTAGCCGCCGACGAGGGCGGCGTAGCGGGAGAGAATGGTGGCGAAGTTGGTGCGCTGGTCGTCGATGGCGACCTCGACCGCGCGGTCGTCGTGGCGGTAGGTGGCGCCGGCTATCCGGCCGTCCCTCGCCGCCGCTCCGGTGTCCGGATCCGTCCGGTTGGAGAAGCGAATCACGTCTCCGGAGCGGAGCAGGAACTCGTGCGGA
>Ga0247681_1000092_pt1 | contig 9155 bp, 19 predicted proteins | sample CNK22_metaG_FD_182798 | JGI IMG/M metagenome (GOLD analysis project Ga0247681, IMG submission 182798) | Soil microbial communities from Purdue University Martell Research Forest, Indiana, United States - CNK22 | ecosystem: Environmental > Terrestrial > Soil > Temperate forest > Bulk soil | place... | reverse complement strand
GGGCGACTCCGGCGCAGCTACCGCATCGGGCGACTCCGGCGCAGCTACCGCATCGGGCTACTACGGAAAGGTCAAAGGTAAGGAAGGTTGCGCGCTCTTCCTGGTCGAGCGTGACGATAACTACAAGATCGTTGCGGTTTGGGCTGCTATCGCCGGTAAGGACGATATCAAGCCTGACACTTGGTACAGGCTTAAGAACGGCAAGCCGGAGATTGTGTCATGACCGACAACGTCTTCTTCGAAGCTCAGCGTGTCGGAACGGAATATCGCGGTCTTGTGATCGACTCCAAGACCTTCGACACGGTTCTGGTTACGGCGCACAACTATCCGGACGCGACGGTGGCGACATGCGCAGCTCGTGCGATGTATGCCGATAAACAGCAGCAGGTGGCGGCATGAGCGCCCAGCCAAACAAGGTCAATGTTCACCGAGTTTTCCGCTGCAAGCTCCACCGCTACGACGGCCAAGTTATTGACTACATCGGTCCGTTCTTTGGTTGGAGTCCGGAATGGCACGTGGTGTTGCGGAGGGCTGCGAAATGAGCTTTGCACGCGCACAACAGAACTACGACAACGCGCAGCCGGTTGATAACAGCAAGCGTGAAGATTGGGTTGAGCGTCGTACCGAACAACTAGCCAAAGATATGTGGGAGGACTTGGAGCATCTAACTGATGCAGTCGAGGACGCCATTGGAAAGATCGGCTGGTATCGCAGGAAGAATTTCCGCATCCATCCGCAGGCCGTAACGTTCCTCAAGCTGCTTCGCAATGGATCAGACGACATCGAGCTAGCACGGATGCTGCGCGAGGCTTCCAAGGCATACATCGATCAACTCGCAGCCGATCAGGCCGAGGAGGAGGCGTCATGAGTCAAGTGACCAAGAACTATGGAAGGTACAACTTGGCATCCAACGAGAAAGAATGGTGCGTCCAAGTTTTGTTGCCGAACGGCAAATGGCTGTCTGAGCATTTCACCGAAGAGCCTAGCGTAGACGACAGTACGGCACCTAGCGACGCGGTCGAGGTAATTTCTGAGCGTCTCGAAAGCTATTGGATATCTACGTCGCGAGAAGAAAAGCGGACCGTAATCGAGTACGCCAGGAGCATGGCTGCTGAAATGGATAAGACGTGGGCGGAGAACCGCATCAAGCGATTCCAGAATGAAATTGACCGTCTGCGGCGCATTGTTCAGTCGTGCGATGACGACATCAAAGCAGCATCGGAGGAAGCGTCATGAACCGCCGAATCACCGACACCCGTTTGTACCAAGATTTTCGCGATCTAGCGTGGATCGTTCTACTGGCAGACTCGCTTTCCGTCGTTCTGTTAGTGGCGACTTGGCACGTACTGAAGAGTCTAATGCACAGCCGCTGGTGACCTCCTGCTCTGCCCCCGTCAGAGTGACAGCGGTAACGGGGAACTACTCAACTCGGAGATTGCGATGCAGGACTTAGTAAAGCTTATTCAGGACAATCCAGGTTGTCGTTTTATGGTGGACAACGATGGTTGGTGGATGGAAAAGCAGCGCCCGTCCGACTTCGATTAGTGGGACGACGACGAGCAGGACAAATGGCGAGACAACAACCAGCTGGCAGCAGATGGTGAGGTTGAGCCACTTGGCGATGGTGGCTACGGATCTGGCTGCTGTTATGGCGGCGACATTCTGCAAGCACTCGCAAAAATCGTTGGCGTGACCATCGAATCAGTTTGATAAACGTTTTATGGCGGTGAATGCGTAGCTGATGCGCTAAGTAATGGCGTTCAGATGAAAGATCGCGGCGGAAACAACAGGCCGTCCTAGCCTCATCAAGCCGGAGATCAGCACCGGCCACTGCCACCCTATTCCACACGCCAGCGCAGGGCGGAAGCTGCGCGAGTATTCAATGAATCCTGCAACGGGAAACGACATGACTCAGGCAGCTAAGACCCACTACAGGAAAGCGTTTGACTCTCCGTACTTGAGCAGCGCTGACATCGTTGAGCCGACTGTTCTGACGGTTAGCCACGTCAAACTTGAGACTGACCAGACCAAGAAGACAAAGGACCGGTTTAACACGGCTCACTTCGTTGAAAAGGAGCTTCGGCCAGGCGAGAAGCTGAAGCCGATGATCCTCAACGCGACGAACAGCAAGACCATGAAGCAGCTGACGGGTTCGGCGTTCATTGATGATTGGAACGACGTAAAAGTCACCGTCTATGTTGATTCGAATGTTCGGTTCGGCAAGGACTCGGTAGAGGGTTTGCGCATCAGTCCAAGGCCTCCCGGTAGGCGGCAACTTACGCCGGAGCAGGCTAAGCAATGGCAAAACGCCAAGGACGCATTCATCCGGGACGGCAATCTTAAGAGTGTTCTGTCTCGCGTAGATATGAGCGAAGAACACCAGCACCAATTGATCGAGGAATGCGTCAATGCAGTGGCATGACGTGGAGCAGAACACCGATGAGTGGCAGGCGCTGCGACTTGGCAAGGCTACGGCGTCCAAGTTCAGCTGCTTCATGGCTAACGATGGCAAGGCGTTCGGCGATCCGGCGAAGGACTACGCGCTGCAGATTGCCTTGGAGCGGGCTACCGGTCGTAAGGCTGAATTTAGCTTCTCCAATGACCACATGGAACGCGGCCATGAGCAGGAGCCAGTAGCCAGGATGCTCTACGAAGACGAGAACTTTGTCGAGGTAACCAACGGCGGGTTCTTCGACTGCGGTGAGTACGGAGACTCCCCGGACGGCTTAGTTGGCGAAGACGGCGTAGTGGAAATCAAGTCGGTCATTGCAAAGACGCATTACGCCACAATTCGCCGCGGGTCGTTTGATCCGTCCTATCGGTGGCAGCTAGTCGGCCACCTGGATTGCACAGGACGTGACTGGGTCGATTTCATCAGCTACTGCTCGGACTTCCCTGAAGGGCATCAGCTGATCGCCCACCGCCTCCACCGCCACGAATGTCAGGACGAACTGTCACGGCTTGCCGCACGCCGCGCCGAGTTTCTATCACTGACGAATGAAGTTCTATCCAGCCTTGAGGTGAAAGCAGCATGAGCCAGCAATACGACAACACGAACAAGGGCGTTCTGTTCATCAATGACCGCAAGGAGCGTGATAGCCACCCGGACCGCAAGGGGTCGATCAATATCGACGGCAAAGAGTACTGGCTTAGCGCGTGGAACAAGACCACGGCGCGTGGCGACACGATCAGCATCAGTGTTCAGGCTAAGGACGCAGCGAAGAACAGCCAACAGGCACCGCAGCAGAGCCAGGCGGCTAACAACAGCTTCCAAGACGACGACGTGCCGTTCTGAGGTGACGCATGAACGCGAAGTTTGAGAAGTGGTTCGATGAAAGCAATTTGATATGTCGAGGCGACGCGCTGAAATCATGGCAAGCCGCCATCCAGTCCCTTGAGGTGACGCCTGAGTTGCGAATGGCCTATTGGAATGCCGTGGGTTACACAACTTTCACTGGTGAAGACACAGAGGATGATCAGGCTATCAATGCAATCTTAACCGCGATCAAGGAGCAGGCGAAGTGAATGCACATACATGTCATTGGCCCGGATGCGGAAAGCCTGTACCGCCTGCAATGTGGGGATGCAAGACGCACTGGTTTCGTCTGCCAAAGGCATTACGTGATCGTGTGTGGGCTACATATCGACCGGGGCAAGAGATCACCAAGACACCTTCTTCCGCTTACCTAGACGTAGCTCATGAAGTGCAGAACTGGATCAAGGAGCAGGCGAAATGAGTAAGTTCCGCTACTACATCACCGATCTGTTTAGTGGATCAGTCAAGGGGACGGATAGTCTTGAAGTAGCCCAAGATTTTGTCGAGTGCGAAGACTACTTCGTCGTTGATTCTCACGAAGGAACGTGGCTTACGCCATCCGAGGCGTTGCCCATCAAAGATATTCAGGATCGGCTATGACAACCCCCGACAACCGCGCTCTGTGGGAGCTGGTGGAGAGGTGGCGTGATGAATGGCGCAATGACATCTGCAACATAGACGGCAAGACGTATGCCGACGAACTCGCCGCCATCCTCGATCGTCCCGTGGTGGTTGGGGATGAGGATGTGGAGCGGGCTATCAGCGCCAGAAATGCGGTGCTATTTGCGGGTAATTGGGAGCCAAAGGATTACACCGAGGTACTGCTTCAAGCAGCAATGCGCGCCGCGCTCGAATCGATGGTGAGGGGGAAGTCGTGAGCGGGACATGCCTAGTAAAGAAAGGTCGCGACTACTTTTGCGATCAATGCGGAGATGGCGACCTAAAACCCAACTTCGATTTCTGCCCGACTTGTGGCGAGGAAATAGTTATGCGATGGGATAAAGACAAAGATTGCGAGTTATCCGAGGAGGACAACCCGTGACCGCCGAACGAGATAGCACGATGACGCTGGATACATCGCGGATACTTGCTCTAGCTGCCGAGATTCGACGAGTGGATGGAGGCAACAAAAGCGGTGCTGCTGAACTTGCAGAGCGCCTTATGCCATTCATCGACGCCCACCTAGCCACCCGTGATGCGGTTGTGAATGATGATGAGTCAAAACGCAAGATCGTCCATGAATTTCTGCGCTTTGTTGGGCTACTGATTGATTCTGCTAAGCAGTCAAAAAGCAATGTAAACGCTTGCTTCGTAGATTGGCGTGATGTGTGTGCGTTGCGCGGCGAGATTCCTACTGTACAGGAAGCCCTTGAATACCTCGCCTCGCGGAAGGTGACTGTGCCGGATGGGTGGATTTTCTACTACGCGGACGATGAGGGAACGCCATATGCGCACTACTGCGCGACGCGTGACGACATCTACTCGCAAGTGGGAGTTTGGATGTGTGGCACGCCGGATGAAGCTGTCCTCAGCGACTTTGGCGATGACATGCTCGATGGAGTGACGGAGACGCTACTCGAAGAAGGCGCGTTCTATCCAGAAGGTGACCCGCCATGTTTCCTACGTAAAGCCATGCTCGCATCGCAAGACGAGGTGAAGTGATGATTCGCGTAATCCTGAAACGATCAATACTTGACACGACCTTCGAGCAGTACCCGGATCGCGCCGATAGCTTCCGAACAATCGACATCGAATGCCCCGAGATTGAGGCCGCGCTAAAGTCAGGTGGGTGTGGCCCGCATGGATTCGATCAAACGCAACTTGTTGGAATCGAGGTTATCCCATGACTAGCCAAGACAACACCGCCGAGCAGCTTAGGGCGTGCCGTGAGGTTTTCGAAGAAGGCGTCAAGAAGTGGACCAACTACTCAGATAGAACGCTTATCCGCGATGGCCGCTATCCAGACTATTACGGCAATCCAGTCGTTCAAGGCGCATGGGAAGGCTTCAAGCTTGGACTGAGAACCCGCGCCGATAGCGGTGAGGCGGTTGCCTGGACTTCGCAGCAAGACATCGACTATCTGAAATGCTGCGAGCATGCCGGAGAGATTGAAGTGTATGCGCATCCATGCAAAGCGACGCCCATCCCGCTATTCACCCACCCGAGCGCCACGGCGTTGGATGTGCAGGATGCTGAGAATATGGCCATAAAGTTCCACGAAGCCTACGAGCGCCTGGCACCTTCATTTGGCTATGAAACTAGAACGGATACGCGTGCCTTCTGCGCAGAGTCAGCCAACGGGAAGCTCATGATTGCAGTCTGCGCTGAGATTCTTGGGGATCAATCGCGTGTCTCGCCCGTAGATGAGGCCAAGGCTTTTAGCGACTGGTTCAAAGGCGAGCAGGGTAAAGCTTACGACGGCATGTGGTGTTTCGCCCGAGCCGCATGGATGCACCGAGCCGCCCTATCCCAGCGCGTGGAGAAAGGAAATGCGACTGAGGTGGGGCTGTGAGTGAGGCTGTGATCGCCGCGCTGTACGTCGAAACTGACGGGGCCTACTTCGGCATTTCTGGCATTGATCCGTGGGACGAGGCGCGCGACGCCAGGCTCTACCGTGGACCTCACCGCGTCGTCGCTCATCCCCCTTGCCAACGCTGGGGCCGTTACTGGCACGGCGCTCCGAACAAGCCGAACCAGTTTCGACTTGGCGAGGATGGTGGATGCTTCGCGTCCGCGCTGACATCGGTCCGCAACTATGGTGGCGTCATCGAACACCCAGCCGATTCCAAGGCTTGGACCTTCTTTGGCTTGACGACACCACCCAAGCGCGGCGGCTGGGTCATGGCTGATGCGTTCGGCGGCTATACGTGCCACGTGGAGCAGGGTCACTACGGCCACATGAGCCGCAAGGCTACCTGGCTGTATGCCGCTGGCACGTATCTTCCCGAACTTATCTGGGGCTCATCCGGCCAGCGCATTCATCCGATCGCCCTGGAACGCTATGGTTACGAGAAGGCACGGCGCATCGGCATGATGGCCATGATCGGCGGCAAGGACAAAACTCGCCTGCGCAATGCAACGCCCCCCCAATTTCGCGATCTGCTCATTGCCATCGCCAGATCAACGGCGACAGACCTGGGCACCCTCCACAGCGCCAGGGAGGCGGCGTGATGTTAGGCGTTTCGCTTTTCGTCGATCTCGATGCGCTTCAAGGCGGTTTGCCGGCCAAGTTCTTCAGCCTGTCTGTGCGCCTCCTGAGTGGTTTTGCACCATTCACTTTGACCAGTGGCACCGGGAATCGGCTTGTCATCACCAATGAGAAAGATGTTGTAGGTAGCTCGCCACAGTCCGCTATCCCCACTCCACGGTCCAAATGTCTTTACTTCGTACTTGCCAACTTTGGTGCACAACATGCTCATCTCCCCTCACCTTTTGGCCCGAACTTAGTGGCACGTTTCGACAAACGCAAGGAGGTGCCCGGTGGGCGCTGCTGAACAACTCTGGCCCGAGGTTATGGATCTCGTAACTGCGGCCAAATACATGGGCTTCCATCCCGTCACGTTGCGTGACTGGAAGCGCAAGGGTGAAGGTCCTCCTGGCCGAAAGGTCGGCGGACGTTGGCGATTCCACAAACCCGCACTCGATGCCTATCTCGCAGGAACGAAACCACCAGCATGGCCCGTCAGCCTTACAACCTCGAAGCCCGCGGAAAGAGGGGCATCTATTTCGCTCGCTTCACCGCGCCAAACGGACAGCGCATATCTCGCAGCTCTGGGACTTCCGACCGGGCCCTTGCCGCCGAGTGGGCATCAAGACTCCACGCCGAGTACTACCGAGTCGCGCGACTCGGCGAAAAGCCGCGCCGGCTCTGGACGGAAGCGGTAACGGCGTGGCTTACAGACCACCAACAGAAGCGTAGCCTGTCCAAGGATCTCCACAACCTGAAATGGCTGGACCCATGGTTTCGGTCAAAGTACCTGGATGAGATCACCACTGACGCTCTGTCGGAGGTCGCTGCAGCGCGCCGGAGTGAGCCGCGGGACAAGCGCCGGAAGAAGGATGGAACGCCTTTCTCCAACACGCCCACGTCGCAGGGGACGGTAGATAAAATGCTTGCCATGATCCGGTCCATCCTCAAAGACGCCTCACGGCGGGGATGGATGGACAACGCCCCCGACATCAAGATGACCAGCGCCGAGCACGAGGATTATCGGTGGCTGACCAAGGAGGAAGCCGCGGCACTGCACGATGAGCTTGCTGACCACCTGCGCCCACTGTTCCTGTTCTCGCTGGCCACCGGCCTGCGCGAGCAGAATGTCCTACGGCTAGAGTGGTCGAAGGTGGACCTGCAGCGCCGAGTCATGTGGGTCAAGGCGGAGGCCGCGAAAGGGAAGAAGCCCATTGGCATCCCCTTGAACCGGGACGCCATGCAGGTACTTCAGAGGCAGCAGGGCCAGCACCGCCGATGGGTGTTCCCAGCGCCTATTCAGCCAAAGAAGAGGGACGCCCAGCCGTTTGATCGGGCCAACAATCACGGGTTCAAGGCGGCCCAGGTCCGCGCCGGCATTGCACCGCTGCGCTGGCATGATCTAAGGCACACGTGGGCGAGCTGGCACGTGATGGCCGGAACGTCTCTCCGAGCCCTGATGGAGCTGGGCGGATGGCGGTCCTACAAGTCGGTCCTTCGGTACGCTCACCTGTCCCCGGAACACCTCGCCAGCGACGCCGCAAGGGTCGAAGGGTTTGCGCCAAATTTGCGCCAATCTTCAGACACGAAGGCGTCGTAAATGGCTATTTCAGGCTACAAGCCGAAACAGTCCATATCGGAGAAACGGCTATACCAAGCCATTTAAGATCAACAGTACAGCCTTGAAAATCCCCGTGTCGGCGGTTCGATTCCGTCCCCGGCCACCATGATTTCAAGGCTCCGCAGAATATGCGGGGCCTTTTTCATTTCTGTCTTGAGCCGAATTTGCGCCAATTTCAAATTTGGCAGAATATCAATCTCGCCCACTAACCTAAGCGACACCGCAATGAGCGATCCAGACCAGAAACTCTTCCCTCATCCGGACGGCAGCGGCGAGATGCTGACCAAAGAGGAATGGGATCAGCTTATCAAGCCCTATGAGCGCAAGGCCGAGGTAGATCAGGGTCCCGTGTAGGTCAATATGATGTTGACCACGTTGGTCACGTAGTTGCCACCACTGCCACCGTCGTGAGCCGCACAGGTCGCCGTAGCATCTGACTCGGGATTGGCGCCATTCACGGTCGCGCTGAAGGTCGTAGATTGCGACGTGGGGCTGTTCGCCGTCACGGTGTTACCGAAGCTGGTATTTACGCTCCAACTGTATGTCACCGTTCCGGTCTGATTGGCCGGCGTGCAAGTCGTAGATCCGCTAGTTGAGGCAACGCCAGCCGTCGAACGACTCCCGGTTAGGGATGTTGGCGAAGCGCTAGCACTGAATGGATTGGTTTTCACCGCACCAGCCATCTGCGTCAGGCTAATGGGAGGCGCTGTGGGAACACCAGCGTTCTGGGCTGGGCCATTGGGTACATATGATCCGCCACGCACCATAGCCGCCAAGCCAGGCGCTCCCAGGGTCTATTGCCTCTCAAGGAGTCCCATGGCTCAGACCCCAAGCGCCGTAAGACGCTCATCTAGCTCAAGGATGGCCGAGGCAAGCAACGCCATGACCTATGGGGTGCTGACCGCCAGATAGCCGTCACCGCGGTCAGAGACGGCATCCGGCATGACTTCGGCCACTTCATGCGCCAAGAAACCCGCCTCTGGCCTACCATCCTCTGTATGCGCCTCATCTTCGTACTTGAGGTATTCACG
>Ga0247681_1000091_pt1 | contig 9264 bp, 12 predicted proteins | sample CNK22_metaG_FD_182798 | JGI IMG/M metagenome (GOLD analysis project Ga0247681, IMG submission 182798) | Soil microbial communities from Purdue University Martell Research Forest, Indiana, United States - CNK22 | ecosystem: Environmental > Terrestrial > Soil > Temperate forest > Bulk soil | place... | reverse complement strand
CGCCGAACAACCTGAAAACGACCCAATACCTCCAATCGTGGTTAACAACGGCGCACTGAAGCTCGTCATCAATGTGTTGGATTGGAGTTGAACATCTCTCCCAGTGGACACCAATGCGGGCAGAGATAACGCGCCAGTGATTGCGTCCGAACCTAAAAATAATGAAAGCCCACAAGTCGCTAAAGCTGTGAGTGTGACACTTGTTAAATTGGCATTTCCCGATATGTCTAAATTACCATCAACAGTTTTAAGCGCGGGTAATGAGACAGAAGTTAAGGCGGCTAGACCTGTAGCAGAAAAAGAAGTGAGCGTGCCAAAAGCTCTGATAAGTGTTGGAAACGAAATAGTGGCTACGTTCGGAGAGGTGTACTTGTTGCAACAACTTATCGTAGTGCTGAACGCGGAACAATTTGCTCCGTCACAGCTTCGAATTTTGTAATAGTAAAACCCACCCACAGCGAGTCCGCTTGAATCTGTGATCGTACTTGTTCCACCACTAACAGTCGTCAGCAACGCGAATGTAACTCCGTCAGCGGAACGCCAAACTTCATTTGTGGCCCCCATTGGACTTGGGTTGGTCCACGTCACTTGTATGGCGCTCGCAATCGAGAACGGTGTAATATCAGGATTTGTCGGCGCGTTCGGTGTGCCAGCAGACAATTGATTAAACCACCTGCACAGCAGGAAGGTTTTGATCTGCATCAATTGCGCGTCGGTCAAACAACGGATGCACGATGATAGGCGGGAAAGGTTGTTTGGGTCGCAGGTCAAGGCTGTTAGAATAAACGAATTGCAACAATTTCAGCAGAATCTGTCTGGACGCTTCCGGCTGATGGAGTTGCGCTGACGCTTCCAAAAATCTGAATTATGTCTCCGGCAGTAGCTGTGTACACGACTGTGGGCGTGGCTACAAAATCACCTCCTGTGAAAGAGGTTAGCACTGGCAACTCAACCGCCCTGCTTCCGTTCGATAAGTCTGCCGCAGTATTATTTGTCCGTCGCAGTTTCAGTGTTACCGTTTGAGCACCAGCGTAGGTAGCTGCTGCGTATTTCACACCAACTCCAGCGGTGATCAGATATGTGCCGCCGTTTGCAATGGTAATGCTTGGAGAGGTTGTGCCAAACGCAAGCTGCGCTGGCGTAATTGTTAGCGTGTAAGCCGTGCCGGAAGCGTAGCTGGTGAAATTAGTGAGCATTGGGGTTTGGCTTGTTCCCGTTCCTATTATTGGCACCCCGTTCGTGAGATACATCGCATCGGAGAACGCTGTTTTTCCTATCACATCCATCGCCATACCGGATTGGGGCGGATTACGGTCATTAACTCGAAAGGAGAAACCAATCCAACTACCACCGAAACCAGCGGTCGAACTCGGGTCAAGAATCATCGCGTGCTGCGAGGAGTTATTGTGAAAATCGATCCACGTTCCCTGAGAGTTATTCTGGTTGAAAGAAACCGCGTGATTGGCTTTGATGATGCTGAGTTCGGGACTTCCGAAGGCGGTATCGGTCAAAGTATTTCCCAAATCCAAGTTTCCTGCTTGCTGTATCCAAACCGGCATCTTGACAACAAGCTGACCAGCGGGAGCCGTCTCGTCCACTGAAATGATGTTCGAGCTATTAGCTGTAAGATTTGTGAACGAGAACTGTCCTCGAATCCGGGTAAAATTAGTGTCACCATCGAACATCGCAATGTGTTCCTTGGCCTTGGTTGTATTTGGATCCCAGACTTCCGAGCCGGTGTTTCCAAATTCAGTAGTCATGGCGAGCACATATCGACCGGGAGCGTTGGTTTTCAACGAATAGGCGAGCAGGCCGGGATAATGGTCTACCTGGTTTGCTCCTTGCAATTCCGATGTTCTAAAAACCAGCCCACCCGAGAATCCGGTGGCTGAGTTTTGGGCCAGCGGTCCGCATTCTTGAAGATAGGCCCAATAATTTGCAAAGTTGTAACCCTGCCCCGCGCCGATGCCGAGTTGGATGTGGCCGGAATTTAGGTTTCCAAATCCCGGACCTACTGCAATGTGAGATGGCATTGTAATCTGCCACTCAGTATTTGCTCCGCTTGGAGAAGCTCCATTGTGAATGGTATTCAGGAAAAATTGTCCGTATCCCGCATCTCCAGGTGTCACAGAAAAGTTGAAAAAGAATTTTGCGTTGGGGCCGACAACCATATCTTCAATCAAGTTATTAAGAGAGGCGTGCTGAACGCCCAATGTAATCGGACCATTAGTGCCTGCGCTGTTGTCGAAATAATTGGTAGCGCCATATAGCGTCGGGAAGTAAATTCCTCCGAGGAAAATGTTCGAAGCATTATTGAACACCGCATTGGTCTGCAACATCCATCCCCATGCTCCCAACTTTTGAGCAGAAGCAGTGACCGTCATTAACAACAGTGCGATTAAAATTTTCATACGGTTCCAAGGTTTCCGCCGTCATCAACAATGATGCGATATTTTATACCTCCCGGCGTGGAGGTCACGGTTAATGTTTGTCCAGTGCCAACCATAGGCGAAGATGTTCCCAAATTTCCGAAGTCGTCCACAATGATTTGATAAACTATTCCACCGAGAGTTGATGCCACAAGCAAGGGTCTGACAGTTCCCAACGCGGCAACAGTCCCAAGATCACCCAGGTCGTCAACGACAATCTGGTAACTGATGCTTCCCGGTGTTGAGAGAACAATTAAAGGACCGCCACCGGCATTGGCCGCGACTTGCGCCCATTTGCAAATCAGAAACGTCCTGACCTGCATTAACTGACCGTCTGTCAGGCAGCGCAAACAGGACGACAGTCGAGAGATAGTGTTTGGATCGCATTGCACTCAATTATCCACCAAGAGCGGTGACAATTTGACAGAGAAGGTACGTGTCCATGGCGGCATTGTTGCCCCAACCGCACTCGAAACACTTCGCTTCGTTGGCAATTACACTTGGGTCTGTTGACGTTCCCGGCACGAGCGCAGCGCGAATCTGTGCGAGGAGATAAGTCTGCATTGGTCTGTGCATCCCGTCAGGGACGCAGCATTCGAACTGCTGCGCGGCAGTCGCCAATCCTTGCGCTGTGCAGTCAACAGCCATTAGTAACCACCCCCAGAAGCACCCGGATTGCTCTCGGTGCCCATGGCTTCAAGTTTTGAGTTTGGAGATTCCTCCCCGCCTTCCTCGCCTTTGATTTTGTGAGGGTAACGCACCTCAACCTCATCCTCATACGAGCGAACGATTTCCACGTAATACTGTTCGCCGGGTTTGAGTGTTTGGCCTTCGAAGAATGACTTTGGAAGCAGGGCGGTTTCGCCTTCATCTTCTTTCTGTTCCTTTTCAGGAGTCTCGGGAGTTTCGGAGGGAGAGGGTTCGTCGTCCATGCCGGGGTACATTGAGTCAGCCATAAGTTATCCGTTCAAAAAAGCGGAGTGGGGAAACCACTCCCCACTCCAATTTGGCCCACCAGAAAGCTTGTGTCGAGAGTGGAAGTTTGAGAGAATAGCGCAGCGATCACCCGTTTCAGCGGAGTGACCGCCACTTGCAAAAACGCTTATACCGTTATGCCGAACAAAACATCTCACGGACATGCCCACAGAGCAAACAAAACCAAAACGTATCGCATTTGGATTGCGATGCGGACTCGGTGCACGAATCAAAATCAGGAGTGCTATAAGCACTACGGAGGAAAAGGCATTAAGGTCTGCGAACGATGGGACAGTTTTCCAAACTTTCTTGCCGACATGGGTGAATGCCCTCCAAACATGACGATAGAAAGAAAGGACAGAGACGGTCATTACGAACCATCCAATTGCAAGTGGGCGACCCGCAAGGAGCAAATGAGAAACTTTGGAAGAAATAGAATTCTTACTGCTCATGGCGTAACTGCCTGTTTGTCTGAATTATGCGAGCTATTCAACGCAGACCAAGATCGTGTTTGGTGCCGCCTTAAACGAGGCTGGTCCATTGAAAAAGCGATTGATGTTCCGGTGCGGCAGGGAAACTACCGCACCAGAACGAATTCTCACTGAGCAAACGGAAGCGACACATTTTGGCACGGTCCCAACACCGTGATTTGAGTCGCGTTCAGAACAGACCAAACTCCCAGCTCGGGCAATTGCTGATTCAACTGGATCACTAATTGAGCCAGAGTCGTTGACCCGGTAATCGGGCCGTTCGCCACTGGTCCGCCATCGCAGAGGACTGAAAACGCTGGCACCTCGAAATCTCCGTTCAAACTATTTCGCGTAGGAGTAAACGTGTTGAGCACGTTAATTGGAATTGGAGACGTGCCAGTGTGCTCGTCCGGGCACTGCGTGTTGGCGCTGCCGTAAACCTGAGCAGGGTATCCAGGATCGGCATTGCAGGTGTTGATTTCGATCACACAAGAAGGTTCGCGCTTGTGGAAGATTGCCACAAGGAATTCCGTGTAGCGAGGTTTGGTCGCCAGTTCGTGAGAAGACACCCACAGACCCTTGTTGCGGTCAATGTTTTCAATCACACAACCGTTAATGTCGGCTCCGAGGTTGTCCATCGCAAAGCGCCACTTGCCGCCGAAGTTGCGGTTGAGGAACGGCATTTCGCTGTTGATCTGCTCGCTCTCCAACGTCTGGAATTCCAATCCCATCGGATGCCAGATGAAGCTGACGGCATACTGCGCGTTGTCGAAGTCAGGATTGCGCTGGCTCTTGAGTCCCGCCGCGCTGCCTGCGCCCGATGATGGCACGTTTTTGTACGGCAACACGACCTGATAACGGAACATGCCTGCAACGACACCGACGAAGTTAAAGCGCAGTCCGTTGGGGTCCACGCGGACGGTGTAATTCCCAAGCTGGCCGGAAAAGCCATACTTCCAATACTTGGCGGCTGCATCCCATTCGGTGAAGCGCCAGTTGCCGGATATTGACGGCACGCCACCAATGCCCTGCTGACCGCCAAGCCGATCAAGTTCCCAACAGGTTTGCGTGTCGGTCACCAACTCCAGCATCGGAGGATATTTTTCGGAGAACGGGTTCTTGCCGCCGTAACCGACTGACATGAGCGGTTCCACCATACGCTGCAACATCTGCGGCGTGAGTTTGAACACGCTGGTGGGCGGCACATTGGTGTCGATGAACTGTTCTTCGTCACCGACGAGAACCCAATTGAAGACAAAGCTGCCTGCGGCGTTAGCCGTGCCAAAGAAGCGGTTGGCAACAAACTTGTTGTCCGCATAAATCATTCCGCGTTTCCGCATGTAATTCGACAGCACCCAAACGGTGGTCGGTCGCAGAATATCGCTGATGATATAACTCCACTGCTCCTGGGCCTTCGTCACGGTGAACATATTGTCGAAGCAGAGAAGCTGCGTCCGCCAATGCTGTTCTTCGAGAAAGTAGGTCAACCGCGTGCTGCCGAAACCAATCTCATGCCGGTTCTTATCGCAAGGGGTTCCAAGGCAGTTGCCGGTCGCAACCTGCGTCCATGTCTTGGTGGTGTTCGGGAAGACGCTGTTAAAACGGTCGAGAGTGTGTTGAGTTCCGGTGAATGGGTCGAAGACGCCCATCTTGACGTGACCGAGCCAGTTCGCGGGATCTTCGGGACGAATGTCCTTAAGAATTTCCTTGTCGTAAACCGGCTGTTGATCGGTGAGAAACGATGTGAACTGACTGCACGAAATTATTCTGGCCATAACTCACTAAAAGTTTGCGTTTACCGCGTTTGCTCCAACGCAGACGGTCTGCGCGAAGACTTACTTTTAGGAGTGCCGCCCCTAGATTGGTCGAAATGACCGGGCATTTGCTGGTGCCGCCAGCATCCGACTCGGGTAAGCACCTGAAACCGAGTTTTGACCGAAGCTGCTTCGCCAGTACCGACTGGCTTTATGTCTGGTGATTGAGGACTAAGCTATTGTGGAATGCTTGTCAACTACCAAAAGGAACCTTTGGTCTGACTACGTAGCGATCTTCAATTCTATCAACCACGAAGTTAGACAAACTGCCTTGCGGCAACGAAGCCACTTCCTCACTAACTCGACAAATGGTTTGATCGTCAACGGCAGGATCTAACTCGACTGAGTGATTATGCTGCCGGCCCTGAAATGTGATATTCAATAAGATATTCATACCTTCGACAGATTAAAAAATCACTCGGTGCGAGTGAAGGGAGGGGTTTATCAGTTCCAACAACTGTTGCCTTTACCATTAGGCGACCACTCCATTTGGCGGAGTGGGTAGGATTCGAACCTACATGTTGCTTTTCAAGAGCAGCTTGTAACCACCAATCGATTGCACCGAGCGGTTAGAGACTCTCACAATCGTGACAAATGTCAACAGCTATCTCTCCTTCCCCATCTTCCACAACTTCTGCTCAGGCGTTTCTTCCTCTGCCGGTATCTCGCGGCCTTTGCCATCGCCATTCCCCGGCACGCTGGACTTGAACTTGGCCAGTTCAGCCTCAAGTTCTTTGACGCGCTTGGCCAACTTTCCAGTTTTATACATCAGCATATCAGCACGCATGGCCTTGAGACGCATTGCACCGTAGCCAGCCATCTTCTGCTCGTCGGTCATTCCCTCGCCGCCTTTGACCATCTTGTTTACGAAATTCTCACCGAAATCAAATAGCTCTTTTTCCTTCGGGTCAGATGAATCCGGGGTGAAAATGCGAGCGTATTTCTCCTGTCCGGCTTTGATGTATGAAGTCACTTTATCCTCAAAGCCTTTTGAATGTTTCTCTGCTTGCTCACGCCGGTCTTTCTCCCATTGCGCTCCCTTCTCCTGATACTCTTTAATCGCAGCGTTGGCCCTGGATTGTTTTTCCATCACCTGCTCACGATGGTAGAGCACCATCGGAGCCTTGGCTTGGCCAAATAACTCCATGGCTTTCTCTGCTGCTGCGTCGTCATCGAAAATCGACATGATGGCATCGAAATCAGCAGCCGTGCCTTTACGAGCCTGTTGCAGCACTGAGCCATCTTCTTCACTCTTGCGTTCAACAACCTTTATCGACTCAACCTTCTTCTGACCGGACAGCCATGCCTCATTGTAAGGCTTTACGTAGTTGTCCTGATAATGCTGCGACTTCGTGAAATTGGTGAACTGCAACTCAGTTTCGTACTGAGTGACTTTCTTGTTGTATTCCTCGATCTTCTTATCCCGTTCAGCAACTTGCTCCTCGTAGGTTTTTTTCTCCGGCCACTCTCTTGGCTCCGACGCTTTCTTAGAAAGTTCTTCACGCTCTTTAAGCCAAGCCTTCTCTTTCGCTTTGAGAGCGTGGTAATGTTTAGCCAACTCACTGGTTTTGAGTTTGGAAGGGTCAATGTCGTCACCATTCGGAACCTCCGCAGGTTTGGGTTTCTCAACAGGCTTTTCTGGAGTCTTCTCTTTTGGCAGGAACTTTCCATCAGGACCGCGCACACGACCATCTCCAGGTGGTGGTGTCTCAGGAGGTGCGGGAGTTCCATCCTCGCGCCCCATGGCTTCCAACGCGCCAAAAGCATCTTCAAACCCTGCTGGTGGAGTGACGGGCGCTTCGGGAGCGGCAGCGGGTGCTGCTGGTGGTGCTTCTGCAACTGGTGGGGCGTCAGATGGCATATTTCATATTCTCTCGATCAATTTTAGCGCGTTCTCGCCGCCTCCACCTTTCAGCTTCCTCTGGATTTAGTTTTTCCAATAACCTAGTGCCACCAGTTGAAGGATCGTATCCCAACAGCCATCCCCCCCCCTTTTCGAACACAAAGCCAACAGTCACCGTACGGCATACTTCTGTATCCGTATCTGGAAGTCGAGTAGTCATACAGCGTGATTCAAATTGTCTGACTTGATCCGCTTCGGCATTTGCTCTGGCGGCGTGGTGAGATTCATCAGAGTTGAGAGAAATGTGCGAGCGCCTTCCATTCTGTAATGATTTGCAGCCGCCACCTCATTGCCCATCGCTGTCAATTGACGTTGCTGCATATCCAGCATTGCCACGCTCGCCGCCTCACGAAACAAAGCTGACGAGGCAATGGCAGTCCATGGTTCTGCGGATGGGCTTTTGGCGAAGGCGGCTTTGGGGGAGAATTCCACTACTTAACCTCCGCAAGCTCTTCGGTAGGCTCACCAATGATTTCAGCGATGGATTTGGGGGGATTGACTGATTCGTGAACACCGGGCACCGCCTGTTCAATCATGGGCGGTCCCAATTCCACAGGCGGCAGCACAGCACCCTTTGCCACTGTCACTTTCAACGGCGCTGTCTCTGCTGCGCGTGCAACCATCGTGGAATTGCCATAGCGCACAGCAAGAGCCCCCGCTTGATCGTGGTTCACCTTGTTCTCTGCGAGTTGCCACGCAATGATTTCACGCAGAGCAACAGAGATGAAATTGTCACGAGCGTTGGTGTCGGAGAGGGACGGTTTCGGAGTGGGTGTTTCGGGATTATCTTTTGCCATGAGTGATTGCGGTTTTGGTTTTTACAGTGCCCCTGACACCACCTTTGGACTTCGCTGCAACCTTACCAAGAAGACCGGCCAACTTTTTGGGATCGTGTGGGCCTAACGTTATTCCCTTTGGCGAGTAGTGCGGTTCAAGGAAAGGTTGAAATGGCCTGTTGGTGAAATCAACCAATTGATTGTACTCGGTTTCTGGTGGTTCAGGAACCATAAGTCAAGATTATGCCTCCGAACCAGATTCGGCAAGCACAATCTCGGGAGGCGGAACTTCTCCATTAAAATCAATGCCTTTGTTTTCCGCTTCCTGAACGATTTCGAGCAGTTCTCCGATCGGCTCCAAGTCGGCGCTCATCCCATCGGGCAACAAATCGCACTGTGCTTTGATTTTTCCAATCACCCCTTCAACGGTGTCGTCAATCGCAACCATCCAACCCGCTTCATGCGCGTCGGGAACGATGCACAGCACGCCATCAATCACATAACAATCGGCGGGTTTGAGCCACTGTTCCAATTCCTTTGGAAGCTCTGCCGTCGCCTCCATGCCTTCCTCTGCCTTGATATTCACCATCACTTCACAGGTGTGATTTGCGACAGGCTCAGGCTCAATCAATTCACCGTGAGCGCCAGCGTAAATTATCATTGGAATATTCTTCCAAATCTCCATGTGACTTGCGCTGCTCGGAAATGGTCCCCTTGTAGTGGCATCCCCAAAGTAATGGTGAATACCCTTCACGCGATCTTCCATCGACCAGAACTGGCGATAGCGATACGGCTTCAAGATTGGACCAAACGCATCAAGAATTTCCTGAATCTGCGGCGGCATGTCGGTGCGCCTTGTCACTGCCGACAAGTAGGCTTTGTCCTTCGCCTCGTCAC
>Ga0247681_1000090_pt1 | contig 9404 bp, 6 predicted proteins | sample CNK22_metaG_FD_182798 | JGI IMG/M metagenome (GOLD analysis project Ga0247681, IMG submission 182798) | Soil microbial communities from Purdue University Martell Research Forest, Indiana, United States - CNK22 | ecosystem: Environmental > Terrestrial > Soil > Temperate forest > Bulk soil | place... | reverse complement strand
GCTTGCCTTCAATGAATGCCTTGATCTGTGCGTCCCGCGTCTCGTTGAACCGCTCCGCCTGCTGGCCGGTCCTGACGATCTTGAGGGGCCGACCGGCGGCGTGGGCGTCGGAGGCCTGGAGGCCGAAGAGGAGGTTCGTGTTGGGGTCGGATTGTGGGGAAAATAGCCCCAGTTCCTCCGCCAGCTGGCGCCCCAGGATCGGGTCCTTGCCCGATACCTCCTTCAGCCAGCCGCGCACCCGCTCATACCAGTCGCCCCCAGGCGCTCCGGCCTTCACCTTGGCGTCGAACGCCGCGCGCTGGGCGGCGAGGTCGGCGTCGTTGCGGATCGCCGCCGGGGCGCCGACATAGCCCCCGTCCGGCTTGGGGATGACGTGGACGCCGCTCTCGGCCTGCTTGATGGCGTCGGGCAGGCTCTGGTCGCGCAGGCTTGGCACGGCGGCCAGGGTGCCAGCGCGGCCCGACCCTGTCCCCGCCGTGCCGCCCCCGGCGCTGCCCCGCACTCCGGTGTCCATGTTGGAGAGGTATTTCTTGTAGAGGGCCTGGACCTCCCTGGAGGGGCTTAGGAGGCCCGCCGACAGGGTATCGGTCCCGGTCGCCTTCTCGGGCGCGGGCGTGTCCGACAGCAGGCTTTCGGACAGCTTGGAGGCCCGCAGGTCGCGCGCGTCCTGGGCGCCCTGCTCGACCCGCTGGGTGGCCGCCTGGACGCGTGGGGCGGCGCCTGGGCGCAGGCCCGCAGGCAGTCCCGTGTCGTCCGTCAGCAGGCTGGGCAGGTCGCGTGAGAGGGTTTCACCGGACGGCGACAGGCGGCTGACGTCCTCCGCCGTCTGGGCCGCGATCCGGCGCGCTTCAGGGGCGACGGCGTGCTCGGCCCCCCTGGCCGCCGTCCTGGCGGCGTCCTGCAGGATCGGCTTGACCTCGCGGGCGATGGTGCCGCCGAACGGCGCCAGGGCGAAGCCACCCATGCCCAGCTGCAGCGCGTGCCGCCTGGAGGCGTCGATGTCGCCGTGCCAGATGTCCCGCGCCAGCCCCGCCCCGCCTTCGGCGATGTCGGGCGCGGCCATCGCGATGTTCGCGGCAGGGTTGGCGCCGACGCCAAGCTTCAAAAGCTCATTCGGGTCCGACAGGGTGCGCTTGCCCGCGTCGTAGGTGTCATCCCACCAGCTTCTGGGGGTGACCGCGTCCATGCGCTCGGTGCCGACCGGGTTGCCCGCATAACGCTGCAGCAGGCGGGCCTCCTCGTCGTCGTCAGGCAGGATCAGGCCCATTAACGCTGCCCTCCGCCATTGCCGCCCGCGCCCTCGCCGCCGGACCAGTAGCCGTTAGGGTTGTCGAACAGCTTCTTCGCCTGGGCGATCTGGGCGGCGTCGTTGTCCAGCAGGCCGGGAAGCTGCTGTTGCTGCGGCGCCTGCCAGTTGGGATCGGGCGCCTGGAGGCTGGCCTTGTAGTTGGCGTAGTCGGAGGGTGCCAGGGTGTTGTAGCCGCCCGCGAAGAGGGGCTGTGGACCGGCGTAGGGCGTGCCTGGGGCGACCGGCCCCTGGTGCGGAGGCGTGTAGCCCGCCGCGTTGGGGTTGGTCGTGTTGGCGGGTTGCTGGCCATACTGCTGCAGCATGGCGACGATACGCGGGTCGAGGACGGTGCCTGTGGTGCCGCTCATTCTGGGCCTCCCGGGGACATCGGTGGCAGGGCCGGTCCGCCGCCTGCGGACGGGGCGGCGCCGTTTGGCTTGCCGGGCATGGCGCCCATCGGCGGCGCGCGGAGCGCCTCGCGTATCAGGCCGGTCCGCACCTGGGTCTGGGCGCGCTGCTGGGCGATGTCGCCTGCGGAGGCGATGTCGGCGTCCTTCATCGCGGCTCCGGCGACGTGGCCCATCGCGGCCTGCTGCATGCGGCCCTGCATGTCCGCCTGCTGCATGCGCTGCTGGCCTTCCTGCTTCATCTGCTCCATCTGCTGCTGATGCTGCTGGGACAGGATGTCACGGTCGCGATCGAGCGCCGCCTTGATGGCGGTCAGGTCCACCTGGGTGCCATACTTGGCCTGGATTTCGGCCGCGCGGAGGAAGACGTCCGCATCCAGCTGGTCGCGCCTGAAGTCGTCGTCGTTTTTGGCCTTGGCGACGTCCAGCTGCATCTGGGCCTGATCCGTTTGTGTCTTGGCCTGCGTCTTTGCCTTCCCGACGGCGGCTAGCATCTGATTGGGGTCGGGCGGCTTGTTCTGGGCCATCTGCTGGGAGAGCATCTGTTCCTGCTCGGGCGTGACGACCTTGAAGAACCGGTCCGGGTTTTTGAACCCCATGATCCGCAGCATCTCCGCGTAGGTTTCGCGAAGTTGCCCGATGGACACTAGCGCGTTGCCCGGGCCGAACATCTGCAACACCTGCTCCTGCTTCTGGCCGATCGTCGCCAGGAAGCCCAGCCGCTGCTCGTCCGTCCCACGCCCCAGGCCGACATTGACCGAGACGTCCATGTCGGCGTCCCAGAAGCGCGGATCGACGGAAACCCACTGGTTTCGGAGGCGGACCACGCGCGCCTTGTCCTGATGGCGCACGACGTAGCGCAGGAGGCCCTTGAAGACGTCTTTGATGCCCAATTCCGCGAAGGTGCGCGCGATAAGCTCGACGCGGTCCTGCTGGGCCTCCACGGAGGCGGAAACGGCCGTTTTGGTAGTGGATTGGAGGACGTTGGCGTCCAGGCCCTGGCTCTGCCGGGAGATGCCGGTCCGTTGCGCCCGCATCTCGTCCAGATATTGCATAACCTGCAGAGCGGGACCGCCAATAAATGGTTCCGCAAGCGGCTGTACCATGCCGGGCGCCTGCATCCGGATTATGGCGCCGACCTCGTTGTTTAGCACGTCGTCCATCGTGACCGCGTTCTCGACCACCGCCGTCCGGGGGAAGATCGCCTGGGCGAGGCTGTCGAGGATCGAGCGCAGGACTGAGGTTTTGATATCCTGCAGGTCGATCGTCTGGTCCGCGATGGCGTAGCCGACAGCGGCGTGGGGCAGGCGGATGGCGTTGAGGATGGCGAAAGGCGCCTCGACGTCGATCTCATCGGAGGCGATCTCGGGATCGGTGTGGCCTACCGTGCATATGCGGTGAAGCTCCGCCACGCCGTCGCCGTCCGCGTCCAGGCGGACCCAGGCTTCGGTGTGGGGCACGCGCCATGTGGAGATGTCGGGACCGCTGTCAGGCTCGCCCTCGCGCAGGCCGGGATTGCGGCTGCGGGCCTCGCTGTCGCGGACCGAATTGCGGGCCTCCGCGTCGGGGCTGGCGTGCTCCTCGACCATCTCCCGGTCGTAACCGCGCTCGATCAGGTCCGAGACGGTCGGCGTGGTCCGGTGCGCCACGTAGCGGGCAGTCAGGACGTCGCGCGCCTCGCGGGCGATGAGGAATTCCTCTGGAGGCACAGCCATCACGCGCAGCACCCGCTTCTGGCGGGTGCGGCGGACCGTGCAGTCGGTCAGCGGCATGGCCACGCCGGGCTGGAACATGCCCGGGGGAGGAGGGGGCGCCGGAGGCCCGCCTGGGGCGCCTGGAGGCCCACCGGGAAGGGAGGGGCCAGGAGGCGCTCCAGGGGCGCCAGGGGGCACGCCGGGCGGAGGTGGTGGCTCCATGCCCTGCGGCCCGCCAGGGGGGCCTGGAGGCGCCTCCTGGCCCTCCGGTGGGGGTCCGCCAGGGGGCATCCCTGGGGGCATTCCCCCCGCGCCATTCAGTCCCGCCTGCCCCGGCCCTGGTTGTCCCATCGAGCCACCCATCGCGGGTGAATTGATACCAGCGGGAGGAGGGGGTGACGCGGGGGGTCCGCCGCCTGGAGGGGGTGGAGCGGGACCACCTCCAGGGAGGGGGGCAGGGGGCGTGGCACCGGAGCTATCCCCGCCCGGCGGGGCCAGGGTGGCCGCGTCGGGTCCGGTGTGCTCCTGCTCGAGGATTTCAATCTCGGGGTCACTGGCAAGCTGCATGAATTGCAGCATCGTCAGCCCAGTATAGTTGAACTCCTCGACCTTGTGGACGTCCTCAAACGTCCATTTTATGATGCCGATCTTCTTTAGCAGCGCATCGTGGACACTGTCGTATAGTGTCGCGAACCAGTTATTGCCGTCGGCATTTAGCAAGTATTGGATGTATTCTGTCGCCTGCTGCGCCTGGGGAATGTCCTCGGCGCTGTTTGGCTCGTAGTCCACGACCTTGTCGCCGCCAGCAAAGACCCTGATGATGCCTGGAAGCATCGTGTGGATGATGTCCGCGACCTCGCGTACCACGGTGGAGGAGCGGCCCTGTTCCAGATGCTCGGGCGTGCCGTCATCGTTAAGTACAGCGCCCTCGTAATACGCGAAACTGCGCTCGCGATCGGGACCTAGCGTGTCATCGGCATAATTGGCGGCGTCCTCGCGGTAGGCGCGCACGATCGCGAGGATTTCCTCGTCGTCCAGCTTGGTTGCGCGGGATCGCGGGTTGCGTGCCAAGGGTTGTGTCGTCCTGTGAAGCGAGTTGCGCGGCGCGGAACGTAGGATATCGGCGGTTGTGGGGGAAGCCCTTGTTTTCCGGGGGTCAAGGGGAACAAATCGGGAAAGCTGGACACGCACTCAGTGCATGTCCAACTTTCTCGTCCTGTTCCCCGTGGTGGGGGGTAGAGGAGGCGGAGATGGTGAAGGCGAAGACGCGGAACACGCGGGCGGAACTGGCGGCGGACCCGCTGCTGGAGGACGCGGTGCAGGATGCCCTGGCGGGGATCAGGACCTGCCTGCCGCATCACATGGCGGACCAGCTGCGGATGTTCGCGGAATACGTCCAGGCGCTGGCCCTGGACCCGATCCAGTGGGACAGCAGGACGCAGAAGGAGAAGGCCCTGGCCTCCGGCCGGGCGCGGACCGCGCAACGCCGCCGGGTCGCGATCGCCGAGAAGCATCGCAAGGCGGAGGTCCTGGCCGCCGCCAAGACCCTGCTGGACCGGATCGACGCCGTCGAGGCGCTGGCCAGGAAGGTCGAGGCGATCCAGGGGACCATCACGGCCAACGCCAGGGCCGCCGTGGACGACGCCAACGCCGTCCTGTCCCGGGCGGACGCCCTGCTCGGGCGGATAAACGGGGCGGACAAGTGGCTGGAGGTCCAGCAGGAGGTCGAGGTCGAGCGGCGGGTCCGCAGCCACCTGGGGGCGGAGGCGAGGGAGATGCGGGCGGCGAAGCAGGAGGAGATCAAGGCCGCGAAGATAGCGGTGGGGGCGGCCCTGGGGACGATTGGGAGGAGCTAGACCACTCTCAGCCCGCGCTTGATGGGTCCGGTGCGGGAGGAGGGCGGCAGGCGGGCAAAACGGAGCATCATGAGGGCGTAACGGATCGCCGAGACGATGTCGTCGTGCTGCTTGACCGGTCGGCCCTCCTTCCTGTGGTAGTTCCGCAGTTCGTCCAGGCACTCGGAGAGGTGGTTGAACACCTTCAGGCGCCCGCTCTCCAGGCGATCGACCATGTCCGCGATGCTGGCTTCGAGGCCGTAGCCGCCCTCGGAGAATGTTGCGTGCTCGAAAAGCATCTGCAGGCCGTTCCTGCGGTAAATCTCCGCCATCGGCTCGCCGGAGGTCCTGTCGTGGGAGGCGGCATCGTGCGGCCAAGCCACCGGGACGCCCTGACCCCAGCCGCGCAGGATTTGGCAATGCTGCGCGACCGTGTTCTGGGCGATCGACAAGGCCTGGGTGATGTAGACCACGTCCGCCTCGCGGTCATGTGCGAGCATAACGGCACCGAAAGGGTGGTCAAACCCTAAGTCAATGCCTATGATCTTTGGCCAATGACGAGGTATCGAAAAGGCATCGATCGTGTATGCGCTTTCGGGGACCGCGAAGACCTTGCCGGAGCCAAGCTGGGGGATGCCCCTGGTGCGGGCCTCGCGTTCATGCGGCTTGTAGAACGCTTTTACCCGGTTTCGCTGCTCCTCGCTGAAATGGGCGGCGTCCTCCAGCGTCATCTGCACCAGGGCGCGATCGGCGGTCGTAGGTTTGGGGTAGAACAGGCGGACCACGTCCGACATGCCTTCAAGCGGGGTAAACGTCAGAAGGATGATGCCATTCGTTGCGTTCGTGCGCGTTACCGCCTCGCTGTAGATGTCGTAGGGTGGCTCTTCATCCATCCAGACAAAATGGAGCGTCTCGGCCTGGAGTTTTTCCCGATCCTGCTGATAGGATTTGAAGCCGATCGTGCTGGTGCCGCCGCTGACATGGGCGACGGAGACGGTATCGAGGGCCTCCGAGACGCCCCTGGCGGACGTGGTGCCCTTGATCAGGCGCCTGGGCACCAACCCCGTGCCGGGGGAACTGGCGCGGCCGAAAAGTATGCGCTGACAGCTGTCCCTGGTCAGTTCAGAGGAAACGCCGATCGCCCACCCCGCCACGGGGTCGTTGAAACGCTTCCCCTGCCACCAGACGGGGTATTCCCCCGTGAGGTGATATGAACATTCCGCTCCTGCACAGTATGTCTTTCCGACCTGATTGGCCGCCATCAGGAGCCGTTCACGCATCATGGCGCCGTGGGCGTGGAAGGCCTCCTGCTTCGGGTATGGCGTGTAGAGTTCGATCGTGCGTTCCGACAGGAGGCGCTTCGTCTCCTGGCGAAGTGCCTTGAGCGCGTCAGGGTCGCCCTTCAGCCGATCGATAATCCCAACCGTTGCCATATCAGAACAGGCCCCCACAGGTCCCGCGAAAAATTGGCATTCTACTTTGCCTCTACGAAACAAAGGAGTTTGGGTGGACGGGCCTGCATCTGCACCTCGCGCCCCCGGCCCCCCACCCCCGGGGGGCGGAACGGTCCGGGCGCGACATGACCCGATCGTTGCAACCCTGGGTTGTGTATCGTTGCAACCCTGGGTTGTATTCGATCGCGCATCGATGTAGGCTGGTGTCCCCCCTGGACGCCAAAGGGATATGCTAACCCATTGATATCATTGGCTCGTTGCACCCTCGTCCTCCTCGGTCCCCACACTAGACCCCACACTGTGCATCGGGTCGTGCTCGATCGTCAGCGCAGGCGATGCAGTCGTTACGGCAGGCACGACTGATGCTACATCGGAACCTATCGCCTCCTCAACGATGGCGAGCAGCGCGAGCAACTTGTCAGCTGGGAGCTTCATCAAAGGACTTTCTATCTGCATGCTCCTCTGCACAAACATCCCGATCTCCTTGCCCACAAGCTCTAGTCCCTTGTTCACCGCACCACGGTCAGACGCCAGCTTGGCGGTCCCCACATTGTCCATCAACTCCCGCAGCACCCACTCGCGTGTCGGTGCCTGGACACGCACGATGTCCTTGGCTTTCTCCTGATCTATCAACACACTAACCTCGGCGATGCGCGCCTTCACCGCAGGCTGCTTCATGATCTGGTGCGCCTGTTTGTCCGGGCTGGAGTAGCCCGCCTTCCGCGCCGCGACCACAGCCGTATTGCCTTGGGCGATGAAGAGGCAGAACTGCTCCCGCCTCGCGCTCCGGACCCTCGTAGTCACCAGAATGATCCCAGTTTCATGCTATGAAACAGCACCTTCGCCCGCCTTGGGCATCTCCGCAAGCAGAACGTGACGCCACCCCCACCACGCGAGCAGCACCGCGTCGGCCTCATCGTGCCGATGCACCGCCGCCTCCGTCTCCAGCAGCCTGATCACCAGCGCCATCCCGTCCGCCTTCCCCACAGAGCCACCACGTAGCCCGTAGGACGCCCTCCACCTCGCCGGGTAGGCCGTGACAGCCTTCCCACGCAGCCCCGCCTCCACGGCCTCCTGAAGCCTCCCTGTGGCCATGCCCAGGCTGAACGCACCCACCACGCCCATCTGCGGGCTGGCGCTCTGCCCCTCCACCACCACGAGATCAGCCTCCGGCACCAGCTGGCGCACCCGCCTCGCATCCCTGGCCTCGCCCAGCGCCTCCAGCTGCGGCCGGTCCCTGCCCCGCCAGCAGCGCAACAGCGCCACCGCGCCCTGCGCCCCGGGATCGATCCCCAGGACCACCCACCCGCTCTCCTCCCTGCCCGCCTCGCGCTGCTGCCGCTTGGCGGCCCGCAGGATGCGGATCGCCTTGGCGTCCACCTCCGCCCGGACCGCCGCCATCCGCTCGTCACTGATCAGGTCCACCATCACCCCCTCCCTGCAACACACACGCCACGCCCGCACCTCCGCCCGGTGCCTGTCACGCGTCACACGTCACACACCCTAGTCCGGGTTCTGAGTATATTTTGGGGAACAGTCTTATATGGGGAACCATATCATATCTATATCGTATCTGTCTCTTCACGTAGGTCGATTAAAGTGTGTGACGTGTGACAAATAGCCAAAAGCCTAGCACCCATCACGAACAAACTTGTCACACACCTTTTGCCGGGTGTGTGACGCGTGACAGATAACCGCCTTGCACGCAGCGCATCAATCATTCCCGAAGTCCCTGGCGTTGCTGGCTTTTCTGTCGTCCTCCAGCTTCGTATGCAGCATCGTCCCGTCCATCTGCGAATACAGTTCGACCGTGCTCCTGGCCCAAGGCCGTGGCCGCGCTCCACGGTCCCGTATTTGGATGCCAGTGCTCGCCCACCCGTCCGCCGCCAGGGCACGCTTGATCTGCTCCATCAGCTTGTGCCCGCGTGCCATGTCGCCTGCACCCCACACACCCTTGCCTGCCATGTCCACCAGTTCGTCCATCGTGACCAGTTTGCGGTCCTCCAGCGGGCCGCCCTCCGCCCACAGCCCCCTGGCCCACGCCATCGCGGCAGGCTCCGCCTCCCTGGTCATGGCCGCCTTGGCCTTGCTCATTGGCGGCGCCTTCTTCGGGTTGAATGCCGCGCAGTCGCGCTTCAGCAGGTAGCCCGCCACGGCCTCGTCCCCGCCAGCGTCCATCCACGCATACAGCCGATCGAAGTATGCCGTGTCCCCCGCCAGGGCCGTCTCGACCACGTCGAACCGCCTGTCATCGTCCGCCAGGGCGATGGCGTCCTCGTGGTTCGTGGTGACGATGACGTTCGTGATGTTGGGGACGAAGAACGCCGACACGTTCTTTATATTGATCCGCAGCGTGTCGGGCGGCGTGGTCAGGACCGCCTTGATCTCCTCATAACTGCTCCGCTTGCGGAACGAGGGCATCTCGGAGATCAGGAGCCAGGGCTTCCGCATATACTCGTTGAAATCGCCGCCCACCTGCAGCCCGGGCACGACGGCATGGTTATGCTCCCCCACCGCCGCCCAGAACGGGCGCAGCAGCGTGTCCTTCCCTGTCCCCTGCTTGCCCAGCAGCACCAGGGCGCTGTTGATCTTGACGCCCGGACACTGGAGGGCGAATGCCATGCGGTCGAGCACCCGCGCGCAGTCCGCCGCGTCAGGGATCAGCCGCTCCACATGCTCCAGCCAGACGTCCGCGTCGGCCTCGCTGGGCACCAGCCTGGACGGGC
>Ga0247681_1000089_pt1 | contig 9647 bp, 26 predicted proteins | sample CNK22_metaG_FD_182798 | JGI IMG/M metagenome (GOLD analysis project Ga0247681, IMG submission 182798) | Soil microbial communities from Purdue University Martell Research Forest, Indiana, United States - CNK22 | ecosystem: Environmental > Terrestrial > Soil > Temperate forest > Bulk soil | place... | reverse complement strand
GGCTACGTTGCATCGGTTGATGAAGTCCCGCGGCCGGTCCACGTCCAAGGCCCACGCATTGAAGTTCGACCAGAAGAGGTGCCTTCCGATCCTTGTGGACGGCTTGATCAGCGGCTCGTAATAGGGCACGACGTTTTCCACCACCCATCTCGGAACCATGCTATTCTGGAGCAGCAGGATTTCCTCGTACAGCGTCAGGTCAGGGTAACGCTTTAGCTTGTGCCTTGTCGCCTTGGCCATCCTTGAATGCGTCTGGCAGGGCGGACTGCTCCAGATGAAGTCAAACTCAGCGTGATGCTCCAGCAGGTAGGCGTGGGCATCTCCAACGATCACGGCGTCGAGCGGATTTAGGCGCTGGTACAGGGCGGCGATGGACGGGTCCAGTTCCACGGCGGTTACGTCCACATTGCGCCAAAGCTTCCGGTTTCCGCCTACGCCAGCGTAAAGGTTTAGAACCTTCATCTTGATTACACCCCGTTACACCCCGTTACACCCCGTTACAATCGCCACGAACTCCTCCAGGGAGTAGGCCACTCCGGTTCGGGCGCCGGCATTGAAGTTAAGGACTTTCATTTGATTGCCTTTAGGTATTCCGCTCCGACGCATTCTCTGCGCCCGGTCAGCACATCCTCAACGGTGTAGACCCTTCCGCGGCGATACCGAAACGTGGCTAGTAGTCGCACAACGGAAGGACCGATAGCAAAGTCCACTCTCCACAATTTCCTCGACCGAGATTTTCTCCACGGCTTCACTTCACCACCTCCAAAAACTCCTGAAAGCTCCTCACCACATGAACCGTGTGCCCCAGCTTGCGAGCCCAGGCGTGAAGTGCCTGTTGCGCTGGCGAGAGTTTACCGGTGCTCGTCTTGGCTTCAATCATGTAGGATCTTCCACTATCGGCTTTGATCTCAAAATCCCACTCACCTTCGGTCCTGAACGTCGAATGCGCCATCGAGCCATGCAGGGCGATCCATCCACGACGCTTGCACTCGGCCAGAATCTGGTTGTGAAGATCCTTCTCGCGCCCCTCACTCTTGGTCGCAGTCGGAAACAGGCGCGGGATCTTGGCGTGTTTGGCTTCGTAGATGGCGTACGCCTGTGGGGTCATGTTAGGCATTGGTCACGGAATGTTGACCACATTGGCCAGATCCACCTTGGCGCGCTTGGCCATATCGAGCCACTGGTCGGCCGCGGCTTGAGTCACAAACGGCGTCAGCTTGTCCATGATCCGGCCGTCGTCGATCACGCGCCGGAGCCGGATATGACCATCACCGCACCGGACCATCTTGGGCAGCTCGTGAATCTGTTTTCGGAGTTCGTCCTGGTCATTCATACGTTTCAGTTTTTTAAGGCAGTTGAGACACGTTGGAAAGTCTGCTCCGGTGATGGCTCCAGCCATTAGCGTTGGCATGCAGAGCAGATGGCCTGAATCTGTGACCGCGTGGGCCACACCGGAACTGGAAATGCTGATCTTCATGTTCTCGTATCATCCCCATCCCCGCTCGTGTTCTCGTCCCGGTCCCGCACGCGGGAGAACCTGGCCCAGAGATGCAGCACGAGCATGGCGCCGAGGCACAGGAGCGCGATGAAGATGGGCCAGAGGTCGTTCATACTTCCTCTTCCCTCTCATCCGCCTCTTGGCAAAGCAGCCATGCCTTCATCTGAAGTGTGCCCACAATGGCCGCGTAGCTGATGTCGTATTCCTTGCGGAAACGTTCCACGAGGTTGTCGAGTTCGTTTCCGAAGTGGATGACTTGGGGATCTCGGTCGTTCATGGCTGCGGATTGTCTCTTGGTCCAGAGACGTTGTTGGTGAGTTTCACGGTTTCCACTGGGCCTTCAATGGTCACATCGTAGGTGTTGGAGTAGAAATCGGCACCATCCAGAAACTGGAGTCCCATCTTCGTTCCTTTGATTGCTCCTGTGAGCCCATGTTTTTCAAGCAGATGCGCTTTCAATGCTGGGCCGTCCATCTCCTCAGTTTTACACGTATCGCACCACCACGACGATTTGAATTTGCGAGGCTCAGCGGTAGATTTTGATCCTGGTGTTCGTCTCATAATGGCTTGTCCTGTAGATCCTTCAACTCCACCAGCACCGCAGCCTCCTCCCTGCTCAAATCGAACGGCGACTTGGCGATGACGTTGCCGAGACGAGTGGCCATTGAGCGCCATTGGGTGAGGCTACATTGGAGGTCGAAGATTCGCTGATGCAGGATTGCGGCGTCCATCATGGCATCGGCAGCGGCGCAGGCTTCAGGGTGTCGATCCATGACGGCCTGAATAGCGTTAGATAGCTCACTCATTCGCGCCTCCCATCTCTTGGATGTGGCGGAGGGCGAAACTGGCAACGCCAGCACCGTTGCCCAGTCCGCGACATTCGATGGTATACAACGCCTCAACCGCCACGGCCAGTTGCGAACGGGCTAGGTCGCGCTGCCGTTCGATCTCGCGGGGCGAAGTCGGTGAGCGTGTCAACGTATTCTTGGAATGTGCCCGACTCCTCGCATTCTAGGATGATGGCTTCGGTTTCTGGAGTCGGCGTTGGCGTGGTCATGGTGCCTCTATCTCCTCCTCGACGCCGCAGGGTGTGCCGTCGGCGAGGGTGTAGTATTTGAACAAGCCTTCGATATCACAGATAAGGCTGTCCGTTAGGATTATGCGGCGGTTACCGTTCTTTTGTCTCACTTCCTTCCCCAACGGCACTTCTTCCACCGTCCACGGCCGCCACCGCTTGACCTTGGGCTTGGGACAGGGGCGGTAGTCGCATTCGGGATTCCATTGAGGATCAAATGTGACACTCCATTGCTCGCTTCCAACTCTCCATTTGCATTCCACCTTCCCGTCCCGTTCAAACGCTGCCATCGCGGGCTTGAGTTCCATGAATCGTGCGTGTGTCACTTGGTTTGGTCCTTTCGTTTCAATTCCAACTTCGCATCCCTCAACTGCGCTTCCAGCCCAGCAATGACCGACTTGGACGTAGTTGCGAGCGCGTCGAGCTTGGTTTCCAACTCTGAGATGCGCCTGTTCTGTTCGTCCAGCTTCGCCTGCGCCATTGCTGGCGAGATTTCCCAAGCGTGGGATTCGATTTGGGATTCAAGCTCCGCGATGCGCTGGCGGGCAGCGTCGAGTTCATCGTGATACTTCGACATCGCGCAGGCTGTCATTTCGATCTCATCCTCAAGACCGGCAATCTTGGCCCTTCCCGCGGGCGTGACGCCGCAGGAGCACCAAACCCGGTCAGTGTCCACGCCTTCGTGGATCGCAGTTAGGCCACCGCAGTGGGCGCAGAAAGGGATCATCGCTTGCCTTTCCTCGCCTTCTTGCAGGCGTCCTTGTCGCGGCAGAAATATCGGATCATGTCGTAGTAAACCTGCACCCACATATTCTTGGCCCATCTCTGACGATGGCAAACGTCGCACCAGCGCAAAGCACGCGGCGAATAACGGCAGCGCATGGGCTTGCCTGGTCCGGTCCGGTCCACGAAGTTATGAGCCGGCTGGATCGGGGCCGTGTAGATGTGGTGAGTTGGTCTCACGCTGCCTTCTCCTTCGGCGGCTCGGGAAGCGGGCGCCAGTGGGTTGTATCGGGCCATTGATCCAAATTCTCGTCATACCATTGATCCATCAGAAATCCCTTGGTTACCTTGCAATACTTACCGACGATCAGAACTCGCTCGTGATATTCCGGCAATCTCTCGCTCACCTTAATCCAGCCTTCGCCGATAGCTCTCAACTCGGAGGCGCAGCGATCCAATGTGTAAGCCGTGGAGACAGAGGCTGGAAGACCTAGATCGCGGACTTGATCCGCTTCCGTACTCCACTTCGCTGCAAGTTCTTCGATGGTCATTGGTCGGCCTTTCGTTAGCTCAGCTCAATTTCGCCAGTTCATCGGCATATCGTGGCGCAACCTCGGTCCACCACTCTTCCCGACAGGCCCTGATGTGGGCACACTGGAGCTTGGATAGCCTGTTCCGTTTGCATTCGCACGATCCCTGGAAGTCTTTGTCCCGGAGGTTCACGATGTAGACGGAGCCGGCCTTGGTTCTGGATTCGACTTGGAAACAGAACAGGAAGCCGGGCAGAGGGGTGATGTTCATGCTCCATGGTTGGCGAAATGGCCGTGAAGTTCTATTCGTTTGCGTTTGACAGCCTCTGCGGCTTCTTCTGAGGATGCCCAATGGCCGGCAAGATATACTTTACGGTTGATGCGTACTTCTGCTCTCCATTTCAAATGGTGATCGGGTCGATTGGCAAGAAATGCAACTCCCTTAAAACCGGAAGTATTGTTGCTGGCCCGTTTTGTATTCCAATGATTTTGACATGGTGTTACATCCCTCAAGTTAATCCATCTGTTGTCACTCTTATCACCATTGATATGATCCACTTGATTTGATGGCCACGCTTTCATCATATAGAACCACGCTAACCTGTGGGCGGAGAAATCTTTGCTGTCCACTTTAATCCAAATGTAACCAGTCTTTTTCAAACACCCCGCGATTTCACCAGCATTGGTGCCGTATCCAGTTCTCAAATGAGTGAAATCGCCGGTAGCCGGATTGTAGCGCAGTAGGTAGAGCAGTCGATCATAGGTTAGCGCATTCTGCTTTGCTTGATTTACGCGGCCTCCCGCCCAATTTCCCATTCCGCCGACTGGCTTCGGACTTGGCTTTGGATTTCCTAGACCCAAGCCAAGCGGCAAACTTTCTGAGTTCTGATTTTCGCATGTCGTCATTGCCGGTGTATATCCGGTCTGATAGGTTGTGTCAACGCAAACGAACCACGGTCCGGTCTTCCTCGAAGAAGCGAAGGCCAGGAACAACCGAGTGAACCGTGTTGACGGCGAGAATCTCGGCCCGACGTGGTTCCATCTTCACCCATTCTGGCTTGAACCGGTACAGTGCTCCGATGTCCAGAACCTCAAAGTCCAGCTTGGCCTTGATGTGAACCCCCTTCTCCCTGACTGGTTCGGGCAATGGTGCACGTATCAGCGCATCGGTTTGGGCAACGGCAGCCTTGGCTTGAGCTTCGGCCTCGATGGCTTTGTTCAGATCCGCTTCGGTTTGGATCGTGCCAGCGGCAGCCGCGGCTTCGAGCTTTTTAGCCTTCTCCTGTTCTTCTGCGTCCGCAATGGCCTTGGCTCGCGCCCTTTCCTCTTCGGCTACCCGCGCAGCTTCCCGCTGTTGGAAGCCCGCAATCAGCCTCCCAAGGCGCAATACGTGGCCCTCTAGCGGGGCGACGTGATCCTTAGCAAGCTGGTCCAGCTTCCGCCCCGCGGCGAGGACAGGTTCCTTCAGTTTGGCCCGGGTTGTTTCCACGTCCCTCTGGAGCTGCTTTAGATCCCGGAGCATAGCCACCGCGATTTCCTGCGAGGCCGCATCGGTCACTTCCTCGACGAACTCCGCTCCACGAACCAGCTTGTCCCGGTACTCCACCGAAACTGGGTCGGTGGAGACCGATAATGAGCCGGATACGATGAGGGCGGTCATGGGGTCAACAGAAGATGTCTGGCTCATCAAAAGGGAACTTGGCTGTCCGCCTCCTCGTCAGACGGCGCTGGCGAGGGTGCGGGAGCCGGAGCTGGCTTGGGCGCCACCTTCGCCGCCTGTCCACGCGGAGCCCGGACACGAATACCACCCATCAGTTTGCCGCCGAAGCTCACGGTGGGGTCGTTGTAGAGCACAATTCGGGCACCGCTCCAGTTGTCCCAGTCCTCTTGGCCGGTGATCTGGGCAATGATCTGGCCGTTGGTCGAGTTGAGAACCATGGGGCGCTCGCATTCCTTCAGGAACATGCAGTATTTGAGTTCCTCCGGTGCCCCTTCCTTGGCCACGTTCAGGTGTTCGATCCGGTCAATGGTGACCAGAATTCCGTTCGGTCCGCAGTCCTCTTTTTTGAGGAAGTTGGACGACTTTAGCAGGTTGATGTTTCCCATGTGATGTTTTCGTTTTGTGGTTTAGTGCTGGTTCAAAATCTGGCGGGCGAGGCAGGATTCGCACCTGCGGCTTTGGCCAAAGGTTTTCCGTCCTCCGCCGCGGTGATTGCGAATGAGTCTTCGGATTTCATCGCCTTTACCGCGTCGCCGGTCGTTTCTAGAAGACCGGTGGCTTGCGTCTGTCTGCTCCGCCACTCGCCCATAAAATTGTTCTTCACTTCTCGCCCTTGGAGAGTTCCGTAACGACTGGATCTGGCCCATGCGGGAAAGCTGTCTCCACACCCTCCACCGGACGCTTCAGGAACGCATTGAGCTTGCGCCTGATCCTGGTTGCCACGAGGCCACGAATGGGCTTGCCGTTTACCTCTCCCTCGTAGACCTCCCGTACTGTTTTGGGCGTGAACCCATTGTCCAAAGCCCATTGACGCGGCGTCGTGCCCCTTTCCCAGCAGGCATCCTGCAACTTCCTTGTAATCTCAGTGGTCATCGTGCCAACACGTTCTAGCGGGTTCTATGAGGTTGTAAAGGGTAAAGTGAGGTCAACTCCCAATCATGCGCCAAATCGCGGCCACGCCCACGGCCAGGAAGACCAGCGCAGAGACGAGCCACGCCCGGCCCCAGCGCCGTTGCCGCTCGATGATGGCAGCAATCTCAGCGTCGGTACGGGTTTGCATCGACAGGTATTCGAGTTGAGTGCAGGTGAGGGGTTTCATGGGGTGTCAACGCGATGCTTCTACTTCGGCGTCCGGGAAACGAATACACGCTTCCAGATACCTTTCGACCCACGGGACGAAGTCCCGGTAAGTGCCCCATCCGTTTTCGGCGTTCAATTTCTTCATGGCCTCTTCGTTTTGCTTCATTCTGGCCACCCCAGCGCGCAGCAATGGAATCAATTCCCGGGCCTGCTTTATTCCAATTTCCTCCGGTCTCCAAAGCGCCAAGTAGATGTCTGCGGCTTCGGCCATTCGGCCCAAATTGTGGGTGATGTTGGCCTCGAAAAGCGCGGGTCTGATCGTCGCTTTATGCACATCATTGCAGACTTGGCACCGGCAAGTATGCAGTTCGGGAGGTCCGTATAGGGTAACGTCAAGGCTCATGATTGTTTGGCATAATGTCCGACGGATCACAGGCTTGGCTCGTAGCCCCGTCCCATCCAAATCGGGCTACTGCCTTGTCAAATCGGACATGGGCATATTTTGGTCCCACTGAGGACACGGTGCCAATTTCGACGTCGGGATGGCAAATGTCGCCATGCGCGTGCAGGGGCACATACACCACCCGCTCGCCCGATTTGATTTCGTTGATTTTCATTTCAGCGTTGGTTTCTCAACCATTTCGACGGTGAAGTGCACTGCGGTCACTTTGTAGGCACCCCATTCGAGCGGCGCGCCGATGACGGCGGTGAACCGAGTACCGGCTCCGTCTGTGGATAGACCATCTTCCCGACAGACTCTGACAGCACCATCGCGCCCATACTTCGCCGTGGCCGCCCTGCCGGCCAGCAACCGCGCTGCTTCGTGAAGGCTGGAGGCTGAGACTTGCCCAAGTGGGGGCGAGGAGTAGGTGTTCATTTGAGTTCAGAAGCTATTTCGTGGCCCGTCATTACCTTGCTCTCGGTCGCTATCATCGACGGCAGCCAACCGCTTCCGCGCACAAACTTCTCGGCGGCTTTGCGCGGCCATGGCGAACACTGCATGCCACCAGTTCTCCCTTCCTCGCGCCGTTGCTGGTCCCAGTAGTCGCCGTTGGCAACTAAGTAGTCGATGAGTTCCTCTGCGGTGGCGAATGCCGGAGTGACCGGAGTTCCTTCGCTGACGGTCTCGTACACCTGCCACCAAGTTGCTTCACCCTCCTTCCAGTCGGGACGGTACGTTCCTACCTCTGGCGCGTCACCGCCCCATTGCGCGTAGTAGCGATACTGCGACCTGTCTTCTCCCTGCTGGTCGGGATGCTTTCCAGTTTCCCACAGAAGGTGGTTTTCGATCCATTCCGCGATCACGGTGCCGTAAGATTCGTCGTGAAGGGGCTTGGGCCTCTTTACGAAACCGCCGAGCCGATGATCCGGCACTTCGTGCTCTGGATGCTGCCAGTTAGGAGGCACCCGCCTGATTTCTCGTCCCATAATCTGTCCTTTCGTTTTAGTGTTGGTTCAAATCACGCCCCGGATAACCGCCCGGAGCAGGGTGGGTTCACTTACAGGTCAATAGCCCAATCAGGTTACACATTGTAGCGCCTTCTGTTTCGGTGTGTTCGTGATAATTAAGGCACTCGAATTTGGTACCTATGCCTGATGCGAGCCGAGAGCAGAGCCACGCTTTTCGGTCGGGAACAGATTCTCCGGGCAGTTCGCGCCCCTTGAGAACCGTCACCGCAATCGGAGTCACGGCATTGCGGCAATGGAAATACAGGTTGGCAAGAGCTGCTCCCATTTTGGTTGAAACAGGACCATAGTAGTCCAGCCACACCGCGTCCCACGCGCAGAACTTTTTCAACCACCATTCCATCCAAGATTGGCCTCCGGTACGCTTGTGATACGTGTCAAATTCGCCATGGAAGCAGGCGTTGTTCAGAGTCAGGGCAGCATTTACGTCCAGGTGCAGCCACCGGGCGCGGTTGGTCTTGAAGTAATCCACACCCAAGCCGTCAATGCGGTGGAAACATGATCGCAAGATGAATTGGCGCTGAAATTTGCCTGCGTATCGAGGCGCGTAGCCGGCGCCGGCCAGCATGGTGTTGTGGTCGCGTTCAAATCCAGTGAAGTAGACCGGCCGACGACGCGATTTCTCAAACGAATAGGCTAAGTCAAACTCAAATCTCCAATACTTCCCAGGCAAACTCATAAATCGTAGCGAGTCTCCATCGTCCTGGGCATATTCCAATACTAACTGCTTGACCGATTCTCTCATCGCAATCTTGCCGCTCGTGGCTGACGCAATGCCATTAGACTCAAAATAGTGGTGTTGGCCTGATTCCGAACCAGCAAACAACGCATTTGGGCTCGCTAACTCTGTTCGATCAAATCCCATAAAATATCGCGGCCAGATAACGCGCTGACCGCTCCGCGTCTCCCTCCCGCCCCACTCAGGCGCCAAGGCGGGAGGGGGAAAGGGGTGTGTGTTCAAGCTGCCACGGATTCTTGTTCAGTTTCTTTCGGCACATCAGCCCGGACGAATTCGCAGTAGTCCAAGGCTGCGAATGCTTCCAAGTCCAGACCGCGCCACGCTTTGCGGATCTGCTTCCCGAATTCATCCGCCATTCCGCAGGCCGTGAACCAGGACTTCTGACAGTGCAGATATTCCTGCCCGCGTGGGTACTTGCGCCGGCCACCGATCAAAGCCTCAGCAATGCGCTTCACCGCGAAGACTCGGGCGCAATCTTTGACACTGGCCGCTCCAGGATGATGCCGGGCGAAATCCGGTCCCCAGCTTCGGTGGCTGCGTTCCTCTTCTATGCACTCTGAGAGTAGCCGCTCTGCCCAGTTCGTGCTGGCGCTGTAAAACGCCTGCGTGAGCTTTGTGAATGCGACCCTGACATCCAGAAGATTAACCGTTACGAGTGTTTCTGTTTTCATTCTGTGTTCTGCTTTTAGTGTTTACCGGCTGCTCGCTTCTGCTGCATTGCGAAGGCGATGGGCAGACGCGGGGAGTCAGTCTTTACCTCGACCCCGACCCCGACCCCGACCACGACCTCGACCACGACCCCGACCCCGACCACG
>Ga0247681_1000085_pt1 | contig 10076 bp, 10 predicted proteins | sample CNK22_metaG_FD_182798 | JGI IMG/M metagenome (GOLD analysis project Ga0247681, IMG submission 182798) | Soil microbial communities from Purdue University Martell Research Forest, Indiana, United States - CNK22 | ecosystem: Environmental > Terrestrial > Soil > Temperate forest > Bulk soil... | reverse complement strand
GGACGCGGTTCTGGCGTCTCTCGCTGCGAGAGCTCTGGAACGAATACGCGGCTGCGGTGAAGCGGTCTCGGCGGGACTACGAGCGGGATCTGATTCTGGCGTGGCAAGTCCAGCGCATGGAGATCATGTCGATGACCAAGGATGGTGGGCGCAAGTTGCCAGACCTCCGCAAGTTGCTCGATACGACCACGGGCAGTCAGCGCCAGACGCCAGAGGAGCAGTTCGCGATCGTCCATGCGATCGGCGCCTCGTTGGGTGTGGGTGTGCAGCGGATGCGAAAGGGAGACGATGGGCAATACCGGCGTATTGACTGATGAACGCGTGACGCTGACCACGGCAAGTGGCCGTGTCGTGCATCTGACGCCGATGAACACGAACGCGTTGTGTGCCTTCGAGGAGCGCACGGGGCTGGTCTTCGGGGCGCTCATGGCATCGTTGGGCGTGGCTGGCATGGAGCACTGGAGTCTCCGGATCACACGCATGTTCCTGCAGGCGTGTGCGATGGACGGTACGACGCTGGAGTCGATGGGCGAGTTGATCGATGACATCGGACTGGAAGGCATCGGTGCGGCAGTGAACCAGTTGATCACGCCGGCGAGGACGCGTGGCTGACGAACTCGATGGACTGCGTCGAGGCATCGAGACGTTTCCGGCAACGGTGGCGGCGAAGTTGCGCGCGGTGGCCTGGAGAAAGTCGCGAGAGGTCAAGGACATCGCGAAGCGGTTGGCTGCGCGCAGTGAAGGTGAGCGCAGCCGACTCAATCGCGGGAATCCACACTTGGCCGACTCGATCGTCATCCATGAAGAGGTCGAGCGGAAGCAGTTCGTGGTCACGCCAGAGACGCCGTGGAATCCGAATCTGGGCCTCTGGGTGGAGCGCGGCACGGTGAAGATGCGTGCGCGCCCATTCATGCGTCCTGCTGGGGATCAGATCAACGCCTCGTATCAGAAAGAGATGCTAGCGGCGGCGACGGATGCCGCGACTGAGGCGTTGAAATAATGCCGAACATCAATATTCGCTGGGCCGATAACACGAAGGAACTCACAGAGAACCTGAAGCAGGGTCTCAACCAGATCGAAGCCACGCGCGCTGGCGCCGAGAAGATGGCGCGATCGCTCGGTGGTGAGAACCTGATCAGGGCGGCGAACAATTACGTCGCGGCTGTTCAACAAGTCGGAGGCGCTAATAAGCTCACAGCGGCCGAACAAGAGCGCGTCAATACTACGCTCCAGAAAGCCATCGAGAAGTACACCGCACTGGGGAAGACTGCGCCGCAATCGATGCGGGATCTCTCGGCCGAACTCAAACGGCTGACGCTGAACGCGGAGGCTCTCAAGAAGAGCGCAGAGGCCACGACCAGTGGAGGACTCTTCGGGAATCTCAGTAAGTTGAGCGGGGCGCTATCAAGCGTCGGTCTGTCTGTCGGGACGTTGGGTGTCGGAACAGTGGTGGCGTCCTTGGGAGCTGGCGCGAAGGCTGCGCTTAGTTACGCCGACTCGCTGACCAAGATGGCCGATAAGACCGGCATCAGTATCACGGCGCTGCAGCGGCTGCAAGCGGTGGCCGGGGCGTCTGGCAATACGCTGGAAGATGTCGCCGGGGCGGTGAACAAGTTCCAGAAGAACATCACCACGGACAACGGCGAAGCCATACAGGCGCTCAAGGCGCTGGGCATCACGCTGGATGACATCAAGACCCTGTCGCCTGATGAGCAGTTCTTCGCCATCGCAAAAGCCATCCAGACCATCAAGGATCCTGCCCAGCAGACGACGATCGCGATGCAGTTGTTTGGCCGCGCTGGGGCGGAACTCCTGCCGACGCTCAAGGCCGATGTTGACAATCTGAAGGACTCGACGTTCCAGATGAGCGAGTCGTCCGTGAAGGCGCTGGACGACTTTGGTGATCGCATGAGCGCAGTCGGAACCAGCGCCATCAACGTCCTTGGCGAGATTGCTGGCGCGGCTCTGAATGCGGCCTCTGCTGTGATCGAGATGAGTGGCGCGCTCCCGAAGGCGCCGAGCGGTGCGCCAGCCGGGACCGCGATTCCGTCGTCGGGGTTGGTCGATCTAGACGAAGCCAAGCGGAAAGCGGCCGAGTTCACCGGCCAGATCACCTTCATGGGCAAGGTGGTCAGAGACAGTACGGTCGGACTCGTCCAGGGATTCGCGGCTGGCGCTGACGCGGTCGATGCGCTCCACCAGTCCTTCGCGGCGTTTGCCGAGCAGGCGGCAGAGAAGGCTGCGGAGGCGCTCAAGTCGTTCAATCAGAACCTGGAAGATGTCATCGCGACATCCAAAGGCTACCAGTCTGTGGTCGACACGCTGGACGGTTCCGTGGTGGAGGGGATCCGGTACTACCGCGAACAGGGTGTCTCGCTGGACCGCCTTGCGACGATGTACGGCCTGACGAAGATTCAGGTCGAGGCGCTGACGACGGCGTTCAAGTTGGAAGAGGAGGCGCTGAAGCGCATCGCTGCGTTGAATGCGGCGAATGCAGCGCCTACCGTGGCGCAGCCACGCTTCGATGTCTCACAAGGTGAACTGCCAGGACTCGACAAGTTGCGCGCGTACGTGAAAGAAGTCGAACGAGCGAGGACGGTCGAAGCCGAGATCGGGCAGCGTGGGGCGCAGGGGATCGAGAAGATCGGAGAGGCCGCGTCCGTCGCTGCGCCTAAAGCGCGCGGCCTCTTCGATTCGTTGCGCTCACTGGCGCAGTTGGATCTCAAGACCGTTGCCAGTGACATCGGGAGCTTCTTTAAGGGCGGTCTCGCGAGCATCGGCACGGGCATCCTTGAAGGGTTCGGGAACCAGATCGCAAGCTTCATCTCGGGTCTGGTCGATAAGGGTATCCAGGCGCTCTGGGGCGGGATCAAGCGGCTCTTCGGCGGGGCATCAGCACAGGAACTCGCTGGACGCGGGATCGTGGAAGCCTTTCAAAGCCAGTTCGCCTCCGTTGAGGACATGATCAACAAGGTGGGCGCGGCCTACATCGCCAACGGCAAGTCGGCCGCGCAGGCACAGGCGGCCATTCAGAAGCTCTGGGCGGCAGAGAAGCAGGGCGCCGACGCCACACGGCGCGCGCTGGAAGAGATCAATGAGGAACTGACGCGGCATCAGGAAATTACCGATGCCATCCACAGCGAAGGGTTCCAGTCGCAGGATGAGATCAGGCACGCAGCAGACATCGCGAATGCGGCCTATGAAGAAATGCTGCGCTCTGGGCAGTACACACAGGCACAGGTCGAAGCGGCCTACCGGAAGTATCAGGAACTACTCGCGCAGCTCGAAGGCGCAGCCGGTGAAGCCGCACGGGCATGGCTGGAAGCGCACAAGTCTGCCGATGATGCCGTGCAGGCCAGCTCCGATGCGATGAAGTCGGCTGAAGCCGATCTCAAAGGGCTGATTGACAAGCGCAACGCGCTCGCGGGAGGACTCGCCAAAGAGGCGCCAGAGCAGATCATGGGCGTCATCGAGACGCAGCAACGAGGCGAACTGGCTGCTCTCGATGCGGAGATCAAAGCGAAGGCTGACGCCTACGCGAAGCTGGCCGACGAGACCGGCCAGAAGATGGCCGATGCGATCGTCGAGGCGCTGCGGAACATCCACATTGATCCGATTCACGCCGAAGTGGTGCTGGATTACCCGCCATTACCGTCAGGGGCGCGCACCGCCAATGGCGAACAGCCTGAGCCAGTCTCGCGCGGCGGCATCATCTCTCGGACTGGTGTGAGTTATTTCGCTGGTGGCTACCTCCCCAAGTTTCGACCGATTGGAACCGATACCGTGCCAGCCATGCTTACGCCAGGGGAGATGGTGTTAACGGCAAGCCAGCAGGCAGCGATAGGCGCACTCATGGGCCGAGCATCTTCGGCTCCGTCCTCTGGCGGCAGTGGAGCGGTAGGTGGAGTCTCTGTGGGCAGCATCGTCGTGCAGATGGAGGTGGCCTCTGGTGTTGATCAGAAGGCACTGAGCGACAACTTCAAAGAGATGCTGCGAACCGATTCGACGGTCTATGACGCCGTGTCGATCGTGGCGCGGCGCAGTGCGGGGGCGGCCTGATGGCTGAGACCTTCTTGTACTTCCATCCGGCCGACAACGTCGCGCCGATCGCCACGGCATCCTTGCAGACTGGATCGGCCGACACCGACTATCCCATCGAGAACCTCACGGATCTGGGCTATGCGACGATCGCCGCACCAGCGAAGACCACTGGCACATCTGGCGCGTTCATGCTTGATTGGGGCGCTGCCCAGCGCGTGGACTATGTGGTGTTGTGGCACAACTTCGATGCGGCGCTGGCGGTCTCCGTACAGATGCACGCGGCGAACTCCTGGGCAGGGCCAACCGTGACCACGTCGGTCACGATTCCAGCGAAGCGCGCGGACACCCACACGCGCAAGGTGGGTGTCGATCTGCGGTCGGTCACCGGCTACAGCACAAGCGGATTCCGGTACCTGCGGATCAACGTCAGCGGCACTAACTCGGCACTACTCGGACTGAAGGTGCTGGCGTTCTCCCGCGTGCGGCAACTCTCCCGCGACTTTCACTGGGGCGTGCAGGACGACGACAACCAGATCGGTATCGATATGAAGACCGATGCTGGTGTGTCGTGGGGCTATGACTTAATGTCGGCGCCTCGGGTGCTGCGTGGATCGGCCACGCTCTCAGACGCAGACGCGGAAGCCGTGCGGGAATGGCATCGAGCCTGTGCCGGTGTGGTGAAGCCCTGTGTGCTCGTCCCAGAGCCATCCGGCACGGATGCCTGGTTGGTGCGCTGGCTGCCAGGTGGCACGTTCAGCGTCGTCGGCGCGCAGATCTTCGTCTCGAAGGTGACGCACCAGCGCGACTTTGTCGACCTGAATCAAACCCAGTTGGCCTTTGAAGAGATCACGGCGGGTGATCCGGAGTGGTTCTAGGTGGCTGACTGGGCCGAAGTCGCATTCACGTCGAAAGGGACCGTGCTCCTGTCTGATCCGTCGATCACGACGGACGCGATCGATACGTCTGGCGCGGTGTTGATTGTCGCGGCCGTGGGCGATCTCGACGGACTCTCAGTGGTCACCGACAACAAGGGCAACACGTACACGGCGCTGACCGCACATGTGTCCACGGCGAACACCAGTCCATCTGTCCCTGCTGGTGACACGGGTGGCGGTTCGCGTCTGCACTACGTGCTGAACCCGATCGTCGGGTCTGGGCACACGTTCACATCCACGGGCACAGCCTCGAATATCTTCGTTATCGCCTACGAAGGACCAGCCGATCCAGCATTTGATCGAGAGAACGGCGCGCATCGGACGGTTCCTGGGACCACGATCAACACCGGCACCATCACACCACGCTCCTCACCGGCTCTCGTCATCACAGGGTATGCCGATCGTGCGGCTGTTGCTGGTGCGGGTGTCTTCGATTTCCCTGGTGTCATTGGTGGAAGCGTGCGGCACGCGGAGTCGCCGTTTAACCTCCATCATTTCACGGTGGGATACGGCTACGCGGTGCAGTTCGCGCGAGCGTCCATCTCGGCGCGCTGGCAGGGGAATGCGCTATTCGACACGGGGCAGGCGGCGGTGATCGCGTCCTTTGTCGGGGGCGGCACCACGAACGCGCCCATCCGATACGAGGATCCCTGCAGTATCGCCGAGCCTCGCATCTTCGCCACAGTCAAGACCGACGACGAGATCTTGAAGTTCGGGATTCAGCCCTTGCGCGATTCGGCTGCGCTGGGTGGGTACGCCGAGCCTCGGCTGATCGAGGTCTCTCAGATGACCAGGGCGTCATCCGATCCAGCGACTGGCGCGTGGTCAGCGCAGACGGCCTCCATGAAGTGGGCGGATACCGATCGGGTGAACCGTGAGCGATCGGACGACCGGACCAGCTTCCGCAACTGTGACGCCGAGATCTATCTGACCTCCAACGTCCAGCGGTTGGCTGGCGATCCGCCGCGCGTCCTGTTTGCTGGCACGGTGTACGAGGACAGTGCCGACGCCAACCTCGTACTCTCGACCACGATCAATGACTTGATCGGATCCAACTATTCCCTCTTCAGTGAAGAGAAGCAGATCCCCCAGCGGGTCATCGAGCGCAACTGGTTCCCGAACGCTCCAGACGAGGCGCTGGGGCAGGCCGAGCCGATTGTGGGTGGTCGTAGGGCTGTCCTGAATCCGGCTGACTTCACGACAGACCTTGGCGTGCCCATCGAGGGTGTGTCAAAGGGCGTGTATGTCGGCCAAGTGCAGATCAACGGCTCGCACGGCACGCCCACTGGCACGACGCTCGATGACATCGTGGCGGCCCTGAACACCTCGGGCGCGGCCGGCACGATCTACGTGGATTGGGGCTTTAAGATTGGGTACGGGGATGCCGTTGCACTCCAGTCCTACTACGACAGCAACGGAACCGTGCCCACGGACTATGACGGGTTGGCGCACATCATCGGGTTTTCCGATCTCGATGCGTGGCTGGCTGAAGAAGTCCACACTGGAGGCGATCTCTACGAAGCGGTTCTCATCGCGGCTCATGCCATCTCAGAGATCTTGCCAGCGGCGAACGCCGAGCCGTCCATCTGGGTTGGGGATACGCAAGTCGCCCTGGCTGACATCGGCGTCTCGGTCTGGGCGCCACAGATACCAGGCGATACCTCATGGGCGGCCGACATCGACACGGACTTATTCACTGACATCCGTGGCGCGAATAGTGAGACTCGGCGCTACACCCTGATCCTCTTCGATCCCGGCAGCACGCACGGACTGGCTGTGGCCGACGGCGCTGTTGTGCATGTGGACTGCGTTGGCCTTGAAGACGAAGGGGATGGCACGGGCGCTCCACTTGTCGACTATTTCACGTTGTATCGGCACGTCCTGATCAACTTCATCTTGCAGGACTACCAGTGGGGCGCGTGGCTCGATTCGCCACACTTCTTGTTTAGCGATGGCGTCACCCTGCTGGACCGGGTGGACGCGGACAGCTTCGACGTGGCCTCGACGGTGGCGGGGCTGACGGTGACGGGCGGCTACCAGGGCAGTTTCACGCTGGCAGACCGTGTCAGTGTGCGGGACGTCATTGCGAACTTCAACATGTCTGGTGGATGTCTCCTCGCACAGGATGACTACGGCCGGTTGTTCGTGAAGGTGCTGGATGTCAGGCGCACGGAGTTCCTGCGGAACCGATATACCGGGACGGTTCCGAAGATCCTCCGCGATAAGGTCGACTTCCTGATGGGTTTCTCGATTACGGCGAAGCCGGAATGGCAAGTCAACAAGCTGACGTACCAGTACGCGCAGAACGGCTACAGCGGGGCGTACGAACGAGATGCGGGGGGCGGTGGTAATACGGTCTTCGTGGAAGACCTCACGTCGCAGGCGCGTGATGGGGTGCTGAAGAAGACCGTGGCGTTCGCCTACCTCGCAGACGATCTGACGGCCGATGCGGTGGCGAACTACTACCTCCAGCTATTCAAGGATCTACCGAGAGTCGCGCAGTACACCAGGCGCGGCCTGTGCGGACTCGAGGACGATCTGCTCGATGGTCGCTCGGTGACGCACTACAACGGCTACGGCGCAAACGGCTGGCAGGCTCATGCGGTCTGGGTCATCGGGAAGACGTTTGATCCACGCCGGATGGTCAGCACGTTTACAGCACTGGACGTGGAAGCGCGACTCCTGGCTGAAGAAGTGACCGCACCGGAGCCGCTCACGCTCGATCCAGTCGCGCTGGAAGACCTCTTTGACGATGTCAGCGGCGATCCGCTGTACGCGGACACCTAGGAGACACGATGGCACTCGGTAGTAATAACCCATTCCCGAAGGTGAAGGTCGTGGAGCAGGCGTCGGTGGCGACACCGAGCGCAGGCGCGCAACATCTCTTTATCGATAGCGTCGACCATCACCTGAAGCGGAAGAATAGCGGTGGCACGATTGTCGACCTCGAGAGCGCGTCCAGTCTCGCGCTGGATGATCTCACGGATGTCGATGTGCCGTCTCCGACTAATGGCGACGTGCTGACCTATCAGGCTGGGTCTCCGGCAGGGTGGGTGGCTGCCGCGCCTCCGTCAGGGAGTAGTAGCACGCGTGCCATTACCTTCGCGATCGACGGCGGTGGCGTGGCGCTAACGACTGGCGTGAAAGCAGACGTGTATGTGCCATACGCCTGCACGATCACGGGCGTGACGATGCTGGCCGATGCCAGCGGGTCCGTCGTGGTGGACATCTGGAAGGACACCTACGCCAACTATCCGCCCGTGGTCGGTGACTCCATTACCGCGAGCGCGAAGCCGACGATTACCACCGCGACGAAGTCGCAGGACAACACCCTCACAGGGTGGACAACGAGCGTCAGTGCCGGGAACACACTGCGATTCAATATTGATTCTGCCAGCACGATCACAAGGCTGGCGCTGACACTCACGGTAACGGTCTAATGGCGAACAATAATCCCGTGATCCTGAATTGGGAAGGCAAGCAAGTTGTGAACACGATGGTCACGACGACAGCGGCCATCACGACCAACAACGGCAGCATGTTCATCGCGGTGAGCTGTGGCGAACTCACGCCTGGCACCAGCTCCATTTCCGACAGCAAGGGGAATACGTGGGTGCAGGCGCTGCGGACCACGACAGGCGGATCACGCATCCAGATCGCGTATACCACGACCTTTATTGGTGGGTCCGGTCACACGTTTACCTACACCGCTACTGGGAATGACTGGGTGGCCTTCACGGCGATTGAAGTGATCAACTGTGCGACGAGCTCGGTGCTGAACGGGACGAATAGCACGGTCGCGAGCACGACGACCCATGCATCCGGAACGATCACATCAGGCTCAGATAACGAACTCTGGATCGGTGTGGGCGGATTGGACTCGGGCACTGCTGGATTTAGTGCGCCTCATATCTGGCCGACACAGTTTATCCAACCGCTCGGTTCTCCTGATGGCAGCATCGTCGCGTTTCGATGGGTGGGACCAGGCGTGACCGATGAGTTTGTCTGGACCGGCCTGAGTACGGTCACTGAGGGTTCGGCCATCGCCGGATTCAAGGCTGCAGCTGCGAGCGGTGGTGGTGGTGGCACGACTGGTGGCGCATGGGGGTACGCATAGCGACGGCACTCGGTGTGTGTGCGCGCGGCAGCGCACAAGCTCGGCCAAATTACTGGCACTCGGCGGCGTCGGCGTTATGGCAACACTGGCATGTCAAGAGCGATGGCGGCACATCGGCGCATGGGTAGCGGGATTGACGTTGGAGATTCTGATCGTTGGCTTCGTGGCACACGTCGTCGATGTCGCCGCACAATGGAACGAGATGACGCAGGCGGCGACGAATGCCACACTCACAGCGCAGATCTCAGCGCTGACCGAGCGGATCGCCAAGTTGGAATCCCAGAACAATTACGTGCTCCTGGCTATCGTGGGTGCGCTGATCACACAACTTGTGCAGTTGAAAGCCGCGACTCGGAAGTGAGACGACGATGGACCGACTGTTGACCAGTGATTCTCGATTGTGGCCGTTCGGGATGATTGTGGCGGTGCTGTTCTACACCGCAGGGCATACGACGCTGGTGTCGGCTGGGTATGCGGACATGCTGAAGGATGCTGCCGCACTGGTCGGATTCGTCTGTGCGGCGTTTAAGGAGAGTCGGTTGCCACACTCTGGCGCCGTCGATTCGTGACCGATGACGAGCACGGGGGAATGGTTCCCCACTCTTCGCGACGGCGTAGGTGATGACCCCAACGGCTCCGCGACGGACTGACCCAGACATGCGAGCGTGGATCCCACTGATATTGAGCCTGATAGGCATACTCATTATGCTCGGGTATAACTGGCGTCGGGTGGATGAACTCATCGCACTTGAAAACGGCCACACCGTGACCATCGGAAATCTTGGAGCCGTCTACGTGCGGCAGGACGTGCATTCGATGCAACTGAACGACATCAATCGGCAGTTGGAAGAGATCAAGGCGCTGCTCCAGACGCGTTACGGGAACGAATACGGGCGCCGATTCGATAAGTAGGACTGCCATGAACCAGAAGGCGCTTACCTACGTCATCGGCGTCACCATCCTGCTGGGCGTAATCTGGGGCA
>Ga0247681_1000084_pt1 | contig 10101 bp, 13 predicted proteins | sample CNK22_metaG_FD_182798 | JGI IMG/M metagenome (GOLD analysis project Ga0247681, IMG submission 182798) | Soil microbial communities from Purdue University Martell Research Forest, Indiana, United States - CNK22 | ecosystem: Environmental > Terrestrial > Soil > Temperate forest > Bulk soil... | reverse complement strand
AGTCGTTCTTCGTGCTGGATCTGGTTGCGCACGTCGCGCGCGGCCTGCCGTGGCGCGGCCATCGCGTCAAGCAATCCCGCATAGCTTACATCGCAGCGGAAGGCGTGGCGGGCTTTGGGAACCGGCTAGCCGCGTACTCCGCGCACAACGACGTGCCGCTGTCGGAGCTGCCTGTGTTCGTGCGCGGCGGCTCGCTGCTTCTCAACGAAACCGCTGTCAGCATTACCGAAGCCGTCAACGCGCTTGGAGATGTGGGGATCGTGGTTATTGACACGCTGGCAGCCGTCACACCTGGCGCGAATGAAAACACTTCCGAAGACATGGGCAAGTCAATCGAATCCGCGAACCTGATTATCGAAGGCACAGGCGCTTCCGTCATCCTCATCCACCACGCGAACAAGCAGGGCGAAATGCGCGGCTGGAGCGGGCTTCTCGCGGCTGCGGACAACAATATCCGCGTCGAGCACGACGAGGCAAACGGGCTGCGCGCCGCGCATATCGAGAAGCAGAAGGAAGGACGGTCCGGCGGTCAGTACGGTTACCGGTTGCGCGTTGTGGATCTCGGTACGGACGAAGACGGCGACGCCATTACCAGCTGCGCGGTCGATCCCTGCGAAGAAGCAGCGCCGAACACACGAACGGAAAAGAAAGAACGCAAACCACGTTCGGGGGATTTCCATACCAGTAAAAACTTCCACAAGGCGCGCGCATACATGGCAACGCTCGAAGCACTCATCGAAGCTTCACCTAACAAACAACTTACAATGAAGGAGGCAATCGAGGGAATTCAGGGTGACGCTACCCATAATCAGGGCCTCGAAAATAACCCCGACAGATCGAATATTCGCAAGACGATAGGGTCACTCGTTGACCACGGTAGGGTCACCTTGGAACTCGGTATCATAAGGCTTCCGGACGAGTTGGGTGACGCTGGGTGACGCTGGGTGACGCTACTTTAAGGTCACTTTTCGGTTTGGGTGACCCTGGGTGAGGTGACCCTACTCTCTTTAGAGTAGGTCACCAGCGTCACCTCACCCGAAACCCTGTTTATTTTGAAAGGAAAATGAAATGTTCATCATGCTTCGCAGAGAAACCAGCAACATCCTCCTGAAGGCCGACACGGTTCAGGCTTTCGTCGCGTATTCGGAAGCAGGTAAAGAATGCGGTAGTTTTGTTCACTTCGAGAACAGAGCGTTGAAACCGATTTGGGTGATGGAGTCGCCGGAAGAGATTCGCAAGATGATGGAGCGCGGACGATGATTCGAGACGATTCAGTCCTGTGCGTATGCTGTGGCAGGGAGTTCAGCGTGCGCCTGCTGGAGCTGGTGAGGTGGGAAGGGCCGCTCTGGTGCCAGCCGTGTATCACGTATGCCGATACCGAGCTGGCAGAGGCCGCGAGACGCGCCAGAATCGCTCAAGGGCCTTTCGTTGAGCAGGAGTGAGGGGTAGATAGCAGAACGCCCCTTGCGGGGCGTTGTAGGGGGTTTAGAAGACTTTGACGGCGAAGCTTAGTTTTACAGGAACCGTGTCGCCGTCAACCAGTTCGTACGACACGAGGGAAGCCGGCGCCAGTTTCTTCAGTTTTGCTGCTTCGTCCAGGGCTACTGCTTCGCGGGCCAGTGCGAGCGCGTCTTCTGCGCGGAAAGCGCCAAGGGAACGGGCATGGCGGAAGTAGTCGTGTGCGTTCATGGTGTTTCTCCTTCGTGTTGTGTTATCCAGTGACTCCACTATAGCAATTGCAAAACGGAAAGACAAGCCCGAACTGGAAAATTTCTCCAGTTCGAGGGTTTGTCCTTAGTGAATGGGCGCGAAGCCGATTGTGTTCAGTTCAGGGTTGGCGAGGAGAAAGGAATCGCGGTCCGGGAAGCCGGCTTCGGCAGCCAGCGCGTCGGCGCACATCTCCAGCGTGGGGCGGCCCGCGCAGTCGATGAAACCGATCATCTCGTCACCGGGGATAAGGATGGCGTAGCGGATCATTTCTTCTCCAGCACGATGGTGGTTGGACGGGGCATCAACAGCTCGGAAGAGTTTTTCACGAGCAATTCAACCTGAGCGCGCAACTGAGCCAGTTCCAGGTTCGCCCGCTCGCGTGCTGCGCGATAGCCCGCTTCATAGCCACGGTTGAAGCCATATTCGTAGTCAGCGCTCATATCAGCACCACACCACGTGGCGGAAGTCGACAGTACGACGGATGAGCCAGTGCCGGCGCATCTCAGGTGCTTCCATGTCAGGACAGGCGACTTCCATGTAGGCGTTTGCGAGCAGGATCAGGACGGTGTGGAGTGTTGAGAGTTTCATGGCGGTCTCCTGTTGTGGAGATTCCACTATAGCAGTTGCAAAACAGAATACAAGCATTATGAACGCGTGCGTATGCACAGAAAGTCTTGCAACAAATGTTGTCGTCTCGCGGTTTGCGAATCGGATTTGTTGCGAAGTGACCTCCTCTGCGCATCTCGAAAATATCGATGGCTGGCGCTCGGCGGATTTTCCGGAATGCGAATCGTTACCATCTGATAATGGTTGCCTAGGCCAGCAAATCGCGGTCTGATAGCGCGTCTGTGCATTTGCACTTTCGCTAAGTCATTGATTCTAAACGATTGGTGCATTGCACAACGATTTGACATAATGGAAACTATCGAACTTTCGCCTGTCCCGGACCACGATTCGGGCTTGGAACGAGAATCATTCTCAAACTCTGGGACCCGGCAGCCCTCCCGCCGGACGGGTGGCTAATTTTTGAGACCCCTTTCCCAAACCGCGAACCGAAAAAACATTCCGTAAACCATTTGTAAGGATAGGCATGCCATAATCGCGCGGAAACCCAGGAGGGAATATGGCAAACGGATACGTGAAGAACGTCGCGCAGGACCCGGTACAGATCGTGTTCCCGCTGGCCGCGACATTGAACCGCATTGGCGGGCATAGCCGCGTGGCGGTGTACGGGCACCATCCGAGCCCCGTGGTCGCGGGTAACGACGTGTGGGAAGGCGCGAGTGTGTACCCGTTCCAGGCAGCGGCGGTGACGCTGGAGATTCTCTCCGCAAGTGCGAACGACACGGCAGCAGGCACGGGCGCACGGACGTTCACGCTCACAGGACTGGACGCGAACTACAACTCACAGTCGGAAGTGCTGACGATGGCGGGCGTGACGCCCGTGCAGACCACGAAGCAGTATCTGCGTGTGAACAGCCTTGTGCTGGCCAGTGGCGGGAGCGGTCAGACGAACGCGGGGGACGTGACCTTGCGCGTGACGGGCGCGGGCGCCACGCAGGCCATCGCGCGAGCCGGGTATGGGTACGCGAAGCAGGCGATCTACACGGTGCCGGCGGGGTTCACGCTGCTGGTAACGGATCTGCTGCTGGAGTGCGGCGGCACGGGCGCGGCAAGCGACATCGTGTTCAGCTTCACGCGGATCAATGCGGTGGCGAACACGATAGTGACGACCAGCGAGTACATCGCGGGGCCGCTGTTTCCGGTTCAGCGTAGTGTGATCGTAGGCGCGCTGGTAGCGGAGAAGACGACAGTCACGAACCGCATCAAGGCGGTAACGGGCACGGTGGACGGGTTCAGCGCGTTCGAAGGGATTCTGATCGATAACGTGGATCTCCAGTGACAGGACTCACGAGCGCAGCCACGCTGCGCGTTATCTCGGAAGACCGGGCGTTGGCAAGCGCCATGCTGTTCCCGCACCGGCATCCGCAGGCCAGTCCCCCGTTCCATGTGCAGATCATGGACGCGTGGCGAAGTGCGGACGAACTGGTGCTGATCGAGGCATTCCGGAGTGCGGCGAAGTCCACCCTGTCGGAGGAGCATCTGCTGATGGAGGCGTGCTTCGCCAACTTCAACTATTGCCTCATCATTGGCGAGACGTACACGAAAGCCTGTCAGCGCCTGGAGGCGATAAAGAACGAAGCCGCGAAGAACATGAAACTGCTGACGCTCTTCGGCAAGCTGACGGGGCATCGCGGAAGACTGTGGAACGAACACCAGTTCGAACTCCCGAACGGTGTGCTGCTGGAGGCGCACGGGTGGGAGGAAGAGCTGCGGGGCTTCAAGTGGCACGACTGGCGCCCGGACCGCGCGTACCTGGACGACATCGAGAACGAGACAATGGTCAAGGACAAGGCGGCGGTGGATGCCACCTTGCGCAAACTGTATCTCCAGTTGATACCGGCGATGGACAAGGAGAAACGCAAGGTGCGGGTCACGCAGACCCCGCTGGCGGAGGACTGCCTTGTATCCCGGCTGCGAGCGGACGATCAGTGGACGACGCTACGCTTTCCGATCTGCAACGGGGATATCGATGACCCGGCGACTGAGGCGCTCTGGCCGGAGCGCTTCCCGATGGACTGGATCCGGAAGGAGCGCGACCGGTACGAGAAGGCCGGGCAACTGCGCGGGTTCTTGCAGGAACTGATGCTGATGGCGATTGGCTCTCAGGACAAACCTTTTGAAAGTGAGCATATCCGTGAAATCGCACTGGACCCCGCCCCGTGGCTTCCTAAAACGCTTGTGGTCGATCCTGCTCGCACCGCAAGTGTTACTTCCTCTGATCGCACTGGCCGTGTTGTGCTCTCTCGTCTCGGAACCCGTATCTACGTGCACGCAAGTTCCGGCGAGTACTGGAAGCCAGACCAGATAATCGCGGATGCGTTCGACACGTCGCGCAGGTTCGATGATGCGAACGTGGCGATTGAAAAGAACTCGCTGGACGAGTGGTTGCTGCAACCGATGCGCGCGGAGATGTTGCGGCGTGGGGTCAGCCTGCCTCTGAAGGCAATCCAGGCGCCGCAGGACCGTTCGAAGGAACAGTTCATCATGGGCCTTCAGCCGTTCTTTGAGGCGGGGGACGTGGTACTGGTGGGCGGACGCGGACAGCACGCGCAGCTGGTCGCGGAGATTTTGAACTTCCCTTCCGGCAAGCGCGACATTCTCAACGCGCTGGCGTACGCGCAGCGTGTGTTCTCAGGAGTACCCGTCTATGAAGACTTCGGCAGCTACAACATCATCGACGGCTATGAACCTACTGCCCGCGATGCAATGGCGCTCTGCTTCAACGCGAACGGGAGCGAGACTACGGCGGTCCTTGTTTCTGTTGAAGGTGAGCGCCTGGCTGTGGTTGCCGACTGGATTTCGCCAGTCGTGCCAGCGCAGGCTGTACCGGACGTGCTGCAACTTGTACGCGCAGCTTTCCCGCGAGCAAGGCTAACCTGCTGGATACCGGGCGACGTGGCAGACCAGGCGGACCGCATGCCGCTGATGACCGCCTTGCGAACCGCGAAGATGAACCCGATGCGCGGGGCGTATCCGAGCATGGCGCGCGGCGCGCTGTCGCCGATGATTCGCACGGAGATGAAGGGCAAGCGCCTGTTGCTGGTCGATAGCAACGCGCGGCAGACGCTGAACGCCCTTGCCGGCGGCTACTGCTACCCGGTCAGCAAGACGGGGCAACTGGCGGCAGAGCCTGAGCGCGGCGCGCATCGCACGCTACTGGAGGGTCTGGAGTCAGCAGTATTTGTGCTAACATCGCGACAAAACACCTTGCCGGAAGATCTGGCTTCTGCTATGAATCCGCATGGTGCTCAATATTTCACGTCATTACCCCGGAGGTAATCATGGCCGTCTCCCGTACCATTGTCCCGAAAGCCCCCACGCAAAACCCGACCGCCTTCTATAAGGGCGAACAACAGGGAGGCACGCACGGCAAGCCGACCAGCGTTCCTGAGAAGCTCCAGGGTGGCCCGATGCGCGAGAAAATGCGCCGGAACGGTCTGTGATGGAAGGCAAGAAAGGCCGGATGAACCGGGTTTATACGGCCCCCGGTGTCAAGGCGTCGCCTGAAGCCATCAAGAAGGGCGGGCGCTCGGAAGATCCCGGCAAGGGCAAGATGCCCGCGCGCGGCGAGCGTACGGCGAAGCACAAAGCGAAGATGGGCGGCTGATCGTGGGCTATCGCGACCACCATAAGAGCGAAGGCAGTCAGGGTCGGGAGCGCGACACGCGCAAGACACCCGGCAAGGGCGCCAAACTCCCGCCGATGGGCGTGAAGCGCAAGATTGCACCTAAGAAGAGGCCAGCATGAAAGTGTCGAAAAAAGATCGCGCCGGCAACAACGGGCGCAACTGGTCGGAATCCGTCGAACTGCGCCACGGGGTACCGTGGGGCGGCAAGAAGACGGACACCACCTTCGGGCGCACGTCGAAGAAGCCGGAAGAAGATGACCGGCCAGCACGCACGCCGAAGGACCGCAACACGGGTAGTTCCCTCGCACGCAAGCTGACCGGAAAAGTCATCGGATAATGGCGCGCAAAAAGAAAGAAGAAAAGAAGGTCGAAGAGCCCGTAATCGAAACCCTCGATTCACGGGCTTTGGACGCTGAAAAGACGGGCGAGGAACTGGAGAATTTCGCGGAAGACCTGGGCAGCGAAGCCTATATCGACGCCTGCAAGCTCTACCCGAAGATCCAGAAGTGCTACGAAAACAAGCAGCAGCAGTCCGACTGGGTTGAGGAATACTGGAACATCTACAATGCGCGCCCCGATGAGAACCAGCAGTACACAGGCAACAGCCAGTGCTACATTCCTGCCGTCCGTGACGCTATCAATGCTCGCTGCAAGCGCACTCTCGCAACGCTATTCCCTGCCAACTACAAGCACGTCGATGCCGTCGGGCCAGCATCCGTCACCCCTTTTCCTACACTCGCCTTACTAGAGCACTACATCCGCAAAACGAACCTGAAGGATATCGTTCGCGCGGATCTGCTGTCGGGTGACGTGACCGGGCAATGGTGCCTGTACGTGGACTGGATGAAGACCACGCGCCGGATCACGGAACTGGTCAAGAAACCGCCGATCCTGATGGACGAAGCGTCGGGCGTCGAGGCGGAAGACATCACCGTCGAGGAAGAGTGGGACGTTGAAGAGAAGGAAATCGTAGACGAAATGCCCGACATCACGCCGATGGCCGTTGACGATCTCGCTGTGTACCCGCCAACCGTGAACGACATTGAGCGCGCGACCGCTACGGCGGTACGGCTGCGTCTGTCGAAGGAATCCGTCCAGCAGTTCATAGACGAAGGCGTCTTCGTCGGCTGGAACGCGAAAGAAATCATGGACAACCTGAACGAACCGGATGGCGGTCGTCAGAAGCGTGTCCCGAACAAGCGCCGCACGGCAGATGCCGGCGTGCGCACGGAAGGCACGTACAAATACGCGCTGATCTACGAGGTGCACACGAATCTGGAACTGGAGGAAGGACGCGGCAAGGAACCCTGCTTCGTCTACTACGCCGGTCCGGAAGTCATTCTCGGCATCATCCGTAACCCGTTCTGGTCGAAGAAACGCCCGATCATAACGGCGCCCGTAGAGCGGATTCAAGGGACGATTTACGGCATCTCGCGCGTTGAACCCGTCAAGTACCTGCAGTGGAACCTGAACGATTACTGGAACATGGGGCAGGACAGCGCGCAGTATGCGCTTCTGCCCATCGTGATGACAGACCCGCTCGCGAACCCGAACTATCAGTCGATGGTGATGGGACTCGCAGCCGTGTGGCTGACCGATCCGCAGAAAACGCAGTTTGCGCAGTTCCCGGCGATCTACAAGGATGCCGTGGCCTTGTGCCAGGCTATCAAGGCGCAGATCAACGAGAGTATGGAAGTCAATGACGCCATGCTCGGCAAGATGCCGCCGGGCCGGAAGAACCAGGCGCAGGCCGCCGCTCAGGCGCAGGAACAGCAGTCGAACATTATCGACCACGCGAAGCGCTACGAAGGTTGCATCCTGAATCCGCTGCTGGAACGCATGTTCGAACTCGATCGCCAGTTCCGCACGAAGGAACTGACCGTCGTGACAATGGGTGAAGTCGGCGCGCGCGCCAAGCAGGAAGAGATTCCCGTGCAGGCGTTCAACGAACGGTACTTCTTCCGCTGGTGCGGCACGGCTTACCAGACGGGCATGCAGCGCATGCAGCAGATGATTGCGTGGATGAACGTCCTGCGCGGCATCCCGCCGCAGCAACTGGACGGCAGACGTCTGAACGTCGGCCCGATTCTGGAGATGGGCACGGAACAGATTTTCGGGCCGGAAGTCGGCCCGCGCATCCTGATCGATGAGCGCAACCTGTACCACGTCGAGCCGTCAGATGAGAACCTGATGATGCACAACGGTTTGCCTGCTGAAGTCCATCCGGCGGACGACGACCAGCGGCACATCGCGGAGCATATGCAAGGCGCGACGCTGACGGGCGATCCGCATGGCCTGTTCCGAGCGCACATTCAGGCGCACCAGCAGGCAATGAACCAGAAGATGCAGAAGCAATTAGGTGCGCCGCAAGGCCAGCCCGGCGTACCGGGCGGCGCAGGACCAGGCGTGGCCGGAACACCGCGCCCCGGCGCGCAGCCCGGTCAACCTCGTCCGCAAGGCCCAGCCGGAATGATTCATCCTGATTCAGTACAAGATCCGCAGATGGGGCCTCGATGAAAGACTTCTGCGCGCGAGTGACGCCATGGGGCACAATACAGACCGGGAGTCAGTTTGACGCCCTGTCGGCGTTCGAGCAGAACGCGGTATTGGCGCACGAGCGCGGGCACCTGCACCACAAGCACGTGCGAACCCGGATTCTGTGGATGATTACGCTGCGCGCGTTCTTCCGGACGGAAGCGTTCTTCGCCATGTGCGAGGCGCAGGAGCTGGAGGCGGACCAGTACGCGAAGGCATGCGGCTACGGGCCGGGACTTGTCACGTATCTCCTGACGCACTGCCCCGGCGGGCGCCCGTCGATAAGCAAACGGTTAAGGGCACTCCATGGCTGACCAGTTCCTGATTACTCCGTATCGGGTGCGCTCTGCGGGCACCGACGTACCGCCTGAAGAAGTGCAGGCAGGGATTAACTCGCTCGCGCAACAGACCACGGTAGCGCTTAACACCATCGTGGCGGCAGGACCGCAAGGTCCGGCGGGCGGCGACCTGTCCGGAACGTACCCAAACCCGACAGTGGCGGCGGTGCATGCGACTTCCGGCACGTTGTCGGGCGTCGCAGTCACGGGCGGCACGATCAACAACACGCCGATTGGCGGCACGACGCCGAACACCGTGGCAGGCACCAGTCTGTTCGCGAGTGGCGGTGCGATCCCCGGTGTAACGGTAACCGGGACTCAGATCTACAACAGCCCGAACCCCACGGTCCAGTTCATTGATTCGATCCGCAGCGCGAATAACAAAAACGCGTTCATCACGTGGGGCAGCACGGTTCTGGCTTTCGGTTTTGCCAATGACGCGTTCGGCGCTTCTGTGAATGCTTTCACGGTTACAGGCGGGCAAGCGGCGGGCATCAGCGGCATCACGTCGAACAGTGGCACGGGCGCATGGGCGCACACAGGCGGGTTCAGTGCGACGGGCGGCATTAATAGCACGGCAGTCGGCGCGACCACACCTTCCACGGGCGCCTTCACGACGCTTACCGCTTCAAGCGGCATCAACAGCACGAACATTGGTGCGACGACGCCGGGCACCGGTTCGTTCACGAGCCTTACGGCCAGTGGTACATTGACCGGGTTTCCGGGGCGCCTGCTGAATATCCAGCGAATTACCGCCACAGGCACCTACACGGCGACGACGGGCGCAGTAAATGTCGTTATCGAGATGGCGGGCGGCGGCGGTGCGGGCGGCGGTTCACCAGCCACGGGCGCCTCACAGGTTTCCGTAGGTGCGGGCGGATCGGCGGGCGGCTACGTACGACATCGCGGGCTGGCGAGCGCCTTCACCGGTCTTACGGCGACCATCGGCGCGGCGGGAACGGGCAACTCTGGCGCGACAGGCGGCAACGGCGGTAACACCACTTTTGGCACGCTGACCGCGAATGGCGGTAACGGCGGCCTGGCAGGCGTCACGGGAGCCACTTCAAACGGCAACAACACCGCAGGCGGTGGCACGGCATCCGGCGGTTCGCTCATGAACAACACCGGCATGCAGGGTTCGCCTTCGGCGGGCACGTTCGGCGGAATGGTTCTGATCGGCATCGGCGCGACTCACCTTCTCGGCAGTGGCGGGAATATCGGAAACAGCGCGACGGGTGGTGCGGCCAGCGGTTTCGGCGCAGGCGG
>Ga0247681_1000083_pt1 | contig 10207 bp, 21 predicted proteins | sample CNK22_metaG_FD_182798 | JGI IMG/M metagenome (GOLD analysis project Ga0247681, IMG submission 182798) | Soil microbial communities from Purdue University Martell Research Forest, Indiana, United States - CNK22 | ecosystem: Environmental > Terrestrial > Soil > Temperate forest > Bulk soil... | reverse complement strand
TTCCGCCAGTGCTGGATGCCGCCTGCGGATCTCGGGCCATGTGGTTCGACCGGAATGATTCTCGCTGTCTTTTTATAGACAGACGGCGGGAAACCCACGAAGTGCGGAGAAAAGGCTCGCCGAGATCACCGATCACTATTGATCCTGACCAGCTTTGTGACTTCACGGCCCTGCCATTTGCGGACAATTCCTTTGGCTTGGTCGTTCTAGATCCGCCCCACATCATCCGAGATGAAGCTAGGGGCAATGTGACCAAGTTTTATGGTGTTTTGAATGGCGACTGGAAATCTATGCTCCGGAATGGATTTTCCGAGTGCTTCCGCGTCTTGGCTCCTGGCGGAGTCCTTATTTTTAAGTGGGCAGAGACGCAGATTCCGTTGCGCGAAATCTTGGCTCTGACGCCGGAAAAGCCGCTGTTTGGGCACAAGTCTGGCGCGTTGGCCCGCACACATTGGTGCACGTTCATGAAATCAGGATGGGGGCAAGAATGACCAAAGCCCACCTAACCAGCCAAGAAATTCTCAAGGCGAAGCTCCCCGCAAATCATTGGTGGATGAACGTCGCGCCAATCGGGCAGAAGCCGCGCTGGATAGCTGAGCCAGTTGAGGATGCCGTAAACATCAATGGACACCTCGTTAAGGCGCCTAGGCGCGTCTTGACGGATCTTAAGAATTCTGACGGCCGGCCTCGTGCCGGGGGAATGCAAATGTCGGCGACCGATGGCGCGATCAGTCGGCGTCCCGCCCATCCGAAGGATACGATATCCGGAGGTCCGATTGGCCCGTCAGAACACTCATGCACGCTCTCTTCGCACAACGGAGCATCCCATGACTGAGCATCTCCAGGAAGTCGTCGATTATGTCATGGGCGACGACGACAGCGAACTCGCCAAGACCAAGGCTGAGCTGGCCTATGCACTGCACTCTCTCGAAAGAGAGATTGCGATTGCTCAGAGCATGCAGAGCCAGAACGACGCGCTGGTGAAGGCGCTGGAAGACCTCCTCGAATGCGCAGACTCAGAATGTGTTAGCGGCAGTTCGTTTGAGCCAATTGAAGCCGCCAAGAACATCCTCAATGCTGTGAAAGGAGCGCCGGGCCATGGCTGACCTATTGAAATTGGCGGCGCGTTGCGAGGCGGCTACTGCATCAGACCGCAGCCTCGATTATGCGATCTATAAGGCCACCGATTCTACTGCTCGCGAATGCTGGCCCCATTGGGATGAACATCAGCGGGAAATGATCTGCCCGCTATTCACGGGATCAATCGACGTTGCCGCCAGGCTGGTACCGACGGACTTCGCGTGGACCCTTGCCGCCTTGAGCGATGGCAAATATTGGGCATCTGTCTCCAGCCTTGATGATGAAGATGGGTGCCCCGTGAAGCAGCACACGGCAACTGCCGCACTTGCCCTTTGCTCGGCGGCGCTACAGGCGCGGCACACAATCGTTGCTGTGGGAGGACCATTGAAGTGACCACCTTTTACAGCGTTATCATTGCGATGTGCGTTCTCGCGACGTGCGGCCCAGCAGCGATGTATTTTGCCGACAGGGCTGGCATTCCAGACTACGGTTGCAACGAAGATCAGAAGCCGGGGTGGACGATTTTGTACGTCCTGACGATCTTTCCATCGGCGGCGGCCTTCGGGTGGTTGATCCTCATAGCATTCTTCGCGTTGACGACATGACCGCGTGCAGAATGTCTCCGGCACACCGCCCCGACGCTGAAAAGACAGAGGCAAGCCAGTCATAAAATGACCCGTGACCCTGACCTTAATTTCTCGGATCTGATCACGCTGGATGATGCGTGCAAACATTTCCTTGGTGGCAAGGTCACTGTTGCGACTTTGCGCGCCCTGCATAGAGTAGACAAACTAGAGATTTACAGAATTGGTCGGCGGGATTTTACCACGATCAGCGACCTGAAGGCGATGCAGCAAAAATGCCGCGTAGAAGCTCCGGCCCCAAGCTCTGGTTCGATAAGGCACGCCAGAGATGGACGATCAGCGACGGAAAAAGCAAGCGCCGCACAAACTGCGGTCGCGATGAAATTAGCGCAGCGCAAAAAGAGCTTGCGGCATACATAGCCGAGAAACACGTCGTCGATAAGACCTCGACGGCGATAGCGGATATCCTGATGGCCTACATTGACGAAGTGATCATGGGAAAGGTCAGCGAGCCGGATTCGCTGATGATGATCAACCGCGTCAATGCGTGGTGGGGCAGCAAGTTCATTGCCGACATAACCCCCGCCAACTGCAAGGCTTACGCCAGGCATCGCGGCAATAAGCCGATCGTGCGCTCCGAGCTGGGCTATCTCAGAGCGTCGCTGAAGCACTGGCACAAGAACCATGCGCCGATCATGATCCCGACCATCACCATGCCGGATCGCCCGCCGGCCCGCGAGCGCTGGTTGACCCGATCGGAGGCGGCCCGGTTCCTTTGGGCGGCGCGGCGCTCCCCTCACCTTGCCCGCTTCTTTATTATCGGCTGGTACACCGGCAGCCGGCGCGCGGTGATCCTCAATTCGAAGTGGTCGCTAATCAAACTCGATGACCGGATCATGTACCGGAAGCCACCGGGTTCCGTGCAGACCAAGAAGCGTGCCCCACCGCTCCGGATCGGGAACCGTCTATTGGGCCACCTCCGCCGCTGGAAGAAGCGAGACGGCAAGCAAGAGCTGCTGATCCGCTTTGCCGGCGCCAACCAGGGGAAGGCCATCAAGCAGATCGACCGGGCGTGGCATCTGGCGCGGGTCCGGGCTGGGCTGAGCGATGACGTCACCCCGCACGTTCTACGGCACTCACGGGCCACGCATTTGATGCGGCAGGGCATCGATCCGTGGGAGGCGGCTCAGTTCCTCGGAATGTCGCTGAAGATGCTTGAGAATGTCTATGGCCACCATCGGCCGAGCTGGCAGAAGAGTGCGGCTGACGCCAAATAAGAGTACCTTAGGAGTACCAAAGCGTCAAAAACTAGCGTAAAATAGCAGAAATTCGAGACAGTAATCAGTATCTGCTACTCCCGTGACTGGCCCTAAATCATTGGTTTTATTGAGGTTGTCAATGCAAAACGACATGAACGACTCAAGAACAAACGCCCATGGGAGTACCGAAGGAGTACCAGCCGCCGACATCGTCGAGCGCCTTCGCAACCACGTCAACAATCGTGGCGGCGCGTCTCTCCAGAACGGGGCTTGGCAGATGATGCTGGACGCCGCCGATGAGATCGAGCGGACCCGTAACCTCTGCATCACCCGCGAAGAGTTCATCGCCAGCAAGAATCTGTGGGGCGAGTTCGGCGCCTACATTCGCGACAACCCGTCACTGGATGAGATGGTGGCCGGGATCACCGAAGAGAACTTGCATGGCGAGGTCGGAACCGGCCCCGCCGTAGGAAACGAGGTAGCACAATGACCACCCACCGCTTCAAGAAGTCCCAGCTCGACCCGGCCGGCGCCATCGCCAAGCTCATCCACATGCGGAGCACCATCGGTGCAGAGACGCCGGTCGGGCGCACCATCTCGACCCTGGCCGAGCAGATTGAGAACAAACGGACCTATGTCCGGCCCGAGTGGGCCAAGGATTACCGGCAGACTCTGGACTACCAGATCGAGAAGTCCCTCGAGCGGTTGGCCCGATAACGCCCTGCGATGTGATCAATGAGGAAGCCCCTCAAAAGGAGAAGCGAATGAACCCGGAAGAAACCACCGCCCCGGAACTGGCTCCGAAACCCGAATGGCTCGGGTCATTCAGTGGCTTTACCGTCCACCGCAATCCCGATCTTGCCAACGGCTGGATCGAGTTGCGCAACGACAGGGACGAGGTGATCGCCCGCATCGACAATGTGAAATCGATCCACCTCGCCGGTCGGCGACGCCCATAACCCGTGCGACGAGGAGAGCGATGACGCCCTACGAAGCCGTCAAAGAAGCCGCCGAAATAGCAGACAAAAAGGTCGGCATGTTGCGGCGTGTCATGGCTCGAAAGAGAGATCAGGAAAGGATGAAGGAAATGACCGACCCAAAATACATGCGCCCCGGCCTTCCCTTCGCGGTCGGCAAGGCCGTTGAGGAGCTTGGCGAGCTGAATGCCGCGCTAGGAAAGACGCTCCGATGGGGCTGGGATAGCGTCAACCCGGAGCTGCCGCAGCACCAACGCGAGACGAATCTGGTTTGGGTAAAGCGCGAAATCGCGGACGTTCGCGGCGCGCTCGATAATCTGGAGCGTGAATTGACGAAGGAATTTGACTGATGGCCGAGGCAAGGAAGGCGTGGAATGGTGGCAGCATCGAAGCCGCTATGGAGTTCGCCCGCCAACGCCGGGACGAGATGATCCGGCAAGGTGCGTGGCTCTGCGACGAGTGCAACGGCGAAGGGGGCACTATACTAGCTGGCGTTTGTCAGCAGTGTCACGGCGCCGGCTGCATTATCCCGGCGGACGGCCTGAAGCTGCCTTAGGGGCTACTCGGTGAGGCGGGGCCACTGCCTCAGCCTGAAACACATATAGGAGGGGCTAATGCCCGACCAAGATTTTACCCCGGCTCTTGTGGAGTTTCATCAGAAGAGAACTGAGCAACACGAGCTATTGCCATTCTTGGCACTCTGGGCCGTGCAATATCAAAAGGACCATGGGTTAGATGGCCTGCATCCGACGCACTATGACTTGATGGTCAAGTACGGAGCCAGGATGGTGGACTTCAAACGAGCGACGAATGCCCAGCCGTGGGGCGGGTAAATGGTCTGGCAAGGAGAATACCGATGAGCAGTTTAGAGCTTTGGTTATTACTATGGGGCTGGAGCTTGGCCTGCTATCTGGCCGGCGTGTTCAACGGTGCCAGGATCGAGCGCAGGTCGCGAGTGACGAATGGTCACCAACCACCCCAATAGGAGACGAAGATGCTAAGCGACAACACCACGACTCGTTACAGCGAGAAGATCAAAGGCGACCGCGGCAATTTCGATTGGACCGCACGCTTTGACGTTACCGGAGGCTATCTCGGCATCACTCAATGGGAGGGTGAAGTGGCGAGAGATAGGGTTCTCCTGTCGCCAGCGCAGGTTCAGGAGCTTCTTGATTTTGTCGGCAGGCGGAAGGCTGGCCGAGCTGCGTAGTCGTGAGCAGGGACCAATTATGAAGCTTGGATTCGTGATGCTCGCCGAGTCGCAGCGCCCGCAATTGGAGCGACTGCGATCCATTGTGGCTAGGTTCAGGCCGGACCAGAACGCCTACTTCGAGCACCTGGTTAGGTCGTGGCGTATATTCGAGCGCACAGACGGGCTGTCGATCGCCACCAGGGCGGCGAAGCGCACCATGCGAGACCGGCCCTGATATTGATAAGCGAACATCGAGGATGAGAATGCGGGGCTTTCATATTCGAATAGACGACGGCCCGGAAGAGTTCTTTCCGGTCAGGTCAACCATATACCGGGATGCGGCTGCCGCTGTGCCCGCCATTTACGGCCGGTCTTTGCCCTGCAAAATTGAAATATGGGCAATGCATAACGGCGAGGAACTGAAACGATTCGTTTTCCGCGCTCGCCAGGATGAGTATGGGCGGTTCGTTCTCGATCACCTCGTCCGCACAGTTGGGCAAGGAGCGCTGAAGCCATGACGGAGTTGATCGAGCGGGTGGCGGTTGCATTGATGGACACGGCGACCGCACCTCACTTCCGAGCCGTGTGGGCCGATCAGCCCGACGAAGTAAAGACCCACTGGAGGTTTGCCGCCCGCGCTGCGATCGAGGCAATACGCGAACCACCAACTGAGATGCTGAAAATCGCCGCAGCTACGTGGGACGATGATTGGTGCACCGAGACCAACGCCCTGCATATGTGGAACGCTATGGTAGAAGAGGCGCTGAAGCCATGATTCTCAAAAGCCTGCCAATGCCACAAAGCCTCCCTATCGAGGCGCTAGAAGAACTGGCTAGATTGCAGTCGCCTCAGGAGAAAGCCATGTCCCGCGTCCCTCCCCGCATTACCAAGTTTCTCGAAGAGAACTTCCCGGCCGACGACAACCTCGCCGGCTACGTGATCTGCATCGCCCGCCGCGATAAGACGATGACTGTTTTGCAAGGGCACGACAGCCCAGAAGTCCGCGATAAAGTCGGGGCAGCTCTCGCAGACCACATAGCGAAATGGCCCGAGATCGGCGACGTCCTCAAGGGGGCATAACCACTGACCCTGAGGGAGCATCACGCCGCCAGCGCGTACCGGATCGTTGGTAGGATCGCCGCCGCCATATCGGCGTAGCCCGCCGTCGTCGGGTGAACGTCTCCACCAGGCTGGTAGCCCAACGCTACTGCGTTCGCGTTAGAGCCCCATTTCAGCCGGATATCGAACAGGGCGCAGTTCTGCTCCTGTGCCACCTGGTACATGGCCGTGACGTACTGATCCTGAATCCCGGCATTGCCCGTTGCGCCGGGGTCGAACACTGGCGTCACCAGGATCGGATCGCCGCCATTCGTCCGAACAGTCTGAACGAACGTAGTCATGTCTGATTTGGTGGTTGCGACCGAGATCGACGTTCGCCAGCTATTGATCAGGCCACCCTCGTAGAGAACGCCGGGCGGCTTCACGGTGTTGATGACGTTGAGCCTGCCGAGAGCAGAGTCGGTGTTATTGTTGAGCGATGTCGAGGTCGCGCCGCAGATGCCCCAATTGAGAAGGGAAATTTCTCGACCCAGAGTCGAGTTATAGGCGTGTATGCCTTCGATCGTGATAGAGCCGAGAGCCCATGCAATGGCGAGCGCATGCGCCGCCGGAGAGCCCAGCGCTACCGTCGTCCTGACAAGCTGAGTCACGCCGCTCGAATTGACCCCCGTGGCTGAGCCGCCGTCCACCGCCCATGTGTAATTTCGCCCCGAAGCACCGTCCCGCCACCAGATAATAGCCGTGTCGGCGTTGTCCTGTCCGGTATATGTCAACGTTCCCGTGGCCGCCCAGTTGAAAGCATTGCCACCTGGCCCTGAGGTGGGGCCTAGGGCTGCTGCACCACTTGCTGCGCAGCGACCGTCGCCTGTCAGGAAGTTCGCGATCGTCTGCGACTGCCCCCACGACCCACCATCCGCAAAGACATTGTTGGCGCCGCCGTTGAGGCTAACGGCCCGCATCAGAGGTGCGAGCTGCATCGGCCACGCATTGACGGCCTGAGCCGTTCCCACGCCCGCCGATTGACCTCTGGTGGTGCTGTCGCCAACGGCCGGAAAGAGAAGGTTTCCAGATCCACCATTCCATGCCGCTCGGATGTTGGCCGTGCTGGATCTGGTAAGGTTGTAGGTGTACACGAGCCCTCCCCTCGCAAGGGTACCAGCAGCAAGGCTCATATCCATCGACAGGGATAGACCCATGGATCAGGTCCCATCGCCAGGCGTGAAATAGACGATTGGCGTTCCTGCCGAGCAGATTGACGCGGCGTGCGTGACGCCAAGACCAACCGTGATTCCCCTCGTCTGTCCGGGGCCGATGGGCATACTGCCGGGCGTCGCCCCACTTGGTACCACTGCTACTACAGTGGAATCCCCAAACTCCACGAAAGCGACATTTGATGCGTCGCTGTTATAAACTGCCATCTGATGCTGGCCGGAGGGGACAAGCGCAACTCTCGCAGTCGTTACGGCGCTGGTGATGCTGGTGGTCCCAGTGGACTTTGGCGTAAACAGATTGCTTGCGGGCATGTGTCTCTCCGTTAAAGAATGTCCTTCAGGATCTGCTCGATATCATCCTCGTCAGCCTGAAGATCAGTTGCATTTTTGGTTTCCTCAAACTTCCTCTGGGCTGCGACAATGAGCGAAGCCAGATCATCAACCTTCGGCGGGGGGCTGTATGAGGGAAGTACGAAGTCAGGGAATGTATAACTGACCTCCGGATGAAGTGCGTCGTAGATCGCAAGGCGCCGCTTGATCTTGATATCAAGCTCGTCCTTGAAGCGATCAGGTGAGCTGCCCTTGCGCTTTTTCTTGACGAATACGCCGAGGTCGTGGGTATCCTTAACCGGATAGACGATCGGCCACGGCTTGAACTCCCCTAGCGTAATCTTGGCTCGGAACGGAATCGGGAAGGTCGCGAATCCCGTGAATGGCGGAGCTGTCGGAGGCGCGATTTCAAAGAACGCTGACGGCTGCTCATCCGGAATAGGTGCCTTGTTGAGCACCATCTGATCGAAGCGAGAGAACAGCGCTGCTGGCTGAACCGTAGCCCGTGCAGTAAAATGCCAGCTCGGAAGAAGTGCTTTAGGCTTGGCAGGCCGGCTGAACTCGGAGAAGACGCGAGCTTGGGCAGGAGGCGGCGCAACAAACCCAACGAAGGTAGTTGCAACAACGGCAACCGCCAATCCGCTCTTTCGGACAATATCAGGCCATTCCGGATTTACCGCAGTCGTTTGAGCAGCACCGCTCGGCTCGGGAAGTTCTCCGAGACCGAGTTTGCCTATGGCATCAAAGCCAAGCATAGATTATCCCGTCGCAGATTTGAGCCGGTAGACTTCGGCGCTAAGTTCCTGGATCGCCTTCAGCATAGGCCCGATCAGTTCGGAATAGTTGAGAGAAAGCCGCTCATCACCGGATACGCCGCACGGCTCGCCCTTCGCCGCAGATTGGACGTTCTGGGCAATCACGCCCTGATGCCGTTCCTCGCCATCCTTCCAGCGATATGAAACCGCTTTGAGCGCGTTGACGAAATCGAGGCCGAGGTTTGTCGGGAGAATGTCAGCCTTCTCGCGTTCGTCGGAAGTCTGAATAGTTCCATTCGTCGCATAGACAGCAGTTGCGCGGTTGGTCGCAGCGCCAATCGCGTACGCATTGTCAGCATAGGGATAGAGCTGACCGTTAAAGGTAACGCCCCAACGCGGCACCGTCCCGGTCATGATCCAGAAGTTGCCGGCCGGAGCGCCGTTGAATGTCTGGGTCGAGACGTAACCAGCCGGAGCGCCGTTGATCGTCATGACACCAAGGCGACCACACGTTACCGGGGTGGCGTTATTGTTCATGACATCGGCGTTGCAGCAGTCTACCCAGGACCAGCCGTTGCCGGGGCTCTCGGTCGGGGACGGGCCAAGAGGCTGTAGATCGAGCGCGATAGGAACGCCTGCCGTGGTCGGCTGAAGAGTAGGAACAGGAAAGCCAAGCGCAGCGAGAGTGCGCGCTCGCAAATACCACCCGTGCGAAGGAGTGCCTTCGCCATCGGATTGGATAAAGTCAACCTGACCAGTGAATTCCATGATTAGCCCCTGACTTCAGTAAGCGTGATAATGGTTGGGGAGTTGAAAAGCGTATCAACGCCACGGCGCCCAAGGCGGCCGGTAGACGTGTTAACCTTCCAGTAAAGCGTGTAAGTCGTTGAAGATGTCGTTGCAGGGCTATCCAAGAGGTCAACACTGAGCGATTGGGTCGCGGTGTTGCCGCTGATGACAAAGCCCTGAAGCTCAGTAGTGCTTGCAGGAGTCAAATCAACGGCGTTGCGGAATAGCGTGAAGAACACGCCCGCACCGGCATCAGCGCCAACAATGCCGACAACCTGGATGCGGACCTTGTTCGCGGAATTGACGGGCGTAATGCTCGCAGCAACACTGGAAGACACAAACGAAGTGCTGGCGGTCGAGCGGTTGGTCGTATCGACAGTTTGGACGACCTGCAATGGCAGCGCGCCGAGGTCTTCCGCAAGACACACCAAGGCAACTTGCGGCGCTGCTGAGAAACTGACCTTTGATCCCGTGCTTGAGAACAAGATCGTTGTGCGCGCCAGCGTTACCGAACCGCTGGTATAGGCGCCGTAGCCGACTTCCCATTCGGCCAGATTGCTGCTTTCAGCCCGATAGCGATAGATTGCGCCATTGGCAGCGCCTGCGCTAGCCGGGGTCTGATATCCAGTGACGGCTGCATTGACCACAAAATCGCCCGTCCCGCTCGACGTGGCGGTAAACCGGCAGACATCAACGAAGGATGCGACGCTCATGCCCACTCAGCCATGAAATAAACCCGCGATTCCATACGTTTCAGTTTCTCTTCGAACGGATCACAGCCTTTGCCAACACAAAGCTCGCAGATGAAGGATGGGCGGTGCTTGTCGCCACAGAGATGACAAATGCCACCCATGTCTTCTGCTCTCTGCATCGGCTTGACGAAGCGAACACGCTGGCAATGGGCACACGTGAACGAGTCCATTTCGCCCGTACCAGGCGCTGGACCCGTGATAATCGTGTATCCCTGTGCT
>Ga0247681_1000082_pt1 | contig 10307 bp, 18 predicted proteins | sample CNK22_metaG_FD_182798 | JGI IMG/M metagenome (GOLD analysis project Ga0247681, IMG submission 182798) | Soil microbial communities from Purdue University Martell Research Forest, Indiana, United States - CNK22 | ecosystem: Environmental > Terrestrial > Soil > Temperate forest > Bulk soil... | reverse complement strand
TCTTCCGCAGAACGGTATTCCGGAATATCCGGATTGTCAAGCGGTTCCTGCTGCATATCGTGTTCAGCTTGCATTTTCTTCCTCCAGTCGGCCTACGACGTCCAGGTCGTTCAGGATGCGGTACTTCTTGCCGTCGAACCCTTCCCACATGAGGCCGGAGTATTTGCCGAAGACAACCCGGTCACCGGGCGATGCCCAGCTGGGTGTGGGCGTGTCCCTCCAGCAGCCGTCGCCGACAGCGACAACCGTTCCGCGAATCTGCGCCATCTCATCGCGGCCTGTCGTTTCCTGCGCGAGAATGATCCCGCTTTGCGTTTTCTTCTCTACCTCATCTGGCTTCACCAGCAGGCGATGGCCGAGAGGCAGAAATCCTGACTTGTTCATTCTTTCTCCATTGCGGTTAGGTAATCCTCGTACTCCATCGCCATGATGCGTTCGCAGAACTGGACGTTCTCGACGGCGGCGATGTTGGCTACTGCGATTTCGTTTGAACTCAGGCTGGCCGAAGTGAACTGCCCTTTAGCCCATGCCTGCTTGGCTTCCGCCACCTGTGCCGCCAGGAACCTGAGAAAGTGCTGCGTCTCCTCCTGGTTGCGCCATGCCGCCCATTGCTCCCTGCTGAGAAGCTCCCTGTCCACCTTCACCTCCTTGCGCTTGAGACATCTGGTCGAAAATCTTGCTGTACCCTTCGATTGCACCGTTCAACTGGTTCTGAAAGACCTGTGCGGCCTTCAGTTCCTGGTCCATCAGGTCGATCAACTGCTGGTTCTGCGCAACACCCGCTTCCGCGCGCAGTTTCAACGCCTGCGCTTCCAGTTGCTGAATCTTTGCCATATTCAGGCGCGCATCCTGCATCAGTTCAAGTTGGTGCCGGCGGTCGTTCGCCTGCAACTTCGCCTGTTCGGTTTGTGCCTTGATCTGCGCGACCATGACGGCGGGCGGCGGAGAAGGTTGCTGCGCGCCTGGCGTGCCGGGTTTCGGGAAAATCTCGTCGATGTTCGGCACTTCCAGCCCGTCGAGCACGCGGCGCGTGACGGCGTACCGGTTAAAGCCCGGAACGGAAGCCGCCATCTGCGCAACCGTCATATCGCGTTGCATGATCTTCTCGCGCGAGGCGATGGAGGGGTCTGCGGCAGGAACAATCGACTTGTTTGACTCGAAATAATCGGTCCAGAGAGCAAAACCACCCTGTCCGGACTCGTCCGCGTAGTCAAATTTACCCGTAGGAGGGTTCGCGAGGTAGTTCAGGCGGTACACCAGCCGGAACTCTTTCTTCATCGCGCGATACGTGCGCTTGTAGATGCCGTTGAAGACCTTTTCACCCTGGTCGATCACGGCTTGCGTCGTTCCCACCTTCTGGTTCTGTCCGGGGTTCTGGCCTGTGGCGGCATCGGTTGCCATGCCGATACGGCTGCCCCAATCGATCAGCAGATTAAGCAGCGAAAACAGGACATTCGACGGCTCGCGGATCGGAAGCGGGAAGATACCCGCCTTCAAATCTGCGGCGGTCGAGTCCGTACGCTTCCACTCCTGCGGGCGGAAGGCGTATTCGCCACCGCGAACCCGTACGCCGCGAGCAAGAAAACCGCCCCCAAGATTAGACATCGTGCCAGCGTCGATGAGCTGGTTGATGAGAGTATTGATAGACTCGTTCGTAGCGCCCAGCAGCATGCCAAAACCCATGCCGTAAATACTGCCGTCTGGCGCAGGAATGAATTCGTACTTGGTGAAATAGTGTTCGGGTTCGATGCGGACGATTTCGTTGTCGTCATTGCGTTCCACCTTGTCTTTTTCGAAGCGCGCGACGAGGCGATACAGAACCGCGTCGTCATGGCGCACAAAGCCGATATACGGTTCGCGCAGCCCGTCGCCGTCGAGGTCCAGCCACAGATGCTGCTCCAGAAACATGATCGGCGTATCGTCGTCCGTCGCCGCCGGCTGGATGCCGTTAATCTCGTTCTCGGCTTCCTGGATCACGCCAACGCGCGGCGCGCTCTTCGGCAGCGATACGCCGTCTTCCCCGTCAACGAGGCCGTCCATCGGGTTTTCTGGCCGGGTGAACAGACCGCGCCGGATGCGCTCTTCTACTTCGTCGTTACTCAGACCGATAGTGTGCGTCAGGCGTGGCGCCAGCTCCAGCGACTTCGCGTGATACGGAATCACCAGATCCTTCGGCATCACCAGTTCGCTGCGCACGTGATGCAGCGACGAACTGTGGAACGTCTTCTTGAACGAACAGCCCATGATCGCCTGCACGATCAGGGCCTTGTCCGTGCTGTCTTCCCATTGCGTGTCTTCTTCCATCAACTGGAAGGACATGTGGCTTGACACACGTTTGGCGCGCGCGTTCTTCTCACCGGTCGGATCTTCGCCGATTACACGACAACTGACAGGGTAAGACCCACGTACCAGAGCAGGATAAGCTCGGGCGTGATACTGCAACGCGGCGATAGTAAGCAGAGGGAAGCGGACGTTAGCAGCACCAGGCCAAGGAAAACTCTTCTCCTCCGCCAGCTGCATAACCAGTTTTTCGGACTCCGCATAGCGGTCCTCCCACTCGGCGCGCGACTGCTTGTCGTTCTCGTAATTCTGGCGGATCGTGTCGCCGATCAGCTTCACGTCTTCCGGATCGAGATGTTCGACCAGGTTGTTCGATTCGACAATCGTGTCGAATGAAATATTCTTTTGAAAGTGCATAGGGGCCTCAGTCCGGGCCGAACATCTCGTTGGCGATCTTTCGCATTACTTCCTGGTGCATCGGCTTCAGGCTTTCAAGAAGTGCGGCGATACGTTCACGGGCAATCCGTTCGTACATATCATTTTCTAGTTTATCGAGACATTCGTCGTAAGACATTGCGTTCTCTCCTAGTAACCCGTTACCCGACTGCGCCCTTGCTGGTTGCCCATAGCGACTTCCGTTGCGTATTCTTCTTCCTCGACTTCGTCTTCAGTCGGAGGTGTAATAATCTCGTCTAGCGCGAGGCCGTACTGGCTCATGGTATCGACGAAGTCATCGTGGGCGCCGCGCGGGAATTGTAGCAATTCCTGCTCCACGCCGGGATACCAGTCCGCAGACTTGTCGTATCTTACACGACCGGCCTTATGTCGGGCCTGAATCGATTTCGCGCGCGTCACCTTGTCCTTCGAAGGCACCATCAGGTGCAGGTTCAGAAACCTGTTCCGGCGGGCCATTTCCTCTTCGAGGTACGGACCGATAGCTTTCAGGATCGTCCCGGACTCGATGAACCACGTTTCAATCTCGTATTCCTCATCCACTTCAAACATCTGGTCAACGAGGTCTTTCGGCCCCCATCGGTCCATCCGCACGTCAATGATGTCAAGATACCGGTCCGCGTCTACCGTCGCGATGTTAATCACCGAGCGGTCAGCGGACTGCCGCGTCGAGACGGCCAGGTCCATCGACGCGTAGAACACCAGCGGACGCTTGCCTGGGTTCGTTTCCCAGTCCCGATAGAACTGGAAAGGAATATCCTGCAAGTCTTCCTTCTCGAAGAAGTTGTTCCCTTCCGCGATTGGCTGGTTAAGATACTCCTGGGAGTAGCCGTCCGCCTTGCCCTGGTTGATGAACGTCTGCCGCTCTTCGCGCAGATCCTTTTCCGGCCAGCGTTCTGGCCACAGGATGTTCGTGAAGTCGTCGAACGCTTCGTGCGCGCGCCACAGGTGCGTCGTCCACATGCCGTCCGTCATCAGGTCCATCAACAGCGAGTTAAACGCCAGGATGGTGCCGACGATCCGGAACAGGCAGTCTTTACTTCCCGCCGGCAGTAGCTGCTTGAAGAACCAGTCCTTGAACTTCTTCAGGCGTTCGGGGTTCGTGACGATCTCGTCAAACTCCAGATCGTCTCCCAGGACCAGATTGGGGCGCTTGCCACGCCACTTCAGGCCGCGCAGGCGCTGTTCCGAGCCGCGCGCGATGACGCGCACCTGATACCCATCCGTGAACTCAAGAATGATTTCCGCTTCCGTGTCCTTCAGAAACCCCCGGACCCCGAAATCATTCTTCAGTTCCTCGTTCTCATAGAACTCGTTTTTTATTTCCTTCAGCTGGTGCACGGCCTGGTCGTACGAATCCGACACGATCATCACGTGATCGCGAATCCGGAAGCATATCGCCGCCATGCCGAAGGTGAACGTAATCGCCGTTGACTTGGCGTGGTTACGCGGCGCCGCCCACGCGCAACGGCGCAGATCCTCGTTGCACGCCTCTTCCCACATCGTGCGATGGAAGCCGGCGACAGGAACCGAGCCGTCAAATTTTTCTAGCAGGTAATGGCGCTGGAACCCTTCCACCAGCGCCACGTCCAGTTTGCGCTTCTTCGGAACTGCCGCCATTACTGGACCGTACCCCAAGCCTCAAAATGGGGACAGAAATACTCTGCACGCGGTCGCAGGTAGCACGTCAGACGGAACACAGGGGTATAGGTCATTTGCGCTTCTTCTTTTTCGCGTCGCGCTGCGTCTGCAACGCAATGGCGATTGCCTGCTTCTGCGGTTTCCCCGCCTTCATCTCGGTTTTGATGTTCTCACCGACAGCCTTCTTCGACTTACTCTTTTTCAGCGGCATGTTCAGGCTCCCGCCATACGTGATTACGGATCGTGTACCAGATCGCCCACGCCTTGTGGATATCCGGCTCGAAAATCGCGCCTACCATGTTGAACCAGATGACGAAGTTGTCGCGCTCGGCGTCCATCATTTACTCCCGGAACCCTTACCGCCTTTACCTGACGTACCGCCCACAAACTTCCCGCCGCCCGACTTCGTATGCACGCATTTCTTCGCGCCGCGCGTCGGCTTGCACTTGCCGCCACTCATCAGGGCTTTGGGCGTCTTGCCCGTGTTGGTTGGCATTCTGTATTACTCCGAAGTCACAACTACAGGAAGCGGCATTGCGCCCGCACTGGCCGCAATCGCTCATCAGGGCTTCAGGCGTCTTGCCGGTATTGGTTGGCATCTTCGTCCCGCATGCGTAGAAGGGTAAAATAATGCCGACTCAGTAACGCATAAGCTTCCGAAACGAGAAGCGCGTTGCGGTCGGCGGTCGTGGGTAAAGAATGTAGCAGCTTCTGGTGCAGCGTCACCAGTTCGGTTGCGAGATTCACGATCCGTCGCTTCCCATCACCGGCCCCGACCCGATACTTTCTTCTTCATGTGCGTGGCCGTACGCTCACCGCGCATCGGCTTGCACTTCGGCACGGGGAAGTCCTTGCCGCCTTTCTTCGGCTGCGCTTCGCGGTCCGGCTTGATCGATTTGCCTTTCGTTGCCATGTCACTTCTCCTAAACGAGATCCGACCCGTCTTCAGGTTCCGTCACTTCCACGTCAACCACTTCCTGCTTACCCAGTTTCTCGGTTACCGCGTACTGCCTGAGCCTGTCCGCGATCCGGTCCAGCGCGCTCTCCGCCTTGTCGTCCTGCTCAGGCTCCTTGCGTATCTGGGTGCGCTTGTCGAACAGCACGCCTGCGATCACAGCCAGGTCCTTTCCGCCAATCGGTACGCGTTCCGTAATCACCGCGCCCTGATGGTGGAACGCCTTCACGTCCCCCTTCTCCAGTCTGTCTTCAATCTCCGACATGACCTTCTCAAGGTTCTTCGTGATCCGCCCGTCGAACTGCCGGTCCAGCGCCTTCTTCAGTTCCCGCGTCGCCTCTTCGAACCACTTGGCCTTCCTCCACTGCTGCGCCGTGTTCATATGAATATCGGCGGCGCGCGCACCTTTGGTCAGACTCCCCGTCTCGAAGTACGCCTCGACGAACTTCCTTCGACCCTCGTAATCAGGCGTCAGATCGACAGGCTGTCCAGGTTTTACGTTTCGTGGCAGGTTCACAGGCCGCGCACCCCGAGTGTACGGAAAAGCCACCCGCGATTTGCTACCGCCTCGAAAGGCGTTTTACATTTCCGAATGTAGTCAATCATCCATTGCGGAGCGAATATCGTTTTGGGGTATGCGCCCATGTGCTCTCCTGCTTGCGTTGTTGACACGCGCAACGTACCCTTGCGCCATGCGGATCTTACCGCGTGTGTACCACTTTTTCCAAGGAGCCGTCAATGTCTGATGTGAACGCAACGCCCGAATCCGAAGCCCCTGCCACTGCTGTCGCTACGCCGGAGGTTGCCGCCGTGCCGGTGGAAAAGCCTGCGGATGTCCCTGCACCTGTGACCGAAACTGCGCCGGAACCTGCGGCATCGACGAATGCGGTTTCCCCTTCCTCGCCGCCGGAGCCTGTTGCCGCCCCGGCCATCAGTGAACACGAATCCCTGCTCGCGCGCATCGGGGCGCTGCCGGCGGATGGCGCCGCGCTCCTGCACGACGTTCTCGACCACGTGCGTGAAGGCGTAGACGAATTCGCGCTGACCGTTGGCCTGGGGCGTCTCAAGTCGCTTTTCGAGAAAGTGAAATCGCGGCTCTGACTGGTCTGTGGTGTTTCGATGAAGAGGCTCCTTCGGGGGCCTTTTTCATTGCGGACGAAATGTATGGCGTTATTTGCAAATAGCGAATTGCTTCGTTGTGCGTTAACTGGCGAAATCTTCCAGTTCGCGATTTGGCCTTTGTTTTTGGCGAATTTTTACAAACAGGGTGTCACGACTAACGCTATCCGATGATTTGCCTCCCCCGGGCCGGCCAATTCCGCATCGTGAAAAATGAGCCTCCGGTCGCGGCCTGACGGTTGATAGTTACCATTTCGTCAAGCCCGATTAACATATCGAACTCGTTTGGAATCAATGACTTAAACCAAATCGCAATCGGCGCCACGTGAAAAAGGAGGGTTCGCGCGGCGTCTCGCGGTCCGTTCTCGATGCTTTGCGGCTTCGGTGTCCGACGTTTGGGCCAAGATTCGCACTCGGGATTCAGAACGGCCCATTAAAAGAAGGGAGGACTCTGTCGGTCTTCCGATCGGCTTCACAAGCCGATCACAATGTGGGCATCTGCGGGCTTGGATTGTCCGCACGTCAACGCCGGGACACATCTGGTCGAACGTAAGCGGAAAGCCGCGTATCCGGCTTAGAGACAGCGCAGGCATAGGCGGAATTTCGCCCCGCTGCATCCACTTCACGCCTGTAGCTGGCGCCAGCCCGCACATCTTCGAAAGCTTGCGCGCACTGCCCGCCCACTCAACAGCGATGAGCAACGAGGCGGCTTTCATCTTCGAATGCAGGATTTCGACTTGCTCTGATAAGTTGTCTAGATTATACTTTTCCATAACTTATCAACCGGAGTTTGAGATGGAAGAATGGCGCGACGTGAAAGGCTACGAGGGTTTCTATCAGGTCAGCAGCGAAGGCCGGGTACGAAGCATTGTCCGCATGCTGCCCTCTGCTATTGAGGCTGGAATCCGCAAACAGAAGCAGATTCTGAAGTTCGGCAGCAACAAGCATGGGCGGTTACAGGTCGTGCTATGCCGGGAAGGTAGCACAAAGCGCGCACAGGTTCACACTCTCGTACTGGAAGCCTTCGTTGGGCCCAAACCGGAGGGCATGGAATGCCTTCACGACGACAACGATTACACGAACAACAGGCCGGGAAACCTGAAATGGGGAACACATCTGGAGAACATGAGGGACAAGCAGCGGCACGGTACGCAGACTCGCGGAATGTCCCATCCAAAGGCGAAGTTGACTGACGATCAGATCCGCGCCATCCGGGCGGACAAAAGGCCGTGCAGGGAAGTAGGAAAAGAATACGGTGTAAGCGGCGTCAACGTCGTGCTTATCCGAAACAGAAAGCTATGGAAGCATGTCCCTGATAGCGCGGAGGAATTTTCCGCTCTCGTCTGAAAAATCTTGAATTCTCATTTCGCAATTGCTATAGTGAAGTCACACAAAACGCACGAAGGAGAAACAGCATGATCCGCAAACTTCTGGGCCTCTTCGCACCTATCACCGTCATCGTTGACTGGGAAGACATCATCGTGAAGCACAAGACATGGAGCCGTGCTGAAGCGCTGGAATGGTGTGCCTGCTACGACGTATCCGCCATCGTCCGGTTCGAAGGCCGTTTTGGCAGGATTCAGGGTTACCGGTTCTGAGATCATGAGAAAACCCGATCCGCAATCCGCAAAACGCATCTGGGAAGACGCGTTCCTGCGTATTCTACTCACAAAACGTCCTGATCTGCGCTGGCGCGTCAATACGGCCTTCACCGACGCGCTATACGACACCGGCTTCGATCCCGTCCGTGCTGTAACCCGATACCTGGAAGAGGTTTGACATGAAACTCAGCTCTTTGCATACCGTTCTGATCCTGCTCGCCAATGCTTACATGGAAGTCGCCTGCCCCGACATGGAAGCGCCTGAAATGCGCCGGCACTGGCTCATCCGTCGTACAGTGGACTTCCGTAATGTGGTCTGGTGCTGACGTGTCCTCCTTCTGGCCCTACACATACGAACAGCGCGTCGCGTACTGGTTCGCGCGTATCGACGCCCGGTCCTTCATGCAATGGCTTCCTGCTGGCGTTGAGGGCGTCTCTAACCTTCCTGTATGTTGACAGCCACTAAGGACAAACCCTTGAACTGGAGAAATTTTCCAGTTCAGGCTTGTCTTTCCGTTTTGCAATTGCTATAGTGGAGTCACTGGATAACACAACACGAAGGAGAAACACCGTGAACGTACAAGACTACTTCCACCACGCCCGCACCCTTGGTGCTTTCCGCGCAGAAGACGCACTTGCGCTGGCTCGCGAAGCCGCAGCACTGGACGAAGCCGCGAAACTGAAGAAACTGGCGCCTCCTTCACTGGCATCGTATGAACTGGTTGACGGCGGCACGGTTCCTGTAAAACTCAGCTTCGCGGTCAAGGTCTTCTAAAACCCCCTACAACGCCCCGCAAGGGGCGTTCTGCTATCTACCCTTTACTCCTGCTCAACGAAAGGCTCCTGCGCCTTCCTCGCACGCGAGGCCGCCTCTGCCAGCTCGGTATCGGCGTACGTGATACACGACTGGCACCAGAGCGGCCCTTCCCACCTCACCAGTTCCAGCAGGCGCACGCTGAACTCCCTGCCACAGCATACGCACAGGACTGAGTCGTCTCGAATCATGGCTGCGCCTTTGCGAGCATTTTCCAGATCGCTTCCGGTGACTCGCGTACTTCTACGCAGAATTTGGTATCTCCGACCAGATAAACCATTGTCAACTCTTCGCGTTCCGGGAAAAGGTATTTGATCTGGTCCGCGTTGATGACAACCGCTTCACCTGTGGAGCGCAACCGTAGCTTTAAAAACATTTCATTTTCCTTTCAAAATAAACAGGGTTTCGGGTGAGGTGACGCTGGTGACCTACTCTAAAGAGAGTAGGGTCACCTCACCCAGGGTCACCCAAACCGAAAAGTGACGTTAAAGTAGCGTCACCCAGCGTCACCCAGCGTAACCCAAATCGTCCGGAAGCCTTATTATACCGAGTTCCAGGGTGAGCCTACCGTGGTCAACGAGTGACGTTATACTTTTCCTGACGTTCGATCTGTCGGGGTTGTTTTCGAGGCCCTGATTATGGGTAGGGTCACCCTGAATTCCCTCAATTGCGGCCTTCATCGTAATCTGTTTGTCAGGTGAAGCTTCGATAAGTGCTTCGATAGTTGTCATGTATGCACGTGCCTTGTGGAAGTTTTTACTGGTCTGGAAATCGCCGGAACGCGGTTTGCGTTCCTTCTTTTCCGTTCGTGTGTTCGGCGCTGCTTCTTCGCAGGGATCGACCGCGCAGCTGGTAATGGCGTCGCCGTCTTCGTCCGTACCGAGATCCACAACGCGCAGCCGGTAACCGTACTGGCCGCCGGAACGTCCTTCTTTCTGTTTCTCGATGTGCGCGGCGCGCAGCCCGGTTGCCTCGTCGTGCTCGACGCGGATATTGTTGTCCGCAGCCGCAAGAAGGCCGCTCCAGCCGCGCATTTCGCCCTGCTTGTTCGCGTGGTGGATGAGAATGACGGAAGCGCCGGTTCCTTCGATAATCAGGTTCGCGGATTCGATTGACTTGCCCATGTCCTCTGACGTGTTCTCATTCGCGCCGGGTGTGACAGCTGCCAGTGTGTCGATAACCACGATCCCCACATCGCCTAGCGCGTTGACGGCTTCGGTAATGCTGACAGCAGTTTCGTTGAGAAGCAGTGAGCCGCCGCGCACGAACACAGGCAGATCTGGCAGAGGCACGTCGTTATGTGCGGAGTACGCAGCAAGCCGGTTCCCAAAGCCCGCCACGCCTTCCGCTGCGATGTAAGCTATGCGGGATTGCTTGACGCGATGGCCGCGCCACGGCAGGCCGCGCGCGACGTGCGCAACCAGATCCAGCACGAAGAACGACT
>Ga0247681_1000078_pt1 | contig 10663 bp, 13 predicted proteins | sample CNK22_metaG_FD_182798 | JGI IMG/M metagenome (GOLD analysis project Ga0247681, IMG submission 182798) | Soil microbial communities from Purdue University Martell Research Forest, Indiana, United States - CNK22 | ecosystem: Environmental > Terrestrial > Soil > Temperate forest > Bulk soil... | reverse complement strand
CGACCCCCACGGCCGTGGGGGTCGGCGTTGTCGTCAGTGTGAATGTCGGTGTTGGAACGACGAACGTGGCCGCGGCGACGGTGGGTGTTGCGTTCGTGCCGCCCGCGGCCGCTTTGAATGACGCGATGCCGACCGACAGAACCGCCGAACCGGTCGCCCACGCCGGGTTAGTCGCTACGGCCGTGTTCTGAATCCGGTATGCCAGCCCAATACCGTGGGGCACGCCGCCAGCGTCAGCTACTTGCGCGGTCGCGCTGAAACCACCGCCGATGTACGGGAGACCCGAACCGCCTTGCACGGATACACCGCAAACGACTAGCTCGTTGCCTTGGGTCGGCGTGATCGACCCGGGCCGACCATCCGAGGCACCACCGCTTCCGCCGTTCTGCTGATCGAACGGTGACGTGGTCGTGACACCCGAAAACGCTTGAACGGCGCACCGCGACCAACCGTCAAACGAAAACGTGTGACCTGAGCCAACGGTCGGGTTTGCCGCGTAGTAAAGCTGAAGACCGGGAGCGGTGCCCGTCCACGCCGTTAGCGGCGTCCACGTGTTGCCTTTGGAATCGGCAAGGTTTGACCATGAAAATTTGTCGGTCACACATATGACCAACAGTGACGCGCCGGTCGTGTTGAGCGCGCTTGACGTATTGGTGCCTGACGTGCCCGCCCACGTTGTGCCGGTGACGTAGGCAATAGGTGACGGCGCGGTGCGTGCCGCCATGAATGACGCAATGGTGAGCGACCCAACGTTTGTGTCGTTGTTCGCCCACAACGGATTGGTCGCGGTCGCGGTCGTCTGAACCGCGTATGCAAGCGAGCAACCCTCAGGGCCGCCACCTTGCGGGGAGTTAATGACGGTGTAGCCCGAGACGGTGAAGTTGCTCACCTGATTAATCAGGCTTGCCCCGGCAACGACTAGCTCACCGTCAAGGCTAGGCGTGATCGAGCCCGGTTGTACGGGCGAGACCGCACCGCCACTTGTGCCGTTCTGCTCGTCAAATGGCTGGACAGTGTCGGCACCTGACCATGCGGTGACAACGATCCGCGCCCACGCGTTAATCGAAAACGTGTGACCGGTGCCGACCGTCGGATTGACCGCGTAGAACAGTCGATGCTCAGGGGCAGAGGTTTGATCGGTGAGCGGTAGCCAGGTGTTCGATTTTGAGTCGGTAATGGTCGGGTTGTTGTGGGCGGCGATAACGATGAGCGTTGCGCCGGTCGTGTCTATCGCCGCCGAGGTGCCCGATGTCGTGTTGGCGTAGATGACCGAATTGACCAGGGCAATCGCCAACGGTCAGCCTCCCGTCTAGTTAGCTCTGGCCAGCCGACAGGTTTAGAACGGTGTCGCCGTGAAGATGCCCGCCGCATCCCACACGATCGTGAGCACGCCCGACGTCACGGAGAAGTCAGCGCCGAACGTGACACCGAGAATCGCCGGCTTCGCCACCGGCGTCGCAATCGTGTCGTCATAGATGAGACACCCACGCGCGTTGGTGATCGTCTGCGAACCCCAAGCGGTGTCGTTCGCGTCAAACTTCAGCGTGCCCGTCGTGACACTGAACGCCTGCGAGGCGAGCGCGATGCCGCCCGACGGCGTGCCAACCTCGTTCGCGTTCCACGGCGCCGCCGCGTAGGCGGTGTTCGTGTCATAGTTCGGGGTCGTCATAGCGTTCGTGAACAGCGCGACCTTGATCGAGTCGGCCACGAAGTCGACGGCCGTGTCATTCATCAACACGTCACGCCACGTCAGATAGAAGAAGCCGCTCGCAGTGAACGTCATGGGTCAGCCTTCCTTGGTTTGTGCGGAGATCCGCGTTGCTGGTGGCGTGATGAACGCGTCGACGTGGCCGTCTTTGTGCTCGACCTGACGGCCGGCAACACGCCCGCCGCCACGGTCATCGTCGTGGAGAACCGTCGTCTTGGTGGCGTTCGGCCTCGAGCCTTTCGGCTGGAACTGCAAGCCGAGCAGCTTCGCCCGGTACGCCTTCGCTTCGTCCGATGCCATCTAGTTCCCTCCGTCGAGCGCGTGAAGTCGAGCGTTGACCTTCTGACACCAAGCCAGCTCCTCGGCGTTGAACGTCGTCGGGCAGGCCGGCGCCGTGGTCGTCGTGGTCGGAGCCACGGTCGTCGTGGTGGGCAGCGTTGTCGTCGGTGCGGTGGTTGTAGCGGCCACCGTTGTCGTGGGCGCCACGGTCGTCGTGGGAGCGGCTGTCGTGGTCGAGCTCGGCGGCGGGCCGCCCGTCGCCGTGAAGACCTGCACGTTGTCCCAGTGCCAGGTGAGCGCGTTCGGGTCGTAATAGTTGCGCTTCGGCCCGTCGTACTCGGCGTCATGGAACACGACCCGGCGAGCATCCTGCGGAATCTGCCCGGAGATCATGTAGGTGAAGACACCATCGGGCCGAGCGTTCGTGATCCTGATTTGCGAGGCGTTCGCGTTCTCGATGCAGGTCTGGTAGCGGGTCGCCTTGTCGGTGACGATCGTGGGGGTGCCGTTGCCGTTGGCGATACCGCCGACACCCGGCCAGCCGACACCCTGAGCGGTCACGGTGTCCTGATTCTGGAACCACTCGAAGATCGAGCCCGAGTCGACGACGAGGCCGGCGAGGTTGCCGCTCTGAGGTTGGAGGCCGGTGTTCGGACCGACCGCACTATTGCCGCCCGTCGCCTGCGGGCGGAAGTCAGGTTTCGTGTAGCCGAGGTCGAAGCCGCCCGTCCCCCGAGCCGTGTTCGGCGCAATGTTCGTGCCGGTCAGATGGGTGCCGGACGGGTACCTGGTGGCGTCGGCGTGGTCGACGAACTGCACCTCGGTCCACTTGCCGCCCTCGGTCGTCTCGTTGATGTCCCAGCAGACCTTGGTGATGCCGGTGAACTCGGGCTGCGGGCTGAACCACAGGTGGTTGTAGCCGAGCGTGTCGAGCCCGGTCATCATGTGGCCGGTCGAGGCGCCGCCGGGCGCGCACCACCAGAAGAGCTGTGAGAAGTCGATGACCGGGAACTGGTTGGCGTTCGTCCAGGTCTCGCCGGTGATGTAGACGGGCCGCGAGGTCGTCGGCGCGCCGCACGAGAGGTCATGATCACCCTGGTAGTGCGGGGTCTCGTCGGCCGACTCGAGAACCGCGGTGTTCGGGTCGCCACGTCCCGCGATCGTGCCGCCCGACAGTCCATAGTCAAAACGGCCGTAGAAATCGGCGGGCGTGTCGAACGTCGCCGAGAAGGCGGGCACCGACGGGTCAGCCGAGCTCGAGGTCGACGACGAAAGGTTCACCACCGCCGCGCCGCCGAGGATGAGACCGGTGGTGACCATGAGTGCGGTGAGTCGTTTGTTCATTGCGGCGTTCTCCAATCATTGGGCCGCCGCCGAGGGCTAGAGCTGCGGGGTTATGCGCTGAGCCAGATCGCGGACAGCGACGGATACGAAGCCGTAACGACAGTCGACGCCGAACCAGGGGTAGAACCTGTGACCACGAGCGTGATCGCGTCGGCCACCGACAATGACTGCAGCGTCGTCGCCGCGAACGAGAGATCGTGAGTGCCGGTGGCCATCGGCTGCTTCTCCGCGACCACCGCCGTGCCGTTCACCCTGATCTCGATGCTCGTATCGCTCGAGCCGGCACCGTTCGGGGTCGTGAAACGAAGACCGGCGTTCAACAGATATTTCCCCGCATACGAGGCGGGGACGATGATCGTGTTCGCCGTCGACGTCGTCATGCCGTTGTTGAAGTCGACAGTGTCCAATGTGATCGTCGCCGTAAACGGGCCACCACCAAACGACTGCGACGCCGTCCGGTAAATGCGACAGCCGACACGGCCGGTGATGCTGCGGAAGTTGCTTTCATGTGTCGTGAACCATGACGCCGGGGCGATACCACCCGAGCTCGGCGTGTGGATGCTGTCAGGGTCCACGTAGGTGACGACAGGCAAGGTCAGCTCCCGCTATACAGCCAGTGGGCGTAGAACCGAGAAGCGACCGCCGTCGACCGTGTCTGCCCGGCCGTGCCAGTCACCCACGTCTCGACATAGTCGCCGACAGCGAGCACGACGATCACCTGCAGGCACGTCTGAACGTCGGCGATAGTGCTGTTCGAGGACGACGTGACATGCGCGGGCCGAGACCCGCCGTTCAGACCGATGTAGATCTGGGTTGGACTTCCGCCTCCTCCGGTTGTCCGGATCGACGCCCCGAGAAGCCACAGGCCACCCCACCCCGACGGAACCGTGATGCGGCTGTTGTTCGTGACGTTGTCGTGGCAGCCGTTCACGTCGTACAGCTCCGTCGCCCACGGGAGCACGATGTCGGAACCATTGACGGACGTGCCGACCACCGAGGTCAGATGACAGCCGGCCTTCGCACCGCGGAGAAAGTTGAACGAAGCATCAACCGCGGTGCCCCAGCCATGCGGGGCGACCAGGCCGGTCGCTGCGTTCTGTGCGCTGTTCGGATCGGAGAACGCCATCTATGGCCTCTCGCCAAGCCATACCGCCCACAGGAGGCACAGCCGTTGCGTCGGGTCAGCGATGGAAACCGATGCGAGCATGCTGAGCGATGCTGTCGCGGATGTCTGCTCGACGACGCCGGAGGTGTGCAATGCGATAGTCGCGGCACCACCGGAATCGTCGTTCACGTATTCGGCCGAGTACACGGGCCAGTCGGAATGCAAAATGTTCAATGTCGACGCGGTCGCCGCGGTAAGCCCGGCCTGACCGCCGACCAGCCAAAGGCCGGTCTTCTTCAGGGTGACGATGCCAGTCGTCGTGTCGAGCGTGATGCTGCCCTCGGCCAGCGACGTCGCCGACTGCGCGATCGACGTCAGGATAACCGTCGAGGTCGACGTGATGGTCTGTGTCGTGGACCGTTGCGCCCGAAACCACCAGCCGTCATACAGGGCGACGAGGTTGTCACGGATCTGGTCGCCGAGCGACGCACCAACGACAGCGTTCGTGACCATCGACGCCAACGGCATGACGTTCGTGATCGGGTCATAGACCGGCATCGGTCACGCCCAGATCGCCGACGGTGTGCCCGTCGTCCATTTACTCACGCCCATCTGCCAATACTTCAGACCGGCCGACGTCTCAGGGGACTGCGACAGCATGAACGTCGACTCCCACGTAGCAAGACCGATCCTGTGCGCCACGCTTTCGACGATGACGTCCTGGCTGATCGCGCTGCCCACATTCTGCGGTCGCCGCTTCAGCGTCCACCGCGTACCGACCTGCGCGGCCAGGATGACCGGGAACAGCGACGAAGATGGGCCTCGCGGATCTCGGGGGTTCACCGTCACCTGATCCACGCGCAACACCGCGTCCTTGTAGCGGGCCACAACCCACTCGACCGTGTTCTGCATCACGTCACTGTTGTAGACCTGCGACGTACCCAACGCACGATTCGACTCGCCGTAGGCGGAGATCGAGGTCGTATCCGACACGTCATATGTCGTTGACGTCGCGAGCGGGCCGACCGTCGCCGTCGCAGTGCAACGGTTGAATATCTGCGCGTCATCGAACGTCGGCGTGAGGTCCGCATAGGGGAGCTCGCCGGCAGCATCACCGAACGTCGCCGAGGCGGTCAGGTTGTTCCCGAGCTGCCAGCGGTGCCCGCGGTAGGTGAACTTCCCGTCGGGCGTGATGAACAGCTGGCCGAGGTCGCCATTGGCTGCCGCATACATCTCCGACTGTACCGTCTGACCGTTCGGGACGAGTGCGATCAGCGTCGGGCTGTCAGCGTCGAGCGTGCGGTCAGCGGCGGGCCATGCCGCATAGTCGAGGAGTCGGCCGATGCGCGCGGCGACAGTATCCTGCGCACCCACCGCGACACCCGTGATCGGCAACCGTGCGCGGGACAGGATCTTGAATCCGTCCGTTGCATTGACGTTGCAGATGGCGAGCGTGTTCGACAGTTCGTAAGTCGTCGGCCACCCGTCCACATAGCCACACCACAAGTCGTACGTGACCGCCGAGTAGGTGGCACGCACCCGGATCTTCTTACGGGGCAGAACGTTCGGGTAATAGGCGCCGCTCGAGTACAACGGGTCGAAGCGACGATCGGAGTTGTTGAGTGTGAGCCGCAACGTCCCCGGCGCGAACTGGTCGAGCCCCGTCGCCCGCCCGCCTTGGATCAGGTCGATGCCCATCACGTACGCGCTGATGTCCGTCCATGTCGACGTCACCGCGAGTGGTGCCGTGCTGAACGCACACTCGACGGTCAGCGTGACCGAGTCGAACCAGGCGACACTCATGCCGGCGTGCGAACGTTGATCGGCACGCCGCCATAGGTGCGGTCGATCTGCTGCAAGACATCAACCAGCCCGCGCGGATCGGGAACGGTAACCGTGGCGATGTTGATGACGGTCCCCTGCTGCGCGGCTGGGCTTTGGAATTGGTCGCCGGTGAACCCGCCAACATGGCTGCCGCTGCTTCCGAATCCGCCAGAGCTCCCGCCTAGCCGCTGGATCTCCTCATAGATGCGGGTCCACTCGTTGGAGAACTGCTCGAACTGCCCGAGCCGGGCTTGCAAGATCGCGATGTAGTCGCCGGTCGAGATGGCCCCGACCTCGAACATGTTATCTTGGATCTCCTGCATGTGGTTCGCGGCGTCCTGAGCATCTTTGATCTTCTGATCGGAGATCTGCTTGAGCCGTCGAGCTTCGTCTTCGGCGTCCTTGACGTTCTTGTCCTGGTACGCCTTCGTGGTGTCGTTGAGCTTCTTCTGAATCGCGGTCCACTCGTCGGAACCCTTGACCGCACCGTCTAGCCGCTTCTCGAGGATCGCCTTGTACTGATCGAACGACAGGGTGTCGTTCTTGTACATGTCGTCTTCGATCTCCCGCATGTTGTCGCGGTAGTTCGCCCAGCTCTTGAGCGTCTCGGCGATCGCCTTGTCGTCGGCTTCCTTCTTCTTCTCGAGCAGCGACTTCCCGCCACCGCCACCACCACCACCACCGCCGGTAGGCGCGTTCGAGAGCCCCTCGAAGAACGCCTTCTGTGCATTGATGACATCCATGACGCCGTTCGTGGACGAACCAGGAACGCCGAGCGTCACGTCGGTACGAATCGGACCACCAGTACCCCGCGAGCCGACCAAACCCGTCGAACCGAGACCGGTATTACCGGTCGCGCCAGCAGCCCCGCCACCGCCACCGCCGGAGAAACCGGAGATGCCACCGCCACCGCCACCGCCACCGCCGAAGATCTTCGGAAGGTTCGCTTCCCAGCCGAGCGCCCAGGTGAGAAACCCGCCGGCCTTGCTCTTCAGATTGTCGAGCTGGCTGATGACACCACCGATAGCGGGCACCGTGGTGTTCGACATGAAATCGGCCCACGAAGCGAACGCGGGCAGCAGCTCGTTGCCGATCTGCTCTTGCAGATCCTTGAACTTCGCCGACAGGATCGCCATCTTGCCGGCGGCGGTGTCGGCCGCTGCGGCCGTCGCGCCGCCGAACGTCTCGTTCGCGTTCTGCACGACCTGGTCGAACGACAGGACGTTGCCCTCAGTGTCCTTGTACTGGATGCCGAGGCGGCCGAGCGCGCCGATGTTGCCGTCATGCGCTTTCGCCAACGCGACGCTGACCGTCGTAAGATCGAGCCCACGCGCGGTCGAGATGTCCATCGCCGTCGACAGCAGATCGTGCGCGCTGGCTACATCATGCGTCGAGGCGAGCAGCGGAACGAGCGCATCGCGGATCTGGGAATCGACCACGCCGGTGGCGTTCTGGGTGGACGTGATCCACTTCTCGTTCGCCGCGATCTGCTCGTTCGTCGCACCGACCGTGTCGCGCAACGTCTGAGCGAGAATCGTCTGTTCTCGCGTGTCCTCCATCGCGGCCTGCGCCGACGACTTCAAAAACTGATACGCAGCACCAGCGGCGATAGTGACCGAGGCATAGCCAGCGATCGCGGTCCCGAAGGACTTCCCGACATCGCCCATCGGGTCGAAGCCTTGGAACTTCGAGCGGATACCCGACTGGAAGCTGTTGAGGTCGTTCTCGGCTTGCTTCGTCGACCGTGACAGCGACGACGTGTCGCCGATGAACTTGACGACGAGCTCGCGCGCCGAGGCCATCAGTACAACCCCCTCATTTCACGTTCGAGCTTTGCGGTCAACATCTGGACGAACTCCACATAGACATCGAAGTCCATCGCCCCGATCTGCTCGAGCGTCATTCCTGATTCGACGGCTGCTCGGATGGCTCCTCTGGTGACGGCTCCAAGTCTTTTGGGGCCTGCTCCTTGGGGGGTTCGGGCAAGTCTTTGACAAGCGGCCAGAACTCCTCGAACGTGCCAGGGAACCGGCCGTCACGGTTGCAGACCGACCAGCAGAGAAACGCCCAATGCTCGAGGCGAGGCGAGGCGGTCATCGCGTCGATGTTGTACTGCCGCTCAAACGCGATGAAATCGGCGACGATGATGTCGCAGTCGAACTTGCGGCCGTCGGTGAGAACCACGGTCTTACCGATCAATGGAACCCCGAATCTCTGGCCGCCTTGTCGACTGCCCTACCGGCAGCCTCGACGATCTGTGCGTTGTGATCTTCGATGGCCGGGTAGAGGAACCGGCCACCCTTCGGGCCGGCGCCGCTACCGGTCCACGGGCCGACCGTGCGCGCGTTGCCGGTGACCGGTTTCCTCGAGCCGAAGTCCAGCCATTGCATGTAGGGCGCGTACCGTCCACCCTCGGCGATGGATGCGCCGGTGAGGCTTCCCTTCGACACAATGGATGAGATCGCGTCACCCGACTTCGACGGCACCTTGCGGGCTGCCGCCTGTGCGACCATCTCCGCAACCGCTTTCATTTCGCCCGCGAACTGCTTCTGTACGTCCTCGGGCATGTTCTTGATGTCGCGAGCGAAGTCCGCCCAGCCGACAATCTCGACAGACATCAGCCGTACACTCCCCGCATGATCTTCGCGCTGGTACCACTACTAGCTGTCGCCATGAGACTCGAGGCTTTCGCTTTCTTGCTGCTCGCCTGGGGGCTCTAGGCGATGAGGTGCGCCCACTTGCCGGTGACCTGCAAACCCACCTTCACCTCCATCACCTCGCCCGTCGCCGCCGTCATGAAGTCGAACGAGGTCATGAACGCGGCGAACACCAGCGACGGGTTCGTCGCCGACCGCGCGCCGTTCACCGGCTGCACATCCCAGTAGGTCAACGTCTTCGCGAGCGTGACTGCCGACAGCGTCGCGTAAGGACCGCCCGCGGCGTAGTCCTGGAAGAACGTGATCGAGCCTTGCATCGCCGCCATCCCCGCGACGTAATTTCGGAAGCCCCCCGAGCCGAACCCGCTCGCGTCCAGGGCCTCGAACGCCTCTGGCGTCGACAGCGACTTACCCCAGAACGAGATATCGGTCGAGCTCGTGATCGTGCCCGCCACGGTCTGCGTCCCCGGCGGGCCGGGAGCCGTGCCAGTCCACGCTGTGCCGAACAGGACCTTGCCTTGTGTGAGTGCTTGGACTGCCATTGGTTCCCCTTGCTAGACGTTCTGGACGATGCCGGCGTTAACGGCGAACATGAACGAACCGGCCGTGATCGTCCAGTCCGCGCGGATGTGTGTTTCGGTAGAGATGTTCACGGGGACAAGGAACTTCATCTCACCCATCGCCACCGGGCCGGTCGTCGCGGTAAACGTGATGCGAGTCGTCGGTGTCGTGAACCCGGCGTTGTCGTCGGTCTGCACTCGCACCGTCAACGTGCCACCCGAGCCCGTCGTCACGTGCAGACCAGCCCACAACGTCTGTGTGAGCGTCGGCCCTGTGAGCGCGACAGCGGTGCCCGACGCGGTCGTCGAACGTGTCGCAATCGGATGCAGCACGACACCCATCGCGAACACCGAATCGTTCGCAATGTGGATGCCGAACTTCGCGAGCCCGGCCGCTTCGCCGTCAGGGCCGACCGTCATCTGGTCGAGCGGGCCCCGCATGAAGCAACACGGATCACCAGCCGTCAACGTCGCACCCGGCGCGATCGGCGCCATAGACATGAGCGTCGACGTGCCGCCGTCGCCGGTGCTGATCTTCTCGAAGGTTCCGCCGACCGCATAGTCGGCAAACCCTTCGGCGGACAGCTCGCCGTTCCGCATGCCCGGCGCATATGAGCGGAACCCGCCGGTACCGCACACCGTCCCATCCAGCATCTCGACCGTGACCTGTGAGGAGACTTTGTTCGTGAACGGTGACGCGTCGAGGTCACCGATGAGAACAGACGCGTTCGTGAATGCCTGGACAGCCATCAGCTACTCCCGTGCCGCGCGTAGACCTCAACCGACATCTCGTGCCCGAGATAGGACACGCCAGCGATGACGATCTCCTTCAACCCTGACGTTTCCCGCCACACGACCGACTCCGATTCGCCGCCAAGCGTCACGTCCGTCGTCACCGCGTTCGGCAGGTCGTAAGACAGCAGCTCGTCGAGCGCGCGTTGCGCGCGTGCCACGTCGGGCAACTTCGACACGATCACCGCCACAATCAGATTCACCTTCGAGATGTGGGAGACGTTGAACGTCACGTGAGGTTCGATGTACGGCTCGCCCGACACGATGCACACCGCGGGGAAGTTCGGCGTGTCCGGCCATTCGGCGTAGACGTTCACACCGTTGACGGCTGACAGGTTCGCCTCGAGCCCGGCGCGTATGTCGCTGAGGTTCACGCCAACGCGCCGACCGAGGC
>Ga0247681_1000077_pt1 | contig 10726 bp, 13 predicted proteins | sample CNK22_metaG_FD_182798 | JGI IMG/M metagenome (GOLD analysis project Ga0247681, IMG submission 182798) | Soil microbial communities from Purdue University Martell Research Forest, Indiana, United States - CNK22 | ecosystem: Environmental > Terrestrial > Soil > Temperate forest > Bulk soil... | reverse complement strand
TAACCCGTTGGTCTGTGAGCGGATCGAATCTGTGCTTGCCGAGTTGAAAATACCTTTCAGCGTCTATCAGAGAAAGCAATGGGGAAGAAGTAAACCGTCAAGGCTTTATGTGCTGGCGGGAGGCAGGGTTACGAAACACAGGATCGTACTAAACGCTAACCCGGCCAAGGCTTCTCATATCGTGCGCGGGATGTACGGGCATCTAGGCGGTAGTAAATCAACAAGCGGAAGCGAGAAGGTTGTTTCATTCTCGGACTGTGGCGAGGGCATGGTCTATAACATCCAGACCGAAACCGGCAACTACATAGCTAATGGGTTTGCATCCAAGAATTGCCAGATGATGCAGGACCCATTGTCTGGCAAACAGCGAATGTTCGACGTTGGAGACTTTGGGGTCTACGAGGTCAGGCCCGAAGTGCTGAACGTTTATATCCTTTGCGATCCAGCACGCAGCAAGAAGAAAGACAGTGCCAATACTGCGGTCGCTGTTGTGGGTGTTGACTACGCCATGAACAAGTATCTGTTGGATGGCGTCAATCACAAGATGGACCTGAAGGAGCGATGGGAGGCCATCCGCAACCTTTACAACAAGTGGGTGCGGGAGATGACCGTTTGTAAGGTAGAAGTTGGCTATGAGAAGTACGGCGCACAGGCTGACCTGGATTACTTTGAGGAGCGCATGAAAGCGGAGCGGGTCAGGTTCGATATCAAGGAGCTTGCCTGGCCGCATGAGGGGGACGGTTCAAAGGTTGACCGTGTGCAGCGCATCGGCCCGGACCTGAGAAACCACCGCATCTACCTCCCGTATCCTACGAACAAGGACAAGCTGACGAGCCTACAGCGCGACATGGAGCGGCAAGGTTACGGGTATCGCATCGCGCAGATGATCCGCAGGAAAGATGAAAACGGGGTAATCTACGACCTGACCGAACAGTTGAAGGTGCAGACCAATTTCTTTCCCTACGGCGGATTGAAGGACTTGGTAGATGCGTACAGTCGGATTCACGATATGGAAGTGACCGCGCCGAGTCACCGCACGGAAGAAGATGTGCTAGAGCCTGAGTACACCTGATGGCGATTCCTCCCAAGTTCGGCTATCCAGTCACCTACCGACAATACGACTGGCGCACTCAAGTAGTCAGGGCATTTGGTCCGGAGTTCTACAGACCTGACACCGCATATCGTTTCAACAATGGCCGTAGGTTCGACGACAGCGACAAGGGGACCACAGGGGTATACGGAATAGAAGTAGTGAGCCGTATTCTTCTTGAACCTGATCTAACCGGGCCAGACATGGTTCCGTTCGCGTTGCTTCAGGAAGATGGGTTTGCGATAGGCCAGGGATGAGCGAGCTTATTCAGGTTGAATCCGCCAATGTCTCTGAAGCTCTGGACATGGACAAGGCGAAGGAGGTTGGGGATACTCTCTCCCGAACCTATCCGGGTTACCTGTGGATCGTGACGGTTCAGGGCGGGGTACTGGTGGTGAAGAACGGCGAAATCGAAATGTCCAGTACGATTACCCGCATCCAGAAAGCGCATGGGTTCGTCATCAAACACAAAGACTCGTTCTCGGCTACCGATCTTGCCAAGCAAGCTGTGATGGCCGGTGGTGAGATTCTGGAGCGAGCGGGGATGCCCAGACGTAAATGGGATGGTCTGGTTCCTGACAAGTTGGACGTTTCATGACCGATCCCCTTCAGCCTCACGCCCCTCATATTGAGGAGGGTGCCGGACCCGATACCGAGCTTGAACTGGATTACGAGGGTTCAGGACAGGAGGTTGAGGGTGAAGCGACCGACGAGAAAGAAAGGCCGGTTATCAACTGGCTCAAGCGGGCGCAAGAGGCTTACCGCACTTCGACCACTTTCGTTGATGCTAACTATCGCAAGAAGTGGGAAGACTCAATACGGTTCTTCAACGGCGAACACGCCGCAGACTCCAAGTATTCTTCAGCAAACTACGACAAGCGCAGCAAGATATTCCGGCCCAAAACGCGGAGTGTGATCCGGAAGAATGAGGCTGCTGCCGCCGCTGACTTTCTTCTCAAACATGGATGTGGTGTCCATCGAAGCTCTGAACCAGGGCAACAAGGCGCAGAAAGTCAGCGCGGAAATCATGAAGGAGCTTCTTCAGTACCGCCTGACCAACCCAAGGAAAGGCGTCCGGTGGTTCCAGATTCTCATGGGTGGGATTCAGGACGCACAGGTCACTAACGCTTGTGCCCGTGTGGAATGGCTGTACGAAGAGGACGAAGATGGAACGGTCATCAACGACCGGCCTGAAGTAGACCTTAGGCCGATTGAGAACATCCGCATTGATCCGGGTGCTTCTTGGCTTGATCCGATCAACTCCAGCCCCTACCTGATTGACCTGATCCCGATGTACGTGGGGGACGTTAAGAAGCGGATGGAGGTTGCCGACAAGCAGGGTAAGACCTGGATCAGGTACGAGGATTCTGTAATCCGGACTGCCAAGACCTTTGCCGACGACTCCACCCGGCAAGCAAGAGATTCAGGTACACAAGACAGATATGGGACTCCCGGACAGACAATCTCTGACTATGAGATGGTCTGGATTCAAAGACACATCCATCGGGTTGATGGAAAAGACTGGCACTTCTACACCCTGTCCGATCTTCAACTGCTGTCCGATCCTGAACCACTTAAGGAAGTCTGCTTCCACGGTCACCGACCGTATGTGATCGGCCAGTTCATTCTGGAGACCCACAAGCCCCTGACGACTACCGTACCCATGCTTGGGAAAGGCTTGCAGGAAGAGGCTAACGAGATTGCTAACCAGCGTCTGGATAACGTCAAGTTCGTTCTTAACAAAGCCTATCGGGTAAAGAGGGGAAAGAACGTTGATCTTGCGGGTCTCGTTAGAAACGTACCGGGCCGGGTTATCCAGATGGATGACCCGGAGAAGGACGTTGTAGAGGAAACTTGGCAGGACGTTACCCAGAGTTCCTATGAGGAACAAAATCGTATTAATCAGGACATGGATGATCTACTGGGTAACTTCTCGGCCCAGAACATCCCGAGCCGTAAGGGTGCCGAGACAGCGAAGGGGATGATGCTTCTTGAGAAGCCTTCATCCATGCTTACCGAGTACGGCCTGCGGACTTTCGTAGAAACCTTTGTCGAGCCTGTTCTGTACCTGTTGATGGAACTTGAGCGGTACTACGAAACCGACCAGACGCTACTGGCTATCGCTGGCGACCGCGCTCAGGTGTTTCAAAAGTACGGCATCGAACAGGTAACCGATGAGATGCTGGATCACGATCTAACGGTGAAGGTTAATGTTGGGATGGGTGCAACCGATCCGGTAAACCGCCTCAACCGATTCACGATGGGAGTAATGGCGGGAGCCAACATCCAGAAGATGCAGATTCCCGGCCTTGGGATGGATGAGGTCTGGAAGGAAATCTTCGGCCACCTTGGGTATCAGGACGGAAGAAGGTTCTTCAGCACCGAAGACCCGGAGAAGATGAAACTGCGGGAGCAGGTCATGAACATGACCAAGATGCTCCAGATGGCGAGCCAGAAGCTCAAGGAAAAGCAGTCCACTAACGTGGTCAAGTTGGAGACCGCAAAGATCGGCGCACGCACCAAGATTCTCACGCAGAGCATGAAGGAAAAGCACGAAGCCAAGATGAAGTTGGCCGATGCTTTCATCGAAAAGGCCATGCCACAACCAGAACAGGAAAGCGATGAGGAAAGAGGAAGAACAACTGGTTGAGGTCGCCAATTTCGGCAAGGAGGTTGAAGACTTCCTGAAGACCCGTGTTGGACAGTACCTGTTCCAGTGTGCCGACCTTGAGATAGGCAAGGCTTTGGAGAACTTGAAAACGGTAGGGACTTGGCGTAAAACACGTATCCAGCATCTTCAGAACGAGATTTGGCGTGCTGAGTCTGTGAAGAAGTGGTTACTAGAGGCGGTGGCGTCCGGTAACCAGGCTTTTGCAATCCTAGAGGGGCGAGATGCCTAAGCAGAAAGAGACAGTTGGGACCGGGGATACCGCCAAGCAAAGCCGCTTGGAGCGGGAAGCCCTCCTCCAGAGAATCCAGGACAAGACCGAAAGCGATTACGTCATGAACGGCATGACGCAACCCGAAAGCCCGGAAGAAGAACCAGAAGAAGAGGAAGTAGAGGACAAGCCCGATCCCGCCGGAGAACAGGAGCAACCGGAAGGGGACGAGGGCGAAGACGAAACCCAAGAGACTGTAGATAAAAACAACCAAGAAACCTACAAGCTTGAGGTTAACGGGAAGTTCGTTGAAGTCACCAAGGACGAATTGATCCGCCGCGCCCAGATGGGCATGGCTGCGGAAGAGAAGTTTCAGGAAGCCGCAAGGCTCCGGAAAGAGCAGGCTCCACCCGTAAAGGACGAACCTGCTGCGGTCGAGGAAGACGACCGGGCGCTGGCACGCGCCATACAAATGGGCACCGAAGAGGAAGCTGCACAGGCCATTCGCAAGGTGAAGTCTCGTCCATCCGGAGTATCGGACGACCTGGCCCGCCAGATTGACGAACGGTTGTCCTTCCAGCAAGCCGTTTCAAAAGCTCAGGAAGAGTACAAGGATATCTTTGCTGATCCCTATCTTCACAAGTTGTTTCTTGAGGAAGATTCCCGCCTGATCCAGTCCGGTGATCGTCGTCCCTACGGGGAACGCTACGAGTCTATCGGTAAAGACTTGCGGAAATGGGTGGAAAGCAGAGGTCCGAAGACTCCTAACGACAAGTTGAAACGGAAAGCATCCGTCACACCGATCAAGGCGGCTGGTGGCCGTCAGGCTCAGGCGACGGAAGAGGAAGAAGAGGACCACGATTCATTCCAGAAGAACTCCATGAGGGAGTTGCTGGCGAGTCGCGGTCGCCGTTAACCGTCAATCAACTGGGCTGTAGAGGCCCATAGGAGTTTGCGATGGCAGGCCAAGTTTGGGCCGTCAACAGCCTAGGCGGGTTTTTCTACAGCCGACAGCTTTCAAACGTTTTCCGCATGGCAGTCCAGCCGCTGGTGAAGTTCCGCCAGTTCTGCGACATCCATGACGCTTCACAGCAGGGCCGCAAGAAGGGCGACCTGTTCACCTTCGATGTGGTGAGCGACGTTGCAACCGCTGGCGGGGTGTTGACCGAAACCAACACCATGCCGGAAACCAACTTCACGGTTACCCAGGGAACCTTGACCCTGACGGAAGCCGGTAACTCGGTTCCGTACACCGGCAAGCTGGACAACCTGTCGAAGTTCGACGTTGAACAGTTCATCATGAAAGCCCTGAAGAACGACGCGGTAAAGGCGTTCGATAGGCTGGCATATGTCCAGTTCAACCAGACGCTTCTCCGGGCTGTCGCCTCAAGCGGTACGGATACCAGCGCGATCCAGTTGTTCACTAACGGCACGGTGACGGGTACCAACACCATCGCCTTTACGAACAACCACGCGAAGTCCATCGTGGACACCATGAAGGAACGTAACATCCCGGCTTACATCGCGGATGACTACTACGCGCTGGCGTGGCCCACGACCCTTCGTGGTTTCAAGAACAGCCTTGAGACGATCCATCAGTATTCGGATACGGGTTTCAAGCTGATCATGAACGGCGAGATTGGACGTTACGAAAACGTCCGGTACGTCGAGCAGACCAATATCGTCCATGGCATCAGTGCTGACGGTGTAACCAGTACTAGTACGGGCACCAACGGCGGATGGAGTCAGAACAAGTCGGACTGGATTTTCTTCTTCGGCAACGACACGGTAGCGGAAGGAATCGCCGTCCGTGAAGAGATGCGAGGAAAGATTCCTACCGACTTCGGACGGTCTAAAGGTGTGGCATGGTACTATGTGGGTGGCTTTGGCATAGTACACGCCAGCACAGCAGCTGCGGGCAATGCCCGTATCCTGAAATGGGACAGTCAAGCCTAGTAAACCTATGTTATTATCTCCACTCACAGCGAGTGGAGATAGAACATGGGAAGAAAGGTTTGCCGGAAATGTGGTCAGGAGAAGGATTTTGCTGAGTTCCACAAGTACGTTTCTGAGGGGCCTAGATCGGCGTGGAATCTTCGCTATTGCAGTTCATGTGTCAGCAAGGAAAATCACGAACGGTACATGCGGAGATACCAGTCAGGTGAAGGACGTAAGTCCTTGCTTGAGTCTTCAAGAAACTGGAAGAAAAGAAATCCTGAGAAGCACGCTGCTCTCGCAAGAGAGTATCGGCTTCGTCATCCAGAAAAGATCATTGCCCAAAACCGACTCAATTACGCAATCCGTAAAGGCCGAATTCAAAGGAAGCCTTGTGAGATTTGCGGGTGCGTCGAAAAGGTCAACGCTCACCACGTTTCATACGAGCCAAAGGACTGGTACAACGTCAAATGGCTTTGTCCCGTCTGCCACGAAATCGAACACGGTTAACTAGGAGTAACGTTTCATGCCGACTTATGACCATGCAAACTACGTCGTCATCCGCGAAAAGCACATCACGGCCACCGGTATTTCCGCCGCAGCGGCGGGTAGTGAGTACGTCACTACCACCTTCCGCGTGCGGAATTCTTCGGTGGTGGTGGGGTGTGCCTTCCGTATCGGTTCCGGAGGTTCAGCCGCCGGGACGAATTCCATTTCGGTTGCACGCATCAACGCTGCTGGCACGCGTTCAACGTGGCAGACCCTGACCTTTGCTGGAAGTGCGGGTGCATCCGGTGCTTCAGCAGGTCGCAACACGTTCGATATCTCGCTTATCAGCGCGATGACGCTTACATCCATCGGTGACGCTGCTGTGCTTCTCGGCAATGCGGCTTCTACCGACAAGATGGTGGTGCTGTCCGATGTGATCTGGCGTTACCGCGTACTGCCGGGTGGTGATGACGGCATGACGATGGCTGCTCTGGGCTAAGAAAACGGGCGTGGTGTAAAAAGCCACGCCCATTTTTAGGAGTCTATGGACGACGAATTCAAGCTGCCTGAAGACCTCAAGGGAGGGCCGATTCCGACCGAGGAAGTTCTGGCGAACATCAGGGCTACGGCTGAATTCGATGTGCCTTTCGTGCGGAAGCAAAAGGGCCACGGCGGGAACCTCATTTTCGTAGCCGGTGGGCCATCGTTGCTTGGAAGTCTGGAAGAACTCAAGAAGCGTCAGGACGAGTTCATCATGACTTCCAACCACACGCATGATTATCTTTTGGAAAACGGCATTAAGCCCAAAGCCGTTTTGATCATAGACCCCCGGAAAGATACCCCTGATTGCATCCAGAACTGGCAGAAGGATTGTCAGTATTACTTCAGCACGGTTTGTAATCCCAGGATGTTCAGCAATGCCATAGCTGCTGGAATCAAGCCAAAGAAGGTCATCGCGGCCTACGGCATGGAAGGCGAGGAGGACATAAAACTTCAGCGGACAATTTACAGTCCGGAAGGGCATGACTTTCTAGTAGGCGGAACCATGACTCCCCTGAGAGCCATGAATTTCGCCGTGATGCTCGGTTATCGCAGCATGGAGTTCTACGGGTTTGATTCCTGTTACGGCTCGCAGGAACCTCCGGTGGTTTACGAGGATGACCCCAGATTTGAAGCGTGCGTTAAATCGGGTCTGACGGTTTACAAGGACCTCGACAACGGCGACAGGAAGTATGTGATTGAGGAACCCACAGAGGGCGGGTTCTTCTACGCCTACAAGAAGAAGCGCGAGGAAAACATCCAGATTGCAAAGACCCCTGATGGGCGGACGTTCCTGACCAGTCCCGGTTTTGCCCACCAAGCCAAGCAGTTCATCAAGTGGGTAGACCGTCTGGAAGGAAGGCTGGACATAACCTGTCACGGTGATGGTCTCAACCAGCACATTCTCCAGCTTCACCGGGATTCACTGGAGAAGCAGAAGATCGCTATCGGTGACCGGCGCTGGACGCAGAAGTACGGCGAACTCCAGAGGACCATGCACGATGAGCAGAAATATGGCTTGTGGGGCGACCACGATCTTGAATTAATTAACCGGGCCGTGGGGGGGCTTTACCACCAAGTCCGTAGGCCTCTGTCCTTCATGGATTACGGGGCCGGGAACGGCTCTCTTGGTCTTGAGGTTGAGAAGTTCTACCGCTCGGTATCGGTAACCAACTACGACCCGTTCCATCCGAAATGGCGTGACAACCCAGAACCCGGCATCCACGACGTTGTTAACTGCGCTGATGTGATGGAACACGTTGAGGGGCAGTGTGTGGACAACACGATTTCCTACATTGCCGACCACTGTCGGTATGTAGCTGTGTTCAGCATCGCCTTGGAAGAGGCAAAGAAAGAACTTCCTGATGGAAGGAATGCCCATATCACGCTCAAGCCGGTGAAGTGGTGGATGGATCGCATCTCCCGGAAGTTTCATGTTGTCGAGGCGCTGACCAACGGCGACAGTCTTGTGATGATCTGTCAGAAGCCGGATGCAAAGGAATACTTGAACGCAGAGAAGTCTAAGGCTAACTCCATCTCGGAGGCCGCGTGACTCTCCGGGTTTTCATTGGATACGACCACAGACAGCCGGTGGCTTTCAACGTGTGTGCGTCGTCAATAATGCGCCGGGCCAGTAAGCCGGTAGCCATCATTCCACTGACGCTTAAGTCACTCGCCCCTTTCGACCGTGGGTATCCGAAAGAGGGTCTGACGGAATTCACCTATTCCCGGTTTCTCGTTCCCAGCCTTTCAGGGTTTGAGGGGGTCTCGGTCTTCCTGGACGCCGACATGATCGTGTTGGACGACATTTACAACCTGGTTGAGGATTCGCCAGTGTCGTCCGTATCGGTCGTTCAGTGTGAAAAGCGTTTTGAGTGGCCGTCCATGATGGTCTTTCGGAATCTTATGTGTTCGCTCCTGACAACTGAATACGTGCAGACCGCTCCGCCGGATCATCTGTTCAGATTGGAATGGGCGCATTCGGTCGGGATGATCGATCCCAAGTGGAATTTCTGCGTGGGCTACGACAAGCCCCCACAGGAAACCCCGAAACTTATACACTACACACAGGGTATTCCGTGCTTTCCGGAAACCAAGAATTGCGACTATGCAAAGTTGTGGCACAAGGAGTTGTCGTGGATGAACTCCACTGTGACATGGGAAGAGTTGATGGGTAAGTCTGTCCACGCAGTTCCAGTCAAAGAACGCATTAAGGAGGTTGTATGAAGAAGCACGGTCAAGGAATCATTCCTTCCAAGTTGGGTGAGTCGTTGGACAAGGCGGGTTACACCACGGAAGGTTACGTGGACAAAAAGGGCACGGCGTCCGGTGAAAACGCCGCTTTCAACTGTCTGCCTCCCGGTCAGAACATCAATGACCAGTACACCGCAGACATTCGTGATCTGCCGATGAAGCGGCCCACGTTCACCAGCAATGACGCCTATGCCAACGACGGCAATGCCGGTTCGGTTGGCCCGGAATCAAAGCAGTTGGACTTGGGCAACGGCAAGACGATTGACCTTCCGCTTGCGGGGCGCGCTACTGGCAAGGAGTAGTTCAGATGAAGCTGACTGAACGCAACCAGGTCAACGCCAAGGGCAAGATCGAAAACGGCGAGGACTTGGTGATGAGTCTGCCACGGGTAACGAACGCCCAGAACAAACTCCAGATGCCGCCTGGCTACGACGCCACAGGTCCGAATGACTCGTTCAAGCAGACCGTTGCCGGTGCTACGGATGTATCTGATCGGGTGAACGACAAGACGGCGCGTGACGGAAAGTACCGGATCGAAATGAAACCCTACGACGATCAGTACACGGGCGAACATACCGATCCGTTCTACGACGATCCGAAGGTAGACGGTAAGTCTGGGTTCGTCGAGAGAAATAACTACTTGGATCGGAGTTAGAAAGCGTGGCTACTCCCCAATCTGCCAATCCTGATGCGCCAGTTACTGTTTGCGGGAATGCAAACGGAATTCCGATCCCAATTTCAGGATCGGTGACGACTGCTGGCGTAGCACAAGGTAGCACTACATCAGGACAAACGGGAACACTTGTTCAGGGTGCTGTAACGACAGCAGCGCCTACTTATACGACCGGGCAGACTAATCCGCTAAGCCTGACGACGACAGGCGCGCTACGGGTTGGCGTTGTTGGCAATGCTGGCGCATCCCTAGATGGGACGCTCGCTGCTGGAACCGCGCCCACGAACGGTTTGGGACTTCTAGGTGTGTATCAGAACAACGCTAACCAATCCGCCGCCACTACAGGGCAGTCGTCCGGACTCCAGACCGATCCGGCAGGAAATCTTAGAACTGCTCCGCAACGCCCAACGGCAACAGATATTCTTGCTGGCCGTCAAACGTTCACCAGTACTACAGGCGCGACAACTCTGATCACGGTAGCTGCTGGTAGAACGTGGGTTGGATACATCGGCGCTAGCGTGTCATGTGCGGAAGTTGCTGCAGGTACGGCCGCTCCGATTGCAACGGCAACATTTACTACAGCCGGGACAAATGTGGTTCCTGCTGCTGGAACTTATGCCGTAGTAGATGCTCGGGCAGGAGCAAATGCGGCAACAGGTGTTGTAGGGGATGGATGCGCTAACTTCGGTTCCTATGTCTGGACCGTAGTAGCTCCCGCCGGTAACAGCGTAACCATCCAGGTTGCTTCTACCAACGCAGGGACTACCTCACTGGTTGAAGCTGCTGCTTACGGGGTAATGCAATGAGAATTGAACCAAAAACAGTAGAACAATACGACCAGAAATTGATTGACACCGGCAAGGACCT
>Ga0247681_1000075_pt1 | contig 11023 bp, 17 predicted proteins | sample CNK22_metaG_FD_182798 | JGI IMG/M metagenome (GOLD analysis project Ga0247681, IMG submission 182798) | Soil microbial communities from Purdue University Martell Research Forest, Indiana, United States - CNK22 | ecosystem: Environmental > Terrestrial > Soil > Temperate forest > Bulk soil... | reverse complement strand
TATGGCTCGATGGCCTGCGCCAGCGGCCCGAGCAACGCCCGTCCGGCACGATGACCGATCAGGTGGCGCCATGATCGCGCTCGATGGCATTAGCCACAGCCTCGCCGAGCGCCGGCAAAAACTCTGCGCGCGGATCAAGCTTGAGGCGCGCTGGCTGTTGTTGACGGCGCGGCCCGACAAGCCGGCGCCATGCGCGGACGAATACATCGCCGATGAGCACCGCGCGTTCCTGCGATGCTGGCCTGACATCCGGCATGCGCGGGTGCCGTCGCACTATCTGATTTCATTCGGCGATCTGGTTGCCGACCAGGGATCGACACTCGCGCACCTGATCGAGCTAAGGCGCACGCGCGAGGCCAAGCGAAAGGCGATGCAATGAAACGTAACCTCGATATCGCGCTGGCGCTTTTTTGCGCGGTGTTCCTCGCCGCGGTGATGGCGGCGGCCCTGACATCGGAGAGAAAATATCAGGCCTATTTCCTGGCGCGGCCGGCGCACCTGCATGCGGTGCAACGATGAGCGGACCGATCTGGCAGATGGATCATAATCGCGTGGTGATGAGCGTCGCCGCCGCCGCCGCGCTGCCGCTATCGCAGGGGACTCCGGCGATGTCAGCCTATCGGACTTATCGCCAGCGCGTCGTGCTGCGGATCGGCAACCGCGCGGTGCTGCGCTGGCATACCATCGAGCGGCAGGTTTCTTTCGGCAAGGATGTCATCATTGCGCGCGAGATCATTTTTCGGGTGCCTGCCGGCCGGCGAACGCAACGCCTTGATGATCCAAGGCGCAGTTTCATTACGATGGACCAAGCCAGGCGGGAATTACTGTGACAAAGCCCGCGACCCTGCCGCTTCCCGCGCGCAACTTGCTGGTGCTGATCGCCGCCGGCAAGGCGCCGCCGCCGCGCTGTTACACCTCGGAACAACGGCGCGCGGTGCGAATCTTGGGCCGCCACTGCCTGATCCGGGTTGATTTTCCGCGCTTCGACTTTGCGGCCACCGCTGCCGGCGAGGCCTGGCTGGCCGCCGAAACCGCCGAGGCCTGATGCGCGCCGCATCGCCAGCACCCCAAAAGAAACCGCCGGCGGCATTGCTGACGATCGCCCGCGCCCTTGCAATTCGCCACGCGCGCGAGGATCATGCGCTGGAAACGAGTCAGGTCGACGATGCCGGAAAACCCATTTATCCGACAACTGGAACTGATCGCAGCCTTTAAAAAGGCCGGTCAAGCGCGGCAAGAATTGCAGCGCGCATTGAGCGATGCAACCGGCCGAGATATCCGTCCCGATGAAAGAATTTTAGACGTTCTGGCCGAGATCGAAGCGAAAAACCGCCGATGATCCGCGCCGCCATTTACGCCAGATTTTCCGACGAAAAGCAAAACGCGCGATCGGTCGATGATCAGATTGATTCCTGCCGCGATGTCACCGCGCGCGAGGGTTTCGCCGTCGCGCGCATTTTCAAGGATCGCGCGATTTCCGGATCGTCAACCCTCAACCGGCCAGGTTTTCTGGCGATGATGCGCGCGGCCGAGGCTCGCGCTTTCGATGTGATCGTGGTCGAGGATGTCGATCGCATTTCCAGAGATCAAGGCGATTGGCACACCGCGCGAAAGCGGCTGGATTTCTTAGGCATCGCGATCCACACCGCCACCGGCAAGGTCGGCAAAATCGACGGCGCGCTGCGCGCCATGATGGGAGAAATGTTTCTCGAAAACCTGGCGCTGCACACCCGCCGCGGTCTCGAAAGCGTGATCCGCGCCGGCCGCCATGCCGGCGGCCGCGCCTATGGTTATGCGCCAGTGCCAGGCAAGGCCGGCGAATTGGCCGTGATCGAGGCCGAGGCCGAAATCGTGCGCCGGATTTTCCGCGACTACGCCGGCGGCCGATCGCCGCGCGACATCGCGGCTGCCTTGAACGCCGCGGAGATCCCGCCGCCGCGCAAAACCACCTGGAACGCTTCGACCATCAACGGCAATTTGCAGCGCGGCGCCGGCATCCTGTTGAACGATCTCTATGCCGGCCGCATTGTCTGGAATAAGGTCCGGATGATTAAGGACCCGGCCACCGGCAAGCGCATTTCGCGGCCCAATCCGCCCGATCAGCATCGCCAAGCCGAGGCACCGCATCTGCGCATCGTGCCGGATCAGCTATGGCAGGCCGTGCAGGCCCGCAAACGCGCCGCCGGAAGCCCGCATACTTCCGGCCCCAAAACCCGCCGCATACTTTCCGGCCTCATCAGGTGCGGCGCCTGTGGCGGCGTGATGGTAAGCCAGGGCAATCGCCACGGCACCGCGCGGCTGCAATGCGCCAGCTATATCGAAAGCGGCACCTGCGCCAATGGCCGCCGAGTCAAGCGCGATGCCATCGAGCGCCTGGGGCTCGATGGCCTGCGCCGGGAACTGGCCGAGCCGGCCTATCTCGCCGAATATGTCACCGCCTATAATGCCGAGCGCCGCCGCCTGGCGAGCGATGCCGGCAACGCCCGCGGCACCTTGGAAAAACGTCGCGGCGCGATCGAGCGCGAGATCGCCCGCGCGATCGATGCCATCGTTAGGGCCGGCGTCGATCCCGCCACGCTGGCGCCGCGCATCCGGCAGTTGGAAACCGAGCGCGGCGAGATCGAGGCACAACTGGCCGCGCTCGATCGCGCCAAGGATGTCATCGCGCTGCACCCGGCTGCGCTCGATCGCTACCGCGCCGATCTCGATCGCCTCGCCGCCTTGCTGCCGCATAACGCCATCGGCGAAAGCGACGATCTGGCCGCGGCCTTGCGCGCGCTGATCTCTGCGGTGATCGTGCACGCGCCGCCCGGAAGCGAGCGGCTTGAGATCGAGATTCGCGGCAACCTCGATGAATTGCTGGCGGCGCCCACGTTCATGCGGCGTTCCGCCGGGGGGAGTCGAGTGGTAGCGGGAGGGCGCTACCGCCGGACACCCCCCGGTCAAAACCTCACCTTTTCCTTGAAAATGACGGCGCGTTAGCGCCGGATCGCCTAAATTTACAGGAAAGAGCGGTGGTTTTAGGCCTTGCGGCGCCGCCGCGCAAGCGCCTGGCGCACCCGAACAGCCTCGGCGCGGACCTGATCCAGCGTGCGCGCCGGCCGCGGTTTCACCTTGCGCCGGCGCGCATCATAGGCGGCCGGCGTATAGGCGGCAAGCAGATCGGCCGCCGCGTCCTTCTCAAAACGGTCATCGATCAGGATGCCGAGCGCGCGCGACTCCATGATGATCGCGGTGCAGGCGTTGATGTGCGCGGCATGATGCAACCCGCTTTTCGGATCGATGTCCTGGCCGGCGCGCAGCGCGATGGTGTGCCGGTCGATGGCGTCGATATAGATCGACAGCCGCACCGGATTGTTGCGCCAGTTATATTCACCATATTCCGGCGCGCTCTGCGCGAACACCCGGCAGGTTTCGATCCGCGCCACGTTGGGATAAAGCCCGATCGGCACCTTGAGTATGCCGAGCACGTCTTTCGGATTGGCTTTGCGTTTCATGTTTGCGTCGTCCTTAGGTCTTTGGTCCAGTACAGCGAATTCGGGAATGACCAGGCGGCCGCACCGGGATCGAAAAGCCGGTAGCCGGCGCGAATGAAATTGTTGGCACATGGCACATTATCGGTGGTGTCGCTGATAATGCGGCGCCAGCCCTGGCGCCGGCAGCGCCGCTCGATCACTCGCGTCAAGCGCAATTGCAGGCCATGGCCGCGGCAATGCGGCAACACGCCGACGCGTTTGTAATAGCCGGCAGCGCTATAGCGATCGGACGGCACCACGCCGGCAAACGCCACTGGATTAGGATCGCGCGCGGCATAAACCAGCCACCAATGCCCGTCCGAGGTATCGGCCGGCGGCGCGGTGGTTTCGAAAATCAACTCATGCAGTATTGCAAGATCGGCAGCGTCATCGCAGCCATCGGCCTCGCGAATCCTGTACATCAGCGCATGCCAGGCGGCGGGATGTTGACGCGGCCGCGGTTAATCTCGCCGTCGCGCTTATGCAGGGTGATGACATTGAGCGCTTGCGTGTTGCGCCAGGCGCCGCCGGCGGCGTGGTTGTCCTTGTCGGCGATGGTGGAAAACACCTCGACGCGGACATCGCCGATGGTGTCGAGCTTGTCCTTGTGGATGTGGCCGCTCATGATCCAGTGATAGGCGGTTTCACCCCATGCCTTGCGCTCATCCACCGCCATCGCCATCGCAAGCCGCGAGGCCGGTGCCTTGTCGCCATGCGCAGCGCCGATCAGGTTGGTGCCGAACCTCCGGTAATAGATGTCGGACGGAAACGCGATATTGACGCGTTTGTTTTTGGAATAGAACTCGCCGAGCGCCAGCGCCAGCGTTGGCGTTGCTTCCGGATCGTGATTGCCGGGAATGTTGATGACATCAACCTTTTGGTGCTTGGCCAGCGCCATGTCGATCACGCTGCGAAAAGCGCGCAGGCCGGCGCGCTGCACCTTGAACCAGCGGCCATCAACATCAAGCTGGTTATTTGAACGCGGCGTGACATTGCGCTGATCGTTGGCGTGATACCAATCGCCTAAATTGGCGATCAGCGCCTCGCGCGATCGGTCGGCCTTGGCGATGATCGCCGAGGCGCAATCCAGCAAACGCTCGGTGGCGATCTTGAGATCATAGTCGGCGCCGGTTTGCGGCCGCCACGCCAACATGCCCAGGTGCAGATCGGCGATCGGATAGACCGAAAGCAGATCGCGATCGACCTTCCGCGGCGCCGGCACCAGTTTGGCGCGGCCGCGGTAGTCGGCAAACTCGGCCTTGAGGGCGGCAATCAGTGCCGGCGTGTCGATGCCGTCATTCTTGGTTTTGATCCATTGATGCCTGATGCGGCCCTCGGCATCGAGGAAGGCGGAAACGCCTTTTGTCACTTGCCCTGGCGGCATCACAAATAACGGGCCGGATTCCTTGTGCTGGGTCACCCATTCCTTTTGCACGCCGCCATCGGCATCGAGTTGCGCCGAACTGCGCTTGATCTCAAATCCCGGCAACACCGGCTTAAAGCCGAGCATGCCGCGAGCGGCCGCCACTTTCAGACGGTCGTTGAATGTCGATCGCGGCAGGCCCGATGCCTTGAACGCGGCGCGCTTTGAGCCGTGCTTTTTGAACAGCGCGGCCGCGGCCTCGCATTGCGAGTCGCTCAAGGCATCCATCATGAAAATAAAACCTTTTTGACTTTTTCGGCGGCGATCGCCCAAAAGAAACCTAAAATCAGCACGCCGCCGGCCAGCTTGTTTCGGAATGACTTGTAATCGGCCGCCACCTTTTCGACGGCCACCACGCGGGTTGTCAGGCCGGCCACCTGGCCCACACCTTCATTGAGTTTGCCGAGTGTTTCGCGGACATCCTTGCGGTAGTTGGCCGACTCGCGGCGATCATCCTCGCGCTCGGCGCGATCGTGCATCACCGCATTGATATGCGATTTCAACTCGCCGGCGATCTGGCCGACCAATAGCGTCAACGATGTCAGCGATGGATCGGCATGCGCCGGCGGCGGTGCGGCTGTACGCTTGCGACGCCGCGCCGGTTTGCGTTTGGCCGGCTCCATCAGCGCCGAGCCCGATCGGCCACGGTGTCGCTGCATTGCGTGGCCTCGACGCCGCGGCGATTGGCCAGCCACAAGCGGCCTTGATAGCGCACGATCACCTTGCGCGCATCCTCGCCCTCGACATAGCCGGGATCGGCGGTTTTGGTAAAGATGCGCCGGCACTCGCCGGCCGGGGTCGCCGCGGCCCTGGTTTGCTCGGCCGAGTCGCTACCGGAAACCGTTACGCATCCCCCTAACGTCATCAGCATTAAGGCGCATGCCAGCACGATCGGCAGTTTCGGACTCATAGCGTTTCACCTTTTCATCAAGAGTTTTGGCAAAGGCATTGATCGCGGAAATACGTGCATCGGCATCGGCCGCCGCACGGGTTTTGTTTTCGGCAATCAGCCGATCGGCCGCGGCCTTTTTGGCGATATTGTCGGCGCGCCAGGCCGCGCGCGTGGTGTTGGTGCCGTGCATATCGCCGCCGACATAGCCGGAGCAAAACAGCACCAGGCCGGCCAGCACCACGGCCACGATCAGGCCGAGCGGCGAGCGCAGGAAATCGAGCGCGGATTTCAACAGCAGCGCCACGCTCGGAAAGAACAGCGCGACGATCCACAGGCCGGCGCCGCCGAGCGCGGCACTGATCAGGGTCGTTAAAAGCGTGGTCAGCATGTTCAGCCCTCGATTTCCGGCCCGGCATGCACGCCGCTATTGTGATCGGCGACGCGGTGCGCCTTGATGGTGCGCGCCAGCAACACCACCACGATGCCGGCAACGATCAAGACGCCGGCGGCCACGAAAATGGCGGGATGTCCGAGCAAAGGCCCGGCGAGATCGTGCACCGACTCCCAAAGCCCCTTGACCTGGTTAACCTTGTCGATGCCATCCTGCGCGGTGTCGATCAGGTTGTTGACATGCTCGCCGCCAGCATGCTCGGCGGCACCGCCGCCGGCCATCAGGCCTCCAATCGCGATCTTGGCCTTGCCGGCCAGCGAAATATGGTCCGCGGTTTGGATGGTTTTCGATCCGGCCTCGGCCAGATCAGCGGCGGTAGCGGCCTGGCGCTCGCGCGGTTGCTCGATCGGCACCGCCTCGGCCATGGCGGCGCGCGTGGCGTCGTCATATTTGCCGGTGACGGGCAAGCCCTCATGCGCCTGAAACTGCGACAAAGCGCCAACCGTCTTGACGCCAAAACCGCCATTGGGATCGCCGACGCTGGCATAACCGAGGCCGCGCAGTTTCTTTTGGATATCCCGAACCTCATCCCGGCTTAGGCCGCCGGCCGGCGGCGACACCATCACCGAGGTGTCGCCGGCATCGAGCGCGGCAAGCTTGCGCGTCCAACGCTTGTCGGCATCGGCCAGCCGGGTGTCATAGTGGTTGGCGGCATAGCCGGAACCGTTATAGCCGCGCGCCACGGTGGCATATTGCCCGGCATTGAGCGGGCCGATCAGGCGCTTGTTTTTCAACTCCTGAATGAAGCAATCGACCTGGCCGGATAGACTCCCGGTCATATGATCGACCATTTCGCAGGCCGACCGGAAACCCAACTCGGCGTAGAGGAATCCCATGGTTTGGCCCAAGCCCCATGACGCCGAGCGGTTGGCGGTTTCCTCATGGATCGCCCTGGCGCGCGCGATCAGGCCGAGCCGGCGCGCGCTCGATCCCTCATCCTTGTATTGCGTCGCGCGCGACCAATGCGGGATAGCGAGGCCGGCGGCCGCGAACGCGGACTGCAGCATCCGCGATACCTTGGCGGCCTCGCGCCAGGCGATATGACGCTCATAGAGAAAAGTCGGCGTGCGGCCGTCCTGTTCGAACATGGCACCGGCGGTTTCCACCTCGACAAGCGCCAGCGCGCCGGCAGGCCGCAAACCAGCCGCCTTGGCACCATCGGTCACAGCACGAATCACATCTGCGGAAAACATGGGAAAATCCCTCATGAAAAAGCCGGCGCGGAAAACCCGGCCAGCGTGGTGTCTGATCAGCTTTTGCGCTTGGCCTTGCGCGGTTGTTTCGGCCAGATATCTTGCGGCGCCGGTTCCTGCCCCGGACACAGCAGCGCCACCCGATCAACCCATCCGTTGAGGCAAGGCGGGTTTTTGGGCACCGTGGCAGCGGCATAGGCCAGCAAAACCAGCGTCGTTAGCTCGATCATGATTCCGCCCTCGGCGATTTTCGTTGTTTGCGGTTGTGGCAAAGTGCTATGCACGCGGCGCGCGGCCCAAAATGGAAAGGCGATTCGCGATGCGAAAAATGATGCTCGGTGGCATGGCCGCGACGATGTTGGCCGGTTGCTCAGCGGTGACGGCGGCGCCGGATCAACCGGCGGCCGCAATCCGCGGCAATTACAAAAAACTGGCGGCGTGCGTCTATCAGGCGCTTGATCCGCTATCGCCAGGCAATTTCCGGCTAACCGATCTCGGCGGCAGCGCGGTGATTACCTTTGAAACGTCCGGCGGCGGGATGACGTTTCGCGATCTCAAGGCGAGCTTTGTGCGGGTGTCGGAAACCACCACCACGCTAGAGATCGAGGCGCGGCCGCCCGGCTACTATGCCGAAAAGGTGCGGCCGCTCGCCGATCAGTGCGGCCGCTAGGCCGCAGCGGCCTGCGGTGGCGCTTCCTCGATCAAGCCATGCTCATCGAGCGCGACCAAGGCCTGGCTTGGAAACTCGCGCGCAACTGGATCGGACGGATAGAGGATCGCCGCCGGCAGCGCCAGCAAATCAATATCTTCCTTGGTTTTGGCAACCTTAATCATAACGGCGCGGAACCGATCGAAATTTTCCGGATCATCCGATCGCGTGATATTGGCGCCTTCCTCGGCATTCGGCCATATTTCCTTGAAAATCGCCTTGTTGGTTTCCTCGAAAGAAATAAGCGAGGTGCGCAGCGCGTTGATGTTTTTCACCACCGCGCGGCGCGATGCGCCGAGCTTGTAGGGCACCTTGACCACCTTGGCACCATTCTCGACTCCCGGCGTCACCACCTCATAGGAATCCAGTTGGTTGTAGGCGAGCAACAGCGCGTTTTGCTGATCGATGTCGAGGCTGAGTTTTGGCATGATGGCTCCATTTCATTGCGCAATGGGATCGGTGGCGTGTGGGAGATAAGGTGATTCGGTTACTGAGCCGGAACCTGATCGGTGGCCGCGGCAGTAGCAGCCGCGATGCGTTCACGCTCGGCGGCGAGCCGCGCGGCCTCGGCGGTGATATCTTCCTGGCGCCAGGTGTCGGCGATCATGGCAATCACAACGGCGATCTCGGCCGAGGTGTAGGACTTGCCGGCCACGGTAAAGGCCTGCGCGGCCACCGCGGACAAGGCACGCGAGGTGTTGCCGCTAATCTCTTTCGAAATCACTTCGCCATCCGGCCCGGTGCGCACGGTTTCGCGGAACGCCGTCACAACGGGATCGACGCCCCTCTGTGTCTCGATGTTGATGCGCCAGGTACGCTCTTGCGTGTTAACGGCGATGGTTTCGGTGCCTTGATCTATTGCCATTTCTCGCCTCTATGTCAGGGTGTTGAAGGTAGACCAGCCGGTTGATCCGTTGTTATTCAGATAGAGCCGCGCGTTCTGCGCGCCATCGGTTCGCAGGTAAAGCGACCCCTGCGCCGCCGAAACGGTAGGCGCTCCGGAACCCCAATAGATGCCGAGATTGCCGCCGCCGAACAGAATCCGCGCCGATGTTGAGCCGCCGGCAGGAGTGCCGAGGCCGTTCATGAAGCTGACGACGCCGCCAGACGGAGTGCTTACGCCGCGCGTGATATCAATCGAAGCGACACCATCGGCACGCTCAGCGGCCGTAATAATGAAATCATCCGACGTGCCGCCCAAGATGCCAGCGGATCGACCGAATGCGAACGTAAAGGCGCTGTTATATCTGAAGAACACGGCCGGCCCGTTATTGGTCCCGCCCGGCCCGTTAAGGCTCAGCGAGCCGCCTGCCGAACCGTTGCCACAGAATATCCGATCCGCGACGCCGAGGCCGCCCGCGAGCACGACAGCGGCCGAGTTGTGGGCCGTCGCGGTGGTCGCGTTGGTGAAATTGGTGACGCCGCCAATGTTCGCGTTGCCGACGACGCCCAGACCGCCCGTAATAACGACAGCACCCGTCGTAGTGCTGCTCGAAGCCGTTGCGTTGTTGATCGCGACGAGTCCGGCCGATGAAACGGTCAATGGTGTCGCCGTTCCGATCTTGATATTGTCGGCGCCGATCGCCCAGCCATTCGTCAACGTGACATGCGCGCCGGCGATCGGCGCCTTGAAGTACTCCTCGAAATAATCCGTGAAGGTGACCGCGTTGACCGCGGTCGCAATCGTGTTGCCGCCGCCGACGCTGCTATAGGCCGCCGCGACGGTCCCGGCAGCCGTCGAGTTATCGGTAAAGGTGGCCGCTACGCCCTTGAATTGCACGCCGTTGGTGGTCCAGCCGGCCGCGGTGATATTGCCGCTCATGATGATAGCCGAGCCGGCAATGGTGAGGCCGCCGCTGGCGGTGAGCAACCCGGTAACGCCGAGCGTGCCGGCGACCGCGGTGTTGCCGGTCGCGGAAGCTACCGTGAACTTGTTGGTGGCAACGGCCAGATCGCCGGCAACCGCCAGCGTCGAGGACAGCGACACCGCGCCGACCACGAAAAGCTTCTTGGCGATCTCGACGCCGCCGGCGAACAGCGCCGCCGCAGTGGTGCCGATGCCGGTAGCCTCGGTGGCATTGGCAAACGCGATCTTGCCGTTAAGGGATTGGTCGCCACTGGTATAAACAGCAGTGGATAGCTGCGCGATCAGGGTCGCGACATCCTCGGCCGCGGCCACGCCGACCACGCGGCCGACAAAATTTTGCTCGATGGTGTAGGCTCCGCCGGCGACATTGACGCCAGGCCAAGGCGTGATCTTGAGGTGCGTGGTGTCCGTCACCTCGGTGATCAGTGCCATGCCATCGGCGCGCACGAAAAAATCACCTTCACGGACATTGACGCCGGACCAAATGGTGCCGCTGCCGACAACCGTGGTGGCGCCGTTGTTAACCGAGACAGTGCCGGCGGTATAGGTCGGGAGTGCCATAGGAGATTGCCCTGCTTATTTTCTCAAATCGATGACAGTGATGGCGCCGCCGGTAGATAAAAACGAACCGGCGCCTACGCCGACACTCGCAGTGAAGGTATGAGACGCATTGCTGAGACCGGAAACTACCCACTGAAACGAGCTCGCAACTCCGCCGTTGTCGGCAGAAAACACCGGGTAAGCCGTCTGACTCGCGCCATCCACCTTCAAGGTAACCGAATACGAGCCGCCTGCGCCGGCACCACCGATGTCTGTCAACAAAACCAGCGCCTTACCGGACTTGATGGTTCCCGACAACGTAACTGCATTGAGCGTGTTGGCGGTCGATGATCCATATTGCGCGGAATAAATAGCCGTCGCCGCGCCGGCTACAATGTTGTTGATGTCAACGCCATTCACCGCAATCTCGGTG
>Ga0247681_1000074_pt1 | contig 11129 bp, 20 predicted proteins | sample CNK22_metaG_FD_182798 | JGI IMG/M metagenome (GOLD analysis project Ga0247681, IMG submission 182798) | Soil microbial communities from Purdue University Martell Research Forest, Indiana, United States - CNK22 | ecosystem: Environmental > Terrestrial > Soil > Temperate forest > Bulk soil... | reverse complement strand
ACGTATTCCGTGTGGAATTCCGCCGGAGCTTTATGGTTCGCCATAAACCACTGCAGCGGGAACCCGTAAGCCAACGGCAAGAGGACTTTGACAATGCGCTTAGATACCGCGCCAGGTTCAACCCCTAGGCACCCGCCACACTTGCCGCACGGTTCCACTGACTCAAAACACATTTTCTCGCCAGGGGTGAGAGTGCGGATATGCGGGTCATTCAACACGATAACTCGCGCCTGTACCCCGTCCGTTGCGCCGTATCGGGGGTCGAGGTTGCCGGACAGGAATTGAACCCCTGTCCATCCCGGTGTGCTGGATACCTGGCCGGATCCGGATGACTGAGAACGACGGCGGCCCGCACCGTTAAGCGAGCGCATAAAGTGTGTTTTCCAGTCACCCGGCCGCCAGTTAGCGGAATGTATCTCGTCACGGAATAACGGCAAGCAACCCAGCGAACCAAGCGCGTCCCCAATGGCGATGGCCGACTCAGACAGGGCCGGATTAAGGCGCGCGGGATGCCCGTACATAGCGGCGGCCGTCGCTACTAGCGAGGACTTGCCCGTTCGCGGCACCCCAATAAGGGTGATCGCGCATCCCGTTGGCCGCATCTCGGAACGCGGCTGCAGGTAAGGCGAAACGGCCCCGGCCCCCACTGTGAGCGCCAGATTCTCGCTGCTCTCCTGGCAAGCCAATTTCGCTATCTCGCGCCACGCATTCCGCGCGGTAGTTTCGTCAACGTCCGCCGTTGCGCCATACCCGCTAGGTAGCACCTCGATAGGCGGCAAGATGAGTTGCCCATCCGTCCAGCGCGGGACGGAAGAAACGGCCGTCATCACCTGCGCACGCTGGCGGATAGCAGTAACAATCGACTCCTTAATCGTGCGATCCTCTGGAATCGGCATACCCAACTTAGATACGTACCGGCCGCTAGACAGGTCTTCATCCGAAATAACGTGCCGTTCGCTGCCACTCTTATGCGACAGGAGATACAGGGTAGAACGGCGCTTGCCGTCCGCATCGGGTTGCGCAAGCACTTCATGCAATACGGGAATTGGCGCTACTGGCCTACCGTCGATAAGGAGAGAGTCGCCTTGCGCCTTAATCTTGACGCCACGCGAGTTTTCTATATCCGTGCCCGCAACGTAGGTCTTCCGTTTCGCGTCATTGCGGATATCGTCGAATTCCTTTTTGGGCAACCCGAGCGCTGCCAGCGAGTCGCGCCACTCTTGCGACTCAGGCAATTTCAGCAACCCAAGACCGGCCACGATATCCCGTGCACGCTTTTTGCGTTCCCGGACATCTGTAATCCCGGACAGTTCCGTCTCGGCCCCCGCCAGCGTCAACCGAGCTGCAGGCGCAACGGCCGCACTGGCCTCGCGCGCCACGTTCACCCGTTCCACGCTCGCCAGCATTACCGCGTCATCCGGATTACTAGGGTCCGCCAGGTGCGCGGCCGTTGCTGGCGTTGCACGCTTGCCGCGCCGCGCCCCCTTGCCGTCACCCCTTGCCGTTGTCATTCCGTTTCCCCCTCGACGGTTGCACGCTCATTACGGCGGGCACGGAATGCGGCCTGGCGTTGTGCGCCGCGCATTCGGTGCCGTTGGTAGTCGGTAGTCCCGGCCCATATCCCCATCGTGGGAGACGCGCCGTGTGGCGTTAAGGCGAATACCAAACACTCTTTAGTGACGGGACACGTGTTGCATATTTCGCGGGCACGCGCGATAGCGCGATCACTGTCACGGAAAAACAGGTTCGGGTCGTGCGTGCCCCTGCAGGCGGCCCGCAAGCGCCACTCCTGGTCACTCATGCGGCATCGGTGGGGCCGTCGAACAGGGTCGCTTGTTCGGGCAGCTCGGGCACCTCGACGGCCGGACGCGGCGCGCGTCGGCCCCGCGTACGGTTCGCGGCGGCCACGTCCCGAAGCGGGTTGCGAAGGTATTCCCGGACGGCCTCGCGGTTGTCGGCCCCGTCTTCGGACATGAGGCGGCCGATGCGCGGGTCACCGATCACGGGGGTACCTGCAGCGCCCTTGCGGGACGCGTCGGCCCGCTTGCTGGCCAGGTGGCGGGCCAAGATCTCATCACGGGTGAGCGTGCGCGGGGCCGGTGTGTCGGCCTCGACGGCCCCCAGGTCGGTCAAGGCCTCTGTGACGTCATCGGGGCCGTTTGGCCTAGTCGCGCCGTGCGCGGTATATTTGTGGGGCATTGTTCCAATTCCTTTGGTGGGTTGCGGGGTAATGCGGCGGTCCTGGAAACGGGATTCTTTGGGCCGCTATTCGTACTCCGGCCGGGTCCTGGACAGATCCGGCCGGAGTTTTTCTATTTAGGCCGCCTTATGGCGCGCATCGGAACCGTTGACGTCACGGAGCGCGCGGGCCACGCGGATAGCGCACGCCAGCGCCACACCGGCCGCCTTGGCCGCGCTGGCAACGGCTAGTAGTTCAACGGCCGTGTCCTTCGGCATGAGATGGCGGCCGTTCGGGCCGCGCCGCAATGGTGCAATAAGTCCTTCGGCCTCACAGCGGCGCACCTGGGGGACGCTAAAGCCGGAATGTAGCGCAATATCCGCAAGGGATACCGCGTCACGTCCGGCCCAATCGTGGGGAACTAGAGAATTACGCATACCGACATCCTACCCCGCATGATCGGCTGGCCGCCAACGCGACGCGCAGACTGTCTACTAGATCACGGAACGGCAACGGTCCAGCCTCGATATGGTCACCGGCCCGGCCGGTATAATCATTGGCGTTGGGTCTCTCGCCTGCACTCTCCCGTAGTACGACAGAGGCGGCCTGCAGCAAGTCCCCCTTGCTGCAGGCCGCCTCTGTCATGTCCGGCCCCCTACCGGCCCGCCAGCGCGGCCAGACACGGCCCGCACGCGTCCCGGTAGCCCTCGCTAGGGGTCACGACCTCGACGGCCGCCAGGCCGGTACAGGCGGCCCCCGTAGCGGCCACCTCGCACGGCCCCGCGTCGGCCGCGTCCAGCGTCCGCACCTGATGCCCCCGGCACACCGGCACCCCCGGCAGGCGCGGCGCGCCGCACGCCACCACCCGGCCCGAGCGCACGGCACCGGACGGGGCCACGCAACCCTCGACGGCCGCCAGCGGCCCGGCCGCCGTCACCACGGCACCTCTTCACCACGGTCACTCGCCATGCGCCGCAACGCTGCAGCGTCATCGCTGGCGGTATCACGGTTCCCGTGCCGATCGATCGGCCCCCGGTAACCCGATTCCCGCGCATCGAAAAACCGCGCATCGCTTGCCGTTTCCTGCTCCCCATCCCACCGACGCGACTTACCCACGACTACTCGCCACCCTTGACGGCGGCCGGGGTCGTCTCGCTGGCGGCCTCGCCGGACCAGGGGTCAACGGGGGCCGGACCTTCCGCGCCTCGACGGCCCGCGCGCTGCACCTTGACCGTCGCATACTGCAGCGACGCGCCAACCTCGCTCACAATGAGCTTGACGGCGCGGCGCGGCTCATTCGTTTCCTTGTCCTGCCACTCTTCCGTGCGCAATTCCCCGGCCACGAGCACGCGCGCGCCACGCGTAAGGGATTCCGCCATGTTCTCGGCGGCCGGACCCCACAATTCGCAACGCACGAACGTGGCCGTCCCGTCCTTCCACTCGTTACCCGCCTTGACGCGTGGCGTTTGCGCCACAGTGAACGAACACACGGCCTTGCCCGTGGTGGTGAAACGCAATTCCGGATCGGCCGTCAAGTTGCCCGCAATAGTGACCGGGATATTCTGCAGCATCGCTAACTTTCCTTCCGTTTGGTTCGGGCATTAACCCGGGAATACCGGCCGCACCTAGTCGGCCGGTAAACCTGGGTTAACGGACCGGCTTCACTACCCCTTGCCAGCGCACCGTATATACCGCATCACATTGCGCCGTCCCGCAATCGATCTCGGCCGTCACGACTATATGACGACCGACTGGTACGGACTTTTCGATCACGACGCCATTGACAATTCTGCATTTCGGACACCGGCCTGCGCACGGAATCTCCGCCATAATCTCTGTCATTGATCCCCCTTTGTCGTGCGACCGAACGGGATAACCGTCATGTCGTGCTTGTCCGCGCATCGCTGGCAGACCGGAACGTCACCGATAACAGGATGATTCACCGTGCCAATGGCCGTGTGGTCACACAGTGCGTACCACTCGCACATTGGCGCAATGTCGGTAGACCCTGCAGGCGAGTTGTTCTCATGCGTCATTGTCATCACTCCATTAGTCCGGTAGCTGCCACTGTGAGCGCTTCGAAAAAATCAACTAGCGCGGTAAGCATGGTCCAGTGGTCACGCGGCATCCCGCCGCTTTCCATATCGTCACCGGCCATGAGCACCTCGCCGTGCTTATCGGTCACCCGGTAAAGCCACCGTTCGCCAGCGCCGTATTTCTTCCCTAGCGTTCCGCCGCCCATCTTGGCCAGGTCATACACGCGGCCCGCGTCATCCGTTGTTGATAGCTCCGGATCAAAGTCCTGCATATCTGCCACCTTCCCTAAACGTCACAGTCACAAAGGGTTGTCCAGCTAGTAGGCGCGCTAATCACGCGCGTCTGTCCTATCCGCTTTTCCACGCGGAATCCACGCGGCACGGGATTCCCCTTGCCGAGATTCCGGATCACGTACTCCCGTGCCCGTTCGGCCCCGCACTCGGGGCAGTTCTCGCTACGTAGCTCATTCACCGCGCGATCCTTCCTAGGTGACTAATTCGGCAACGGGAACACGCGCACGATGCGCGCACCGGCCGGGATCTCCTTGTGTGCTGCAGCTCGGGCCGCGCCCTTGTCGGCGGCCAGGATCAACGTGTTGTGCGTCCGCGCGATCCGGTCACGGCCGGACGGGGCCGTTTCGTACGTCACGCGGTAACGGTGCTCGGGGGCCGCCTCGACGGCCGCCAGCTCGGGGGCCGCCTCGACGGCCGGAGCGTCGGCCATGATCCGAAGGTCACGCGCAAGGAATCGACGGCGGCGGCCGGACTTATCTAGCTTGACCGTAATGACGTTGCCGCCCGCGCGGTAAATCAACGCACCCCGAATCTCGCCGTACCGGTCTCCCTGCGCCCATTCATCCGCGTAGGCCGGAATCTCAACGCGGGTAAATGGCGTGAGGTCGTTGACGTTGCACGGGGCCGCCTCGACGGCCGCCGCGTCCGGCCCGGCCGCCTCGACGGCGGGCAGCTCGGGGGCCGCCTCGACATCACCGCTCATATCCCAATCGTCGGCGTGGTACGCGGCCCATGCGTCGGGGCCGAACGTCTCCAATACCCACATGCGGAATTCCGCGCGGTCGGCCGCGCTCGGTTCGGCCGGACGGCCCTCAGGGTCGCGCGCCTGAATCTGGCGGAGCACCTGCAGGGTCACGGGTGAATGCTGCAGCGGCGTGCTGTCGTAACCGTCTTCCGTGACGGGGTGCGCCTGGTCCTCGACGGGGGCCGGGTGATTACACGGGAACCCGGGGTGCTCAACGTCCGGATTGCTGCAGTGGTTCACCGCGTCGGCCAGGGCTGTCAGCTTGCGACGCACGGCCTGCAGCGACGCGACGGGGTGGCCACGGCGGCCGTGCTCCGCAGCGGCGCGGTCGGCCAGGCCGGTGACCAATTCGAGCGCGTCGGCCGGACGCATCCGGAAGGTGGCGATCGTTGCCCCGATCTCGACCCCTTCGGCCTCACCACCCGTGAGGTAGTCGGCCACGCACTCACGCAAGGCGCGGACGTTGGCGGGGGTGAGCCGGGTGACCTTCGTGCGGAGCATGGGGGCCGTCCTTCGTGTGTGTGCTTGGCCTACGGTGTGGTACTCGCTGCACCGTACCACACCGTACGCACGTGGTATGTTGTGTGCAGGCAACACCTGGCCAACCGAAGGAGCACCACCCGTGACCACCCGACCGAAGTACGCATCCGTCCGCATCCCTGCAGCATTGCGGGATGAGCTGCAGAGTGAAGCGCTCATTCTGTCCGCAGAGGTTGGCCGCCGACTGGCCATTAGTGACATTGTGGCGGCCGACCGAATTGTCACCGCGAAACACCGTGATGAGCTACGTACCGCTATCGCCACCGATCAGACAGGAGAGTGACCCCCGATGACTCGCCTTTACCGAATTGCATGGCCGCTAGTGCTCGTTACCGCGCTGGCCGTGAGCGCCTGGTCCTTATTCTGGGTGGCCCGATATTTCGGGGTGCCCCTTTTGCTGGCCGTGCCCGTATCAATCGCTTTCGACGGCGCGGCGATTGTTGCGGCCTACGGTGCCCAGCGCTACGCAACTTCACCGGATAGCGGCCTAGGGCCGCGCCTCACAATGGTTGTCATCCTGGCCGCGTCGGTTTATCTGAATATCGAGCACGCCGCGCTAGCGGGATATGGCGGCCCGGCCCGCGTGCTATTTGCTGCCCCCGGAATTACAACCGTCCTACTTTTCGAGCATGAGCGCGCCTGGTCCTCGCGTGAGGCAAGGCGAGACGCGGGCCGCATCGCACCGGCCTTGCCCGTAGTCGGTCGGGCCGCCTGGGTGTTTCATCCCGTCCGGGCCGTTGCCGTCCTGTCCCGCGTGGCCGGGCAGCATCTGGACGCGCTCACCCCCGTTGCCTCGGCCCCGGCCGTCGAGGCGGCCCCGCTGGCGGCCGTCGAGGTGCCCGGCCCGGCCGTCGAGGTGTCCGAGCTGGTGGCCGTCGAGGCGGCCCCCGAGCTGCCCGCGCTGGCCGTCGAGGCGGCCCCCGTAGCAAACGGTGCGACCCTGTCGGACGACACCCTCACCGATGGCGTACTAGACGCGGCAGTCCTGATGGCCATGGAACCCCCGGCCTGGTCCGGCATGACCAAAGTGGCGGCCGTGGAACGGGCCGACGCGGCGCTACCGGGACGCACCGCACGCGCCCTATCGGTGGCGCTCGGACAGGTCGGTATCGAGTGCGACGCGGCCGGTGTCCGGGCAGCTCGGGCACGGGTGAGGGCACGCAACAACGGTCACGTGACCAGGGCCGACGCATGAGCCGCGCGCGAGTGTTGTACGTCGTAGCGTCCGCGCTATGCCTGATCGCATGTTTCGTGTCGGCCCTAGTCCCCAGCGCTGGCCAGTGGCTCACCGTGGCCCTGTTCGGCGCGTCGGCCCTGCTGTTCGCGGTACTCGCCAGCGAGCGAGATGCGGGGCCGCGTACCAAACAAGACGGCCATGAGCGTCGGCCCCGTATGTGATGATCTCGGGTAGCGCCCCGGCCGCACGTTCACCGCGTGCGGCCGGGACTTTCCACCCCCTGACTAGCCCAGGAGATGAACATGTTCACCCTATCGACCGCACTCACCCGCTTACTGTCCGGCCGCACCGTATCCGGCCCGGCCGTTGCCCCGGCCGTTCCCCCGGCCGACTGGCGGCGCGCGGCCGTCACGCTCATGCACTCGCCGGACGCCGCACTGCTGGCCATGTCCGACGCTGAATTCACCGCGCTGGGGGCAGCGCTTGGCCTCGACGTCGAGACGGCCCCCGAGCTGGCCGCCGTCGAGGCGCAGGCGGCCTGCCCGCACTGTGGCCACGCTGCCCCCGAGCTGCCCGCTACCGGCCAGGGGGTGGCGTGATGGCCGTGCAGCGCGTCAAGACTCAAGCCAACAGGCGCGTCATGCGGGCTACGGGCCGCGTGGCGTTCCGTTTCGTGGCCGGGCAGCACCTCCGGCATGGCCGGGAGTTGACCGATGCCACGTTCACCCGGCCCGCCGAGCGCGGCCTCACGCCGTACCGCGTGCGGCGCTACTGGCACCGGCCGGGGTGGCAGCGCAGCGCTATCCGGCTTGCCGTCCTGGCCGTTGTCGTGGCCGCCACGACGGCCTATGTCACGGGTGATCCGTACGTGTGGGCCGGGCTATCAACGGCCCTGGCCGGGGCCGGGTCATATGGCGCGTGGCGGACGTGGAACCGCTGGCGGGACTGGCGGCACCTCCGGACGTTCGTCCGGCCGTTGTCGCGTGCGCTGGCCGGGCAGCTCGGGGTGTCTGCCCGCCAGGCGCAAGCCGGTATCCGCATTCCCCGAACCTACGCCACCGTAGGTACGGGTGAGCTTGGCCGAATCACGCTGCCCGACACGTTCCACCCGGACGGCCAGCGCGCCCTAGGTTCCCTGGTCAAGTCGCGTATGCCCGTTGACGTTGAGTTGGCGTGGCGACTGGCGGACCGGCCGCCCGTGCTGCAGGTGAACGCGTCACCTAAGCCACCTGCAAAGGTCATGTTTAGCGACCTACTGGCAGAGATGGATAAGTGTCTACCGGGTGACGTCGTTATTGGCCTTGACCGTAAGCGCGAGGTATATCGAGGCTCATTCCGCACGGAAGATCCCCATTGGGCACTGTCAATGGGCTCAGGGCGCGGCAAGTCCTCTTTCCTGCAATTGGTTATTGCCCAGCTATTGCGGCAAGATCCGGATGCAACGGTTACTGCAGTAGACCCCAAAATGACATCCCTTGACGCGCTTATCGGGGTGCCAGGGTTTACCGTCGCCAATGATCCGCGTGACGTCCCGGCCATGTGGGCAGCGATTGAATCCGTTTCCAACACGATGACTAGCCGAATGGACATTGCCGCGAATGATCCGACGGCAGAATTTCCCATGTCCCTATTGGTGATCGATGAGCTAAACCAATTCTCTGCCATGACATCTGCCGTGTGGCGCGAATTGAAAGAAAAGGGCGATCCGGCCACTGCGCCAATATGGATGACGCTCGCCGGTATCCTCTGGCAAGGCCGGGCATTTAACACTCACGTCATTGTCGTTGGCCAGCGACTTGACGAACGGGCAACAGGTGGAATTGGCCTACGGGACTCATTCGGATTACGCGGACTCGCTGGCTTTACCGCCCAGCAATGGGCCATGTTGGTTGGCACCCCGCCAATCCGGTCACAAAAGCCGCGCGGCCGCATTGCGTTTTGGGACGGGCAAGACGTGACCTGGGTACAGGCGGCCTACGGCGACCCCCAGCAGCTCCGGGACTACGCGACGGCCGGTAGGCGCGGGCATGTCGCAAACGGCCCCCAGGACGGCCCTCAGCCTGCCGAAACGGCCCCAGGTGCGACCGACACAGGGGCCGCCTGGGTGGTCGGCCTCGACGCGGGGGCCGACGCCGTAGGGCTGTCCCCGGCCGCGTTCCGCAAGCGCCGCGAACGGGCCGGGGGCACCCTGCCCAGTGAGGTGCGACAAGGCGGTAAACCCGCATGGAAAGCCGATGACTTGAATGCGTGGCGGGAAACATGGCCGCGCGTCATTGCTGAGAAGGGCGAATGATGGCAGCGAAACGGACACAACAATCCATTAACTCAGAAAACAAGTTCCGCGCACGCCTGGCAGAATTGGGAGCGGTGCCGCTATATAAGACGTGGGACGGTAGCCAATTTCCGCACGCCGTGCTTTGTTCTGCCGGGCATAAGTGCTATCCGCGTCCGAATGATGTCACTAGCGGGGGGCAGGGGCCATGTCGGGAATGCGCAGGGCAGGAACCTCGCGTGGCGGAGCGTAAATTTCGCAATCGGTTAGCCCAGCTAGGGGCAACGCCGGTATATGCAGAATGGCGCGGAGTTAATTCGCCACATGACGTTATCTGCAATTCCGGGCATGAGTGCAGGCCGCGTCCGGGGGACGTCAACGCTGGACAGGGAATCTGCCGCGCCTGTAGCACGGAAGCGACGCGAAAGATATGACGACTGCCGCCTACGTTATTGCGCTATCCGCCATCCTGATCGTTTGCGAGTCTCTACTGTGGCCGTTCAAACCGTGCCGGTGGTGCGACGGTAGCCCGCGCATCGGTAGCCCGCTATCCGGAGCGTGGCGCGCCTGCCGTCATTGCGACGGTAGCGGCAAGCGCTTGCGGACAATTCCGCGCCTGTTGCGGCGTGGCACGAAACGCTAATCCGGTAAACGGAAACGGCCCGCCAGGAGATAAGTTCTCGACTGGCGGGCCGTTATTCTTTATCGGCAACCCTCGACAAGTGGCCGTGACGGAAACGGTACCGGATCACGGCCCCCGTTTCGAATCGAAACGGCCCCGTTGTTGCGTAGGTCATGCGGAACGTTCCGTAGGGTGTCTGCCGTTTCGTTCTGCAGATACCCTCGAAACGGAAGCGTTTTGCCGTGCATGGCAGACGTGGCCAGGAATCGAGGGGGTGCCCTATGGGTGACGTGACCAGAGTGCCAGTGCTGGCAGTCTGCCCGTGCGGTAATGAGTGGTCGACCAGGACACGCGCGAACACCGTGACGTGCCATGAATGCGGCCGCCGTCAATACCTGCCCGCGTCGGTCGCTGGCGGGCCGCCGCCGCTGCAGCCAACTCCGTGTGAGTGCTCGCGATGCGGGCATGAGTGGCACTCGCGCGCTAAGGACAATGCGCGGATACGCTGCCCCGCTTGCAAGCATGGCGTGAGGGTGCACCGGACGGCCCGGCCGGAGCCGGAGATGCGGCCGGAGCATGATCCGCGTCCGGCCGCCAGCGGGCCGCTGTCGAGGCCGCGCAAACGGCCCGCCAGTCGGCCAGCTCGGACGGCCCCCAGTGAGCCGCGTCGGCCAGCTCCGGCCGATACGCCACGTCCGGAGCGTCCGGCCGCCAGCGGGCCGCGTAGGCCGCGCACGCGGGCAGCTCCGGCCCCGGCCCCGCGTCCAGCTCCGGCCCCGGCCCCGCGTCCAGCTCCGGCCCCGGCCCCGCGTCCGGCCGCCTCGCCACGCAAGCCGCGCAAGCGTGCTGCAGCTCCGGCCGTTCGCCCGGCCTACCGCTTGCCTGCCGGGACGCCGGACGCGTTGAGTCAGTCGTGGCAGCGGGCCGGGCAATTTCCAGATGGCACGGTGCTTTATATCGGTGATGACACGGTGTCGGCCGATGCGATTACGGAGTTGCGCTATAGCGTCGGCGGTACCCGGTCGGTGTGCGCGGATTGCGGTAAGCGCAAGCGCCGCGCCGCGTGTTATGTGGCGATAGGGGGCCGGGATATGTCCCCCTTGTGTGCGGATCATGCGCGCGGCGCGGTGCTAAGTGGCGTCACCGTTCGGCCGCTGAATTACGTCCGATGAGTGAGCCGGTGCAATATGTGCGAGTGACGTCGAATAGGTCACTCATGGCCGCCAGTCGGGCCGGATATGTCACCCTGCATATCGAGTCATGG
>Ga0247681_1000072_pt1 | contig 11325 bp, 11 predicted proteins | sample CNK22_metaG_FD_182798 | JGI IMG/M metagenome (GOLD analysis project Ga0247681, IMG submission 182798) | Soil microbial communities from Purdue University Martell Research Forest, Indiana, United States - CNK22 | ecosystem: Environmental > Terrestrial > Soil > Temperate forest > Bulk soil... | reverse complement strand
TGCATTAGATGGTTGATCTAGTGCAAACCCAATCGAATCAATGACTTAGCGCGTGCTGTCGTGCTGCGCTTCCCTTTGCCGTGCCCGATGTACCCCCTGGCGTCGATTCCAGAGCCTTTCAAAAAAGCCGGTAAAGATCCCGGCGTTGTTGTTGTTGTTCGACCTTCTCGGTGGGAGTCCTTCCGCCGAAACACAGACCCCCCTGGGGTCCCCCCTAGGTCCCTCAAGTGACCCGCCCCCATTTTCCTAACGACTCCCCCGGTGCCCCTGGGTGCCCCTGGAGTTGTACAAGTCCACGCCTATGAAACACGTCGTCAAGTACCAAGCTCATCCCTGGGGCCGCGAGGTCTGGTTCACGCAGAACGACAAGGCCCTCGAGAAGCTTGGCGACCAGTTCGACCTAGACCTCGAGCGCGATACCTGCAACGGCCTCTGCTGGGGCACCGCAGGAAACATAGTGGTCATCTGGGTTCGCCCGGGTGCCTCGGTCGGTGTGCTAGCCCATGAATGCACCCATGCGGCTCTGGACATCCTCAAGTACTGCGGGATCAACGCACACGACGCTGACGGTGAGCCTATGTGCTACACGATCCAGCGCATGGTCGACACCTTCTCCCCGCATCTCCTCCCCCCTCAGTCCTCCTAAGCTCCCCGTGTGGGGATGCCCCCATACATGGCACTCGAAACTGGCACTTACATCAGCGACCTGGTCCCTGCGAATCCCGTAGGCTCTGACCCGCTCGCATTCGCGGACGATCACCTCCGTCTCATCAAATCCACCCTCAAGGCAACCTTCCCGAACATCAACGGGCCCGTAACGGTGACCCCGGAGAAGTTGAACAATGGTACCCCGGTCGGTCTGATCTGCATGTGGTCTGGTGCATCGATCCCGGCTGGCTGGACGCTGTGTAATGGCGTCGCGGTGCCGAAGTCGGATGGTTCCGGCAACATCACCCCTCCGGACCTCAGGGACCGCTTCATCGTCGGCTCTGGCCTCTCGTATGCCAACGGCAACATCGGTGGTGCGGCAGTGATCCAACTGTCGGTGGCCCAGCTTCCCCCGCACGCCCACCCGGCGTCCTCGGATGCCCAGGGTGCCCACGCTCACGGTGGTTCGACTACCGGCGTAGGTGACCACCAGCACTCGCTGCCGAACCTCGGCTCGGTACAGGCTGGTTCGGATAACGGTGGTGCCAACGTGCCGGTCTCGACTGGCTTTGGCTCTGGCCGCTTCCTGTCTCCCACGGATCCAGCTGGCGGTCACGCCCACGGTATCTCCACGGACGTTCAGGGCAACCACGCCCACAACATCTTCGTTGGTAACACCGGCTCTGGTGCGGCTATCGAGAACCGTCCTCCCTACTACGCCTTGGCGTTCATCATGAAGGTGTAAGCATGGGTATCGAATCCGCTTCGTATGTCAACCAGCTAGTCCCGTCCAATCCGCTGTCGACCGACTCCGTGTCTCAGGCCGATGACCATCTCCGGATCATCAAGACGGTCCTGAAGAACACCTTCCCGAACCTGGACTCCCCGGTCACCGCAACGCCCACCCAGATCAACAACCCGATTCCCTCGGGCGTGGTCCTCATGTGGTCTGGGCTGGTCGCAGGTATCCCCTCGGGCTATGCGCTCTGCGATGGGACCAATGGGACTCCTGACCTTCGCAACAAGTTCGTGGTCGGGGCAGGGGACCTGTATGACCCCAACTCCACGGGCGGCGATGTGGTCACCGGCTTCGGTGGATCGCACACGCACACGGCGAACACCGGCACTGCCAACCTCAGCGCTACGACCCTCGCAGTTGCTGCGGGCGTTGGTGAAACCGTGGTCTCCGCTGAGGTGGACACAGGGCACACCCACACGATCAATGAGGTAGGTGATCACACCCACCCGAGCCTCCCACCGTACATGGCTCTCTGCTACATCATGAAACTGTAAATGGCAAACCTCCCGCTCAGGCAACTCGGGGGCGCGGGGGTTATCACCGACGCCAGCCCGTACGATCTGCCGCCCAATGCTTACTCGGCGGCGAACAACGTGATCTTCTCGGAGAACCGGATTCAACGGGCTCCGGTCTTCAAGCAACTCTTCAACCCGATCCGCTCAACGCTCTCGTACGATGCGGCCACGGGCAGCTATGACGCTAATGCGAACCTCTATAACTCGGCTGAGGGCGGCAGTTCTAATGCTTCTCGCTTTGTTGGCTCGTACACCGACCCCTCTGCCGGGGAAACCGTGTTCGTGGCCGACAACGATGGAACGATCCGTGCCTACCCTGGCAATGTGATGACCTTCCAGACGCCCACCTCGGGCTCTGTGACCAACGACAACCCCTGGAGTCACGCGCAGGTAGCTGGACTGTCCTTCCTGGCCCGCAAGGGCATGCGTCCATACGCACGGAACATCAAGAACGACAGCGTCTACAGCCTCATGGGTGGCGATTGGGTTGCCACGGATTCCGCGAATGTCGTGCGGGGCTTCAAGGGCTTCTGCCTTTGCCTCGGGATGAACAAGAACGGTGTCGACTTCCCGACGATGGTCAAGTGGTCGAACCCGATCCAGTACTCGACGCCTGTCACTGGTCTCCAGTGGGACCCGGCGAACACGAACTTCGTGGCGGGTGAGAACGTCATCGGTGACATGAAGAACCCGATCCGCGATGGTCTGCCGCTCGGTGAGTCGTTCATCATCTACGCGCAGAACCAGTTGTGGCTCATGGAGTACACGGGCGATTCGAACGTCTTCAACTTCCGACGTCTGGGATTCGAAGGCGGCATCGTCAACACGAACTGTGTGGTCGAGGTCGAAGGCAAGCACTTCGTCTTCGGTGACAACGACATCTACGTCCACGATGGCATCAGTCGTCAGTCGGTCGCGGACGGTCGCGTGCGTCGCCGTATCTTCAACACCCTGGACCGCAACAAGCAGTCGTTCTGCTTCGTGGCCCACGACTCTGTGTCGAAGCTCCTGCACTTCTGCTATGCAACCCTGCAGGACGAGGCATCCTTCGCTGGTACGCAGTTCTGCAATCAGGCCGCGACGTACAACTACAAGAACGACACCTGGACCTTCATGGATCTCCCGAACATCGTCGGGGGAGCAGAGGCCAACGCGACGCTCGTCAAGGACATGTATCCGGATGTGCAGAACAGCTACTCGCTGTACAACACGTCCTACACCTCGTTCTCTGGTGGCGGCACGCCGAAGCTCTCCATCATGCTCGGCATCTTCGATCAGTCCAAGGGTCTCTCGGACTCCTGTGTGTACGCCATCGACCTCCCAACGGTCGGACTGGTGAACCTCCCGGCGAACACCGAGACCCTGAAGACCGCTTACGTTGAACGCGTCGGTATCTCCCTGGATACCCAAGGGCTCCCGCTGCGGTCCTACAAGACCGTGCAGAGCGCAGTCCCTGAGTCGTACTTCGATGACGTCACCGGCACCTTCACGTTTGAGTTCGGGTCCTCGGATCTCCCTGAGCAGACCCCGAACTACCGGTCCAAGCAAACCTTCAACCCTGCAACGGACTACAAGATCGACATGATGGTCTCGGGCCGCTACCTGGCCTACAAGATCAGCACGGATGCCATCTCCAACTTCCAGCTGTCCGGCATGGACTGCGAAGTGAAGTCCCTGTCCCGGAGGTAATCCATGGCGATCACGTTCACAAATCCCCTGCAGAACTACGTGCGCACCTCGCAACCCCCTCTCAAGGGCTCGGAAGTCCAGTGGCTTAACGAGGAGCTAAAGAAGCTCGAGCGGTCAATCGCAGCGATCAACGCGGCATTGAACCAACTGGCTGCGCACGTCACTTAAACCAGAGAGTGCATGAAAAACTTCCTCAAGATCGGGAGTGGCATTGACACGTCACCACTCCTGCTCCAACTGCACCACAACCCGCAACTGTGGGACGCCGAAAACGTCCGTAAGACGTTCATGGCCGAGTCCCCGCACCGGGAAGTGAGCGACATTCTCCTCCGTTTCTCTGACCCGCAAGCCGCAAACATTGGCGACGAACTGGTCTGTGAAGACACGCCCGCAATGAACGTGCTCTTCGAAGCTCGAAACCTTGTGTTCCCCCTCATGACCGCAGTACGCGGCGTGATGCTGGGGCGAGTGATGATCACCAAGCTTCCCCCGGGTGGTCGCATCTATCCCCATACGGACCTCAGGGGTCGCTACGCCAACACCTATCGCCGCTTCCATCTCCCGCTCCAGTCTGCCCCCGGCTGCATCTTCAGGGCTGACGACGAGGAGGTGTTCATGCGTCCCGGTGAGGCGTGGGACTTCAACGCCCATGCAGAACATGAGGTTGTGAACAACAGCCCCATTGACCGCATCCATCTCATCGTCGACATCCGCACATGATCACCTATCAGGTCGAGAGTTGGTTCGACGTGGTCGATGAAATGAAGCACCTGTGGCCCGCGCATTGGGCCGAGGTTGCCACGGACCACAACACCATCCTTCTCGCACCTGACTACGGACTGTACGAGTACTACCAGAAGTCTGGGGCACTCCACGTCGTGACGGTGCGCGAGAACGGCGCTGTCATCGGCTACCACATTTCCATCGTACGTCCCCATCTGCATTACGTGAACGACCTTCACGGTTTCACCGACGTCTATTACATCAGCCCTCCACAGAGAAAGGGCTGGGTGGGCGTAAAGATGTTCAGGTATGCCGAACGTACCCTGAAGTCTCGAGGTGTGAAGAAGATCATGACCGCGACGAAGCTGCACCTGGACATGGGCAAGATCTTCGAAAGGCTGGGTTACAGAGAGACCGAGAGACTTTATACCAAGGTACTATGATCAAGACCCTCCTCAACATGCTTTGCCCAGCCCTTGGCCTCAGTCGCTCGCACGTTGCGGCTGCTGGTGTCGCGGCTGCGGGTATCAGTGCGGCTGGCTCAATGTCGGCAGCGGATACCCAGGCCGACGCAACGAAGTCGGCAGCGGCAAACGCCAACAGCCCGTGGTCCCAGGCGCAGCCGTACATCTCGGGCGAATTCGGTCCCGCGCAGGACGCCCTCAACAAAGCCCTCTCCATGGGCACGTATAACGGCGAGCGTGTTGCCCCGCTGAATCCCTACCAGACCCAGGGTGCCAATGGTGCCGCCGGGTACGCCCAAGGCAACGGCGCAGCCACTGCCGACCAGTTCTTCAACACTGGATCGGGCATGGTGAACGCTGGCGCGGGCTACGGTAACAACGCGAACATGCTGCTCCAGCAAGCGCAGCAGGATCCGACGCAAGGCTTCATGAATTACGCCAACTCGTTCGCCAATAGCGACATCACGAATCAGATGATCGACGCGGCGAACCGCGATGCCTCGCGCAACCTGAACGAATCCCAGCTTCCTTCACTGGCCCTCACGGCTGCGGGCACCGGTAACACTGACTCGACGCGAACTGGCGTGACCCAAGCGATCCTCCAGCGCAATGCATCGGAGCAGATGGCTGACACGGCAGCGCGTATTCGCGGCCAGATGTTCAACACGGGATTGCAGACCGCGCAGTCGCAGTACAACAACAACGCAGACCGTGCCCTCGGCGCGAACCAACAGGTTGGCAATGCTTACCAGCTTGGCAGTCAGGGGCTTCTCAATGGCCAGCAAGCCAACGGGAACAACTTCGACCAGATGGAAGCGGCTGGCGGTGTCTTCCAGAACCAGCAGCAACAGCAGGATCAGGCAGCGCAGCAGCAGTTCAGTGAGCAGCAGCAGAACCCCATGAACCTGATCGGTCAGTACATGAACGTGATCAACGGCAAGTGGGGAGGTCCTGCGGTTAGCTCCGTGGGTCCCTCGGTGGGCGCTGCGGGTGTCCAAGGTGCCCTCGGTGGCGCAGCGGTCGGTGCTGGTATCTACCAGAAGCTCGGTGGCTACCAGAATGGCAACCCGTATCAGTCGGGTGGCTACAACCCCGCGACGGACGCTGGCTATTACTCGGGTTTCGATAATCCGGACAACTACGGTTAAGGAGACCCCATGGCATTCGATCCCACGTTCACGTATGACAACACGGATGACGGCTCGCGCAGCCTCCCGGCGTATCTCGGGCAAGCGCTGCAGTACTACGCAACGAAGAACTCGAGCCCGCTGCCGAGCTATCTCAGCTACCCGCTGAACAACCAGCCGGGACAGTCGATGTTCGGTGGTGGTGCTCAGTTCAATGTGCCCGACGGTGCGTTGAGTCAAGCACAGGACCCCAACGCCCAGCAGCCCGACACCAGCACTCCCGTGGCTCAGGCCATGGCTCCGCAGCAACCCGACAGTGCCCCGATGTCTCAGGCAATGTCCCCGATCCAGCAGATGTTCCAGCAACAGGCGACCAACCCAGACCTCTCGATGTCCAACGGTTTGATCGCTGGTGGCTCCGCGCTTCTCGGCGGAAAGAATCTGCAGGAAGGTCTGGCTGCTGCTGGTCCCGCATTCAGCGACACCTTCGACAAGACGCTCAACCAGCAGCGTGAACTGAACACTCCCAAGGTGATCCCTGTGGCCGATGGTTCGTTCTCGATGGTCCAGCTTCCTGGTCAACAACCTCAGGTGATGCCCAACAGTCAGGTGCAAGACTTCCTGCTGAAGAGGACGCAGCTTGCAAGTAATGCTGGCCTGTGGAAGACCATCCTGAGCGGTCAGATGCGAGGCCAGAACCAGGAGAACCAGCAGACCCGCGCTGCGGCTCTCGCTGCGGCCCCCAAGGTCACGCAGTTGGATCAGGCCATCGCAACGATGGACCAGGCTCTCGACGTGGTCAACAAGGGTCGTTCAGCTGGAGAGCGTGCTGCTGCATATGCCCCGGGTATCGGTGGCGCTGCGGGCTATGGCGCTCAGAACCAGATCCTCGCGCGTGTCGGAGTCGACTCTCAGTTGGCGCAGGGTGCAGTCAAAGCCGGTGTGGTCACGCAAGGTCAGTTCGAGAAGTTCGAAACGGACATCCCCAAGCTCACCGACAGCGATGACGTCTGGAAGTCCTTCATCTCGCGTAACCGTCCGTTCCTTCAGTCCATCCGTGACTTCTACCAGACCCAAGTCGATGCCGGTGCAAAGGCTGGATCTGGCGCTACCGCTCCCTCCGCTACTGGTGGTGTGCTCGGTAGGACTTCGACCGCTGGCGCGGCGGGCCCTGTGAAGGGTAACGCCATGTCCTATATCCAATAAGGAAACACCTTGAGCGATCTCGCAGCATCTCTCCAAGGGGCCCTCGGGAACCCGAATGTGCAGAATTACTTGCACATGATCTCCTCGGCAGAAGGGACCGCTCAATCGGACAATCCGTATGCGGTCGCATTCGGCGGCTCAACTATCGATGACCTGAGTGCCCACCCGGGCACCGAGCACGACTTCACGCAGACCGACGGTACGCCTAACAAGACCTCGGCTGCTGGTGCATACCAGTTCATCAAGCCGACCTGGGATGACGCCCAGAAGACTCTCAACCTTCCCGACTTCAGTCCTCAGTCCCAGGACCTCGCAGCGGTTCTTCAACTGCATCGCAGCGGTTCCCTGCAGGACGTCCTCAACGGGGACTTCAAGTCGGCCATTCAGAAAGACGGAAAGGTCTGGGCATCGCTGCCTACCTCGCCGTACGCACAGAATCACCGGTCCCAGCAGTTCGTCGACCAGGCGCTGCAGCAGGGCTCCGGTGGTCCCATCTCGTCCGCTGAAGCCGCACCCTCGGGTTCCTCAGGGGACCTGAGCACTGTCGCAGCACCCAAGCTGATGGACGCCTTCGAGCGTGCCACGGCAGCGAACGACACGGACGCAGCAACGCAGATCTCCGGTTCACTCCTGCCTCGACTGCAGCAAGGCCTTCAGGCCGCGCAAGCCAACAACGATGACGCGGCGGTTAGCCAGATCCAGGGCATGCTCGACAAGCTGCAGCCTCCCGCTGAAAAGCCTGGGCTCATGTCCCGCATCGGGCAGGGCATCAAGGACCTCGGTACGGACCTCGTAACCAGTCCGCTGTCGACTATGCTCGACGCCTCGCATGGCGCTGTTGATGCACTCTCGTTCGGTCTCGCCGACAAGGCCCTCGCGGCCAAGGCGTCTCTCGAGGACGGTGCGCAGCCGTACAACAACCAATTGGCAGCACTGCATCAGCAGGAAGAGGGCAACCCGGCCTTCATCGCTGGTCAGCTTGGTTCGGCATTCATTCCCGGTGCCGGTGAACTCTCGCTCGTCAACAGGGCAGTCAAGGCAGTCCCGTACGCCGGTCGTATTGGCCGTGCTGTAGCTGGCGGTGCCGCTGGTGCTACCGAAGGCCTCGCACAGGTCGCAGGACACGCAGACTCGCTCGACGACATCACCCCGACTCAGGCCGCTCTCGGTCTGGGCCTAGGTGCCGTTGGGGGCAGCGTTGCCGGTGCCATCACGCCCGCGACGGAAGACCAACTCATCAACTCCTTCGTGAAGAAGGCGGGGAGTGTAGAGGACGCCCAGCGTGATGCTGAAGTGGTCAGTGGTCTCGGCAAGCTCGACGACCGCGCGACCCAAGGTGCAGCGAAGCTCGGCGCTCGCGATGCTAATGCACTCGCCAACAAGCCGGTACAAGAAGCAGCAGACGCGCTGCGGCAGTTGGACAAGACCCCGGAGCGCCAGCAGTTGCTAAATGCGCTCGACCGCTCGGGAGGTCTGAACGACGCCGACCTCGCAGCGATTCGCCAGCTTCCCAATGGGGACGCGGTGGCGGATGCAATCCAGATGAAGCAACGCGTTCAGGCCATGACCGCGCCGACCCCGGCGAACCATGGAGTGATCGCAACGGGTCTCCGCATGGCGGCAGACAACCTGATCCCCATCGCCCCTGTGCGGCACTTCGTGCTCAACGCGCTCGGTGGCCGTGAGAACCGTACCGCGAACATCGCAGCGGCTCTAAAGCAACGCGCGGCGGCAGAGGCCGTACTGAACCGCTTTGGTCCGTCCCAGGCTACCACAAGTGCCCAAGGGTTGGCTCAGGCAGGGCAGAGTGCCATCGCGCAACGCGCTGCAGCGGCTCAGGCTGCTCAGGTCGCCAAGCAAGCGGCTCAGGCTCAGACTGCTGCCACGGCTGCTCAACAGGCCGCGCAGAAGGTCAATCAGGCTCGCCAGCAAGCGTCGGCAGCAAACCTCGCCAACTCGCTCAAGGTGCGTCAGCAACAGATGGCCCAGCGTCAGGCAGCGACCGTGACGGCGCAACAGCAAGCGCAAGCTCAGGCCACACAGGCCGCGCAAGCTCAGGCCGCACGTCAGGCTGTTTCGCAGTCCAATCTCGCGAACTCCGTAGGTGTGCGTCAAGGCATCGTCGCCCAGCAGCAAGCAACCAGGCAAGCAACCCAGCAGCAAGCAGAGGCGGAAGCACTCGCTCGCGCCGCGCAAACCCGCCAGAACGTCGCCAACTCGGTTGCCGTCAGGCAGGATCAAGCAGCCGCTCGTCAGACCGAAGCAGCACAGTCGCAGGAAGCAGCACAGCAGGACGTAGCACAGCGTGCCGCAGATGCCAAACAGCGTCTCGAGGCCCGCGTTGCCGCGCGTCAGGCGGCGCAAGCTCAAGGTCGTCAGGCCAGCGAGCAAGCCCAGGCTGCAGCAGATCGTGAAGCCGCCAAGACCGAGTCACTCACCCGGTTGCAGGAAGGTAACTTCGAGAACTTCGACCTGAGTCTCCCGCGCGTCCAGCACATGCTGGCGTACGTGGATCACCCGGGCGGGGAGCAACTACAGTCCGCACTCCAGCAGATTGCCCGCGACAACCCCGACCTCGGGGCCCAGGCGGCGCAGTTGATGACCCCGGGTGCGAAGAAGGTCAACTACTACCCGTTGCAGTCGAAGCTCCAGAAGGTCTTCGCAGCCCGCCAGCCTACCGCAGAGGAAATCTCGCGTATCCCCGGTGCCCCTCAGGCCCCCGAAGCAGCCCCCGTGGCGACTTCTCCGGCCCTCTCAGAGGCCACAGGGAACGTCCAGAACCCGCTGGCGTACAAGGCAGGTATCGCGAACCGCCAACGAGTGCAGAAAGCCGCTGTAGAGGCTGCTCAGGACCCCGACGTGAAGAAGCTGATCACGAAGATGTCCACCGAGAAGAGCCAGGAGAGCCGCGCTGCCCTGTTCAACGACTTCATGAAGGGCCAACCAGCCGAGAAACAGGTCGAAGCGAAGCGTCTAGCCGAGCCGCTGATCTCCTACGGCAAGTAACCGATGAAAACTATCGACATCCTGAACTTGTGGAGTTCCTACAACCGTGTGTTTGAGGACTCCAGACTAACCCTTGAGGAAAAGGCTGCGATTGGGGAGGAGGTTTTGATGCAACTCCCTTATTCGCACCTTGTTCCCTCGGTCGAAGCATCCCTGAAAGCCGTTACTCGGTCCATCAGGTCCTGCATCGACGAACTGGAGCATCAGAGTGCCAAGCAGGAACCCGAACCCGAAAGCCCAGACGCACAACCGTCGCGAGCAGAACGAAACGACGGGTCGCAAAAACGTAAAGGGACCGGCAGGGTCACCAAATAGCCTCTTCTCGCGTCTTGCGCAGACCCCCGAAGGTCGAGCCCAGCTAGCCGCGTGGCGAGCTTTGGCGAAGAACACAGGCCGTCCCCCAGGGGCACGCGATGGAACAACCAAACGCGTGCGTGAGAAAGATGCCGCCAAGGCGAAAGCCGAGGCACAGAGACTAGTGAAGCTTATGGAAGAGAAATTCGACATTCCTAAGGAAGGTTTCGCGCGTGAAGCACTGGAAACCGCAGTGACCGAGATGCGCAAGAAGGAGTTGGCCTCGAAGGACCGATTGGCTGCTGCCCGTCTCGTCCTCGAGTGGACCAAGGCGAAACCCGCTGCGGAATCCAATGTGACCATCAAGAAGGCCGAGGATTTCCTCGCCGATCTGGCAAAGGACGCTGAGAACGAATGAGTATTGACGCCGTGCGAAAGCGGCTATTCGAGGACTTCGAGTATTACGCCAAGCACGCGCTCAAGATTCGAACGAAGGAGGGGACAGTCGTTCCCCTTGTCCTCAACGACGCCCAGAAGATTTTCATCAAGGTTGTCATCAGGCAACTCACGACAACCGGCAAGGTTCGCGTGGTGGTCCTCAAGGGACGCCAGCAGGGCCTGTCTACCATCATCGAAGGGATCATCTACTGGTGGACCTCGCAGCACAGCGCTGTGAAGGCCATCGTTATGACCCACTTGGGGGAGTCTACCAAAGCACTGTTCGACATGTGCAAGCGGTACCACGAGAACTGCCCCGAGATCCTTCGCCCCCACACGAAGTACTCCTCGCGCAAAGAACTCGCGTTCGACATCCTCGATAGCTCCTACATGGTTGCTACCGCTGGTGGTGAAGG
>Ga0247681_1000071_pt1 | contig 11457 bp, 18 predicted proteins | sample CNK22_metaG_FD_182798 | JGI IMG/M metagenome (GOLD analysis project Ga0247681, IMG submission 182798) | Soil microbial communities from Purdue University Martell Research Forest, Indiana, United States - CNK22 | ecosystem: Environmental > Terrestrial > Soil > Temperate forest > Bulk soil... | reverse complement strand
GCACAAACAATAACCCTGCTTGGGCGCAAGTAACCTTGACATCAGGAGTAACGGGAACATTACCAGTAGGAAACGGGGGAACGGGGGTTGCTAACCCTACAATTCATTCAATACAAGTGGGTGCAGGTTCTAGCGCTCTTACACAATTAGCTGTTGGTTCTACGGGTCAGGTTCTACAAGCGAACACTTCTGCCGATCCCTCATGGTCAACCCCAACGTATCCATCAGCAAGTGGAACAGCAGGAAAGGTTCTCATAAGCGATGGTACCAACAACGTTTATAGTACTCCTACCTTTCCAAATGCCAGTGCTACCTCGGGCAAATTTATTCGTTCTGATGGCACTAACTGGATTGCTTCTACTCCTACATTGCCAACATCAGCAGGTACATCAGGCAAGGTGCTTCAGTCTAATGGTACGAATTATGTTGAAACAACTGCCACTTACCCAGCTACCACAATTGCAAACCAATTTCTTTATTCTTCTGCAGACAATACGGTTGCAGGTCTATCCAATGGAACCAATGGTCAAGTGATTATCGCTGCTACTAGCGCGGCACCAGCATATGCCACCTTAGGATCAACTGGTGGCTCTCTTGCATATACGACAGGAACAAACTCTTTAAGCATCGATTTAGCTAGCTTTGTACAATCCGTAAACTATACGCCGGCGTTATCTTTTGGTGGTGCTTCGGTAGGTATAACCTATACCACTCAATTAGGTCGATATACGCGTTTATGTAATGTGGTTTTCTTCGAGGCCACGATCGTGTTAAGTTCCAAGGGAAGTTCAACCGGAAACGCAGCAATATCAATTCCTGTGAACACAATAAATGCTTCTGTAGGAAAGTTCATTTGTGCAATGGAAGCAACAGCAACGATGCCAGCAAGTTGCACGTTTTTTATTGGAGAATGCGGAACTGCCAATAGCGGTGCCGTGTCATTGGTAGGGTGTGGAGCTTCGACAATTACAAATTTAACTGATGCTAATTTTGGAGCGGCAACAACAGTTAGAGTAACAGGATGGTATCTTGCAGCATAAACAAATAGAAAAGGAAACATATGGCCGGTTTTGACAACGATGTCGTTTATGGATCAAATGTAGACTTTACAGGTAGTTCACCAGTTACTGGTCAAATGGTTTCCAATGGCCAACTGCTGATCGGAGCAAGTGTAGCACCATTTATTCGTGCTAATACACTTACAGCAGGAACGGGCATCAGTATCACCAATGGAGCTGGTACGATCACAATCACAAATACCGGTGGTGGCGGTGGTGGCGGTGGTACAGAGTCATTAGCCGGAAATTCAGGCTCAGCAACAGAATCCGGCGGTGTAATTGACGTTTTAGGCTCTGGTGGCCTCACAACAACAGGATCAGGGCAGATTCTTACTATAGCATCAACGGGCAGCCTAGCGGCTTTAAATGCGCTTGCTGGTACTGGTTATGTTGTACAGACAGGCGCCAATACCTTTACAAATAGAACGTTCGTTGCAGGTACAGGTATCACTCTTTCAAATGCCGATGGTGTTTTAGGCGCTACGACGATCAATGCAAGCGCAGCCGTTCCAACGACCTTCACTGAAGACTCGGGCAGCGCCGTTCCTTCCTCAAATAATTTGAACATCTTAGGAACATCTACTCAAGGCATCAGTACAAGTGGAGCCGGTGCCACTGTCACGATCACAGCCTCGAACGCTTCTTCCGTCCAAAAGGGTGTTGCTAGTTTTGATGCAACAAACTTTAGCGTAGCTGCAGGCAATGTAACATCGAATGCGCTTACAGTGACAGCAGGGACAGGACTTACAACAGGCGGATCAGTAAACCTTGGTGGCTCAGTTACTCTAGCACTTGATGTCCCAGTAACAGTTGCTCATGGTGGAACGGGTGATATCACTCTTACTAATCATGGTGTTATGCTAGGCCAGGGAACAAGTCCCGTAGCTGTAACATCTGCTGGCACAAACGGACAGGTATTAATTGGCGCAACGGGTGCAGACCCAGCCTTTGCAACAGTTGCAGGCACACAAGGCGTTACACTTACAACAGGCGCAAATAGTTTATCTATTGGTCTTGTCAATGTCCCTAACAGCGCGCTTGCCAATAGTTCTATAACTGTTACAGGAGGCTCTGGAATAAGCGTTGCAGGCTCTCCTGTTTCATTGGGCGGAGTAGTTACAATCAGCGCATCAGGCACGACAGTGACCCAGTTCGGAACTAATTCGGGTGTGGCCACACCATCGGCAAATACCATCAACCTTTTAGGAACGGCTGCTCAGGGTATTACAACATCGGGGTCTGGCTCAACGGTCACATTCACAGTTGCAAACGCAACAACTGCGTCTAAAGGGGTAGCATCGTTTAATTCATCAGACTTCACGGTAAGCTCTGGAGCAGTTTCATTAAATTCAACTGGAGCAGGCAAGACGATTACAGGAGACACTGGCGGCGCTCTTTCACCTACTGCCAACAACTGGAATATTCTAGGGGGCACAAACATAGATACATCTGGATCTGGTAGTACTCTTACAGTGGCCGTTTCCGCTCCTTTCGCGGCCACCTCTTTAACTTCCAATAGTCTATTGTTAGGTAATGGCGCATCAAACATTTCAGCCCTAGGAGCTGCTACGGATGGTCAACTGCCAATCGGAAGCACAGGAAATGCTCCCGTTCTAGCAACATTAACAGCTGGAACTGGAATATCGATTACCAATGGTGCAGGCAGTATTACAATTGACAATACACAGACAGGGGGCTTTGCGCCAGCTTCTACAATTCAACTATTTGATGATTTTACAGGTTGGACGGGATTGTTGAGTCCAAGTAGTCAGCTACAGTGGTACACTCCCGTTTCTCAGCCATCGGGTTTAGCTAATCCTTTAAATTCCACAGCGACAAATCCGGGTATTTATCAAATTGGAGGCTTGACAAATTCTGCTCCCACAGCAGGCTTATGGCTGGTTCCTTTTAGCACAGCCTTTAATTCTTTTGTTTTGGGCGGTGGGGCTATAACTTTAAACTGGGTTATTGCAGTCAAAACACTATCGACAGGAACGAATCGATACACTCTTCGCATGGGTTTAGGTGATACAACAGGAGGCGATCAAGCCAATGGTGTTTACTTTGCATATTCTGACAATCTAAACTCAGGCCAATGGACTTGCAAAACCGCATCATCTTCAACTAGAACTACAACAAATACATCTACAGCCGCAAGCACGAGCTTTGTTAATTTTGGGATAACTATTAACGCTGCTGCTTCTTCCGTAAGCTTCACAATTAATGGAGTCAGTGTAGCTACACATGCCACAAACATCCCAACGGCTGCAATATCACCATTCATTGAAATCAATAGAAGTGCTGGCAACATGGCGGTTAACACTTTGAATATTGACCTATTTTATATGAGTCAAACCCTTACAACGCCGAGATAATATGAAAACAGTAGAAATCAAATCATTTTTGATGTCATTTGAAGACGCATCTAAATATATCTATGAAATATTTGGCGATGATGCCAAGATCGAATTCGATGATAAGTGCGTAACAAATATTAGAATCAACATCTTTGATGGCGAACTAAAATCATTCATATTTGAATACAATAAGATTGCAGCTAAGCCAAACGATGGCAAAGTTATTTATTGGCCTATACAACCGCAATTAGTGCACAAGACTATAGACTTTGCAAAGTCATTTTTAAAGGAGAAAATCTAGTGAAATACTTACTTGCGTTTTGTCTGATTTCTCTTTCGGGATGTACATGGCTGGCCACACATCCACAGATTGCAGTCGAGGCCATAGAATTGAGTGAGGAAGCACTGTCCGACCTATATCGCTATGAGAGCAAGACATTGAGTCCTGCACCGCCTCAGCCTCATGCTGAGTATCAATTACCACCATTTAAACCAGGAATGCCCTATGCCCCTCAAACATGGCAAAAGTAAAAAAGCGATTAGCTCTAACATCAAAACAGAGATTGCCCACGGCAAACCTCAAAAGCAAGCAGTCGCGATCGCGCTCAGTGAAGCAAGACGCTCTGGCGCCAAAATCCCTAAAAAAAAAGGTAAATGACATGCATAAGAAGATTATGGAGAAGGCCAGCAAAGCCCTTGCAAAAGATGCAAAGCATTATGACAAGGAAGCTAAAACCGCCAAAGGGTCTAAGAAGAAACACGAATTAGTCGAAAAGAAAGAGGCCAAGAAAGGCGCTTCAGTCATGAAGAAGATGGCCAAGAAAGCGCACGAATATTGATTGCTGACAGAAGGAGTTGAACCATCAACCGCCCGATTACAAGTCGGGTGCTCTACCAATTGAGCTATGTCAGCGAAAACCGGCCTCCATGCCGGTTATCTGAATCCTCATGCTCCCTCAGCTTTCATATAGCATTTAATGCCTTATCACGCTATACAACAGATTCCCGCTTACATGTCTCTTTGGTGAGGGGAAGCCGCCGGCATTTCTGGTTGTCGGCGGTTATTTTCATTTTACGTATTTGATCCATTGTTCAGTTGGACTGGAGCATACCTTATAGCGATCATAATGATGAATGAACTCTTCACCATTCCAAATCACGTTTTCTGATTCAGCGATGATGTCATCAAAGATATAGATGCGCTGCAAGCCCTTATCTTCTCCATCAATGATGGTATCGATTGATCCCCCCAGGTAGTACGCCACATGGTGAATCTCTCCGCCCATTTCAAAGACATAGATGTTCCTAGTCATTTGGCCGTGCTTTGAACGGCACTCCTTACATGGCTTATCAGCTGCAATGCAAGGTGCAGCTACAAGTAACAACAAAGTCAAAATATATTTATTCATTTAATCTCCTAGTGCTTCTTTAATGGACCACGGGCAACTTGATGAAATGGCTCGCGATTCCATTTTCATTTCTTTGCTTGCAGCCTCTCTGGCCTTCTGATACGTTTTTAAGTAAACTTCCTCTAGATGCTTCTTTAAAATCTTACTTTCGTCAGTGTACAACTTAATTTGAGCTCTAGCCGCAGTAATAGAGTCGCCCCATGATTTACCAGCTCGTTCTGGCTGAACATTTTGCTTTATTAAATGGATTAAAAGATTGAGCAAATGGCTCTGAACGATTCTTTTTTCAGTTATTCCCATATCTTCCATTTCCTCAAGTAAGTGTTCCACGTCTAATTTCTGAAATTCTCGGTTCTTTAGGAAGGCCGATTGTTCCTCTATCCATTTATGGAAATCTGTCTCATACAAAGTTTTCATGATACCTCCTCAACCGATGCCTCAATGGTAACCGGCTCTGGTTTTGCTTGTTTGGATGCCCATATCTTATAAGCTTTATGCGATGCTGCGATGTCTTTTTGCAGTTCAGAGATGGCTTTTGATATCGTCCAGCGTTTCTTTTGCGCGCACATAGTTACGTAAGCTTCGGTTGCTATCTTGTCGCCGTTAAAGTTAGTATAAAATTCTTGAATCTCTTCTTCGGTCAAGACTGGCTCGGGCGCGGCCGGGACCACCTCAACATCGGCCTGCTGCATCTCCTCATGCGTATAGATGCCGGATAGCTCTGCAGGAAAGGCTTTCCTAAGCGCTAAGGCTTCTGCGCACTTACCAAGCTGGCCGCGGGGCATCTTGCGCCAGAAGCTTGTCGGGTTGCCTTCCTTAGTAGTTTGAACATACTCATCATAAAAAGCAGTCGCTGATACCTCGTGCCAAGTGCCATCCTTCGTCATCTTCTTGACATAGGCGGTGGCTGAGACTAGCTTTCCGTCCTTGTCTTGGGCATAGGAAGGCTCTTGCCCGGGCGCGTAGCAGCCAGACCTGTCCGCGATCAGTCTATAGCCGTCAATGCCGGTCTGAATGGTCATAGCTTCCCGTTTAAGGGAAGAATCCCAACGCTTCACAGCATGTATTTGCCTAGAAAAAGGATCTAGTCCAGTCTTTCGGCAAGCCTGTACGAATAGTTGAAACTCATCGTTTGTGGCACCCTTGCAGATAGTGCTTTTAAGCAAGTCTAATTGCTGCGGATTCCATTCCCCTACAGCGTTGTTTTGGCTGATTGCTACTTCTTTAGACATTATTCCCCCTCTAGATTGCATTTAAGACTTTTGAAATATTTATCGTATATGTCAAGATATTTCTTGAATTCATTTTGGTTGCGATACTCTTTGAGATCCGGTTCTTTTCCGTCCTTATCTAAGCGAATAAAAACCGCCTCGTCAGCTGGAAGTGCATACCGTCTATCCGTTTCGTCATAGCCATCATTGAAAAGCTTGAAGTATCCTTGCGCTTGGATATCCCAATGCCTGCCTATTGATGCAGTACATTTCCAATCAAAAATTATCCTCTCGCCAGCTAGCGTGACCACCACATCTGGCTGACCGGTTATCATAAGATTGTCTTCGTAGAACCTTTGTTCTTGCGCGACAACTTCTAAGCCTTTGAACGATTCCCAGAACTTCAAAAAGCTTTCAAAATATCCTTTTACAGATTTTTCAGCAAACATCCATCTATCTTCTGATATCGGTACATCATTCAAATAATCAAAGATCAGCTCATGCACATGGTCGCCTCTAGCAGCTGCTTTATCGAGTGTTTCTTGTGGTATCCGGCCATAGGCAGCAAAAGCTGAGGACACCTCGCTTACCCTTGTGTAGCCGGGTTTAATTTCAGTATTGCGGGACATGGTTTACATTCCTTTTCTTTGTGACATGCTCGCTTTTAATGAGAGATATCTTTTTTAGATAATTGGTGCGGCAATATGATCCACAAAAGCACATCAGATCACCCTCTTGCTCATAGGAGAGGAGGCCGTTGTACACGCCCCCTCGCTCAAATCGCTCGTTACAGTTTACGCAAATCTTCACCAGTTAATCTCCCATTGTCTTGTCATTTCAAACCTATCATCCAGAAGATCCTCAAGGGTATAGGAAGGCTCATTATCTTCCTCCTCTTCTTTGATCTTTTTGTATTCAGCTTCAGCCCAGGCGTCATATTCATCTTCGACCTTACAGGCAAGATCATAGTCTGGCCCATCATAGTCGCGAGTATCTCCATTGGCTTTTTGCCATGCGCGTACACGATCTCCGTAGGCGTAAATCTCTAGAATGTGTCTCATACAAAATCTCCCTTGGGTTCTACATGGGTTGGTTTTTGAAAGATTCCATGTTTGTTGATAGCGCTAATCAATGCCTGGGTAGTTGCAGGATTCCATTTATAGATCCTAGCTTCATAATAGGCGTTCATTACGTGCGCAACCCTTGGCAGCGTATGATCCATAGTCACTATGAAATTGATCACAGCGTCCCATTGAATATCGTCGTTATCCATGTTTCACCTCGCTTTTGATCTTTGCTATTTTTTCTATTTCATTTTTCTGTTGCTCAAGTGTCATTGCATAAAATTTGCAAAGATATTCAGTTAGTAGTTTGTCTACTTGTTTTGTCTTTATCTTAATCTTCATAGTGACCTCACGTTGTTGTTGACAGGCGTCTTTAGCTCCTGTATACTCCTGAGTATATATAAACTGCGGTATAGTATGCAACAAGAAAAGATTAAAAAAAATTCTTATGCAATGGAATTGCTCCACACATGGCTGGAAAAGAACAATTGCAGCATGTATAGATTCGCCGAGATGCTCGGATGCAACTATATGAATGTATGGAACTGGTCTCACGGTCTTAAGGAGCCAAGCCTTCGTTTTGCTGTTCAAATCGAAGAGAAAACCGATGGCTATGTCTCTCCCAAAGCCTGGTTTATGTTACAGAAACGTAGCCAGCCAAAGCAAAAGAAGAAGAAAAAACCACGTTAGCATTATCACTGAAATAATGCGTAGGGTTTCGGATTTACGAAATCCACGAGACAGTATTATCATTAAATTTCTCATGGGCATCCCTCCGCTTATACATTCCATATAATGGAGATTCTCAATACTTCCAAGAAATAAAAATCCCTGCGAGATTACTCCCACAGGGCATCACAACAACGTGATATTTTCTTAGCGACCGCCCTACTATACTACCGCAAAAAATATATTGCAAGGAATAGCAATCACCATTATGGTGCGGATTTTCGGCTAAAAAGAAAAAAGGCCCCGTTGGTAGCGGAGCCGTTTTTCAGTGCAATGAACTTCAACCTTATCGAACGGCTGGAACCATAGCACTCGCGCCGATTTTACTGCAAAGGGGATCTTGCGTTTGTCTATGAATTCCTTGATCGAAAAGGGCTTACATCCATATAGTAAGCACATTAAATGCGAAAGCCCGCTGGGGAGCGGGCTATTCTGTAAGACGAAAGGTAATGTGTGCCTACCATCTTACATCAGCCTCGCATTTATAAGCAACTTTCAACGCGAGGATTCTCATGTCTAAAATTCCCTATAGATTTACCGCTATACCAAACTTTCTAATAGATGCCGGTTGGATGGATGATCCTTTAACCTGCAAAATGTTTCTTTATCTATGGCGACGCACTTCTTATGAGGCACACATTGAAGTTATTGACGGTCGCGAAATCCAGCTCGATCCATTTGAATTCATTTTTGGCCGCAAAAAAATAGCCAAACTTTTGGGGATTTCGGAAAAGAAAGCGCGGCTAAGAATGGACAAAATAAGGGCCAGCACTATGGTCATGGAAACGGCCAGCAAAAGGGCCAGCACATATACAGTTTACAAGTGGTCCACAGAGCATTTTTCAGAAAACGAGGGCCAGCAAAAGGGCCAGCAAAAGGGCCAGCACTTGGTACCAGCTGAGGGCCGGGAAAGGGCCACAAAGAAGAGTGGAGATGAGCAGCTTAAAGACGTAGAAAAAGAGGTGAGCACTTATTCATCCCCCCTACCCCCCCAGACCTCACCAATCACCAAGCCACCTCTTTTTAAAGCCAAGGAACAAGTTTCACTTATGCCGCTAGATGATGAAACGCTTGGCGGGGAAATCTTTACCAGGCTTCGCATTCTTGAAGAAGTCCTTGCCAATCCTAGCGTCAAAAACTTCAAGCTCATGGATGGCAGCGCTGTTCCTCAAGAAGACATGGAGCGCTGGTGCGGCAAGCTTCTCGCAGATATCTTCCACGTTTTCGAATGGTATGAGCAGCGCGTGAAGAACACGCGTGAGAAAAATCGCAACAAAGACCCCCGGGATCAAAAGAATCTTGGAATCCAATACATCGAACAATGCATCCAAAAGGCCTGGTGGAAGGAATACCAGATTAAAAAATTCGCTAGGGATGAGGATGAAAAACAAGCAAAAAGACATCGGAGAGAAGGATGAAATTTATTTATTTCAATGGATCCTATTGGAATCTCGAACATATTTCCGTGATTAGATTTAAACAGGATAGATTTGAAATGTTTGGAAATAACGGAATTGATTTTCAAATGTCTGGAAGTGATTACACAAAAAGAGAAATCCCATTCGCAGAATTTTTGATAAGTGAACAAGTAATATTTGATTTGGAGGCATAACATGATAGCTCGAATAGCCCTTTTTCATTGCTGGCTGCTGCTAATGACCGGCAAGTATTGCATCTATGCAGGAAAGTACTTTCTGGACTGCGGCCATGACCTCTACATGAGGCTCAAATGAACGATTTTTCCATTCAAACCGAAGAAGGAACGCTTATCGTCCGGGAATACCGCGAAGATTTCCGCATCACGATTTCACACGAAAAAAACGTAATGCAGCTTTCTCTTTCGCTTAACGAAGTGATTCTTTTGCGCAATAACCTCAACGAACTACTCGAGCAATATGTCCAAGAAAACCTTGCTTGATCGCAAAACGCTAAGAGAAAACCTGGTGGATTTACTACCGGTGGAACAGCGTGGCTACATGAAAACACAAGCCTACGAAGAATATTGCAATGCTTTGTGGGACTATTTACAAAGCGATTTTGACGAAAAAGCGGATAAAAAACAAGCACTACAACATGCCAAAGAAATTTTTGAGGATATGACAAGGAACATCCCCGAGCCCATATCCCAAGATCCAATCTTTAAAGGCCTAAAACAGGAGTATCTCCAATGATCCAATTACAAAAAGAACGCTGTCGTTGTTGTGGCAAGTGGTTTTACAAGTTCTGCGGCTATTGGGTTCACCTTTGCGAAATGTGCCACACCAAGAAGGCTTGAAGTGGAAACGCCATGGGGATTGCAAAAGTCAATCTGCGCGCGCTGTCATCAGGAGAAGCTTAACTTGGACATGTGCTTTCATCCAAGCATGAGGCATGTATGCCGCGAATGTAACAAAAAAAGGGAAAGAAAAACTTACATGCGTGACTTAGCCCCGGCCGAGTATGCATGGAAAAAACCAAAGAGGAGGACAGCATGAGCGAAGTTTACGGCCTGCAGAAGGCGATTTGTTCCCAATGCGGGCAGGAGAAGTTCCGATTCGAGATGAGCGAATCCAAGAACCTCAAGCACCTTTGCAAAAAATGCCGGACTAAGCTTAATCGCAAGTATTCCTATCGCGACATTCCCATGCCATCAACTGGACATTGGCAGATTGCGCCGAACCGTTAAGAAGGCACTTTGCAGGCTCTACAACGATCTATCGCAATAAAAAGGTATCGGCAGCTATGTTAATACAAAATCGAAGCTCTGAGGCCAAATGAAGCATTTTGAAGATTCCAAGTTTTACATTCCCTTTATCAAGCTTGTCGGATATGGGCGCAATCAAACCTATCAGATTGCCTGCTGCAAATGTAAAGAATTATTTTTTAATATGGACGTGCACCGTGACCTTACAGATCTTTTTTGTGAATGGTGTACTCCTGGCGAAGGCTATCTCTCAGATGAAAACATTTCCACAGTAAATTACCTCGGAAATATCATAGGATGGGAAATTAAATGTGCTCATTCAGAAAAGCGGAGAAGCTTCTATAATTATAAAAAGGTTTATAAGAGAGATAAATATCAATGCCAATATTGCGGATATTCACCCTATCTATGCAATGATTTTAGAGCTTTGCATGTCGATCATTTGAAGCCCTGGTCGGCAGGAGGCGGTAATCGCATGGACAACATGGTGGTTGCATGTGCACGATGCAATCAACACGCATCGAACAAGTGGTTTAACTCATTTTATGAGAAAAAGACGTTCGTGAATCAATTTATTGAGGAAATTCCAGGTGCATTTTTGCGAATGGATCAAATTGAAATGCAGAGGTAGCCATAAAACAAAATAACGCAACCTGGGGCTTTGTATGAATTCCGTTAACATAATCAAAGTCCCCATCCGCCTCATATCCGAAGCCAACAGCTCGCAGCATTGGACCAAGAAATCCAAGCGGCATAAAACGCACAAGTTCCTTGTCAAATCATTTCTTGAATCGTATTGCAACACACTCCCACCCTGCGAAATCATCCTCACACGCCACGCCCCACGCGAACTCGACGACGATAACCTGCGCACCGCCTTCAAATGGGTACGCGATTGCATCGCCGAATTCATACTCGGTGGGCGCCCTGGCCGCATGGACTCAGA
>Ga0247681_1000069_pt1 | contig 11927 bp, 15 predicted proteins | sample CNK22_metaG_FD_182798 | JGI IMG/M metagenome (GOLD analysis project Ga0247681, IMG submission 182798) | Soil microbial communities from Purdue University Martell Research Forest, Indiana, United States - CNK22 | ecosystem: Environmental > Terrestrial > Soil > Temperate forest > Bulk soil... | reverse complement strand
TGTGCCTGCAACGACGTTGGAAAAGCGTCAGCACTAGCTTCACAGCTTGGGTTCGCTCCTCGCATGGCGCAGATGTACGGCACCGGTCTGAGCCACGCCGAGAACTCGTTCATCCAGGATTCTTGGCGTCATCTCGGGATGCCGGGACAGTGGGACATGTTTCCGCTGATCTTTGACCGACGAGACGGGAACCGAGAACTGGCTCTCTGCAAGCAGGTGAATCCAGATGGAAAACGCATGGTTCTGGTGGGCACATCCGGGAAATCGTCCCCGTTCAAACACAGCCGAAAACTGTTCCGAATCCTCTCGGAAGCGATGCCGGAAATTCGTTTCGTCGATCTGGATTCCGTCCATGCCGAACTGATTTACGATCTGGTGGGCCTGTACGACTCGGCGGATGCACTCGTGTCCATCGACACGTCGCACCTGCATCTCTCAAGGGCTTCCAAGGTTCCGGTGGTGGCACTCATCACCACCGATCCCGTCCCGTGGCACGGCTCGCCACCGTATCGAAATCAGCAAGGGCGATTTCTGTACCGCGACTTCGACCGCGTCTCCGATGAGATTGTCTCCAGGGTGAAGGCGATCCTTGCTCCAGCTACACGGCTGGGACGAAGGATCATCCACGTCTACTCGGATTTCCCAAGGTCGGGAGGATCGCTAAAGCGCCACACCATAGCGAGTCAGACGTGGCAGGACGAATACGCCCGCGGTTCGTGGACCCAAGTTTCCATCCCGGACAACTCGCTGCCTCGAAATTCCAAGACGGCATGCGGAGACTCGCGGGCGTTGCCGTTTCTAAAAGACCTCATCGACATCGGAGCGTCCAAGGCGACTTCGGATTCCGACCTAATCGTTTTCACAAACGACGATACGTGCATGGTCGCCGGCCTCACTGGAAAGATAATCCATGGCGCCAGATTCGACGCCCCACTGTATGCTCACCGATGGGATTTTGATAGCCTGAACGGACCCGTTCAGACATTGCACGGTTCCAAATGGTATCCTGGAAGCGACCTCTTCGTGTTCACGGCAGGCTGGTGGAAGCGGCGGCGAGTTGAGTTCCCGGATCTCCTCGTGGCCTGTGAATTCTGGGACTGCGTCTTGCGCCAGATGATGAAGCGCGACGGCGGATTCGAGTTGCACGATTCCATCTACCACGAGTTCCACGATTCGCTGTGGCAGAAGCCCGGATTCAGGGAAAACAACGCTGGCCAGCAATTCAATCGTGGCAAAACCATGCAGTGGTTCTCTGAAAACAAGTCGGACGATAAAGATCCGTGGCGGTCCACATGGAATCTGCCATGACAATTTCCTGCACCAAGTTCCTCAACGAACTCGATCTCCTTGAGCTGCGGCTGAAGGAGCTTGAGGGCGTGGTTGACCTGCACGTTCTTTGCGAAGCCAACGCCACCAACAACGGCCTATCGAAGCCGCTGCACTTTGAGGAGAATCGAAAGCGTTTCGGGGGATGGCCCATCAAGCACGTTGTCGTCCGGGACATGCCCTTCGGGTGGATCAACCCGTGGGACCGGGAACACCATCAGGAAGCCGCTATGTGGGCTGCGGTCAAAGAGGAGAATCCAGATGTGGTGATCGTCACCGATCTGGACGAGATTCCAAGCAATCAAGCCGTCAGGAGGTTCCAGTCGCTGTCCGTGGACATGGCCTACTTGGACATGGATTTCCTGATTCACTTCATGGACCAGGTCGCTCCCAAGGTGGTCTGGAAGAAGCCGTTCATCACCCGAAACGGACGGGATTTTCAACGACGCTCAGACGTTTACCCATTGCTTATACCGAACGGCGGATGGCATTTTGAATTCATGGGAGACAAGAATCTGCTTCTGGAGAAGATCGAAGCTTCTTCTCATGGTACCGAGGAGCCAGGCCGGGATTTCTGGAACCGGGTGTATCGAGGGGAGCGTCCCAACATCGGACACGCAGTCGAGCCGTATCACATCGAACGTCTCCCTTTATCCGTAAGGCAAAATCTCGACCTGTGGAAGTCACGCGGCTACTTCAGCGACAGTTTCAATTCCTGATATGTCACCCTCCGAACGATTCACCACGCTTGATGAGTATTTCGCCTATGCGGCGATCTATTGGTCTGGAATCTCCCATACCGGACTCCGCAGCATCACTCCTGGAGATCAATGGTCCATCGCGTACCACGACACCAAAATGCTGATCGGAGACCTCGATCCCTTGTGGCGATCCCAGTCCACTGTCCTTGAGTTCGGAAGCGGAGAGGGTCGTCTCGCGGTTCCGCTGTCGAACCACTTCAAGCGGTACATAGGTGTGGACATTTCACATGCGTGCGTCACGCGGGCACGAGAACTCAAACTCAGCAACGCCAGCTTCGAGCTGATCGACTCAGTCTCCCAAATCCCAGTTGGGGTTCAGTGCATCGTGTCTTGGACGGTCTTCATGCACATGCCGGAGCAGTGCTGGCGGCAGATCATGAAGGCCCTGTCCGATTGCCTCGAACCGGGCGGATACTTCTGCTTCCAACTGAACGATCAGGACACGTCCGAATCACATCGGTACGACGCAGTGCCTGATTCCAATCTCTGGGAAGGTCGGTGGTATCCGGACGACTACGTACACGAACTTCTCAAGTCCCTGAATCTCACGCCGGCGTTCCGTCAGGGTCAAATATGGACAGCGCACAAGCCATCCCTGTGACCACCAGAGAAGCGGTGGTGACAATCCTATCCGGGTTGCGTCCGTGCGTTGTGATCGAGCTTGGCGCTGCCACGGGCGACGACACGGACGTTCTCTGGCAAGCGGCTGGGGGCGAAACATGCAGGTACGTCGCCGTCGATCCCGACGTGGACAACGAGGCTGAATTCCTTCGATCACATTTGGGCAAACCCATCCACTTCATCCACGCCGCTGCGTCGGATCGAAACGGTCTGGCCACGTTTCACGGGTCGTTTCCCTATCGAGGTTCTGGATCAATCAAGAATCCGGTCCTCCATCTCAGCGAGTTCCCAGACATCGGATTCCCGGAGTATCGGATGGCAATCGTCCCGACAATCACGCTCGACGAGATCGCGGACCGGTTCCAGTTTGAGACCATCGACCTCGTCTGGTGCGACGTTCAGGGCGCCGAAGATTTGGTGATTGCCGGTGGCCAGAAGGCGCTGCGACGAACACGATGGCTGCACACCGAGTTCTACGAGACCGAAATTTATGAGCGCCAGTTGAACTTGGATGGGATACACAAGAGTTTACCCGGAAATTGGGAACTGGTTAAAACGTGTCAGGATGATGCGCTTTTCAGAAATACAGACGCACTTTAGACTCGATGAACTCCGTTTTACATTTCTGGCTTGAAAGCGACTTCTGGGCTTTGTCCAACCAGTCGAATTCTTCGATAGATCGTTGGGTATCGGAGATTGAGCTTCCTGCACCAGTTCGCCAGCGTCTTCCGCTCTCCTTTATACTCTACAATCAGATTCGATCTAGCGTTGTTCGATTGCTGCGTTTTTGTAGCCCATCGACAGTTTACCGGTTCGTAATCGCCGTCATTGTCTTTTCTGTCCAGCGAATGTGTTGTAGAAGGTTTTTCACCCACATCTTCGAGGAATGTGTAAAAATCATTCCATCTTTCGCAAACCGAAATACCGCGACCTCCGTACCGCTCGTAGTACGGATGATTTGGATTTCTGCAACGTGCCAACATTTGGCGCCACATCGCGTACATTGGGTGTCTAGAATGTCCGTGAATGAACATCTTCGATCTAAGGAGTTCCGACCGAAGGCAGCCGCACGAATTGGTTATTCCTTTTATCAGAGCAGTTGCTGCGACCGATTTTTCAGTGCCGCAGTCACATCTGCACAGCCATCTTGCTTTGCCGCGGATGTCGGGCCCGAGGTATCCAGTGATTGTGAGCCTTCCGAAGGATTGTCCAATCAGATTACGAAATCTGTGGTGTTTGGAAATGGGAACGGGTACGAATTTTTGAGCGTCATTCATGGTGCTTCATGCGTGTCGTTAGAAGCCGGTTCTGGCGACAACCAGACCGGCTTCGTCCATTTAGAGACGGTTCACTCGGTTTGACGACAGATTTTATGGGAGTTTTTACTGATCCTTACAAAGTCGCGAGCGTGGTATACGGCATGAAAATGTCTGAGCAGCCACGATCCATGAACAGGGCGAGGATTAACCAATTATTCAACGGCAACCCACCATATACAGAACAGGAGGCGAGAGAAAATCGCGTTGGAGTTAATGTGTCATTTCTCGAAGCTCCCAAGATAGCGCAAGACGCCCGGCGCACCTACTATCAAGCGTTCATTCGTCCCGGAAACTACTTCACGGTCACGCTTGACTCAGGGCCACCGGAGAAGCGGCTGGAATGGGGTCACATCATCACGAGGAACATCAACCGCGTGATGAAGGATTCGTTGCCGTACGTGAACCTGCTCCAATGCACGTTCGCCCAGATGGTCCTGCATGGCATCGGTCCGGTGTTCTGGCCAAAGCGCCAGAAGTGGATGCCGGAGTTCCTTGGCATCGACGAAATCCTCGTGCCTTCGCGCACGCGGCAGTCGATGGACAACATGAGCTACTTCGCGATCCATCGCCGGTACACCATCGGTGAGTTGTACGACATGACCCATGGCGAGGCCGTGGACAAGGGCTGGAACATGGCGCTCGTACGCCAACTCATGGAACGGCTCACGAAGGAAGTGGGTCAGCCTGGCTACATGCCTAACAACCAGTTCTACGAATACGAACGGTTCGAGGAGGACATCAAGGCCAACGCCGGATACTGGGCTTCTGACCGTGCTCCCGTGATCACGGTCTGGGACTTCTACTACTGCGATGAATATGGCAGCAGCGACAACGGCGACGGCTACGGATGGAAGCGCAAGATGATCCTCGATTCGGACTGCGAGACCGCCACGCAGTTTGCGCCTCAGTTCCTGTTCGACCCGGGCGACCGGATTTACTCCAGCGAGCTTTCGCACCTGCTCCACGTCAACTACGCGGACGGAGCGAACGTGGCCCCGTTCCTGTACCACAGCACGCGCTCGCTTGGATTCATGCTATACGCGGTCTGCCACCTCCAGAACCGGCTCCGATGCAAATTCAACGATTCCGTGTTCGAGTCCCTACTATGGTTCTTCCGCAACGTCAGCGATGGCACCGCGGAGCGATTGGAGCGGATTGACCTTCAGCATCTCGGGATCATTCCCGAGGGCGTCAACTTCGTGCCGGCGAATGAGCGTCACCGGGTTGATTTCGAGTTGCTGAACGGTTCCTTCTCGATGAACCGCCAGCTCATGTCCGAGAATTCCGCGGCGTTCACGAGGGACATCAACGACGGCACACAGAAGGAACTGACGGCCACGGAGACGATGGCGAGGGTCAACGCCGCATCGGCCATGGTCGGCTCGATGCTGAGCCTTTCCTACACGTACCAAAAGTACCAGTATCAGGAGATCGCCCGTCGCTTCTGCCTCCAAGCTCAATCAGCTATTCCGGACCGGGACATCATCAAGTTCCAGCGGCGTTGCCTCATGGAAGGCGTGCCACCGCAGGCGTTCAATTCAGAGGCATGGATTGTTGAGCCAGAGCGTGTCGTTGGTTCAGGCAACAAGACCCTTGAACTCGCCCAGACCTCCGAACTGATTCAGCTTGGTCAGATGGGCAGGCTCGATCCGGATGCGAACCGCATGGCCACTCACCTTCGGGTCGAAGCCCTCACGGACGACCCGGCGCTCGCCAACGAGATGGTGCCGCTAGGCCAACAGGCCACCAGCGAGGCCATGGAAATTGCCAGCCTCGCTTGGGCTTCCCTCATCGACTCGAAGCCCGTCGTGGTCGCCCGCGGCATCAACGAGGTGGATTACGTCGAGACGCTGCTCCACGACCTCAACTTGGAAATCGACCACATCGAGCAAGCTGGTGCCAATCCGGAGCCCAAGCGCATTGCCGGTCTGGCAAACGTAATCCAGCACATCATGCAGCACGTCGCGTTACTCGCACAGAACGACGCCATGGGGCCGAAGGTCAAGCAGTACGGCGATCAGCTCAAGAACGCCTCCAACTACGTCCGTGCCTACGCCCAGAGGGCTCAGGAACAGGCGCAGGCGAGCGGTGGGCCGCAGATGTCTCCGGAGACCATGGCCAAGATCCAGAGCATGATCGTTGAGGCGAACGCCAAGGCGGACATCTCGAAACAGCTTGCGGCTGGGAAAGAGGCTCGCAAGGACGCCGCTTTTGTACGGGATCAGGCTCGGAAAGACAAAAAGACCGCCGCTGAAATCTCGACCAAAGACCTCACCACGTCAGCCGACATCATCCGGACGACGGCAGAGACGCAACATGGGCTACACCGTGAAAACGCGGTCGCTGCCGCGGATGTAAACCGTGAGAACGTCGTAGCCGCAGCCGACGTGGCGAGAGAACAGGCTGTCGCAGCACAGACACCAACTGAACAACCACCATCAGAATGAATATTGAGCCGAGAAAACGCTTCATTGAAGACGAAAGCGCACGCCTACGTCACGCCAATATATTCGCCAGCCAAGAAATGCAGCAGTGGCTAACTATCGCCTTCGCCGACTACTGCCTTAACCTACCTGCCTCTCGCGGTGCCCAAGAGGCGATGGATGCCAACAGCCGCCGCGACGGCGCACGCGAATTCATCACCGTCCTGATGAACCTGTCCAACCAGCTCAAAGCGCCCGTCCGCGTGGACGACAACCTTCCGCATCAACCGTAAACCAAATCGAAACCATGAGTACCGTAACCGCACCCACTCCATCGGGGCCTGCTCCGTCAGGTCCGCTCACGCCCGCACCGGGATCAACTCACACCGAGCCATTCCATTACGAGGACACTTCCGGAGCACCCCGTCCCAACGAGGCGTTCGACAAAATGTTCCCGTCCGGTGAGGGGGAACCGAAAGAGGCTCCCAAAGCCCCCGCGCCAGCGCCAGAACCGGCCAAGGCTGCGCCGGAAGCTCCCAAACCTGCTCCGACCAAGTTCAGCGTGGACGAAGGGCTCCCGAAGGAACCTGAAGCGAAGCCGCCTGAACCGCCAAAGGCACCTGCCCCGGAGCCCAAGACCAACAAGGAACTCCGGGAGGCTTACCAACGCTCCCAAGAGGAGATGAAGGCCCGGGATGCCGAACTGACCCAGTTGCGGCAGAAGCTCGCTGAGCCCAAGCCACAGACGAATGGCGACGCCGCCCAGTACGAGGCCAAGCTCAAGGAGCTTCAGGAACGGCTTTCGGAGTACGAAACCGAGATCAAGTTCGCGGACTATTCACGGTCAGCGGAGTACAGGGAGCAGTATCAGCAGCCCCTCGAACTGGCGGTCAAGACGGCCAATGACGATCTGGCCTCGTTCACGGTCACCACGGCTGACGGCTCCGAACGCCCTGCGGGTTTCGCAGACTTGCGACCATTGCTGATGCTTCAGCCTGGCGCAGCGTGGAAACAGGCCCGGGAAATCTTCGGTGACGCGGCTCCTGCCATCATGCGGTACCGCGACCAGATCGTTGGCCTGAACCAGAAAGCCCAAGGCGCCTTGGACGAGTACCGCACCAAGGGGGCTGAGCGGATGAAGCAGCAGGAACAGGAGATGACCATGGCTGAAACCCGACAGGCCGAGGAACGGGTCAAGGCGTTCGACACCCACATCGGTTCTCGGGTTGCTTCAGTGCCGGCTCTTTACGGTCCCGACGCGGCTGATCCCGAGGGGAACAAACTCCTCGATGCCGGCCGAAAGCTCGTGGACATCGCGTTCAAGGGCGACGAATCAGTGGATGACGGCGACTTGGTCCGAATCCAAGCCGAGGTTGCGGCGCGAGCCGTTGGCTTCGGTCGGATGGTCTATCGGAACAAGGTGCTTGAGGGCAAAGTGGCCGAACTGACGAAGGAACTCTCGCAGTACAAGAAGTCCGAACCGGCCAAGGGTTCCAAGGATGCCGGCGCTCCAGAACCAACTGATGAACGGCGCTCGTGGGAACGGGCGCTCGATGCGATCCCGGCCCTGCGCTAGTGGCGCAGGCGTTCCAGAGTCTCCGCGAAACGGGCACGCTGACCAAGCTTGCCCTTTTTCTTTGCCGCGGCGTCCAGCATGTGCTCTGGGATTTTGTGGCCCATGGGGATTCCGAGCATTTGGTGAAGGGCACCCTTTTTATGCAGCGCACCTTTTATGAAATGTTTGCTCATGGTTTTGCCTCAATTTTTACGCTGGATACAGTCTTCGGTTTTGGAGGTTGGACCGGAACGCCATTGGTTGGCAAGTACGGCTTGATCCAGTCGAGGAATCTGCCAGCCAGTTTACCGCCGCTCTGGTTCGCTCCTAAGACCACTGGGTTGTCACCGAAACGCACCGGTCCAAGGAAGCGGCCGTCGGCGGTGAAGGCGGCGTATCCGGAATCTCCCGACGCGCTTCCGCATTGGTCGGTGCGCCACACGAAATAGTCGAGACCATCGCCGGGTACCATGAACGCGCTTCCGCTGTATCCCCATCTCAGGCGACGCGAGCCGGCTGGCCACTGTCCCTCGGCACCCCAGTAAAAGTTTGTACCGCCAACCACGTTCCCGCAACCGACCCCACCAGCCACCAGCCAGAGCTTGTCAAGCGGTGGCCATCCATTCGTCGACACGTAGATTGCGGCGTAACCCGGCAGATCACGGTCAACCACACCGAATCGAATGTCGGTCCCGGGAGGCAGTATCTGGAGGACGAGGTTATACGTCTGGCCACCGAATACCGGTGAAGGTGGGAAAACATGCTGCACGGAACAAACCAGCCTTGGGCCACAGGCGGTCCAAGCGGCGTTTTCAGCCACGAAGCGCCAGCCACAGTTGGGATTGGGAGGCTCCAGTACATTCTCGTCCAGATTGGTGCAGACGAGGGCTCGCGCAGGTAGGCAGAGCAGGAGGAGCCACCGAATCATGGTGCCCGATTGATCTTTGGAGAAACCGGAGATGGCGCTGGCGGGGTCTGGGCTGGCGTGGCTGCGTCTGACTCGATCCCCCAGAATGTGCTATAGGTCTTGACGGTGAACAGATGCACGCCCGGAACTACGGGAAGCATCACCTGCGTCGTCGGTCCGGTCACGTTGGTAACCAGCACCCAATTCGGTGCCACTGAGTTGGTCGCCGTGAATATCCTGAAAGTCAGATCGGCTGAGTTGTCCGCTACCGGATAGTCCCACGAGATCAGAATGTTCACTTCACCGGGAATCGCAACTGACCGACTGGATGGCAGTCGCTTCAACGGAATCGCCTTCGGTGGAACTGGCGGCTTCGTCACGGTCGCCCCGGTAACGAGCGCCAGACAGGCAAGGAGAGCGAAAGCTGACGACGGGGTTTGCTTCATTGAGGTGACATCGAATTCTTCTTGAGCAGCGAATCCACCTGCTCGCGGAGCAACTTCGTCTCAGCCACCGAGGCAGCAAGTTCGGCCTTCACGGCTGCCAGATTCGAGTTCACCGAGCCGTGGATCAGGTCCAGCTTGCCGTCAGCCACACGCATCTTCAGAAGCGTGCCGAGCGCGAGAAGCGTTGGCGGAACGGAGGCGATCCCGGCGGTGAGGACGTTGGCCCAGTGTTCGGTCATAGTCACCAACGAATAAACGGGTGGCCAGCGATGCCGAGAAGCACGTTGATCAGTAGGACAACTGCGGCCACCGCCAGAACAACACGGGCCACTTTGCTGAATGGCTCCGGTATTTTCACGTAGTCGATCAGCCACCACAAAAGGCCGAAGATGATCCCAAGAACAATGACCCATATCACGGCTGATACCACGTCACGGCCAGCGATTTCTGCGAGTAAAAGTTGCATAGTTCCTTGGTTGAATTTGACCGTCTGAAAATCAGAGCCCACTCTTGGCACCCTTGGCCATGCCCTCGGCTACACCGGCGGCCACGTCATGCGCGATGGCTCCAATCTGCGCGCTGATGTCGGTGCTGGTGTCCTGCACCTTGACTGCCCGGCTATAGCCGTTGGTGCCGTCCTTGGTGATCTCACTGAACCCCTTCAGTGCGGTCGTCGAGAGCGTGCTATGCAGTTTGGTGTACTCGACCGTCTTGACGATGTTCGTGGAACCGTCGGGCTGGCGGATGTACTCGGTGATCGTCCGGGAATGCGACGCGCCCACGCAACCAGAGACGACGACGGCGAGAACGAGAACGGGCAGGAGAGGCTTCATCGCTACGATAAGGCTCTTTTCCTGCCCGTATTACAAGGGACAATTACACCTTGGGGGCAACCGGAGGCGTCAGCGCATCGAGCGCATCGAGCTTGTTGGCGATGGCGGCACTGCGGGTCTGGATACCGTCAAGCAGGGCCTGATCCTCCGGCGTCACTGTGCCGGCGCTAGCCTGAAGCGCGGCGATCTGGTCATTGAGGCTCTGCACGTCCCCCTGGAGGTCGGTGATAGCCGCGTCCACACGGTCTTGGAACGCAGTTTGAACTTTGGCGAAATCAGAGATGGCTGACATAATTTTTTCGATGAGATTTTTGAGTTGATGGAACTGGTGACCGCGCTGTTCCCGGCTCTCGCGTAGTTCGTGAGCCAGTTGCTGAACCGCTTTTACGAGTTCTTCGGTCACACGGGCACTATCGCTGCTCGCACGCCGAATGCCATGGGTAGTTCACCCAATACCGTATTCAAAGCGTTGTTGCCATAAAACCCAAACGGGTAGAGCCTTGCAAATGCTCTCCCCCGAACTGTTTCAAAAAGTGCTGAGCTGGATAATTGCAGGAGGCGTCGGGCTTATCGCCATCGTCTGGGTGGGGCGGATGACTTGGCGAGAGGTGGGCAAGCCACTTTACCGATTCGGGAAGGGCGTGTCCTCGCTGTCCGAACTGGTGCCCAACGGTGGCACGAGCATCAAGGACCAGATCACCGGGCTCTGCGGGCGCGTCGAGAGCATCGACAACAAGGTGACCCAGATCGAATCGAAACTGGCCCTCACTACTGCCATCACGCTGGCGGATTTCGAGACCGATCCAATGCCGAAGCTTCGATTCAGCACGGACCTACATCTTGAAAGCGCGAGCCAGGCTGCATTGTCAGCCCTGCATCTTTCGTTCGAGGAAGCACGCGGGCACGGATGGAAGAACGCGATGCCGGCCTTCCTGCGCGCCAACGTGACCGAGGAGATTGAGGCCGCGGCGAGAGAGCAGAGGCGCTGCACGCTGGAGATCGTTGTACTCGAAGATCCATCGGTGGCCACCAAGACCGACGGTCAACACTACCTGATGCAGCTTCTACCGCTCCCGGATGGCCTGAACAAATTCATCGGCTTCATTGGGTACATTGCCCCACTCTCCTGATCGTTACGGCGCCAGCGGTCGGCCGTAGATGCGAATGTCCGCGGTGGCTGCCACACCTTGAGCCGTGGTGAGCGAGAAGTAGATCGGGTTGGCTGTGCGAATGTCGTTATCCGCGATGGTAAGGTCGATGTTCTTGATGTTGCTGGTCAGAAGCGCGTACGACTGTCCGGCCGCAACTACGGTGACTCCCGTTTTCAATGCGCCTGCGTAGATCCCACCGGCTGCCGTGGTCATGTTCACCGTCGCGTTGCACACGAGAATCTGGGTGATCTTGTAGAACGGCAGACCGCTGGTGTCGTGAATCGGCGCCCTGATGGAGATTGCCTGATCCGTCGTAACGTTGAAATCGGCACCGATCAGTTCTCCCAGCAGCGTGTCTGACGCGGCATTCTGGGGAATCCCGATGATGTTGCAGACCTTCTTGCCGGTCGATCCGCCAGAAAGGTTGTCAATCACTCCATCAATGTGAATCTGCTTCGGTTGCTGACCAAGCACACCAACGGAGGCATTGACGTAATATTCCTCGCTGGGGATATGCGATCCGATTGGCACAAGGAAGGCGGCGCGGCCAAGGACACCATAGGTGTCAATCAGCGTCATAAACCG
>Ga0247681_1000068_pt1 | contig 12196 bp, 14 predicted proteins | sample CNK22_metaG_FD_182798 | JGI IMG/M metagenome (GOLD analysis project Ga0247681, IMG submission 182798) | Soil microbial communities from Purdue University Martell Research Forest, Indiana, United States - CNK22 | ecosystem: Environmental > Terrestrial > Soil > Temperate forest > Bulk soil... | reverse complement strand
ACCATACAAAGTATTTCAGGGAACACAATAACTAGCCCAGACCATTGTTTGAACAATGGTGATTATATTTATATCACTGATGCTTTGGGAATGACTAATTTCAACAACAGGATATATTCCGTCTATAGCGCTGATAAAGACACGTTCAAAACCAATCCTACAGATTATTCAGGAACATATTCTGGCCTTGGTCTTATCACTAGACTTTATGTTCCTTTTGTGCAGACAAAGCAGTTTCCAGCAGCTTGGGGATTATCGAGAAAAACAAGAATTGGACCGCAGCAATATCTTTTGACAACTACAGATAAAGCACAAATCACTCTTCTGATTTTCTTAAGTCAAAACGCCTCTAGTCCATATAACGAACCACCGATACTTCCAGAGCCCGGAAGCAACAACAATGGATTGATATACAGCACAGTGCTTTACACATGCCCTGAAAGCACCAATTTAGGATTAACACCTGCAAATATAAACTTGCAGATGGTCACAGGGATTCAGCAGCAACAAATCTGGCATAGGATGAATACATCATTGCTTGGAGATACTGTTCAGCTAGGTTTTACATTATCTGATGCCCAAATGAGAGCAGTCACTGATGATGGTGGCTTCATCAGCCAAGAAGCAGAGATTGAGCTGCATGGATTTATTCTCGATGTAAGCCCATCACAGGTGTTGGCATAATATGGCAAGCAACATTGTAAACCAGCAGGCGTATCTTAGGACGAGTAGGGAGTTTCCTGACGATGATGTCTATCAGCTGGCTCTAGAGGTTAACAAAGCATACGTTGATACGTCGAATGCCATAAACTATAGAACGATAGGCATGTTTCCAACGAAACGGCCTGCAATCAATGGCGAATCGTGGTTTATTACAAGTGCAAGACAGCAAGGTTTTAGACAGGTCTACCCCTTTACACAAGCAGAATTGACGGCTTCTGGTGGTGTGATCCCACATCGCATTAAAAACTTTGACAATCTTATCTTTACACGCATTTATGGAACCTTTACTGACGGGTCGGTTTGGTATCCATTACCATATGTCAATACAGCTGGAGGAGTCGCCAGCCAGATAAGCCTTTCTGTTGATTCTACCAATATCAATGTAACAGAAGGCGGAGGCGGTTCACAGCCTGTTGTAGATAATGGATATGTAGTTCTGGAATGGATTAGCAGGCCCTGATATATTAAAGAAAAGAGGTGGTATATGAGTTCATCGCTAAGCGGCTCTAATGGTTATGGAAGTGGGGGAAACACCACCGGCTCTCGAACTCGTGGTTTAAGCCCTGGTATGAAACATATTCCTGGGCATCATAGGTTTCAACAGTTTACTCCAGAACAGATGGAACTATTTCAAAGTCTTTTTGGCCAGTTAGGGCCAGATAGCTTTCTGGGAAGACTTGCTGGCGGCGATCAATCTATGTTTGAGGAGATGGAAAGACCAGCATTGAAGCAATTCAGCGGATTGCAAGGTAATCTTGCTTCTAGATTCAGTGGTATGGGGATGGGAGCTAGAAATTCTAGTGGCTTTCAAAATACGATGAATCAGGCATCACAAGACTTTGCAGGACAGTTACAGTCTCAACGAATGGGTTTGCAGCAACAAGCCATCAAAGACCTTATGGGTATGAGTTCTAATCTACTGGGGCAACAACCCTACGGTTTATCTGAAACGCCACGCAATCCATCGTTTTTAGATCGTTGGCTAGGACTTGCTGCGAATACCATGGGCGTTGCTGCTCGAGGCAATATGGGAGGCATGTAATGGTTCAAGTTATAGGTCCAGGAAAGCCTAAATCAAATTTTCAAGAACAGCTCTTAGGTGGTCTTGAGCAAGGTTTGAATGCTTACCAAAAGCATCAGGACTTTAGAAGAGAACAAAGCCAACAAAAAGCCCTTGCACAGCAGTTTCCTGAGCTTGCTGGACTATCCCCTGAAATGCAAAAGGCGGCTTTGCCTCAGCTATTGAAAGGTAGACAAGGGTTAAATCCTCTCCAAAAAACGCAGCAAGAACTCGCACAAGCAAGACTAGATGCTTTGAAAGGGAATCAAGAACTATTCAACAAGCTTTCGGGTGGAGGAAAGCCTACATTAAATCAACAAGGACACCCAGAGCAACAAGACGAAAGCTTAATGTCTGCCCCAGATGATATTTTAAGACAAGCTGCAGCCTTTAAAGGACAGCCTGGGGAAGCTGGCACTATTGGGAATATGGCTCAATTTGAGATAGATAGAAGAGAGAAGGAAGCAAAAACAGTTCGAGAAGATAAAATCGAAGAACGTAAATATCACACAGGTTATTCAAAAGCAGCAGAAGAAAAAGCAAATAGTATTAGAGAATCCCTTCCAAAAAAAGAGATGTCACTAGATCTCGCACGAAGTGCTGTTGAAAACGCTGATCTTTCATATTTTTCTCGTGATAAACTTGCTGATATTACAGGAAGCGATCTTTTTAGAACCGCTAAAGGAGCGCAATTAGTTACGGCAGCTAAAGAAAATCTTTTAAGCAGTATGGGACGAGTAAGCGCTAGAGCACAAAATATTTGGTTTGAACAAAGACTAAATTCGATGTTTCCAAAAATAGGACAGAGCCGCGAAGCAAATCTCACCGTTCAAGAAATGCTTGAAGGTGAGGCGCAAATGGACAAAGCTTATTTAGGTGAATTCGATCGCCTTGTAAAAGAAGATGAAAGTAAGTATGGATTTGTACGAAAAGATATCGAAAAACGCGCTAGAGATGCAGTTAAACCAATAGAAAAAGATATCATGAAGCGCACAACATATCGTATGAGGGAAATTGAAGAGCAGGAACTTGGTTTATCTTCTATAAAACAGAAGGTCGGGAAGAATGTTATTAAAGGAACGCCTCTTACTCTTGCAATGGCAAAACTATACAAAGAGAAATTCAAAGAGAACGCTCTCGATATGGCAGAAAAAAATGGATACTACATTCCTACAATAGAAGAATTCCAAGCATTTCATGCACAACCATCTGAATATAGAGAGGCTCTCGCTCCATGACAGGAACAATCTTTGATATGATAGATGAACCTATAGGAGAGGGCAAAGAAGGCTATTTCGACATAGCTTCAAAAGCACCTCAACCTAAAGACGATTCATTTTTTGGAACAATCAAAGAATATGGAAAATCTGCTTTAAAAGGTACTGCAGAGGGTTTAAGCAAATTTGGCTTGATGATGGGTCCTTTGATTTCTGAAAAATCTCCTGAAAAGCAACTTTCAGAATTTTCTGGACAATTAAACGAGCTTCTTCCTACAGAAGATGAATCTTATGGACAAAGAGCGATTAGACGCGGTTTGAAGGAAGCACCCACGGCAATGGCATTTCCAGGATCACCTATAGCTACACTTCCTAGAGCTTTAGCCGCCGGTTTTATTGGTGAAGGAGCTAAAGATCTAGGTGCACCTGAATGGGCACAAACGGCATTGGAACTAACCGCCTATTTAGGTCCCGACATCACTAAGAAGCTTTTAGAAAAAGGTTCTAATGCTGAGTTAATCGCAGAGGCTCGTAAACTAGCTCTTTCAGATGAACAGATCACACCATTGATACAGTCTGACTTTAAGCAGAAATGGCTAAGCAAAATAACACCAAGACGTGGAGCGACGCAAGAAGCCTTAGAAAAAACAAAAGAGGGTTTACAATCAGCCTACGGAAAGATTGCCGAAGGAGAAACAGCAAAAGCGGCTTTATCTACTGAATCTGGTGTGAAATTGATTGATTCAATAGAAGATCTTTTTGAGAAAATGCCTTCAGGCGTCCGTGAGAAGATCAAAACAGATTACAAGGATCTTTTTAAAAAAGATATCACTGGTCAATCGCTAATCAATTTTTGGGGAGATATAAATCATGAATTGGGGAAGCATTCAAAGCAGCTTTCTTTGCTTAAAGAGCCTATAAAAGAAGCCCTTAATGAAATATCCCCAGAACTTGCCAAAAATTTCGAAACCATCAATAAGCTATATACAAAATTCTATCCCATAGCAAAAAGGCTAGAACCAAATCTAAACACAGATATAATGAGCGCTTCTAAGGCTTTAGGGTCGTTAATAGGTGTCCTTACTGGTAATTATGCTGTTTTAGAAGCAGCTGGAATACATTTCGCAGGTGGTCAATTAGCCAAAGAGCTGTTAATTAATCCTAGATTTCAGCAGATAGGAAATAAAATGGTTGAAGCCATAGCAGAAAACAAATATGGGATGGCTAAAAAACTTACAGATCTTTTATCGCATGAGTTTAAGAAAACCTCTCCAGAACTTTCCAATCAACTTCAAAATATTTCTGAAGATGAATTAAAGGATTTATTTAGCAGTCGTCCCAAACAAGAATCGGCCAAATAACAAAGAAAAAAAACAACAATCCAAAAAAGCCCATCAATCCATCTCCTTTAAAAAATCTTCTATGAATTTCTCATCTAAAAGTTGCTGATAAGACCACTCGCATTCAATTGGAAAAGAAGATAAATCCAGAAAGGTTTCATTGGCAGCTTCTAATTTAGCCTCTTCATATGCATCTTGGAAAAACTCTTCAACATGACGTTTATTGGTTGGAGTTTTAAAAAATCTCCTAGCGGCATGTTTTGCATGACCTTTGATGGAGCTTTTCCAAGAATTGCATCTTCTGTCAGGCTGATATTTCCATTTGAGCATGTGCATCATAGTCAAAGCCCATAGACGTTCAATAGTGTCTCTTTGGTTACCCAAGTCTTCGATCTCCTCAAGTAAATGATCCATATCCAACTCTTCAAATTTTCTATCGCGAAGAAGTTTTACCTGCTCTTCAAGCCACAAAACGATGTCGGTTTCATATAATGTTTTCATTTTAAAAGATCCTTTAGGTGAAGCAGAACAATTACTTTAGGTGCAATGTATATATCCGCAATTTTTTTGGCATAATCTATGCATCCAACAAGGCCGATTAAAATACCAAATGGACACAAAAATGATCCAAAGAAAAAAACAAAAGGACATTCGTGTATTTTTTCACATGCAGTAGATTTTCTAATACATATTGCTGCAAATATAGATGAAAAGATAATTAGAGCGAAATATCCTATAAAATCAATCCATCGGCTAACCAATAAAGCCTTCAGATATTGTTGGATGTAATCTGGTGCTTGGGCAGCAACGAATGACCTTGTACCCTCTACCCATTCTATCAACTTATTGATCATCTCTTGCGTTGGGGTGTTTTCCATTAGCATTTCTCCGTCTTTTCTTTTCTTATCCGTAAAGCTTCTGCAGCAGTTTTCCTAGCAAATTCTGTCCAAATTCTTTTTTTGTCTTCGACAATATCAATAAGTTCCTTGTCAGAATAATAAGGATCCATATAGTGTTCAACAGTTTCTTCGAAAGTCGGCATTGTAAGTTTCATATATGTTTCCATCTCAACATTTCTCCATGAAATCTTTAAACTGGTCCATGTTTTCAGAAAGTTTCATGGCTGTAGTTACCTTAACAATTTGTTTGGTCAACGCTTCTTGACCGTCGGAAGTAAGTTTCTGGTGATGTCGATAACTTCTATTTCCGTTTTCATTGCGTGCATTTTCCTTGTTTAACTCTTCCCAGACTTCTGGGGAAATCTTTTTATAGACGTATTTATTTATAAAATTTCCTAAACAATCTGGGTGCAAGTTTTTATTTACTTTTGGCCACTGCCACCCATGAAGCCGATAAGCTTGCTCAAAGAAATCCTCATGAAATTTCTTCTTCCATGGAAGAAGATCTTTTGAAATAAATTGCTCAAGAAGAATTTGAAGATCATTCTTTTGCTTTGCAAACTCATATCCAGTGGCCTCATCAATAAGCGCAGTTATCCCGACCGAAGCTAATCCGTACAGCATAATCCTACAGACCTGCGCAATGTCTTTCTGTTTTCCTTTTAAATTTCCATCATCATCAGCTTTAACATAGACTTTGCATACCTCGGGAAGCAATTCTGCTTCATAGCCAATAAGTTTTCTTCCATCTTGACTTTTATAGTTCACTATATTCCCGCACTCCAAAATTTTGCCTTCTAGATATGGTGAGAGATTGTTTGCAACTAAAAAACCAGGAGTTTTGGTATCATTCCCGCGCTCGGCATACCATCCTCCAGTTCTTTGCCTTCCCATTGCATTTAGAAGAGTCTTTTGTCTCAAGATCCTCCTTCCATCACTAAGAACGTCGCAATGAAGTTCTTGACCAGCCATTTTAATCATTCCTGAGTGAGTGGCCTTAGGGATTATACCTCTCCATCTTTCTTCAGCTCCTCTTTTAGATCTTTCAGATCTTGTCATTGTTTTTGGTTCTGGCATATATATTTCTTGGTTGGTTTTACGAAGACTAAAACCATTATGGAATATGCTTATGATTTTCTGCAAGTCTTTTTGTGACAATGCTCTCTATCATCACCTCAGCGTCGAAGGCTTCCATTCTCTCAAGCTCATAAGATGAAATGCGCCAGGATGCTTTTTTGCCAAAACCTACTCTAAACGCTTTGAGCCTTCCAGACTTAATCGCTCTGTAGACGGTATGAGAGCATATTTTCATGATATTTGCAAACTGCTCAACTGTTAAATATTCTTTGGTCATGTCTAAATTGTATCAGAATGTAAATATGTGTTCAAGTATGTTCAATTGTTAAAAATAAACATTGACATACCCATAAAACTCCACGACTTTAAGTTTAAATAACAAGGAGTTCACAATGCCCATCGCATACGGCATAGGCGGTTTAGTTAACGTTCCTGCGGGAGCAGAGTCTGGAAGAGGCGCCCCTTCAGCATCTTGGAGACCACAACTTGGCCAAATGTACTTTGATACAACTACAAATCCACCAACGGAATACGTATTCAATGGTTCCACGTGGGAAACGGGCGGAAATGCTTATGCTACTACATCGGCACCAGGCATTGTGCAATTGTCTTCCAACGTTACAACGGACAATACCTCAACAACACTTGTCCCTTACGCTAAAGCAGTTTATGACTATGGTCAATCGCTTGTATTAGCAGGCGCCAACATTGCTCAAACGGGTGTTACGGGTATCACTAATCTTGCAACTGATGTTCAGGCTGTGGCTGGGACGGCAACAATTCCTGGCGTTACTGCATTAGCTGTTCAGCCAAGCAACCTTGCTGCGGTGTTTGCAGCGCCTCCTGCGACAGGTACAACAACGCCCGCCGCTGGTGCATTTACAACACTTGCCTTTACGACAGCAACGGGCACGGCTGGTGGTACATGGGCATCTGGTGGTACAGCAATTTCGATTGGTGGAGATGCTAGCACTGACACGATCAATATCGGTACAGGTGCGGCAGCTAGATCAATCCATATCGGCGACTCTACGCAAGCTAACCTTTTGACAATCGGTTCGGCAACTGGCGCAGCGGCCCTTACGTTAAAAGCTGGTACTGGAAACTTTACTCTGACAACAGCTGCAACGACAAACGTCACCATGGGTGCAGCTCAAACAAGTGGCACATTCACTATTGGTGGCACCGCTGCAACAGGTACCTTGACTCTTGGCAGTTCTTCTGGAACCAATACTATCACGCTGGGCGGTGGCACTGGCGCTACAACAGTCAACATCTCCAATGCTAATACAGCAGGCGCTGTTAACGTAGGCGCTGGGTTTACAAGCGGTACAATCACAATCGGTGGTACAGCACAAACTGGAACGCTCACATTAGGTTCTAGCTCTGGTTCTAATGCCTTGGTAATTGCCGGTGGATCTGGTGCTACAACCTTGACACTTGCAAACGTACAAACAGCCGGAAGCGTATCGGTTGGTGCTGGTATGACCACTGGTACTATCTCTATCGGAGGCACAGGCGCTCACACAGGAACAATTACGATTGGCGGAGGCACTGGCGCTCAAACGATTAACTACGCCGCTTCTACTGGTGTTAAGACGCTTGTATTCGGTGGAACATCCGCCAACGTGATCACCATCGGTGATACGCAAACAGGAGGAAGCATATCTCTTGGCGCTGCTATGACTACAGGTACACTAAACCTAGGATCTACCGCAGCTGGTACTGGTACGATTACTATTGGTGGTGGTACTGGAGCTCAGACCTTGAATATCGCTGCAAACACAGGTGTGAAGACGATCACCATTGGTGGTACTTCTGCCAACGTCATTACAATTGGCGATACCCAGACTGGTGGCTCGATTTCCCTTGGTAACGCCATGACGACTGGCACGCTGAACTTAGGATCAACAGCGGCAGGAACCGGCACTATAACAATTGGCGGAGGAACTGGGGCCCAGACCATCAATATCGGCCATAGCACAGGCGGCAAAACAATTAGTATAGGCGATGGCGCCGGCGCGAACGTCATAGCCATCGGCTCGGCAACTGGCGCTGCAAGTCTTACCTTGAAGGCTGGAACTGGTAACTTTAGCCTTGACGGTGCTACTGCAACGACATATGCCGTTGGTGCAAGTACAACAACAGGCACAATGACCATTGGTGGTACGGCTCAAACTGGAACAATTACATTAGGGTCGTCAAGTGGAACAAATATTGTTGCCATAGGCGCAGGTGCTGGTGCAACGACTGTTTCAATCGCAAATGGCGTCACAAACGCAAAGACAATCACTATTGGTACTGGCGCTGCGATGGCCAACACAATTACAATTGGCGGCACAGGCGCAAACGTCATTACAATTGGCGATACGCAAACGGGCGGTTCGTTCTCTTTAGGCTCAGCGATGACAACAGGAACCATCACAATTGGTTCCACGGCTGCTGGTACTGGTACTGCAACGCTCTTTGGCGGCACAGGCGCACAAACAATTAACCTGGCTAATAACACAGGCGTTAAGACGATTAATATCGCTGGCGATTCTGCAACATCGGCCAACGTTATCAAAATCGGTACAGGCGCCGGAGCGCAAACTGTGACCATCGGCAGTACTAATACAACAAGTACGACAACGATAAATTCAGGCTCTGGAAACGTTAACGTAACTGGCGGTCACTTAGCTATCGCAACAGTTGCAAAAACATTGCTGGTAAACGGAGGCGCTGTCACAGACTTCATCGGTACAGGAGTTTTGACCGCTGGTACTCAAACAATTGCTAATACAAACATAGCCGCTGGAGATGTCATCTTGCTTACACGCACAGGTGTTGCAGCATCAACAACATTGGGTGTTCTGACTTACACAATTAGTGCAGGAGCAAGCTTCACTGTTACGAGTGTGATTCTTGGTACGCCAGGATCGACACAAACCGGCGACGTGTCCACTTATGCTTACTTTATCGTAAGACCAACATAAAGTTTATCTTGAAAAGCGGCATATCTTCATGGTATGCCGCTTCATGTAAAACCAAGAGGTCAACATGCTTACGACAAAAGCACAACTAGAACACAAAACAGCAAATGGCGAACCTATCCATTTGACATGCGGGTCAAATGTCCCTGTTACTGAAGTAATCGGGGCTTTAAAGACGTTTCTGACATATTCCTATGGGTTATTGAAACAACAAGAAGATCAACAAAAAGGATCTAGCGATGGGTGTGAATCTAAGCCAGAGGGCGATTGCTGCCCCTGAGTTGATTGAAACAATGGTAGGATCCTGGGTAGAGATCGGCGAATTGATCGCTAATCCAGTGATTATAATTTTTGATAATCAAGGAACTGTCGCTGTGGAAATTTCGGTTGATGGTGGAACCACAACCTGGAAAACGTTCCCGGCAGGTGAAGCTCTCGTTTTGGATATGCGCGCAGCTCACGGAATTGCTCCAAATTTTACATTTGATGTCGGTACAACATTTTATGGAAACGGGGCATCAGGTGATTTTTCAATTTCCTATATATATGCAAAAAACGTTTAAAGGTACATTGTGAGCCAAATATACAAAGCCTCTGTCTCAAGTACTCCTTCTGTTCCTACATCGTTTGAAACGGACTTACAAGACACAACAACGCTTGCATTAACTCCTAGCACAGGTTCAGCTGTGCCACAAGCCAATACTTTAAGAATTGGTGGTGATAACGGCATTAAAACATATGAAGTCACAAATGTTCCTGGAGCATTGACAATCGGTTATATCCGAGGTGATGATACTACAGTAGGAGCCACAACAGCCGATTTGATTACTCAAGCCACGAATACTAACTCTACGTTGACGTTTCAGTTTCAGTTGTCTGGTTTTAGCACTACTGACAACACAGGTATTGGTATTTTTGGTTTCGGTAGCGTTATCAATATTGCAGGTGCTGTAACAGTAGTCAACACAGTCGAATTTGTAAGGAATACAACAGATTTTATTGCTCCACCAGCTTTAGATCCAATTAATGGAGCATCAGTAGCCATTGTCCCCTCTGGCTCAAGTTTTATAGTGCGCGTAACCGGAGTAGCTGGTCTTACTATAAATTGGTCAGCAATTTTGCCAGGTGTGGCAACGACATAGGAAATAGATGGCCGGTTTTGACAATGATGTGGTTTATGGAACCAACGTTGATTTCACGGGTACATTTCCTGTATCTGGTCAAGTTAACCAAGATGGCGAACTCCTTGTAGGTGCTACAACAGCGCCTTTTATCCGCAGCTATGTTCCGACAGGTTCTAATGGACTAGTAGTCAATACAGGACCCGGAACGATTGATTTTGATCTTTCCAACATACCAAATAGTGCACTTCAACATTCATCCATCACGATCAATACATCGGGAACTTTGACTGGTGGTGGTACTGTAGGATTAGGCGGGACATTAAATATATCTGATGATCTTTCAGGATTTGTTCCCTACACAGGCGCAACAGCCAGTGTTGACTTGGGAGCACATGATCTAACTGCTAAGGATGTCACTGTCAGTGATGGAAATTTAAATTTACCCGCCTCAGGAACATGGGTTGTAGGAACGACAGGATTTATTAACCTAAATAGCAGTCGCTGGATTCACGCAACTGGTGGATTTGGCAATTTCTTTGCAGGACTTGGCGCTGGAAGTTTAGCTACCGGAAATAATTCAAATGTTGGCGTTGGCGATCAGACCCTTCAATCTCTTGGAAATGGTGGCAGTTATAACACTGCTATTGGTGCATACTCCCAAATATCTATAGGAAATGCTGGCTATAATGTATCGGTAGGAGCTTATTCATTAGGGGCAAATGGAGGCGGACAATATAACGTTGCCATTGGCACTTACACCATGGCTAACACTGGAGGCTCGCAAAACACAGGCGTTGGTTATGACGTGATGGAACATTGCGGAACACAGAATATTGCTATAGGATTTCAAGCTGGTGGTTCTTACACTGGGGATGAAAACTACAATATTCTTGTTGGGCATTCTGGTGTTGCTCATGAGTCCAATGCTATGCATCTTGGCACACAAGGCACAGGTGCTGGTCAAATTGATAAAACTTACATAGCTGGAGATGTCCATCTAACGTCTGGTCAAGTAGTCAACACAACATCCCCTGGCGCCTATCCTTACACCACCCTTTATACTGACTATGTTATCTGGGTAGATACATCACTTGCTCGCACTATTAACCTTATCGCAAGCCCAGAGACCGGAAGAACATATCGCATTAAAGATATCACTGGTTCTGCTGCTGCCAACAACATCACTATCACACCAGCAGCAGGAAACATTGATGGAGGGGCAACATTTGTGATAAATACCAACTATGGCAGCGCTGATGTCTGCTATAACGGAACATCCTGGAGCGTGCTCTAATGGCATACAAACCAAAAGTTTTATCACCTGCTGACGGAGGAACTGGAGTCGCAAACAACGCGGCATCTACACTAACTATTTCCGGCGCCTTTGGTGCGACATTCACACTCACAAATACAACATCAGTCACTTTTCCAACTTCTGGTACCTTGGCTACCACCGCCGCGATTCCTTCCTTCCCATTAAGCGTTGCAAATGGCGGAACAGGTGTTGGAACACTTACAAATCACGGTGTTCTTTTAGGGCAAGCTACAAGCAATGTAACAGCAACAGCAGCAGGATCGGCCGGCCAGGTTCTTCAATCAGGAGGAGCATCTGCTGATCCAACATATTCAACAGCCACATATCCATCTACCGCTTCATCATCAGGAACTTTTTTAAGAGCAAATGGAACAAATTGGCTGACCTCATCTTCTACTATCCCAGACACCTTTGCACAAGGTGATATTGTCTATGGTTCAGCCACAAATACACTTACAGCATTAGCCAA
>Ga0247681_1000067_pt1 | contig 12271 bp, 10 predicted proteins | sample CNK22_metaG_FD_182798 | JGI IMG/M metagenome (GOLD analysis project Ga0247681, IMG submission 182798) | Soil microbial communities from Purdue University Martell Research Forest, Indiana, United States - CNK22 | ecosystem: Environmental > Terrestrial > Soil > Temperate forest > Bulk soil... | reverse complement strand
CACGATCCTCCGGCTTCTCAGCCATGCGGGCCTTGAGGCGCTGGGTCATGGCCTCGGAATGGAGGCGCGCGTACTCTTTCGCCGCGCCCTCGTTGGCGAACGTCAGATCCTCCGGGTGCGGCACACCCAGAATGGCCCGTTCCTTCTCCTCGCCATGGATCTGGCGAGCTTCCGCGGTCAGGCGACTGGCGGCTTCTTCACGAGAGCGAGGAGGCGAGTTCCGCCCGCTTCCAAGGTCGCGATTAGCCGCGCGTAGAGCGCGGGCGCGTAGTGCTTCAGAAGTAGTGGCAGTGCGATCAAGAGCAGTAGATACAGCACGTTGGGTTCCTTTTTCAGCTTTCGCAGTTGCGAGGTGTTCTTTCTCAAGACCGATCAGCTGCGCACGGCGCAGGATGGCGGCCGGTGCAGAGGTTACCACGGCGGTGCGGCCGCGGGCGACATCGGTGTACTGGTGGGCCAGCTGCTGCGCTTCGGCCTCGGTGGCGACCCCGGTCTCCCGGGTCACGTTGCCTTGGTCGTCGTGCTGCTGGACTACGAAGTGCCCTTCCTGGGGCTTGCCCTTCCCGGCCCCCGTGGCATGACCGAGTATTTCCTCCAGGGATGCTGCTTTTTGGTCGCGCATTTGAGCGTACTGGGCAGCGTGCTCTGGGGACTTGGCGATGAGGGCTCCGCCTTTCTCATCGAAATTGACCATGGGCTCGGCGTTTGGGCCTGCTTCATCTCGGACCCTTTCGAGCAGTCCTCGCTGACGTAGGGACTCCATGTTATCGGCGGAGAGGTACACTCCCCCCCGCTCGTGGTTTGGATCACGCAGGTCCCTGAGCTGGGCTTGAATGTCATTGAACGGCTCCGCTGATGGTGTATCGGGATTGCCGCGCACCATCGGCCGCTGTCCGCGGGTGGTGAGCTGGCCGGGAATCGGGTTATCGCGCAGCATGTCCGGCTGGTCCCAGTCGGGCGCCGGCGCGGCAGCGCGCTCGCGTAGGTCGTCAGCGCGCGTGCGCGGGGCCTCGACCATGGGCTGGTTGGCTACGCGACCAACTCCCTTGAGACGTTCCTGGAACGGCAGGTTGTACTGGCCAGGAACGTTGGCAGGCGGCCCGGGCGGCGGCCGCGGCGGGTTCATCTGGCCGCCACGGAGGTCCAGGTTGCCCTGGGGACCGTTGGGCTCCTGCATGCCCCAGCCCGGCTGGCGCTCGGGGCCTACGTTCTCTGGCGGCGGCGCGCCCTGGTAGCCGTTGCCGGCGGGGGCCTCGCCCCAGTGGGCGGATTCGTGCCGGGCCTGGATCGCCATGGCCTGGTCGGGGGCGACCCCCTGCGGCAGAGCCATCTCGGTCTGCTCGGTGCCCGGCGTGATGATGTGTGGCGGGCGGCCGGTCAGGGTCTCGAAACCCTCCCGGTTGCGCTCGATCGGCTCGTATTCGTCGGTTGCGCCCATGCCGGTGTGCGACTCGGTCGCGGCGCCGGTGGCGTGATTCTCCGGAGAGGTCTCCATCGTGGAGTGCGTCTCGCCGGGATTCATGTTGTTGGCGGACAGCTCAGGCTGGCTGCGACCGTGGCCGAGTACCGCACCAAAGCCGGCACCGGTCACCGCGCCGACGGCGGCACCCTCACCGGCCGCGCGCGCCGCGCCCTCGATCGTGGGGCTACGGGTCTGGTCATAGGTATGCGCCGCGGTCTCGCGCGCCACGTAGTCTGCGCCGCCGATACCACCCATCTGGAGGGCCTGATCCGCCGCGCCGCCGGCGAGTCGGGCGCCCAGGCTGGCACCCTCCTTGCTCAGGACAGGTGTCAGGAACCGGCCAGCGACCATGGAGATGGCGCCCGTCACCAGGCCACCGATTACGGGGGCGTACTTCTGGGCCTCCGTGACGATCTGCTGGCGGGCCTGCGCCGGGTCCATACCCTGGGCGATCAACTGGGCGTATTTGGGGGAGGTGGCCTGAAGCTTCTCCTCCGGAGTGTTCATCACCTCGTCAGAGATATTGTTCGCAATTTGGCCTACCGAGAGACCGGCCTGGGTGGCGCCGACGTACGCCAGCGCACCCCGGGTCATACCAGCGCGGACGAGGCTCCCCATGGGCAAAAGCGTGGTGAGCGCAGCCGGCGCGGCCTGCGATGCCTGCAGCATCACGCTATGGATAACTTCACCGGGGCCGCCCTGCCAGATGGTCTGGTGTGGGTCAAGAGTAGTCCACTGCCGCTCCAGGTCTTGCTGCTCCTGAGGAGACATCTGATCGCGCCAGTCCTGCGCGGACTGTTGCGCGGTGGTGCGCGCCCAGTTCGCTGCCTGCGTAATGGGGTGTTCGGGACCGAGCATGCGGCTGGAGAGATACTCGCCGGCGCCAAGGACCTGACCGCCAAGCTCCGCCGCGCCGCTCATTACGGCCTTACCGGTGCCGCTCCAGATATGTTCCTTGGGCGCCGGCGGCTTGTTCAGTGCCAGCGCGTCGCGCATCAACGGGTCGTCTTTCGGCACGCCGGGGGTTCCCGGCGGAGGCAGGGCCTCGTTGCGGATCTCCGCGCCACGTACAGGAATGGGAGTCGGTCGCGGAATATCCTCGATCTCAGGAGTCTCCGTCGCCTCGCCAAAAATATCTCGTGCCATTATTCCGTCCTATTGGGCGGTGAGTTAGTCCAGCAGGGGCAGTCCGTACTGCTGAGCAAGCCTCGCGCGAGCCAGCGGGTCCACATTCGGACCGTACATGGCCGTCGCAATAGCTACTGCCCTTGCTTGATCGTACCCTTTTTCTCGCATCAAGTGGTCAGCAACTGCAGAAGCGCCGGCCAGAGCCGACGGTTCCATGAGACCGCTGTTGCGTAGCGCGGTGGTCATGGCGAGCGAGTGGTCTTGTTGCGCGCGGCCTTCGCGAATCGCCTGGAGTCGATCGGCTGCGACATCGCGGCGCTCCTGGTTGAGCCCCTCGTAGTAGTTGCCGCGCTGGAAAGCCTCGGTGCCCTGCGCGCGCTGTAGCGGAATCTCGCCCTGGAAGGTGCCAGCGTTCTTGCGCTTCTGCTCCATCATCTCCACGGTCTGTTTCTGGAACTCTTTCGGGTCGCTATAGGTCGACAGCAGGTGATTCAGGTTCGTCTGGTCGAGCCTCACGGGCACGCCAACCGGCTTGCCGTGATCTTCGTCGAAGCCGACACCGATGATGTCTCCGGTCTTCGGATCGAGGCCGAAATGCATTCCGTGCCCGGTGGGCATGTAGTTGTAGGCCGTCTTAAGAGCCGCCATCGCGCCCTGCTTATTGCCGGCGCGATCGAGCGCAATACCCTGCTGCATGTACTGGATGAAATTCTCATGCTGGAATTTCGAGACCTGATCGTCCGCCATCATGGCCGCCTGCCCCATCGGTATTCCGTGGGCGGTCGCTGAATGGATGATGGAGTTCTTCATCTGGTCCCATTCTTGGGATGACGTGTTGGGAATATCCTGGTGATCCATCTGGACCTGGGAGAAATCAATCGGGGCCTGGCTGCCACCGGGGGCCGGCGGACCTTGCTGCTCAGGTGCCGCGCCGCGCGGGGGAACTGCGCCACCACCCTGGCCGGTACCAGTGCCGCGCAGAGAGTCGATCATGGCCTGACGGTTGTATGGAGTGATCGGCGTGCCATCGGGTGCGGTCGTCACCATGCCGCCGGGGCTCTGCGAGGCAGCGTGCTCAATAATGCTCGGGTCGTCTTCGTACGGCGCCGGCGGTCCCTGTTGCTCGGGCGCGGCCCCTTTAGGGGCTGCGGTAGGCACGGGCGCGGCCCCTTTGGGGGCTGCGGGTTCGGGGCGAGGTTCAAGCCCATGCTCATCACCAGTGAGGTATTTCTCGACGAGTGCGCCCGTCGGGGCATAGATCCTATTGGTGTAATCCTCAATCGGCTTACCAACCTTGTTGAGCAGCCAGTTGCCGGCGGCCTCTGATGCGCGGGCGATACCCGGCCACTTACCATCAGTGCTCTCTGCAGGTTCGAGACCGGAAGCAGGTTTGTCCGCGGTGACCTCGTTGCCATCGGCGAATCGCTTGATGGTGCGACCCAGGCGGTTGCGCTGGCCGTCGTTGTTCACGTCCTTCTCAAGACTGTTCGGCTGTGGCTTGTCAGCCTTCGGCGCTTTGAAAGGCTGCGGCTTGTCAACCGCGCCGCCGTTCGAGAATTTGCTCAGGGTCTCAGCGAAGCGGGCGCGCTGGCCCACCTTGCCCTTGGAGTGCGCGGCCGCATCGAGCTTGGCCTTGGGGATCTTCTGTCCCTGCGGAACGCCGAGATCCTCGTGCAGGGCGCCGGGATGTTTGATCGCACCCTGAATGAAGTGACCTCCGTCAGCCAGCATCGGGTCCTGGTTGGACGGGCTCGCCTCGGTGTTGCGCGGCGAAGAGACGGGCTGCTCCAGCTGCGGGTTCATCGCAGCTCGGGCAGCCTTTGTCGGCTTGGCCTGGTTGCCGGGCTTCGGCTTGCGAGCACGAAGTGCGCCGGCGTTGCGCGGCGGGATCGGGCCGCCATCGGAGAAGTAGCCCTGCGATCCATCGGAGCGCGGGATGGCGCCGGCGCCAGGAAGTCCCGGCTGCGCAGCACCGCTCGTATCGGGGCCGGGCGGCGAAGCCGCTACGTTTGCCTGGCCAGGTACCGTCGCCTGCGCGGCGGGTCCCATGGCGTGCTGCCCCTGCCCAGGGAGAAACTTTGACTTGACCTTCGACCAGACATCCTGAATGCCATTACGAACGGGATCAAACAACATGCCTTGTGATTGCCATGGCGCATAGCCCAGCTTCTTATTGGCCGTGTTGTAGTTGTCAGTGTCGGCCTGATTCACGCGCGCAGCGGGGTCAACCAGCTCATCTTTCATGTAGCGGTTCTTAAGGTCAGCGCCCTCCATCTGCTGCTCTTTCTCAGCGCCACTGATTCCGCCCTGCAGGAACGCGCCCCAGTTACCTTGATTGAGTCCCATTAGTGCATTCCCATCTGTTGGCGCTGCTGTTGCGCGGGTGTGTGGTACCGCTCCAGAAGCTTGTCGAAGAACTCTTTACCCTTGGCGTGCACGACATCGGCCGGCACGACATACTCGCCGACAGAGATCTTGGCCGGGACCTGGTCGTCGATGCCCGTGCCATCACTCATGCCGTTGGCTACGATTCCGGGAGGCTGCCCGCCGTTGGCCGCGATCCAAGGACCGGGGATGCCAACCTGCGGCGGGACACCCTGCGAGGGGCTCACTGCCGGGTTGCCGTAGTCCATCTGCTTGCCAGGGATCGCGCCACCATTGGCGTAGCCCGGCATGGTGAATCTCGGCGGCGCCATCTGCGGCGTCTGCTGGAGCTGCTGCATCTGCGGATCCGCGGCGATCTGCGCATTCGCCTTATCCATTGCGCCATTGACCCGATACTGGTCGAGCGCGCCGCGCGCCGCCATCGGGGCTGCTTCCTTCGCACCCTGACCAAACCCCTGGCCGAAGCCGCCGGCGTTCGGGTCATTAAATTGTGCGCCCTGCTGGATCGGCGCGAGGCCCTGCACGGGGATCATGTTCGACCGCGGCGCACCGCCGTCGGCATACATGCCGCCATTGCAGTAAGCGCCAGGCGTCTTGCGGCCGGGGATCGCGCCGCCGTCTGCCATCATCGCCATCGCAGCGATACCGGCCACGCTACCGAGTCCGGACATGAGGGAGTTCGAGCCGGCTTGCTGCGCGTTGTATTGCGCCAGCTGATTCTGATACTGCTGATTCTGGATGTTCGCCGACTGGCCGTAGCCCTGCAGGCCCGTCTGCATCATCTGCGACGGCGCCGAGAGCGCCGAGCTGCCGGTGGCCGTGGTCTGATTGCCGAGACCCACGATATTCGACCCCGTCGCGTTGGCGCCGGCGGTATAGCCCTGGCCGACACCGGCTGCCTGAAGATTTTGTCCCAACGCCTGACTGGTAAGACCCATGCCAGTGAGCTGGCGCTGCTGCGCCGCGTTGTATCCCGCGTTACCCTGTGCTCCCGCTTGCTGCAGGTTCGCATTCAGGTTGAGCGCTCCAGACTTCATCGTCGAGGGGTCGACGCCGTAGCTGCCGAGCTGGCGCTGGTTGTTCAGGCGCGCGGCGTTGTACGCCTGCCCTGTCTGTGCCTGCGCCGCGGCGGATGCCTGCGCCATGCCGGCGGGCGAGCCATAATTCTGTGCTGTCTGGAGCTGCTGATTCAGGCCGCCGAGGGTCTGATTTTGGAACTGCTGGGACGCCGCAGAGCCAGCACCGGCCTGCTGGCCAATAAGCGGGCTGAGCTGCCCCTGGACGTTGGCAGTTGTCGCTTGGTTGCCCGCGGTCGCGTTCTTGGCCCAATTGAGCTGATCGGCACCAGCCTGCTGCCCCATCTTGCCAATATCGCTGGAGGCGCCGGATTCCGCTGCGGTATTCGGGGCCTGAGGAACTGAACCACCACCGAGACACATCAGAGCACCTTCGAGTAGGCTATGGCAATCTGCGCGTAACCCTCTGATTCAAAAAGAACTTTGAGGTGCGGCGCGCCGAGGGGAGACTTGTCTGTCATGATCATATAGTCGGCACCTAGTGCTTTCATTCGTTCTTGAGCCACTTTGAGGAGCCGCCGGGCGATGCCCGATCCGCGGTGTTCCGGGAGCAAATAAAACATGTCTGCGGTCGCCACTGTGCTCTCGTCATGTGCACTGGGGGACAGATACACGAAAAGATACGCCACAAGCTCCTCAGTATCAAGCGCACGGGCTCCAAAGCAGACGAAGGAGCCCCGTTTCTCGCAGGTGATGTAGTGGTCGTAATTCACCTTGACCTTGTGCTTTTTGTAGTGCACCTCGGTCTCCGCATAATGCGCGGCATGCAGTTTTTTCAGACCTTCGATATTACTCGCAATCGACACAGGGCCGATCTCGTAGTTTTTGTAGAGCATTATTTCAGGGCCTTGATGCCGTCCAGGAGGTTCTGCAGACAAGCTGCAAAGTCAGTTTCTGCGTGATCATGTATGAGCAGGTCCCCGTTCGTGGGACCAGCTGGAACAGGGGGCGTGCAGCCGGTGAAGAGATCCGCGGGTATGGGTTGAAACACGGGTGGCGAAGCCACCGTCACCACCTTCTCGACGGTTTCGACTTGGGGCGGCGCCGAAGCGCAGCCAGCCAGAAGGAGGAAGATCAGTGCAAAGCGCATGCGTTCACCTGCTTGGCCCACGCGCCGCACGCCGGCGTCAGTAGGGCCTCGTCGTATTTCTGTTTCCAGGCTAGTGCCGCTTTTTGTGCCGCCGCCTGAGCCGCTTGCTGTTGCCGAACAGCATCCACTGCTTGTTGTTCCAGCGCAGACTTCTGACGCGCAAAATCAGCAGCTGCCTGCGCACGCGCCTGCTCGACCAGGACAGCCCCTCGTTTAGCTTCGTCAGATGCTCTTTGCGCGCACGAACTTCCCACCCGGCACTGTATCTCAGAATCGAGGGATCGATTAGCGGCGGATAGCTCATGGCGAAGTTTGATTTCCTGTTGTCCGAGCGTCAAAAGCAAGCCGAGCGACAGCGCGCCCAGCACATACTTCAGCACTGCATCAGTTAGAAGGCCCATTGTTTTTCACCGAGTTGAGGAATCCGCGTCTTGCCACAAGGAAGCCGCCGATCACCGTGAGTACTTGAGACACGATCGGCCCGTAGGTCGGGCCAAATATCGTTGCGACCAGATGGATAGTCTGCGCGTCGACATATTCGAGCGCGCCGATCGCGACGCCGCCGAACCCCAGGATTTTGGTCCCGTGCTCGTCCCACCAGCGAGTCACAAACTCCGGCACGTTAGGCTCCGAGAGCGGCGTGTACCAGCTGAGTGAGTTCCTGCGTCGGCGAGCCCGGCACATTGGCGTGACCCGCGGCAACGGCCGCCTTCACGTACTGCATCACGGACTGGTCGGGATAGACGCGGCTGCCGATCGAACCGGCTGCTACGACGGCGTTGACGAACTCGCTGAGCGAGGCGTCGGCACTGGGGGCATGCAAATTGGTGCTCATGTCTGAATTCCTTCTAACTGCTTGAGAATCTTCTCGGCTCTGGCCGGCGTCTGACTATACCACCTGGTTCTACGGCCGTCAGCTGCCGCAGCGGCGAACTGGCCGCTCCTGATGAGATTATTGAAATCGGTAAACCCCAGGAGTCCATCCACCCCCATTTGGTAAACCATCTCCAGGAGGAGAGTCTGGGCGAGGTCTGGCAGGGCGGCGAAACCGGCGTAACGGGTCGCCAGGTCCCGCAGCTCCGCGGCGAGCTTCGAGCGCATCAGGTAGCGCGCGCCAGAGCCGGTGATCGAGATCGTGATGTATCCGGCATCGAGGAGGGCCTTCCAGTCCTTGCCCGAGATCGGGTTCGTCTCCAGGCAGGTGCCCTCGCCCACCGTCCAGAGGCCGCGGGTGTCCTTATAGGCCCCCGGCTTGTAACCCTCGTACTCCGCGGTGTCGTTCACAGTCTTGTTGAGATCTGTCATACGCCCCACTTTGCTAGTAGATATGCTTCCATCGCGGTGATCTCCGGAGCAGTCAAAACTCTCGTAAAACAGATCACCGCTGCGAGTGAGCAGTTACCAAGAACGGCGCTGCCGGTATTCAAATCTGAGCCGATAAAGCTGGTCCCCGCGTTGCCGGCAGTTGCTCCAGTGCCGCTGCCATTTGCGGCGCTCGCGCGACGGAAGGCATAGTTTCCGGTTGCTGGGTCATAGGTAACGTTTGCCTGAAACGCGATACCACTCGACCAGCCAGTTGTCTCTACACCGACAATGGCAGCGCCGGACTTTACAAGGTTCATCTTGCCGCCGCTGGATACGTCCAAGTAAAGTGCCATGCCGTTAGTAGACCCGCCGATAATTGCTCGTGTTCCGGCGGAGGATGCGCGGGCAACCACAAAGAAAGTGCAGCCAGCGGGGGTTGCAAACGAGGCCGTCATCGGGAAGCTAGTTTGCCAGGCGAGGACCGGTAGCGAATTGAGTAGTACCGCATCGACGGTAGCGATGCCGCCGGCGGTTCCGGTCGCGGCAATCCCAGTGATCCAGGGCACGCGCTGGCGCATCTGCGAGACCGCCGACGAGGCGCTTTGTAGGATGTCATCCGACTCCCACCAGAAAGCTAGATCCCGGATCGTCCCTGGAAGCGCACCAGTCGTGACAACGAAGGGCGCTGAAGGAGTGGCGCGAAACCAATCGAATTTCGAAGTGGCGGCTACACCGCCGCCATTGGCATCAACTGAAATTCCAACAAGCGTTGGGACAGCGCCCAAGAATGCGCCAGGCGTCTCTGTGTATAACAAGGAGAAGTCGAAGTCATATCCTGTGCTGCTGTACGAGTAAGTAATATTCGTACCGTTATAGGCAACTCGCAGATAGTAGTATGCCGCTGTCGGCGTGGGGTTGGCGGGGCCAGAGACGTTGGCCACGAACGTTGTTGGGTTGCTGCGGTGCTGAACGTAGAACTGATTTCCAAATATCAGAATGCAAGATTGGTTACCGCCTGCGACAGATATAAACATGCCATTGATGGTGTTGACTGGATTCGCCGCGAGCTTGCAGGTGTACTCCCACGTAGCTCCGACAATCGGCTGGGAGTATCCCTGTGTATTCGGTCCGCCATTGGATGACACCATACCGAGTAGGCCCTGTCCCATCGTGCTACTCGCCGGGCCACTGCTGAATGCAGTCCACGGGGTCGCGCCGCTATATCGAGTACCGATCGTGTCAATCGAAGTGCCTTCGAACTCGTCGTTTGGTCCGAGACCTATACCGATAGGAACGAGTGGATGCGTGTCTGGATTTTCGTTGTATGGGTTACTTCCATCAAAGAAATTATTCGTAGTGCCACCGCTGCTCGGCGTCTGCCAGGACACGCCCACCGCCGCGGTGCTGTCCGCAGTGAGGACCTTACCGTTGGAACCGACAGGGATGCGATTGTCTGCGGTGTCGAAACCGAACAAATCACCTTTCGTCGTGAGCGGTGAGCTGCCGCCGCTGGCCGCTTGCCATCCGCGCACACCAGATCCGTCGGTGCCATAGACCTTGTTGGCGCCAGGGGACGCAGTGTCGTTGACGAGCTGGAGCGGGGTGCTGACCGAACCGTCGCCGGAGATCGAGTACTGCACGTTGACTGTACTGAGACCGCCCGAGGCGGGGGTCACGAAGAACTGGTTCCCGTCAAGCGTGCCGATACCCATGTCGACGAGGTCGTTCACGCGGACGAAGCTGTCACCGATGTTGCGCGTGTTGCGCAGTCCAACGTCGATCACGGCGTTGATCGACTGGATGTTCCCGGAGAGCTGCGCAGTCGTCTGGCCGATCGTGCCGACGTCCTGGAACCCGCGGGAACTTACGAGCTTGACTACTTTGTCAGCCATTAGACCGTCGAGAGATCCTTACCGGTCTCTCCCACCTGCAGTGAATACATGTTGGTGTTGCCGAACAACTCGAACTGCCATATGTCGTGCTTGAAGCCAGACGGGAGGCGGCGGATCTTGTCGTCCGTCACGGTCTGGTCAGACACCTTGATGCCGTTGCAGTAGACCACTACGCGCACGCCGAGGTTCTGTCGCTGCAGCTGAGCGAGATTGTAGAGCGGGCTGCCGCCGAGGGGCATGCGGTTCTCCACTAGCAAGTTCCCGGTGACGAGGCCCTTGTGATACGGCGAGCCGCTTGAGCCGAACGGATCGCGGCCGTAGGTCGACAGCGGTCCCGCAGCGAGCCGCGCAATGTTGTACGGGCCGTAGGTCGCGAGCACGTTGCTGGAGACGTTGATATTGCCGAAGTCGGCCTTTACCTTGAACGCGCCGAAGTTCGTGTACTTCGGGAGCTGCACTTCCTTTGACACCCAGTGCCAATAGAGGCGCTCCGCGAGATTGGGGTCCCAGTCGTACGCGACGTTGTTGCTGATCAGGTAGGGGTTGCCGGTGTAGCGATCGGTCTCGATACCGGTGACCTGGTTGAACGCCGTGATCGTCCCCATCTCCGCGGAACTCTCCGTCGGGTTGATGAGAAATCCGTTGACATCGCTCGAATACGCGATGTACTGCAGGCCGAGCTGCGCGGCGAAAATCGTGGTGGGGCTAAAGGTCGCCCACTCTTCCTTCGTCAGGATCGACTGCGTGATCGTGTTCAGCCCATCGACATTGAACATCGCAAGTCCATCGATCGTCGGGAAATAAGCTCCACTGACCGTAGACACAATCCCCCGTCGAGACAAACACGGAGTGACACCATCCAGCTTCTGCAAAGTAAAAGCATCGGGCGTCGACCCGGAGCCTAAGTACACATTTGAAGTCGTGCATATAATTGCCGTTTGCGACCAGACAACGATACCCACGATCTCAAACTCTGTCGCGAGATTGTAGGTGGGGTTGAACGCGTGCGGCAGGTACGGCTCGGAGAACAGCAGGTTGCGCCCATCGAAACCGATGAGGTAGCCGCCGGGCATGAGCGCGAATCCGCTCATCGTCGCCGGAGGTGGGAAGTTATCGACGAAGTCCAGCGTGTTGTTTAGTGAGACGACGCTATCAGTTGCAGAATCGCTGTAACTACCAGAAGAAGAGATCCACGTAGCGATCGGAACCTGCGCCACGAAGAAGAAACCTGGGTTGCTTGCATTGGGGACTGTCCTGTAGATATTCACGAAAGCGATGTTTCGTAGCGCGCCACCGGTCCAGGTCGTCGATCCACCAGAAAGTGCCCAGGTGCCAAGGCCCCCGGTAGCTGTCGTTGGATTGGCCGGGGGTCCTTCCTCATTGTACGCCGTTACGAAGGTATAAACGTACGATCGCGTTTCGGTCGTCCCGGCCGGCGGCGTGACAGTTAGAGACGCAACGGGTTGCGGTACACCAAGCAGCCAAGGCGCGTTTCCACCGGTGTTTCCGGCAACGATTCGAGCGAGGGTGTTATACATTGGGGCGCCGTTATCCGACGCCCAGTAGTAGCGCTTGAAGGTGTCACCAAGAACAGGCGATCGGATAATGTCTGTGTTCTTAGACTGGAAGGCCAGCCAAGCGTCCACAGTGCCAGTGACACTAGCAGGTATCCGGTAAGCCCGGCCAACAGTAAAGCCAAAACTCGAAAGATCCTTGAGGACCGTAGGTTTGTGATATCCACGAAGTTCTCCCTCCAGGAGCTTGGCATTCTCGGCGGTGGTTGCGGAATTGGGCGGCAGCAAGCGACGCGAGACGCGCGGCCTGATGCCCCCAAAATTTTCCAGCTTGAAGACAGACATTACGGACCTACGAACTGGATGTAGTAGAGTGCGTAGTAGGGACCAACCGGCACGCTGTGCGTGTGGCCCGGGAG
>Ga0247681_1000065_pt1 | contig 12578 bp, 21 predicted proteins | sample CNK22_metaG_FD_182798 | JGI IMG/M metagenome (GOLD analysis project Ga0247681, IMG submission 182798) | Soil microbial communities from Purdue University Martell Research Forest, Indiana, United States - CNK22 | ecosystem: Environmental > Terrestrial > Soil > Temperate forest > Bulk soil... | reverse complement strand
GTGTGAATTACCCGCGATTGGTCGGCCCCCTGAGAAGGACCCAAGCTTGCCGGGACTATTGCAGGCGCAGCCATCGGCCAATGATCGGGCCGGCGATCAGGCTAGGCGGCCGCTCGGCTTTCCCTTGGATTGCCATAGAGCGCCATGCCGATGCGAAAGTGTTTGGCGAATTGCGTGCCGAACACCCATTGCGCGGTTTCATAGAACGGGAATCGCTTGCGATAGATCGGCGCGCCGGTAAAGATGAACAGCGCCGTGGCCTGCCGGCCGCCGGTGCGCTGATAGATGCCATTCGGCGCGCCCTTGACATCGCGCAGCACGAAATAGCTGCCTGCCCTGGTATTGCGCTTGCGCGATCGCGGCGTAGTGTTCTGCAACGGATCAGGGCTAGCGGATAGGCCGGACAATACCTGAGTGATCAGAGATCCCGGCACATTGCCGAACGAGTCTAGCTTGAGGCCACGGGCCGGCACGCAAAACTCATCCGGCCGCAACAGGCCGGCACGTTCCAGCGCGCGCTCGAAACCTTTCTTGGATCGTGGGCCGCCGGCCACTTCCGGGCCGAGATAGCGCCAGGCCGGCACCGATCCGAAACCGTCCTTAAAGGCCACCTCGGCGCATAGGTCGCGCTTGGTGGCCGGCCGCACAAATAGCGCATTGAGCGTGAAGCGAGTCGGCCGGTCGAACACCCGCGCCATGACGGAAATTTCTTCTTCCTTGATTTCCTCGGCGGTTTTAGTCAGCGCGTAGGCGGTGACAAACGGCACGCTTTCGCTTTGCCAATAATCGAGCCGGCCCATAAAGGCATCGACATCGCCGGAAACATTGAGAACGAAACCCTCGTCCGGCATCGAATATATTTCCCGGCTCGCATCGCTGGCCGCGGTGCGTCATTCGCTCTGCATTTTGTCGGGCTAGGAATGCTGCGCGCGCGATGCGAGCCGGATCGATTTGCGCCGGCGCAACAGGATGGCGAGGATCATCGCTACCATCAGCGCGCGCATCAACGCGTCAATCATTTCGAGCGCGCCGTTCCCGGTTGTGCGGCAAATGCTCGACATAGGAATTGCAAACCGGATCGGCCGCGATCTCGGCGTGCGATCGGATTGCGACTTGCTGAATAAGATGCGGCGCGATGGCGATCTGATGCAAGGCGGCGACGCCGGGAATGCGCACAGTGATCGCGTCATCCCTGATCGAAACCGCGACGCATCGCACATCAACGAACGCGCCGACATCGACCTGCATCGATTTCCCCGAAACGAAAAAACCACGCTACTGCCGAAAGGGTTTCTTCCGGTGACAGCGTGGTTTTTGATTGGCCTTTTGCGGGCCCTAGATCAATGCGGACGGTATAGGGCAGCGATGCGTCATCGTCAACGGAGGCTATACGAAAGAGCATAAAACGTCCGATTTTGGCCCATTTCAGGAAAAGGTCGGCGTGCGGCGCGCTGGCCGATCCTGCGCCGATTCGGCCGTGGCGGCCAGTTTGCGCCGGCGCTTATCGGCGGCCCATGCTGCGCGGCCCTCGCGCATCTGCGCCTCGATTTTGGACTTGATCGGCTTGCCGGGCGCGCGGCGTTTCGGCGCCAGCGTCAATTTAACCGTCAGAATTCCCGGCGGCAGGCCGTCATCGAGCACGCGCGAGGCTGGCGTTTGCCCCGATATCCACGGCGCCGGCATTAGCGCCGATGGCATCGGTGCAAACTCTTTCAGCTTGCCGGCGAGATCGCGCGCCAGCGTCATCAGCGCGCCGAACCACGCGACATATTCGGCACGCGCATGGCCGATCGTGATCAGTGCCGGTTCGCACCAGTTAAGCGGCGAGCGCGGCGATGCGTCGAGATCATACACGCCACGCGATCGCGCCGTGCGCTTCGGCACGATCGCGATTGTATCACCATCGGCATCATCACCATGCACCAGCGGCCGCTCGCGCAACGCGCCGGCGCTATCGCGAAACTGTGTCCACATTTGCCGCGGGATCGGATGCCGAAATTCCCAATCCGGGCGCATCGATTGCGCCGCCTTGCAGATCACCAGCGAGCGCGGATCAAACGACGCTTGCATGATCGATGCCGCCGCATCGGCGGCGATGGCGGCGAGATCGCCGAACAGCGCCAGTGCCTCATCGAGACAATCGAAACGCGCCGAGGTATCGAGATCGCGGATCGCATCGGATACGATCAAGGCATCCTCATGCGGCGCGCCAGGCACAAAGCCGAACGCATCGACATCGCCGCGCGGCCGCGCCAGCGACGCGCCGATCGAGCCGGCGCGCGGTGGCGGCCGGATCACGATCGAGCCGATATCGGTGAACACCGCACGGCCTTTCGGCAACTCATCGCGCACCGCCCATTGCACCAGCTTTTCGATGTCGATCTTTTTTTTCATGCGCGAAAGTCCTATTGTTGCGGTTGTGACGGGATGACGGGTCGATGACGGGTGAGGTTTTACCCGTCACTGGCTTTTTTTCTTTTCAGATCAATTGATTATTTCCTTTGATGACGGGATGACGGGTGAGAGAGAGTGATTCACATAAGAGAAAAAGTTTTTAAGACACACCCCGCACCCCGATGGCTTATGTAGCGCGCGAGGCGGGCGACGCGTCATCCCGTCATTGCCTCGCGCAAGCTTTTGAACGCATTACAGCTTTGATCGATGACGCGTGCCGGCTAACTCGTCATTGACGCGTCATCCCGTCACGAATTCGCCGGACAATTTCGAGCGCGATGCCGTTTGACAGAAAATTCCGCCCTGATCCTCGCCGCTGATGCAATACGGCCCACAACGCGCGCCCCCTGATCTCTCCGGAAAGCACGCGCGAGATCGTGGCCGGGATATCATCGAGAAACTTTTGCTCGGTTGGACTCATAGCGGCACCTCATCATTACTGGCATCATCGGCCGGATGCGGCGGTTCATTGTCGCGATTCGAACGCGCAGCCCTTTGCGGTACATCGTGCAATTTAACATTCAGATACCGCCGCGTGGTCGCGGTGCGATCACGATGGAAACCTTTTTGTTGCATCGCCTGACCGAACGCCTTTTCTTTCCAGGCGCGCACCGCGTTGGCCTCGGCCCATGCCACAAAGGCATCGTACATTTCGCGCGCCGCCACCCATTGCATCGGCGCATCATCAGCCGGCGCCACGCGCGTGATGCACGCGCCGACAAATCCCTCAATCGGGTCCATTTCCTCGCGATACTCGGCGGTCGCGTCGGCGATCTCGGCCGGCACCTGCAAGCCATCGGCGAGATACACCAGCGCGCCCTCGATCAGCCAATTCAGAATGCCGGCGCGCTCTTGCCAGAATTCCGCCAGCACATCCTCGATCGGCCGCCGGTCGGCATCGCTGATGGTGACATCCCAGGGGATCAGCCGCATGCGGCGCCAAATGCCATGATCGACGCCGCCGATTTCCGGCTTGTGGTTTCCGGATAACACCAGCTTGAACGCCGGACGGAATTCGAAAAATCCCTTATGCAGATGCCGCACCAGCATCGGCTCGCCGCCGGTCAAGGATTTGAGCAACGACTCTTTGAAATGGACGCCGCGTTCCGGCTCCGAGGCGCGCACCAGCCGCGCGCCGGGCAGCCGCGCCAGGTCCGGCGAGGCCTGATCGCCGCGGCGGCCGTTTTCGCCGGCGAGCGATTCGAATGACAACGTGAGCGCGTAGTCGCCGAGGATGCGGCATACGATTTCGATCAAGGTCGATTTGCCGTTAGCGCCGAGGCCATGCAGAAAGATCAGGCATTGCTCACCGGTCGATCCGGTCATGGCATAGCCTAGATAATTTTGCAGGAAACCGCGGATCGCGGCATTCGGCTGGAACCGATCGAGGAAGGCCATGAAATTCGGGCAGGCCGCCGCAACGTCATAGACCACCGGCGCCAGCTTGGCGATGTGATCGCGCGGATTGTGCGGCTCAAGATCGACGCGCCATTTTGTCTTTTTGAATTCGTTGGCCTCGCTGCCATCGGGATCATCGATCACCTCGGCAACAAAGCGCAGCGTGCCGTTTTCGACATTGAACTGCAACGGATCGGCGTCGAGTGCTTCCGGCGGCACGGTGCGATGTGGCAAGGCCTGGCTGATCATGCCGCCGATTTTCGAGGCGTTGCCGCTCGATACCGCATATTTGCGCCGCATCAACTGGCGCTTTTTCAATTCGAACGCCGCGGCCTTGCCGGCCTGCACGATCGCCTCAAGCGCCTCAAGCCGGATTTCCTGATCATCGGTTAGCTCATCCTCGATTTTTTCCAGATCGGCGATCTCGCGTTGCGCGGCCGCGGCTGCCTCGATCGCCTTGCGCTCCGATGGCGTGGCGCTGATATAGTCGGCCTCAAGCGTGATCCGCGCCGCCGTCACCTGCGCGCGCCGCGTGGTGATTTCCTCGCCGCCTTCTCTGTTCCAATGCGTGCCGGTCCAGGCATGCCAGCCGATCTCGCGGACGTGCAACAGATCGTCGCCGAACCACGTTAGCAGGCGCTGGCCGTTGCCGGTGTCGTTTTGCGGCTCAAGCGCGCAGGCCTCGATTTTGTCGGTGGATAGCTCGCCGGCGTCTGCCGGGATCGGGCCGATGCCATCGAATGCATCATCAACGGCGCGCATAGTTTCACTGTATTCGAATGCGCTTGGATCGCCATCATCCCCCAAATTTTGGGGACCACCCCCCGCCACGGGGTGCGGGGAAGCCGGCAGCGAAGCAAAAGCGTCACCGGATTCGATCAGGTCGGCGATCTCGTTTTCGATATCAGGCATTCAGCGAAACCACGCGACAAGCAAAGGGAAGGGATACGCGGTCGCGCGCGGTGCGCGCGCGACGTTGGCGCCGTGCTGATCGGCGCTGCGCGCCGGCACGGTCGCCGCTTGAGCCGAGGGATCACGCGTCATCGCTGCTGCCCCTCGATCATATCGTCAAAATCCTTGCCATCCGGCGCAAACCGCACCGCCACGCGCCGGCCCGGCTGCGCGTGCCGCGCCGCCGCGCGTGCCATCGCGGTGTGCGTCAAGAACGGATCGGAGTCGCCGTCGCCCAACAGGATCAATTCGGAGATCCCTGACGGCACCGGCATCGCCGGCGCCGCCAGGTCCGGCTCGAGGCCCGGCACGCGCCTGGCGCGGCCGGCGGCGTCTTTCAATGCCGGATGGCGCACGGTTTCCAGAGCGCGGCCGCACAAATTGCCGAGATCGACGCCGGAACGAAACAGCGTGCGCGAAAGATCGCGGCCGGCGCGGCGCAGCGCCGTATGAACGGCCATCACGGTTTCGATGCCCTCGCCGGCAATCATGCGGATATTGAGATCGGCCGGATGACAGCCGCCAAGGTCGATCCAGCCGCCGGCCTTGCTGCCGCGCACCTTTTTCGCCGGCAATTCGGCGCCCGTTTCGGGATGGATCAGGCGCGCTTTGCCTTTCGGCCCGTTGGCATCGAGCCAGGTAATGTGCATGCCGGCAAAGCGATCGCCGGGTGCCAGAATCGGCGCCAGCATCGCCGATCCCCGATGGATCAGCAGCGGCTCATTTTCGCGGCCATCGGCAAAGTATGGCATGTCAGGATGCCAGCCGAGTCGCGCGCCAGGCGGCGGCGCATCGAGGCCGCGGCCGCGGAAATAGGCCTGCAACGCCGGCGCGTCATGGTACGGCCGCGCACCGGCGCAGAAATTCAACAGCCGTTGCCGCTCGCGCTCGCGCGCCATCGCCGCATAGCCGGCGCGCTTCTCGCCGCTGCGCCAGCCGCGGCACCAGGCGGCACTTAGCGAGTCGTCATATTCGGCAGGACAATCGCCGATGCCGGCGCCGGAGCGGTGCGCCTGCAGTCCGCGCCGCTCGGCCACCGGAGGCGTCACCGCCTCGGCCCTGACGCCGCCAAGCCGCTCGATCGCACCGGCAAAATCGACGCCATCGCGTTTCATCACTAGCGCGATCACGTCGCCGCCGTCACTGCATACCGCGCAAAGCCATTTGTTGGAGTCGCATTTAAAACGCGCCGCAGTTTTCGAGTGCGGATCATCCGAACATATCGGGCACGGCCCGACATATTCGCCGGCCCGCTTTCGGCGCAGCGTCACCCATTGCGCGGCGAGATCGGCAACCGGATGGCGATCTTTCAGCGCGTTAAGCTGATCTGGCGAAAGCCGCGTCATGCCAGCACCGCCAGCATATCCATCTGCGGCGCGCCACGATCGAGCCCGGCCGCGGCCGCTGGATTGATCCAGAGCACCTCGATCCGCGGTCGCGCGCCATCAGCCAGCGCAGCACATTCAAGCCGCCGCCAACCAGGTAGCGCAGCGTCATACATCAGATGTGGATATCCAGAGAGCACTACCATGCCGGCCAGCGTTTTCAAAAACGAGAGCAACGCCACATGGTCATCAGGAGATAGTTCATGGCGGTACATCCGGCACTGATATGCCTTGCGGGATGGCGAGCGCGTTTCCGGAACATAAGGCGGATCAACGTAATGCAGGGTTTGCTCGGCATCGTGCTGGATCATCACGTCGATCGCCGGGCGATTCTCAATGATCACACCGCGCAAACGATCCCTGGTCGCTGCCAACGCATCAGGGTAATTCATCCAATCATGCGCCGGCGTGGTGCCGGATTTATTGCTGTTGGCCCGAAAGCCCGTCGAGCGGCCTACGGAGTCGGCGGCCATCCCTATCGAATGCGCATTTGATCCGAAACCTTGAAAGCATCGAACCACCAGGCGCCTCGCACGCTCGATCGGATCATCGGTAACACCATAAGCGGCCTCTAACTCTCGCCGAGAAAACGGCGTTAACCGCAACAATTCCTCAAGGCGCGCGCCGTCGTCGCGCAACACGCAAAAGAAATTATAAACCTCATCGTCGAGATCGTTCCATACCTCGGCATAGGCCCGCGGCTTTCTAATCAGCACGCTACCCCCCCCTCCGAACGGCTCGACATAGACTCGATGCGCAGGAAATTGTGCAATGATCCATTTCGAAAGCTTCCATTTACTCCCGTGCCATCGCAGCGGCGGCCGAGTCGGTTCAGTCATCCGCCGCAACCTCATCGCCGCCGGCCCCGACCTTTTCGAATTCGGCGCGCCGCGCTTCCGCGCTGGCGATTATGCGTAACCGATCGAGGATTTCGGCATCGTCGCGCACCCGCTCGATCAGCCGCGCCATGGTGTCATAGGTTTCGACCAACCGCGCGCGATCGGCAGATAACTGCCGGCATCGCCTGGCGTAGTCTGATCGCGGCGGCGTTTCCGCCAGGGCGGCCACCGCCTCGGCGGCAAAATGATCGCGCCATATACCATAGCGCCGGCGCTGATCGTCGCATTCGTTCCAGATGTCACCAAACCCGATTTTTTGGGCACCATCCGCCGCGGGGTCCGTCGTTTTTGCATCATCGCTCATGCCGCCACCGCCGCATCATCAGGAGAATAGCCGCCCCATTGATCAGCCATCGCCGCCGCGATGCCGGGAAAGAACCTGGACCGTTCTTTCCATCGATCAGGCCCCGGCGGCATGCGGAAAACCCGTTGCTCGCGGCCGTCAACAATGTTGGTCGGCTTGAGCAGCGCCAGATTTTTCAGCCAAAAACAGGTGCGCTTGGTTTCGCCATGGCCGAACTGCCAGGGCTGCACCGATTGCGCCGGTTCCTGATAATTATCGATCAGCGCCTTGGCGTGGCGATGCATCACCGGATTTTCGACGCAAATCCGATCAATCGGCGCATTCCAGAACGCCGAGAACAGCGCCGCACCGTCGCGCAGATCGGACCACATCCGGTCGAGTGACTTGCCGGCCGGCGGCATCGATAGCCAGCGCACGCCGCTGTTGCAAAGCCTGGTGCACGGCGGATGTGCCACCATCAGCAAATCCCAGCCGTCACCGAGAATATCGCGCGCATCGCCGATGATGTGCTTATTGTTGCGATCCTCGGCCGGCAGCAGATCACACGACCACGCATCATGCCCCTTGGCCGCAAAGGCGCGGCGCACGATGCCGGAAAATTCGCAGGCGACCAATACCCTCATTGTCGATCCCCCTTGAGGCAGAGCATCACCTGCCGCGCGGTTTCGTGGCGCACGCGCTGCGCCTGGCGCAAGCCGTCATCGAGCAACACGCCGGCAAGCAGGCCGGCCATCAGCACAAGGCCGGTGGCGGCCCTCACCGCTGATCACCGCTTGCGATCTTAACCGGCGCCGCCAGGCGGCCGACATGCGAGCGGCCGATCACCAGCGCGCCGGCATAGGCCGGCGGCGGCGCCGGCACCGGCGTGCACAAGGCCGGGCATTTGCCGGCTCGCCCGAGCGGCGCGCCGCAGCGCGCGCACCGCGGTTTTGCATCATCGCTCATCGGGGCACCTCAAAACGTAACCGCCGCGGTGATAACTGCGGCCGCCAGCCAGTAGATCGATCTCCTGACATCACCGGCGCAGCCGTAGGTTATGGAAGCGCCGACCGAGATCAGGATTTGAGCGCAAGGCAACATGCGGATCATTGCGCACCGCCTTTCGTGCGCGCCGGCATCAACCTTGCCGCCTCGCACCATTCCCGCACCTTGTAATCGATCGCACCCTTGGCCTTTTCCAGATCGGCGGCCGAGCGCGGCGATGGCGACACCATCGACAGATCGATCGCCCACAAAAATCCGCCGTTGGGGTTGATGGTGATGCGCGCCACCGTCACCACGCCAAGCCGCGCTTCGACGGTGGCGCCGGTTTCGACGAATTCCAGCGCGATCGCCGCCGCCTGGCCGGTGCGCGGCTCGGCCGGCGCAGCGCGGCCGCTACGCCTGAGATCGCCGGGCTGGCTGGTGTACCGCTTGCGATCCTGCACGCGTTCCACCTTGAAATCGCTCATCGCAGCAAGCCCAACTCTGCCGCTGCGCTCAGGAATTCGATCAGCGCTCGATCCGGCGGCCAGTATTCCAGCCGCACGTCGAGCGGCGTGGCGGCCTCGAAAGGCAATTTAGGTTTGCCGCGCCATGGCATCGGCGGCGGTGCCATGTTCTGCGCTTCCTCGGCCTGCCCAATCGCTTCATCGAGTTGTTTAACCACCGCATCGAGCGGCCAGGCGAAATCGAAACGCATCGCCACCGCCGCCATCACCGCGGCCTCGATGGTTTTGTAATTGGCAAGGTCGCGCTTGATCGGCCGCGGGATGTCGCGCAGGCCGAGGCCCTCGCTGGCGTCATGCAACAGCACCGCGCGTAAGGTTCGCCGCTCGACACCGCGCGCTTTGGCGGCGCGATACATCAGCGCGCTATGCTCGGCCACACTGTAGAACCGCAGGCAATGGCCGGCAAAGCGGCATTCCCTGGATAGGCCTGCGGCAATATCGATGATATCGATCTCATCGGCGCGCGGATCGAGCGGCCAGAACTGCCGGCCGGTAAAGGTCTGAATCCAGTCGCCGCGGCGCACCTCGCGCATCAGTGCATCCCCCGTGCAATATAATCGACCATCGCCAGCGCCACCTCGGCGCCATCGATGAACGGCCCCAACACCAGCACCAGCACCAGCACGGCGGCCAGCGCGCCGAACAATTCAACCGGATGAACGTATTTCGCGGACCATGCCGCAAAGGATTCCGAGAGGTTGCCGATCAGGATCAGAAACACCAGCGCCAGCGCGATCGGGCCGCCGAGCATGAGGCTGATCAAGATTGCACCGGCGCGTCATACGGGCACCCGGCGCAGCGTTGCAGTACCGTGCGATGGCAGCACCGCGGATCATAGCCGCTGGCCGCGGCCACATCAGCCGCAGGCGACGCGCAGCGCTTATGCTCGATCGCCTTATCCGGATCGCACGCGCGCCAGTCCGGCCAGGTCCGCGCCTCATTGATCGCCTGCTTGTCGCGGATCGCCGCGGCCACGCCTTCCGGCGTAGCACCAGCGCGCCAGGCGCCATCGAGCGCCAGCAGGATCAGATCGGCCCATTCCCTAAGATCGTGCGGCCGCGCCTCGATCTCGATCAATTCCTTGCGGATGTGATCGATCACGCCCTTGGTGCGCGCGCCTGGCCCAAAGGTCTCAAACGAAAACTGCCGTTGCCGTTCCAGATGCTTGATCAGGTCGAAGCTATAGAGCGGCGCGCTAAACGGTTGCGCGATCGGGCCGCGCGCTTCTGCTGGGATCATAGGATGACTCCAAGGATAAGGCCGCCGATGCTGGCGGCAATCAGCATTTGCTTTGGTGTCGGCGCCAGCATCGCGCTGATGACGATGCCGTGGCCGTATGATCGATAGACTCGAAAGCGTGCAATCATGATTCCAGCCCCGCAAACAGCGATCCGGCGTCGAAAGGAACAGCGCCGACCTTGGCCTTGATGGATTCGCGCTTGCGCTCATCCGGTCCGGCAAGGCACAGCGCCAACCGCCGGCGGATATCGGCCTGATATTCGGCCTCGCGCTCGATCAGGATGGCGCGGCGACCCTCGCGCCAGGCCGCCTCGCCCGTGGTGCCGGTGCCGGCAAAGAAATCGATGACAAGATCGCCCGGCCTTGATCCCATCCGCACCAGGTAGCGGATCAGGTCGACGGGTTTAACGGTCGGATGTTTCGAGCCGAGCCGGTCATCGGAGTCGGCTTTTGCGGAGAAAAAGAACCGCGCCGCCGATCCGGAGTCGCCATACAGAACGCCTGGCGGCGGCGCTGTCCCGTCGATGCCGTAGCCATCGGCCCGATCCGGCTTTGCCGTCCGGTTCAAGACGCGGCCTGGCGCGCCGCCACTCGCGACATCGGGAAACGCCGCGCGCACCACCGCGCTGCCATCGTGAATCACATTGGCCGGCCAGCGGCCGAGGCCGGGAACCGGCTTGCCAAAGGAGACGTTCAAGCCATCGCCTAGAATGCCGTTTGACGGCCCGGCATCGCATCCCTTGGTGCCGCCATCAGTGCCGATCCGCGCCGCATCGATATTGAGCGATCCTGTGCCGAACGCCGCGCAATTATCCGCCACGCTGCCGATCAGCGGCTTGCGCGCCATCACGATCGGCTCGAAGGCCGGTTTTAGCGCGGTGCCGTGGCCGGCGAATTGTTGCGCGCGGAGATCCCGGAACGGCGCCGATCGGGCCATCACCTCGCCATCGCTTTTGTAGCGCCAGACGCTGCGGCCATTTTCCTCGCGCGCCTCGCATAGCGACTTTTCGAAATCCAGCGCCACGTTATGCGATTTGGGAAAGCCGGTGCCGAACATCCAGGCCAGCAGCCCGCCGATGTCGCTGGCCTCCACCACGATCTGCAAAAACGCGCAGCGTTGCGCGTCATTGAGCGAATTGACGAACGCCGCCACCCGCGGATCGCTGTCGATGATTTCGAGGATGCAATCGCGAGTCTCAAAGCCGGCATCCTCGATCGCGACCTGCATCCGGCCATAGCCGCGCGCGGCGGCAAACGCGAACAGATGGCCGCCCGGTTTCAGAACGCGCAGCGCCGCGCGCCACACCTCGGGCTTAAAAGCGATATCGCCGCCATCCCACACCTTGCCCATAAAGCCGGCCGATGATCGCTTGTAGGCGCCGCGGATGCCGCGATCATCCTGCGCCGGCGCCGCGCCTTCCTTGCCGAACCGCTCGACAATCGATGTCAGGTGATACGGCGGATCGGTGCATACCAGATCGACGGAATTTTCCGGTAGCGTTGCCATCGCGGCAATACACTCGCCGCAATACAGCGCCACCTTGCCATCGAGGAAGGTTTCCGCCTGCGCCAAGGCTTCGGCGGACATGTCCGGCGCTGCGGCGTCAGGCATCGGCACGCGCGTGCCGCCTGCGGCGTTCGCGTCAGACATCGAAATCCTCGCGCTGGCACGGCAACACCACATCGATCGGATCGAGGCCGAGGGTTTTGCGGAAACGGTTGCGCCGATCGTGATGGCCGAGCGCATAGGCCATTTCGGCGGCCGCCAGCGTCACCACCAGCGCCGGCTCGGCCTGCGGTAATTCAAACCGCGCAGCAATATTGCCCTGGCTCGATCGCACCTCGACAATGGCGAAATCGGCAACCTGGATGGTGCCAACCCGCAGGATTCCGACCGGCGTATTACGCCAGTAGGCGACGGAAACCCAAGGCGACAGATTAGAGTGCATCATGCGGCGCGACTTTCCTGATTTTGGGATTGAGAATGTGCAGCACCACCGGCGACAATCGCGCGGATCAGATTCCACCCCGCTGGCGAGGGCCGAAAGAACGGAATGCGCTGGCTGCCTTCATCCGGCACCACGCGAAACCACATTTCGACCAGGCCGCGCCGCCACAATGGCTGCATCGCCTCGCGCTGATCGCGCGTCAGGGCAGACGGCGCGCCAAGTTCGCAGCAGATCGCGAGTTGTTTCAACGTCGCGATCTGCCGGTTGCTGAGGCGTTCAGCACTCATGCAGTGACCACCTCGGTGAGCGGCAGCCATTGCACGCCGGGCACCTTCATATCGATCAGGATTTGCACCACGCCCTCGGCGAAGTCCGCCAACGACTTGTCGATGGCGGCGGCATAGGCGGCGGCATCGGCGGCATAGGCGGCGGCATGGGCGGCATAGGCGGCGGCATCGGCGGCGGCGGCGGCGGCAGCGGCGGCGGCAGCGGCCGCATACGCAGCAACA
>Ga0247681_1000064_pt1 | contig 12804 bp, 15 predicted proteins | sample CNK22_metaG_FD_182798 | JGI IMG/M metagenome (GOLD analysis project Ga0247681, IMG submission 182798) | Soil microbial communities from Purdue University Martell Research Forest, Indiana, United States - CNK22 | ecosystem: Environmental > Terrestrial > Soil > Temperate forest > Bulk soil... | reverse complement strand
TCCGGTCAGGTTTTTTTTTTTCAAAATAGATTGCACAAGTTCGTACAGTTTTGTATTATCCAGACTAGAGTACTTCCTCAGGAGCGCACCATGAAGACCAAGACCCCCGAGACCCTTTCGGAACTCCTACGCGTCGCTGGTCGGGCCCTGTGGCGCGGCAAGGCCTACGAACTGACGGCCTACCGCAACGTCGAGCACTTCATCAAGGTTGTCGGCGATCTGCCGCTGGCGTCTGTGCGCACCACCACCATCGACGACTTCGTGGACGAGGTCCGGGGGTCCATCAAGGATTCCACGGTCAACCGCAAGCTGACCAACGTCCACAGTGTCCTGAAGTACGCCCACGACCGCGAGTGGATCGCCAAGATGCCCAAGTTCACCTGGCACGCCGAGGAGGAAGGCCGGGTGCGCTGGCTGACGCCTGAGGAGGAAGACCGGATGTTCGGGTTCCTGCGTGCGTGGGGCGAGGATGAGGTGGCTCGCTTCCTCACGGTCCTGCTGGACACCGGGATGCGCCGGGGAGAACTCCTGAACCTCGAGGCGAAGAACGTCGACGGCCCGTGGGTACGTCTATGGGTCAATAAGACCAAGAAAGCCCGCTCTGTTCCCCTGACTGAACGCGCACAAGCTGAGCTAGCTTACGGTCTACCTTTCAAGCTTGACGAAAACAAGCTGCGCCAGGTGTGGGCCAAGCTGCGGGTGGCGATGAAGCTGGAGGACGATGAAGACTTCGTGCTCCACGCGCTGCGCCACACTGCGGCGACTCGGACGCTCGCCAAGACGGGCAACATCGCGATGGTCCAGAAGCTCCTGGGTCACCGCAAGATCGAGACGACCCTGCGCTACGCCCACATCTCGGACGACGACTTGCTCGCGGCTGTCCGGTAAAAAAGTTTGTAACAGATTTGTATAAGCAGGCTTACTAATACTACAATTCGAGTACAGCTTGTAATAACAACCAACAATACTGTGTTGTACTGATCGGCTCAATAGTTTGTAACATCCATTAACAACTGTGTATTGTACTGGACCGACAATGCCAACGATAACTGTGCTTTTGCCCGACGATACCGCCGTGGCCCTACGAGAGACGGGCGAAACCTTCAACTACGCAATCACGATCAACGGGCGGATCGAGTGTTGCTACAATGACTTTGACTTTGCCTGGGAGGATTTTGGGAAGACTGTTCGCTGTGCCACATTGGAAGATGCGAAAATGGTTGTCAAAAGTTAGCATCTTGTTGTACAGTACAGTTGTGTTCAACGTCTAACGGAATATACCAACATGAGCAAGACCACCAAGACCGTCGAAGAACAACTGGCGGATGCGCAAGCCGAGATCACCCGGCTCCAGGAGTTGGCCCGCGCTGAGGCAACACGGAAGGCGCGGTATCCCTGGGAGAACCCAGAGATCGTTCAGAATCAACCGAAGATGGGCTACAACTTCAAGTTCGAGCCCGAGCTTTACCTCAAGGTCAAGTGGGTAACCGAGAACGTCGGCGGCATGAAGTCGATGCAGGTTTTCCTGGACCGTGCGGCCAACAAGCTGGTCGACGAGATCCTCGCAGAACGCGGGATAGCCTGACAGGAAACCTGGGTATCACAATCGCACACTTCCGGGTATCACTCGGCCGATTTTGATACCTTAGGTTCCTTGTCCAGTAAGGCTTTGCGGGGTGCTGGTTGGGTGCCGGATGCCTCTCCTGGGCACCAGGGTATTCCCCTGAAATGCCTCTCAGGCTTGGCTGGCAAGGCTTTGCAGACTATTATGGTTGCCACATTGGGTGTCACTTCTGGTGTCACCGGGTACCATTTTGGGTGTCACATGGCCAGCTTCAAATTCGGTCCCATGACCGTGAAGTTGCAGTATTGTCGGAAGAAAGGGAACCTGCTCTACTTCCGCCGACGAATCCCTCTTGATCTACGCGAACAGATCGGGAGGGATTTTTTCGTTCAGTCCCTGGGGACCTCGGACCCCCGAGTCGCCGCCCCGCTCATCCAGAAGCTGATCCGTCAGACCGACAAGGAATGGGACGAGCTTCGCGCCCCTACCCGCGCCGGTCACCTACGCCGCGCCAAGGAACTCCTGGCGGAACATGGGGTAGACCCTGTGACACCCGCCGAGGGTCCCCTGTGGGCCTTTGAGGATCACCTCGACGAGGTCGTGGGCCACAAGGAAGTGATACCCGAGCCCCACAAGACCGCGATAGAGCTTGTCCACGGCACCCGCGCGTTCACGCTGGAAGATTGCCGGGACGAATACACTGCAGCCCGTCCAGCTACTGAGGAGCGGGCCGAGCGGGCCTTCCGGTACCTGATGGAGTTCCTCAAGGGAGACCGGGACATCCGCAAGCTCCGGCGTACCGACGTCAACGGCTTCGTCCAGTTCCTGCTCGACAAGGGCATGGCGACGGGCTCCGTGCAGCGCTACCTGACTCCGTTGAAGGCTGCGTTTGGCCGTGCGATCCGGGAGCATGAGTTCAGCATCGCCAACGTGTTCGCCCGGGTCGAGATACCGGAGATGGGCAAGGACAAGGTCGACCGGGAAGTCTTCACGCTGGACAACTACCGTGCGCTTGATCGTGCGCTCAACGCCCACCCTGAGGACACCTTGCGCAGCATCCTGCTCGTTGTCTCGGAGACCGGCGCACGGCTCGCGGAGATCGTCGGGCTGGCCAAGTCTGATCTGCACCTCGATAGCCGTACGGCGTACATCGCCCTGAAGCCTCACCCCTGGCGTCCCCTGAAGACCCACGGGAGCACCCGGAAGATCCCCCTGACACCTAGGGCTGTAGCGAGCCTACGGGGTGCCATGAGCCGCTCGTCGGACCCGATCCACGTGTACCCACAGTACTCGTCCAATGAAGGCACCAAGACCGATTCCGTGAGTGCTGCGCTGGTGAAGTGGGTGCGGACCCGCGAGGGCCTCAAGGACACCCTGCTAGGCAACCATTCACTGAGGCACGGGATGAAGGATCTGCTGCGCTCGGTCCACTGCCCCAGCGAGGCTGCAGACGAGATTATCGGCCACGCCACCCCGGGCATGGGGGCCAACTACGGCGAGGGCTATCCGCTCGAAGACCTCTATGATTGGCTTGTAGCTGCAAACGCAAAAAAGACCCCCTGAGGAACCCGTGAGGGCCCTGAGGGGGTCTTTCGTTTCACATGGCCGCGATAGCTCACATGTCCATGTTAATGCAGCACCAGCTTTGTGATGACTTCTTTTAGGCCTAGTACGTTTACAGCGAACACCAGGCCACCACCGTACAGCGCCCACTTGATCTGCAGCAGGATCTTCTCGATGGCCTTCAGGGATTCGCTGAAGGTCTTCTGGCTCTCCTTCACACCCTTGATCTCGGTGTCGTGAGCATCCACCCGGAACTCGAGCCGCGCGACGCGGTTGTCAATCGTATCGTCCATCACGCCCCCACCGGTTGCGAGTTGGCGATGATCTGCGTCTTGTCGTTGCTGCTGTTCGTGTCGCCGAACCAGAAGTGGATCGTGGCAAGCCATGCGGTCCCGAGGGAACCGATGAGGCTGTAGAAGATCGCCTTGTTGGCCTCGGGGATGTTGCAGAACATCAGCGCAGCGACGAGACCGAAGAAGCCGACGGTGATAGCCAGCGTGAGCACCGGGGGTACCCAGGACTTCGTCGACGTCTGCATCGTGCGAGCACCCTGTACATCCTGGACCTTCAGGGCCGCGAGGGCTTCCTTGTCCTTGTACCCGAGGGTTGCCATGGACACCTGGAAGTCCTGATCGGCCTTGCGGATCGCCGCGAGTTGCTCAGGGGTTGCTCCGGAGATTGCTGCTGCTACTGCATCCTGCCGCTGCTCGGTCGTGGCGTCTTTGTCCGGAGTCAGGCCGAAGACCTTCTCCAGAGACGAGACCGCGATACCGGCCAAGGGGCCACCAACACAGGTGGCGATTGAGGGAGCGAGGTTCTCGACCAGGCTCACTACACTCGACCAACTCATACTGCTACTCCTTCGGGGCTCTGCCCTTGGAGGGTCGGTGACCCCACCGTGAAATTTGCGCCGAGCAGGAACTCAGCCATCTCGCCAGAGCGACGATGGACCAGCCCTGCCAGCACCTTGCCAGCCGCGAGGTCCCACTTGGGGAACTCGTCAGCGGCACCTTGAATGTCTCCTGCGTTCAGCTTCTTCAGGAGGGTTGAGTGATCGAAGTTGCCTCGACCCACGTTGTACGTGAAGGACACCAGAGCGGCCTTCTCTTCATCCGTGAGCGGGATCTTTACCTCGGAGTCCATGAAGGTCCCGAGGGCAGTCACGCGCTCCAGAAGATCCGTGTCGGCTTGCACCTGGGTCCATACGGTCCCCGGGCCGATCTTCGGGCCAGTAGCGCCATAGCCAATGGTCCACGGAGCGGCACCGGTCGCAGGGTCGGGATAAGCCTTGAGCTTGCATCCTTCGAACTGCTTGATGAGAGAGCACGCGTCGTCAGACCATGCCATATGCTTTCCTTTTAATCAGGGATGATTGCGTCGGTGCCCATCTGAGCAGCCATAGCAGTCGCGCAGTGATTCTTCTGCAGCCAGTTGAGGAACTTGCAGAGCACGCAGCCCCACAGCACGCCCTTAAGCTGGGCCTTGCCCGCGCGAGACGATATGGTTTCGTAGGGACTGCCGAATAGGACGAGAGCGTTGACTGCGATGTCGAGAACGATGAGGATGTTCAACAGATATCGTTTGACGTACTTCATGGGGATTCCTATGTTCTGATTACACCTTGGTGATGGACATGAAGTTCATGTTGGCGTCTAGCTGGAGTTGGGTAGCGGTAGTGCCGCTTGTCTGGGAAACAAGAACGTTCAAGGTGTCACCTACTGCGCACTTGATGACCACGGATGCCGTGACTCCGGGAGGGAAGTAAGGACTGCCCGCGTTAGCGGTCACCAGTTCCTGATTGACCTTCGCGAACCACGTTGAATTGCGCTGAAGGTAGATCTGGATCTGTTGACCAACGGACCACACGCGGCTTTGCAACTGGATACCTGCAGTGACCAGGTAGTACCCAGCGGTGCCCACGGTGTAGAGACCCGTTGCTGCATTGAAGGTCCCATTCCCATCGTTCACCAATGGTGTGTTCCAGTTGGTGACTGCTGACGCCGACCCGGTGATCGAGACGCTGGAACCCGAGTTCTGAACGAACAGGTACTGTGGGACGACCGGAGGCACTGCAGTGGTCAACACGGAGTTGTCGGAAAACTTCACACCGGCAGGGGCCAGCACAAGCTGACCGGTCATCGTGTCGCCGATCCTCTTCACATAGGCTGTTGGATCGATGGTCGAAGCCGAGTTCGCTGCAGCAGCAGCCGAGGCAGCGGCATTGGTGGCCGAGGTCCCTGCGGCAGTCGCAGACCCTGCAGCAGCCGTTGCCGAGGCAGCAGCGTTGGTTGCCTGAGTGGATGCCGTCGACGCCGAACCGGAGGCGCTCGTTGCAGACCCTGAGGCCGCAGTGGCACTCGAGGCCGCATTGGTCTCCGAGGTGTGCGCCGCGTTCTGGCTTGCGAGAGCCGCTGCAGCACTTGCAGCCGCATTGGTGGCCGAGGTAGCCGCATTGGTGGCCGAACCAGCAGCCTGAGACGCCGAGGTGGCCGCAGCGGTTGCCGAGGCTGCTGCAGCGTTCTTGTTCGCCAACGCATCGGTGTCACTGGCAGCAGCACCAGCAGCCGAGGTGGCAGCGTTGGTTGCCGAAGTGGACGCCTGAGCAGCCTCGTTGGTTGCCGTGGTCGCACTGTTGGCTGCAGCCGTTGCTGAAGCAGCCGTGTTCGCGATTGCGGTGTTCGCATTCGAGATGGCCGTCTGGGCAGCAGCAAGCGTCGTGTTCGCCTGTTGTGCGAGCGTAGCTACGTTCGACTCAGCCAGCGCAGCGTTGGAAGCAGCAGCCGCAGCGGACGCAGCAGCATCGACAGCAGCCGAGTTGGCCGAAGACAGCGCGGCCAGTTGTGCTTCCAGCGTGTCTAGCAGCGCGTCCGTCGTGTTGGCTTCAGGAGGGGTCGAGGTCCCGTTGAAGAACCCCGAGGGGTTGTTGGTGGGCTCGGTCGTGTCGGAGCCCGCAAAGAGACTGGTCATTAGTAATCCGTGGGATATGCCGGTGCCACGGACTGCGCCGACTGCTCCATGTCAGTCATGCGGCCCTGCTCTTCGAGGTCGGCGTAGAGTTGCGTGAAGCGGCCTTCGAAGGTAGGTGCGCGGTCGTCGACGAAGTAGTCAGCGGCGTAGCTGAGGGCTGCGTAGATCAGGAGGTCAGTGGCGACAGTCGTGAAGAAGTTGGTGTCGGTGTCAACCAGAAGCTGGGCTTGGGATGCGTAATAGACCATCGACACAACCTGCCCCTGAGGCACCGTGGGCTTCACCAGATAGGAAGCGCCCACGCGGCAGTAGTAATGCGGGTCACCCCCGCCAGCCTGAAGGAGGTGCAGGAAGTGCCCGAGGTCCTTGTTGACCATCAGGGTGCAGCCCGAGTACAGGTACTTGAGGCTCAGGAAATCGCTCGGGATAACGATGGAAACCGTCGGGATGATTGCGGGGTCATTGCCCGTGGTGAGACTGATCTTCTCCATGCCAGGGACGCGGAGCGTGCGCTCAATACGCGTTTGGGCCATGGTGATGAAGCGGTTCGCCAGTTCCGTACTGCAGTCGTTGCGATTCAGGATGGCGAGGAAGTCTGTACGGATGGTGGCGAGGTTCATTGATTAGAGTTGCTTATCGGTAGAGACGAAGTAGCCGAGGCCTTCAGCCTTGAGCTTGGCCACGATCTTTAGGTTGGGTTCGTTCCAGAAATCGAAGCCTTCGCGAATCCACTTGTCGACGATGCAGACGGGGATGGAAGCGACCTCCATCAATTCACGCTCGCGGGCGGTGTGGGAGTTGAGTCGCTTTTCTTCGAGGTCCCTGAGGAGACTGTCGGGGATAACCTGGTGTGTCTCGATGATGTGACCGTCCGTGTTGGACGAGACCGAGACTTGGACGTTGTCGAGCTTTGCCATGGGAATGAAAAAAGCCCCATGCGGCGAGAGTGGACCGCACAGGGCTATAAAGGAATTTGGGGGTCCCCGCGAACGGGGGACCGAGGGGTACTGCGCCACACCTAGAACGGATTTCGGGTCCGTCCGGCACACGCTTGTTTTGTCAGTGTGGGTTACTACAGGGGTATTACGGGACCAGCGGGTTCAGACCCGTGAGGCCCTTGATGAACGCCGATGCGCCAGCGTTCAGGTGCTTCAGCGAGAACTCGCCGACGATCTCGTTACGGTGAGCGTCACCCGTAACAGCCAGCGGGATACGCGTCCACGGACGGAGCACGGCGATCTTCCAGTACTGCGGATCGAACAGCAGTGCCGAGTCGGCCTTCATGAAGCGGTTGATCACGACCTTCTGCTCACCGAACGGCGAGACATACAGGTTGACCACGTTCACGACGGTCTTGTCCTTCGCACCTTCGAACGTGCGGTAACGACCAGCCGCAGCCGTGAAACCCGCGATGATCAGCGAGTCAGCGGGCTTGATCATCAGGATCTTGGCTTCGCCACCACCTTGATACAGGTTTTGGTTCGCCGTGAGGACGTCGTTCTCCGACAGGGCCACCGGGGTACCCGTGTGGTCGATCACGTTCGCCGCAGCGACCAGCGGGGCACCCGAGGCACCATTGCCGAACACATTGCCGAACACGCGGGCAACAGCTTCGCTACCGACTGCAGCGTTCTGCGCCTTGCCGACGAGGTGGTATTCGAACTCACGCTTGAGTTCAGCCGACTTCTTGCCCATCTGGTACGCGGTTTCCTTCGCGCGGCCATACGTCGACACCGTGTCAGCAGTGTTCGACACACGGACGGTCTTCGTCAGGATCTGCGTGTAGTTCGAACGCATCGTGGTCGGGTTCAGCGTGCTGTCGGTGGCATCTGCACCTTCAAGCGCGGTGTTCGCGGCAACAGCAGCCAGCGAGTCTTCTTGCCACTGGAACAGCGTGTTGTGGACGTTCTCCGACTTGATCATCGTCTGGAAAGGCGTCGTCGTCGGGCTGATGTTGCTGATGACGTCCGAGATGTTTTCCTTGATACCAACCTGGTCGTACGTCTTGAATGCGGTATTGCTCATTACGGTTTCCTAAAGAATGGAGTGATGTTTTTGTTACTCGGCGGACCAACGGGCGAGGAAGAGATCGGCTGCGTCATCGGTAGAACCCGAGTTCGCGAGACGCTGTTTCGCCTTGGCCGTCTTGTCGACCGAGGTGTTTTGCGTCGAGACTGCCTTGGTGGTCTTCAGGACCTTGGTGGGCGTCTTGTTGATCTTCTTCGTTACTACGGACTTGGCCTTGTCGAACTGCATCGCCTTGTGGATCATCAGGAGGGCTGCGGGATCGACAATCCCATCTACGACGTTCTTCGGCATACCCGTCGCTTCAGCGTAGGCACGCACTTCGTCATAGACCGTCTGGTTCCAGCCGGGAACCTTCTCTTGAAGGACCTTCACAGCGTTGTCCGCTGCGGTCTTCAGTTGCTGTTGACGTTGCTCGTTCGCAGTCTTCACGAACGTGTCAACTTCCTGGGTGATGAAACGATAGTCGTCGTAGGCTGCTTGGGCCTCGGCGCGGAGTGCTGCGAATGCATCGCCATCGAGTTGCTTGCTAGCTACCAGCATGTCGATCTTGGCGTACGGCTCCCAACGCTGCGCTGCCTTCTGATACAGACGGTCAAGCTGCGCTGCTGCCTTCGTATTCGCTGCTTCCACTTCCTTGCGTTGGTTTGCAAGAGCTTGTGACTTCTTCGTCAGTGCCGCTTCCTGACCATAGAGACGCTTCAGGTCCTTTACGGATACCTCGAGTTCCTCGTCATCGACCTTGATCTTGACAACCTTCTCGTCGTCGAGCACTTCAGCCTTCTGGCTATCGCTCGCGTCGTCTTCGGTTTCTTCACCTTCGGTCTCTTCGGATTCACCCTCTTGAGGGTCCTCTTCGGATTCTTCAGCTTCTACGTTCTCTTCTTCGGCTTCCTCGGTCTCCTCAGCTTCATCGTGCTTGGGAGTGCCGTCTTCGTTCTCAGGGGTTTGGGATGCCTTCTTCGAAGGGTCCTCGTCACTCCATCGCGACAGAAAATCATTTGCTGCATCGCCTTCGCCGTATTCTTCGAATGCTTCGAATGACAGCGCAGCTTCATCAGCCACGCCCGATTGGGTGGTGGTTGTCATGTGGTTTACTCTTCAGTTGGGGAAAGTAGCTGGTCCTTGGCGTGGACCCAGCTTTGGAGTTCGGTCGAGATGTCCTGCAGCGCACGGATCTGGAAGAACAGCGCCTCGCGCTGCTCCTTCGCATTCAATGCACTGCCGGTAATCCCGGCGAAGTACTGGTTGTAGAGTTCGTTCACACAGGTGACGAACGCTTCGTTCTTGAGTAGCTCCTCTGCAGCAGTGCCACGGCGGAGCATCAGTTCCTGGTCCATTTAGGCCTTGAGGACAGCTTGGGTTTGAGGTGGGTACAGCTTCATCTCCTCTTCGGCCAAGTGCAGTTCCTGCGTATGCAGGGCGGCAGTCGAGGTAGCGACGAATTCCTTCACATCCACTTCGCGGGTCTTCAACGCGTTCTCGAGTTTCGTCTGCAGTTTCTCCATCTCGAGCTTGAGCATCTCGATCTGCACGTGGTCGTCGATCTTCTTCGCTGACGTCTTGGCCAGTGCTTCCTGTACTGCGATCTGGCGTTCCTCAAGCTCCAGTTCCTTCATCTTGATAGGATCAGGCTGTTGAGGCGGTAGGGTCTTCGGATCAGTGATGAACTGGTTGACTTGCTTGATGCCGCTCTTCTCCAGAGCCGTCGAGAAGACAGCGAAGCGGTTCTCTTCGGTATAGAGGCGAGCGTTGTTCGGGTCTTGTCCGAGTGCAGTGTTGATCGCGAGGTACTTCATCGCTTCCTGCTGCTGCTCGTTGTAGCCGAGCTTCATTTCGACCGTGCAAGTGACTTCCTCAGTCCACTCCGTCGGGTCCACCTGTACGAAGTTGCCAGCAATCCGGACGATCTTCGGCTTCTTCTCGTTGAGGACTACCAAGCGGTAAGCCTCAAGATAAAGCGGCTTGATGAAGTGGTTGGCGAAGTTGCGAGCGATGATCTTCTCTCGCTGCTGGGACAGGCTGACGAGGCTCTCAACCATCGCCTGACTGTTCTGCTTCGATACGGCGTCCTTGTTGAGCCCTTGGGACAACTTGGAGACACCCGTGACCTCTTCCTTGTCGTCGTCCAGCAACTGGATCGTCTGGAACACGAACGGGTTCAGGCCGCTCTGAGGAAACGGGACAATACCGTCGGGGCGCGACACGTTGACCAGACCACCTACGCGGTTCTCCAGGAGTTCCTTGGGGTTCTGCACGGCACCCTTGACCACCATGAGGCGGGGGTTGTTGGTGATTACCGTGTGATCCAGGATTCCTCGGACCAGAACCGTGCGGGCGTTCTGCGTCGGGATGACGCGAGCCGCGTAGTTCGAACCATAGAAGGCGTGCGGGAGCGGGATCGGTGTGAAGGAGATGAACGGCTTCTTGTCGACCTGTTCCTTGTCGAGGATCGTGTCCTGACCACCGAGGGTCACCTTCCACAGCTTGGCGACACCTGAGCCATCCATGTCGATTGGCATGTAGCACTCAGTGATCAGCACGTGCTCGGTCTGCTCCTGGTCCTGTGCTTCGTCCAGGTTGAGCATGCCGACACCGAGGTCCTGGAAGCGGGCGAGCCGCTCTGGGTCCATGTTGAGTTCGTCGGCGTCGTTGTTGTCGATACCGTAGACGAGCTTCTTGTCATAGCCCATGTCGATCAGTTCGGACTTCGTCTTGCGGGTCCGGTGAGCAACGAAGTGCGCCGCATCAATCGAGGTGGCCGTCGAGGTGATCAGGAATTCCTCAGGGGCCACCGGGCAGTAACGCACCTGGCACTTGTCGATCTTGCGCGTGAGCTTGCCGCTGAAGAGCCCGGTGTCGGGATCATGATCAGCCTCGAGTTCCGTGACGTCCTCTTGGGACGACAGGACTTCCAGCTGGTCCACGCTGATGTCGTTGAACTCCTCCTCAGAGTAGTCGTAGCATTCATCCCACCAGATCTTGACGATACCGGTGCGAGCCATCAGCCCGTCCTGAATGACATCGGAGAAGATGCCGTAGGAGTCGTTCTGGCGGTGGATGACGTAGTCTGCGTATTCCGTTGCGATGCGCATGGGTTCGACATCGTTGTCACCCTGCGGGTCGAACGAAACGATCTTGTTACCTGCGCTGAAGGTCTCCAGAAGGACAGCCTTCAGGGACTCCACTGCATCGAACACGTCCATCGAGACGTACTTCGAATTACCTGCGTGGGCGGGAGCGGGTTTCTCACCGTGGTAGTACTCCATCACCTTCTTGCGCTCTTCCGAGAGCTTCGAGGAGTAGTACTGGACGCTCGACTGAGCGTACTTACCAACGAGAACCTTGAGTTCGTCGTCCGACACAGGCTGAAACTTCTTGGAAGCCTTAGCCATTAAATCATTTCGATGTAGAAGTCATTCGTACTCTCAACAGGAGTGAAATGACCTTCGTGGATGAAGTTCGCGATTGCGAGGGACATGACGCAGTCGTCAAAGCATCCGGACTCGGCTTCCATCTTCCCTTCGTCTGTCACCACGTATGTGATGCACTCGCGTAGGGTCGTCTTGTCGTTGACCTCGATGTCCTTCTCTCGATAAGCTTGTCTCAGCTTGTCGATGATCAGGGGCTTGGTCTTGACGGTAGTTCGGAAGCCGAAGGTAACGGTCTCGTCCTCCGTCTGCTTGTCGACGTGAGTCTCGAAGTAGAGGTTCGGATAGACGAGGTCTTTGCCGAGGCGTGTTGCTGTGAGAATCCCGTGGTTGTTGTTTTCCACGGCGATCTTGGCTGTGTTGAAGAAGTGGCCAAGCTTGTCCAGCACTGTTGCGAAGTAGTCGGGGTGAACCTGAGAACGGTAGACACCCACCTGGCGTTTCTTGGAGTCGAGGATCTGTGCTACGGACCAGTCACCTCCTCGTACACCCATGGCCACGTCCGCACCGATGTAGTACGTCTCACCGGGGTCGTGCAAGTGATAGAGAAGCAGACTGCCGCGTGCAGCCTCTTCGAACTCCTCTCCGATCAACTCGAGCCGCTGAAGGATGTCAGGGGCCGACTGGAGGGTGTCGTGGATCTGCTGCGTGTGGAAGACCGGGCGACCTGAGGTCAGGAAGGCCTCATCGGCGTGGAAGGGGTATTCCTGCTGGAACATCTCTTCGCCGTTGACCGCGATCTTGTGACGACGGAACATCAACTGCTCGTCATCGATACCATACTTCTCGACCAGTTCCTTTTCCTTGGGGGTCCTTTCGAATCCCTTGGGTACCTCGGAGCGATACTCCTTCTGGATGAACCATGGGATGAAGACCGCCTCATACTCTGACTTGCCCTCGACTGCGGAGGTCCAGATGTTGTGGAACGGGTTGCCGATACCATTGGCTGTGCTCTCGACGAACACGAAGGTGCCCTTGGCATTCGGGATGGCTTGCATCAGACCGTTGATGTTGTCGCGGGCCGTCGCGGGCGGATAGAACGCTGCCTCGGAAAGGTGTGCAAGCTGAATCGTCTCGCCGCGACCAACGCCTTCACCACCAGCGGTAGCGACCATGTAGGAGCTATCGAGGATGTCGAACGCGAGTTCTTTGCGCGAGGAGTACTTCGTGTGGGGGCGAAGGATCTCGGGGCAGTTCTCGTGGTACCGCTTGCACATGTCGAACAGTGCTTTGGTCGACTCCCCCAAGTGGGTC
>Ga0247681_1000063_pt1 | contig 13461 bp, 19 predicted proteins | sample CNK22_metaG_FD_182798 | JGI IMG/M metagenome (GOLD analysis project Ga0247681, IMG submission 182798) | Soil microbial communities from Purdue University Martell Research Forest, Indiana, United States - CNK22 | ecosystem: Environmental > Terrestrial > Soil > Temperate forest > Bulk soil... | reverse complement strand
CGTTGCTTAGGCTTCCACCGGGAAATGCTCCCACTGATGCGAGTGGTCTTCCAACTCCACCCGTAGGCGCAGGACCAGAGTGGAAACCGGACACCAAATCTATCTACGAAGAACAGACATGGATGGATAAGCCGATCGTACCGATTGGCGATGCGTTGTTTGATACTTCACAAGCTGCATTTCAATCCAAGATGGGTCGTATTGCTGGAGCGGTTCCTGAGAAATTATCACCGACACAGGAAGGTATTTCGGAAACATTAAAAGGCGCGGTCAATTCTCTGACAACTCCACGAAATCTCGCTTACATGCTTGGATCTATGGGTGTGGCCTCCACGGGAACGGCTGGTAAAATTTTGGTTTCGTCTTTGTGGACTGGACTCATGGGTAAGAACGCAGTTGAAAATGCGCCACAGATTTACAGTCAACTTGGTGAAGAAATGGCCAAGCCCGAGGCTGAGCGTGACCAGAAAAAGATTGCGTCACTGCTTACACAAAGTGGAATTGACGCAGCGATGGTGATCGCTCCGGCACTTCACGCCACAGGCGAACTTAATTTGGGAGATAGACCGGGACAACAAATCGAAACAATACAACCAACGGAGGTACAAAATGCCAGCGAAGTCAGCACGCCAACAACGGTACATGGGGATGTGCGCCCACTCGAAACACCCGCCAGCGAGTTGCCCATCCAAGAAAGTGTCGGAAGAGTTCAGCCACAAACCGAAGTCGGGGTACATGAGTTACCCAAGCCTGATACCGCGAAAGAAGAAGTTCTATTAACGCCTAGAGTCGGCATGGGTGGGGCCATTGCTTCGGAGTTTTCTCCACCAGAAAAAATATCCATCGCCAATGAGAAGGTGAACGAAAGGCGAGCTAAGGAGGGAAATCTTCCATTGCTGAATGAAAATCCAAAGAAGAACTCTGACACGTACGCCGAAGCCGAGAAACGAATCGAGGCAGATCGTGATGCCGGATCTAAAATACTTGACCAACTTCGAGACGGCACAAAGACCAGCGTGGACCCAGTCGAGGAAGCCATGTTGATTCACGAAGCAGTCAGTATTCGCAACCAGCGAGACACAGCAGCAATCACAGCAAGCGATCCAAACACGAGCGAGGCTCATCGACTGGAGGCTCACAATGAATGGATTCAAGCCGAGGATCGGTTGAACGAATTAGATCAGGCCGCCAAGATTGCTGGGCGATCTGCCGCCCGAGTATTGCAGTTTCGCAAGGTTCAGATTGGTGATGATTGGACCTTTCAGGGCATTGAGAAAAGGGCGCGAGTTGAAAAGGGACGGCCTTTAACACCCGAAGAAGTTGATACGATAAAGGCCCAAGCCGAACAAATAGCCAGGCATCAGTCTGAAATTGATCGTCTTCAAAAAGAACTTGATGATAAGAACAGGCAAGCCACTGGGCAGACCACATTTGAGGACACTAAAAAATCTGTTACACAATCTGAGCGACAGACCGAAGGCACTACCAAAGAAATCGACATTGGAAAACAGCGGGAGAATATCATTTCAGGGATGAAGAAGCGCCTATCAGAAGGCGATTCGATTGGCGATCTGTACGCCTACGTTCAAAAACTTAGCGAGAATTTCCATCGTGAGGCTATTCGCAAAGGAGCGCCAATCACCAGAGATGGAATCACTGATAAAATCCATGGGGTTTTGACCAAGGATTTAGGGTTGAACATCCCGCGAGAGTTTACCGGAACCGAGGGCGTTCCGAACACGCAGGATTTGATTTCTGGAATAGGAAGATCAACACCCCTAACCACTGACCCAGTTAAACTAGCTAAAATGGAGACGCGGGAACAGTTGCAGAAAATTGGTAAGATAAATCGTTTCCTTCAAAAAATGGCTGCTCCGTTCACTGGTTCAAAACGCAAGCCATCCAGTGCCGAATCCAGAGCTTTGGAAAAGGAGGGTAGAAAACTGGCGCGGGATAATGGCGTTCAGGTCACGGACCCAGCCAAACAGTTAGCCACTTCGCTTGAGGCCAAGAAAACTCGTCTGAGGAACGAGATTGCAGACCTTGACCGAGCCATATCGCTAAAAGAACCGCTTACCCAAAAGACCGGAACGGTTCCTAGAGATTCCGAGACTGATGCTCTCACGGCACAGCGCGATGCCAAAAAGGCAGAGTACACAGCCATCTTTGGAGACCCGTCCATGAGCGATTCAGCCCGGCTTAAAATCGCCATGGGTGCGGCAGAACGGGCTGAGAAAGCATGGAATGAACGATTGGTAGATGCCAAGAAAGGAATTTTCAACAAGGCTGTTCCGGATCGTAAAGTTACGAGTCCAGAGCTTGAGGCTATTAGGGCCAGAACCGAGGCTGTAAAATTGGAGGTTCAGGAACTTAAAGATTTGGCCGAACCCAAAAAGACCCCTGAAGAAATCGCCCTACAATCAGCCAAGACCCGAATCGCAAATGAAATTGCAACCCGTCTGGAAAAGATTGCTAACAAAGATTTTAGTAAGCCTGTGCGAAGGCCGGTTATACCCGATGACGCTCTCAGGCGTCAGAAGGCTATAAACGAAGGATTGAAACAAACGATTGCAAGAGGATTTGAACGCGAAAGATTATCCCAGCGACCAAAATGGCAAAAAGCCTTGGAGCAAGTTGCTGGTGCGGCTCGGGCTTCGGCTTTGAGCGGATATCATACGCTTATAAAGCTGGCATCATATGATGTGGCAAAGCTGGCCGAGATTCCATCTACAGAGGCAATCGGAGCCATGCTTTCCAAGGTTCCGGGGCTGCGCCGAATATTCAGCAAGGCCAATCTTGAGTCTGGTTCGACAATAAAGGCCATCGGTGATTTCTATTCCAATGTCGCCATCAAGGGATTACGGCAGGCATGGCGAGTCTTGAAAACCGGAGAAACAGAATCCAAACTTATCCACGGAAAACCAGACTATGCTCCTCCAAGGTGGTACGATTTCTTTGGGCGATTGCACTTCGCAGAAAAAGCCCCTCTGGTTACCGGAGCCGAAGCCATGTATATCCGTCGTGCTACTGATGCAGCCATCCGGCATGGGCTTGATCCCAGTAATGAATTTGTCAAAGCTCAGATCAATAAAGAGGCATACGATTATTCTCAACGCGCAATCCTTCAGGAGAATAATATGTTTGCCAGCGCCGTAAATCAGCTTCATAAACGTCTGGAGCAATCTAATCCTAAAACCGGAAGACCTGAGATTACCAATTCTGTAATTTCTACACTGGTAAAAAGTCTTCTAACCAAGGGGATTGTCCGAACCCCATCTAATTACATCGCGCAGACAATTGCACGAACTCCAGCCGGATTGATCACTGGATTATCCAAAGCTGCCGTCGCTCACTACCGAGGAATTGGAAACCTGCACCCAGTCGAGGCGAATGCGATCTCTGCCCTCATTAAAACGGGTGCGGTGGGTACAGCGTTTTTTGTTCTTGGCATGATTGACGCCACCAAAAAAGAGAACGATCGTACTTTTGGCGGGTATTGGGAACCGGGACGCAAAAGAGGTGGAAGCGATGTTGATTGGGGTAAGATAAGGATTTTTGGCACACAGCTTCCGCACTTGGTTACACATAACCCACTAACCGAATCTGCCCAGATGGGAAGCACCATGATGCGAGTGGCGCTGTCACGGTTCAGGAAAAAAGACAAAGATACCCAAGGCATGACCGAGGGAGCAATCAAAGCAGTAGTAGGGCTGGCTGGTAAGGCTCCAATTGCCAGTCCTATAATGCGAATGGGCCAAGACCGATCAAATATCTCTGGAGAGATATTAAAGGGATTGGTCCCTCAATTGATTCAAAATGTGGCTGAGGATATGGATAGCAAAGAGCGATCTCCCAAGAACACGTTAGACGAAATCAAATCCACTATCCCCGGCTTACGCGAAACAGTTCCCATCAAAAAATGAACTCACCCCGTTTTCAATTCGGTGACTCGATGGACACAGAAAGAATACTCAAGTCACGCCTCGAACACATGGGCATCCTCGATGCGTTTGCGTTAGTGACAGGCTACATAGAAACTCATCCAAGTTGTTTTCGTCCTCAAACCCGAGAGATCGTTCACCAGGAAATGTTGCGGTCACGATTAGAAATCAGTTGACACCCCGCCGTCTCTCTGTAAAAGTGGAGACGTGAACGATGGTCGAAATGAAAATTCCGTGATCTCTCTGGGTGGAACTCGTCTGCCTTCACTGGCCGTCGTTCACACTTCACTCGGGGAGATCGCAGAGGATTCAACCTTATGTTTAACCCTTCTGATAAAGTAATTCGCGTCGGGTCAACCAGTCCTAATTCCAAGAATGTGTTTTGGGGATGGGCAGGCAAACAGCCATCAATGGGAAAGGTTTACGTGGTGTCTGACTGTTGGAACACTCCAATCGGCCCACAGTTGATGCTGGTTGGATTCGGTCCCGCGCCAATTCTCAACGGCAAAAAGACCGGATGGGCGTGTAAATACTTTCGATTGCTGGATGAGGTTAAGGCTGAGAACAAACAAAAATCTACGGTTAGGAAAACAGCATGACCCCCATGCAACAATGCCACGCTCTCGTAAAAGTCTGCCCCAAACTCTTCCGCATCGACCACAACGGTTCGGTATGGTGGATGAGAGAGGGGTATGAGACGGCGACTGATCCACTCCATGATTTGAATGCGATTGTCGCGGCGTGCGATTCTCTGGCTGACACGGAAATACCTGGGACCAGCAACATATTCAGGTTTGAGTTTCCGGGTCACCTGTATCATTTGCTAAAACCACCAACACATGAATTTAACTACGTTAACGCCACCGCAAAACAACGTGTCGAAGCCCTGCTGCGAACCTACGGAGAGTGGAAAGAATGAACCTGTTACGCTGTCCATTTTGCGGTGAGATTCCACGTCAAAATAAGTACGCGGTGGTCCACATTTGTCCTGTAGTTGGAAACATTATTTGTGGTGGCGTGAACTCGAAAGACATCACCAAACGATGGAACACACGGGTCAACTCGACCTACACCACCGAAGTCGGCATCCCCAAAGATCAACCCAATCCACCTCCTTACGGTTCACAGAATGAACCGGGTAATTTATGACACTGCGAACATTTCTTGAAAAGAGAATGAGGATGTTTCTCAAGATGGCAAAACGATCCCGTAAAATCGGCAACACTCAATACGCGATCATTTGCAAAGGCTACGCCAAGGAAATCGAAATGATTCTGAAATATAAATGGTGAAAAAGACACACATACGTTACCGCAAATCCTTAATCTCTCTTTGTGGTAGAATCGACACACCATTCACCATTTGGCGCGACCACGTATCACTCTTCAACAAAACCACCCGCACTCCAATTCACTGGTGTAAAACCTGCCACCTCATACACAGAAAGCTGCCGTGAAATCATTCTTTATTATTGATGTAGAATCTGTCGGCCTTCACGGCGAAGGTTTTGCTGTTGCGGGTGGTGTTTATCTTGAGAACGGAAGTGCTCAGTGGGAGTTCTCTCTTGCTTGTCCTCCCGACCATTGCCACGGCGATTCAGAGGGCAGAAAGTGGATCAAAGAAAACATACCAGTACTCACCGAAAGCCATCGTTCACCACTAAGTATGCGGGATGATTTCTGGGATTACTGGATGAGAGCCAAGAGAGAAGGCTCGGTTATGGCTGCTGAGTGTCTATGGCCGGTCGAGGCTAACTTTGTCGCTGCGTGCATCCAAGACGACGAAAAAAGGACATGGAATGGACCGTATCCATTCCATGAAATAGCCTCTATCATGCTGTCGGCAGGCATGGACCCGATGACCAAGTACGATCGTAATCCAAGCGAACTTCCGATTCACAATCCGCTCGCTGATGCACGACAATCAGCGCGACTACTAGCCAAAGCACTGGAACAGTTGAGAAAATAACCATGAAAAACACCACCTGTTTATGCTGTGGTTCACCCGTCACCCTCGACAAAGACAACAAGTGGATCTGCACCTGCGGGTGTAAAGGGTAAGTCAGTTACAGGAACACTTTCACACAAATACAAAAATTGTTGCAAAACATGGCTAACAAAGACTTTGAGACTAAATCGACTTTGTGGCACACTAAAAGGTACGGTTCGACAGACGGGACTTGAATCCGTAATCCTGTGAGGGAGGCCGACCCCCAAGTCGGCTGCGTATTCCAATTCCGCCACGGTCGCGTTAACCTCAATAATCGCCTTCCGGCCAGCAGGTGCTCTGCAACGAGTTTATCGACCTGCTGGCCGGTGCATTTTGTATCCTCGCTTTCGTGTTCGGTCCAATAACGCCCCGGCTATTGACAGCGGTCTTATATTTCGCAGAGTGACGATCACGCATATCGATAACAGGATTCAGATTGATTGCGATTCCGAAGTTGAAACCGTCAGGGTTTACTCTGTTGTTGTGGCAATGAGAATTCTGTCAGGCGGGAGTCTTGACCCTTACCGAGTGGCCATTCTGTCAGACCTTGATAGTCTTTCTAAAGCGTTGGCGAGCGCTTCTCGAACTGAACGACGCAAACAGGCACGAATCGAAGAATTGAAATTCGCGCACGGAACACCGTGAAATGTCTGGCCCAACTCATCCTGTCCTCCATCTTCTGTGCCGGCCTCATCTCACTGGTCCTCCTCATCTACCTAGCTCTCCACAACCTGTTCCTAACCTTTATCGCGTGTATCGCCCTGGGACTCACTGTGAAGTGGGCGTGGCAGCATGTGTGAGTTGACACACACCGATCCAAAGAAGTAATATCGGTCAGGTATAAGCTCGGTCGATGGGGGTTGATCTGAAAGGGTTAACCCCTCTTTCTTTCACCACAACAACCTCCAAATCCACAGTCTGACACCCCATCGGTACGCCCATCTCCAACATTCAGGACACTCTTCCCAATGTGCATTGTGATGAACCGAAATCCACGTACGACCACACGAACACGACACCATCCTTGGACATTGACGGATACTCACAACACCACCTCCACCGCTCTCCTTAACCTATTCATAAGCCGCAAACGCTCGACCGCGTGGCGCAGCACTGCCTTTTAACCTCTCCACAGCCTCTCTGGGCGATTTGATGACCTTCATGGCGGGAATGGGTGCCTGGACAGGTTCCGGCTTGTCCTGGGGCACGCCACGGCCTTCCAGCGCCCCAACGATAAGTCCACGGACCCATTCACTCGACCCGATTCCCACCGCCTTCGACGCTTTGTTCAAACCATCCCTTAATTCCGGTGTGACTCTGATATGTAGCGTGATTGATCTCATGTGACAACATAGTATCACTTTCTAATTGACTGTCAATAGTCACTGAGATACAATAGTATCACCATGAATAAACGACAAGTAATCGACGGAAAGCAGGAATGTATCGGGTGTCAGCAATGGCTACCACTTGATCATTTTCACAAGCATAAACCCTCTTCCACTGGACGAGCGTGGCGCTGTAAAGAGTGTCATAAAAAGACTCTGCTTGGCGGACTGACTCCTTCTCAACGCTCCCAGAAGTGGGCCAGCGAACATCCAGAACATTTCAAGCGCATCGCCAAAGCCTCAAGAGATCGCATCATCCACGATCCTAAAAGACTCAAAGCACGACGCGCACATGTCATGGATTACTATTATCGAAGCAAGGCTACTGTTGTCGCTTCACACCGTAAGTGGAGATTCAATAATCCTTGGGCAATGGTCGCTGACAGCCTACGTGCCAAGGTTCGTTACACCGTCAATTCCTTTACCAAAGGCAGTAAAACATTCAAATCACTCACCGGACTAGACGGCAACCAGTTCCGTGCCCACCTCGAATCAAAGTGGCTCCCAGGCATGTCCTGGGCTAATTTCGGGCGTGATGGGTGGACCATCGGACATATAAAATCCGTCGCCTCCTTCAAAGACGTTCTACTCACAGTCGAAGGCCAGCAAGCCTGTTTCCATTACTCCAATCTCCAACCAGAATGGCAACATGCTAATGGCTCCAAACACACCAAGGAAACTCTTACTCCTGCTCAGATTTCTCTCCTAAAAACCGGCTCGCATGAACTACCTCCTTCCGCCACAATAGGCTGATGCGATTGCGGCCCACCTAGGGTGCACCCACCCCACCATCTAGGTTTTCAAGGAGACTCCCTAAATATAATTATTCAATGAGACACGGACAAGAGTGATTATACGTGGCTGAATTGCACGTAATGACAAGTACTTGAGTCTGAAACCACAAGAGCAGATCTAGGCGGGTGGCTCTGTTTTGCTCTGCTCACCTACATCTTGTGGTTTTTGTGGTGTTTCCACTGGTGCCGGCGTGAAGCTGACCTGTTCTTTGACCTTGCGTTTAGCCCTGCTTTCAGTGGGCCGGAGCTGGCCTGGGACCGGAAGCCCGAGCATCTCTCGCTTGCGTGTTCTAAGCTCAGACCAGGCACGTGCACATGCTGATGCGTCTTTAGGGTTAACATCCGGATCGGTCACAATAGCATGTAAAACCTTTTGCATTTCAACTATTTGCGCCATATCTGGCTTAACCTTGCGCGGTCGTGGGCGGCTGGCAAATTCCCTTGCGTTAGCGGTAGTGAAGACTGTGGGCCGAATTGACGTAGCGGTTTGCATGTTCCGCTATGTAATTGCTTCCGGGGTATGCGTCAAGCGTGCTCTTCGCTTTTCCCCATGTCAGCATACCATCCGGTCAATAAAGATTCGTCCTGGGGCAATTGTGGCGCAAGGTTTCAGGGTGTGGAGGTCGATTTGGGGTGTTTTTGGTGGTTTGATGGGTGTACGCTGTGTTTTGCGGTTCAGGGTGATTTTGTAGGTCGTCGGCCTCGTTTTGGTGCGTGGTCGTCATCCCACCATTGACTCTTGCAATGAGGACACACTTTAGGATGTTCTGTTACCGGGGTCCATTCCTTCCCGCACCTTTTACAGTGTGCAATTGGTATTGTGAAAGTCGTCATTAGCTCGCAGTGTAATTCAATGTTTTCTTTGAGTCAACGTAATCTTATGTCAAACTATCTTTGTGCTACTTGCTCAATGTTTACAGGCTATTCCTCTCCATGTGAGTCAATGTGTGAATTTAATTCTTTACGGACACGTAAACTTATGCGATTCTCACCTTGTCTTAACAATAAACCATTGAGTTGAACCAATGAAAAACTCTCTGATAGGTCGCAAGGTGCGGTTTTCGATTACTCACTCTGACATGTCAATCATTATGTTTTCGGCTCGCATCGTGAAAATGCACACTCCCGAAACCGTATGGGTCGAAATGCCGCCGCGTGTTCGCGCCCTGCCTTTCCCGCCATTGGACGGCAAACGCTATGGACTTTACCCGATCAATTCTCTTCAGTTAGTTCCCCAGTCTTAACAATCAAATAATTAGTTGAACGCAATTATGAAAACTACAGAATACGCAGGAATAGATTACGGTCTTGGTAAATCAAACGTGGACACTGAAACAGGCATTCGATTCGGTGTCATTGGTCAAAGTGCCGAGGGGTTAAACCTTGACGCGACACAAGACATTTACCAGCAAGGCGAGAATCTTTCATTCAAAGGCTATCAGGATGAGGTTAGAAAATCGTTGCGTGACGCCTTGTCCGATTACTTCTCTGACCATAAATCGTGGACGGGTGAGAAAGAAAGCCAACTAGATCGCGTTACTGAAACTTCATTTGACGCCATCAGTGACGACTTGAACGATCAGTATCAAGGCGAGAATGATCGTTACCTTTACGAGCGTGACGGGTATGTCATCCAAACGACTGAAACCGAGCTGATGATACTTAAATCGCCTTACTTTACCCATGCTCAGTATTGCTCGCCTTGTTTTCCTGGGGGCGGGAATCTTGAGACTTACTGTGAGACTGGCCCGAAAACGTATTGCTTGGGCCATGATTGGTTTGAAGATGGCAAGGCTCCGTATCCTGTTCTATCAGTCGCCCCGGTTCATGGTTCACCCGTAGATCCAGCCTGATTCCTCCGTTGAACGGGTCACGTAGCGGGAGGGATGAGGGGTCTAAGTGAAAGTCAAATAAAGTTATGAAGTGGAATCGTCAAAGCGGTTAGTGTCGCGTGGAGGGCTAAATGAGTGCAAAACTTGATGAGTTGTACGATCGGTTGGAAAACTTGCGTGATGGTGATTTTGCGGAGTTGTCCACGATTGTCATTCAACTGTTGGATGAGGTGCGGCGGATAGATTCTGCGTCTAGTCGTGCTGCAAATGTCGCGTCGTGTTTGGCTAATGGTATTCAGCCGGATTAAAACTTATGACTAAAAGCATTTTTGAAAAGGAAGTCGTTCGCACGATTCGCTTGAGCGAGTTGGACGAAATCACGAAGTTTCTTGTCGATACGAAAAAGGTAGTTTCGTACGATGTGGGATCTGGAACGTGGTATTGGGTAGAGCGCGGATGTGAAGATGAACTGTCCAATTATCACAACGGCTTTGAGACGTGGTTATACGCTGCGAAGGATGCCGTCAAACCGTACATGGAGGCGTCATGTTGACCAAACCCGACATCGACGAGGCCATAACCGCCCTCGAAAGACACCACGAAAACTTGGAACAGCAGATTAATCAGTCGCAAGTGTGCAACCACACAATCAAAAATGACGAAGAGTTGAAAGCGTGGATCGACGAAGCGGAGAGACATGGCTTTGTCATCGACCGCGAAATGATGAAAGGCGGATCGTCGTTTATGGGTTTCATGTTGGACCCCGACGAGACACCCTTTGAACAATCTGTGAGGTATGAGAAAGCCCTGGAATGGCTGGCCGGTCAACATCAACCTTAACCCTTTGGTGCTGTGGATCTAAGAAAGTTAACAGGTTGTCGATTACCAACTCCCAGTCTGTTAACATGATCCACGGCACCTTTTGAAATTATGACGCCATTACAATTCGCTAAAGCAGAGTGTTCAAACTACGAAACCGATGGATCGTGTCTCGGGGTGGGAATTAAAGACGATGGCACGATGTTCTCTTTCGGTGCAAAACCGAAATGTGTCCTTGCCGATGACCAGCCTTGCAAGTTTTTTGAGGAATGCGTGTTGCCGATGGGGATCGACACAGCTACAGACACCGGGGTTGCCAGGGCCAAGGCTCGGGATAAAGTTCTAGCCGCTTACTCCGTCACCGCTCCCGAGTCGATAAAGGGTGGCCGAATCTGTCCCGAGTGCCGCCAGCGTCCACTCGAAAAAGGCCACCGTTTTTGCTACGTCTGCGCCCATAAACGGCGCAAGGAAGCCAATCGGGTAAGAAGTGGGGTCTAGGGTACACAGTTGTTTGAAAAACACCCCTCATTTTACTAAGAAAATCGCATGTTTTCACCACGGTTTTGTAAATCCGCTATCCTGACACCTTTTATGCCTAAAACCCAAACAACTGTGTACCCCGAACCATGAGCAAACTCACATTCCATTGTCCACATTGTCTCAGGGAGTCGGATTGGTATTTCATCGTTAAACCGACCCAGGACGCGCCGACACCCGAAAACCACCATAACACCCCACCCGTGGCTAAAACGTCGCTCTTAGACCCCAAAGCGGACGCAATAGGCACAGTTTTGGGTCATTTCAAGGGCAAAGTCATCAACGAGAAGCTCTGGTACGTGCTTGAAGTCTTACAGGCTCGGGAAGGAGAACCGAACCGGAACAAGGTGCAAGACTTTCTCAGGGCAACCGGGGCGATTAGGAAGGACCAGGAACCTGAAAACTTCCCGATCCGCTGGTTGCCGCTCAAGAAACCCAACCATTTAAGGCTTTTGGGTGCTGCTATTGCTGAGTTTGCGGCTGGTGGTCGCGCCGAATGGCCCTATCCACCGAATGAGGTCATAACAAAGCCACCCGACCTCTTAACATCGACGCCGACGCTGCACAACTGGCGCAATATCACGCTCCACTTGTCGAAACTCAAAGGCACCGCGCTGGGCCAGCTCCCCCCGGATGTCCTTTTTGACCTGTGGCAAACTTTCGCGCCATCGAAGTGCAAGGGAACAAACGGAGAAACCATTGATTTCCCGGCTGACAGAAAACTACGTGATGCGCTAAATGCGGCTGGTGAAGAGTTGAATTTCAAGAAAGAATAACCCATGACCAACTCACTCCCCATCCTGTCCCCCTCCGTCATCGAATCAGGCAAAGAATTGTCTCTCCTTCTGGATCGTGTTGTTCAGGTCACAAGTGAAGCCCAGCAAAACATGGCGGCACAGATCGGGAACCAAGTCGATTCACACTTAAAATCCGTGGAGGAACTGCGAAAGAAACTGGTCGCGCCACATCTTGAACGTCAACGAGAGATAAACCGTGTCGCCTCAGATCACTCTGATCCACTTGAAACAAAGTTGAAACGTGTAAAACGACTCCTCGGTGATTTCCAGGAGAAAGAGTTGGCCCGAGTCGAAGCGATTAAACAGGCGCAAAAGGTGGAATTTGATCGACTGGAAGCAGAACGACAGAAAGCTGTTGTGGAATCGCAGACAGCCGCAACACTGGGTGCTCAGATTGCAGCAGAACAGCGTGCAAACGAATTGTTAGAAGTTTCACGGGAAGTCTTGCTTCAACCTGCGTATGCATTACGAGCTGGTGGGATGAGGGTCAGGAGTAACGAGGTGGACTTTGAAATTACAGATTTGAATGCGGCCGTACGTGCAAGACCGGATTTGTTCAAGATTGAACCACGGAAACAGTTGATTAAAGATTTGCCTTTAGATGCCAAGGTGCCGGGGATACGGTTGTTTGTTAAACCTGTGGAGGTTGGATTTGTGCGATGAAACTCATGGTCAGATTCGGTAAGTGGATGTTGACCCATCAAGGTCTGTTTCGTCAACGTCGTCACGTCTCGACTAATGGCCGATATGCGTGGCTCCAGTGGGATAGGGTGTTATGAGTGAAAAATACTTGGGTCGATTTGGTGACGGTCTGCTTTATATGCGTGGCCCATGTCGCATCATCCTTTCTGGACCTAAGGAGCGTGAGTCAATCGGCTGGCACTTCTCGATTTCCTGCGAGGACCGCAATCCGACTTGGGAAGAACAACGCGACACACGGTATTCACTAATACCGGACGGCGTTTACATGGTCCAGATTCTACCACCAAAGTCGCAATACGTGAACGTCCACAAATTCTGTTTTCACTGGCACGAAGCAGGACCGAAATTCTTCGACGTAACAACCGGAAGACCACTGCCATGACCACCCCAAAGACAGCCGAACAGATAAACGCGCAGCAAGTGGGAAGTGTCGAAATACAATCCAAGTTCGACAAGGCTGTAGAATCACACATCGGCTCTACTTCATAAGGGACACCATGAAACGCAACATCGCACTAATCAGTTCTCGTGGGTTCTCCATGAACAGGAAGCCGTGCAACCTCAAGTAAATCGGGTTGCACGGCTCGACGGAATAACTGCTTAACTTTCACCGACTAGAACGGCGTTTCTTCGTCCGGTTCGGGTCCGTGTCCGGGGTCAAC
>Ga0247681_1000061_pt1 | contig 14014 bp, 14 predicted proteins | sample CNK22_metaG_FD_182798 | JGI IMG/M metagenome (GOLD analysis project Ga0247681, IMG submission 182798) | Soil microbial communities from Purdue University Martell Research Forest, Indiana, United States - CNK22 | ecosystem: Environmental > Terrestrial > Soil > Temperate forest > Bulk soil... | reverse complement strand
AAGGACACGCACGAGAAGGAGCAATACATCCTCTCGCCGCGCGCCGCAGCAGCGATCCTCGTCCACGATACGCCGAAGCCGCTCCAGCCGACCGGCATCACCGGCAACCGCTGGGACTTGTTCTCGTCCGACAACAAGGACGAGCAGTCCGACATCAACGCGCTCATCAAAGACCCGGACGGCTGGCTCGACCGGCAGATTCCGAAGATTCTCAATGAGGAGCGCGCCAAGTCGGCCCGCTTGCCGGTGGGCGTCTGATGGGTCGCAAGCCTATCCCAACGCCGGTTGACACGTGCCAGGAGTGCGGCGCAAAGCGCGCCCGCCCGATCTATCGAGACCCGAAAAGCGGGAATCGGATGGGCTACGGGAACGCCAGAAAGTTCTGCTCACCCGAGTGTCGTCTGTCTGCGAGTGAGAGGATGACAGGGTTTCTGGAGAAAAACGGATACCGGATCGTTCGACGCAAGGGCCGGGAAGTCCCCGAGCACCGCGATGTGGTGGAGAAGATCATCGGTCGCCCCTTGCTGGCTGACGAGACGGTCCACCACAAGAATGGCAACCGCGCCGACAATCGGCCGGAGAATTTGGAGCTTTGGTCGAGCCGCCACGGCAAAGGCCAGCGCGTCGAGGACAAGATCGACTTTTGCCGGTCGTTCCTGTCGCAATATGGACGATCCCACCAGCATTTCAGCGTGTCCGAGATGACCGCTGGCATGATGGGTTTCGGTTCCTAAGTAGAGGAGAGCACCAGTGCCCCTTCCCATAGCCGGAACTGGCATCGTCCCAGCTAGCGGCGCGATCTACAACGAGCTACAAAGCGTGGTTCGTAGAGCTTTTGTTCCGAATCTTTTCGTCCAGATTTACAAGGCGAACCCGGTCCTCTCGTTCCTGCTCCGCAACGCCCAGCGCGCCCGCGGCGGCCTCAACCAGATCACGGTCCCGATCCAGGGCAACCCGTTCGTGCAGTGGTCGTGGGCCGGCTATGACGGCGGATTCCCACAGCCCGCTGTCATCCCGGCCGCGCAGAACGCGCAGTTCAACCTCTACCTCGGCGTCATCCCCATTCCGTTCATCGGGATGGAGGCTATCATTCAGTCGAGCGAGACGGTCATCAACCTCTGCAAGGCGCGTCTGACCGATGCGAAGACGGTCGCGTTGCAGAACATGGCGGGCGCGCTCTACACCAACAATACGGCGACGCCGCTGATCGCCGACTCCCTGGTCAACGCCTACGACGACGGGACCAACGTGGCGACCTACGGCGGCGTGAACCGTGTGGCGTTGCCGGCGTGGAAATCGCAGTTCAAATCGTCGGCCGGCGGCATCCTCACGCGCGCCTCGATCGCCAAGTACCTGACGCTGGTGTCGCAGGGTGCCGGCGGCGAGACGCCCGATCTGGTCATCATGTCATTCCCGGATTGGGCGACGCTGATGGCGGAGTTCATCACCGCCGAGCAGTACAACAGCCGCCCCGGCGAGACCTGGGGCCGCGACGACGTGGTGAACGCCGGCTTCCGCGGGCTCTCGATCGGCGACACCTTCATCTTCGGCGATCCATTCTGCCCGACCGGCACGGCGTTCTTCATCAACACCCGGTATCTGGCGCTCTACATGTCCGAGGACGCGCCGTTCGCGTTCTCCGGCTTCTACAGCGCGATCCCGAACATGCAGATCGCGAACGTCGGCGTTGTGATCGTCGCCTACGATGTGATCTGCGCGAAACCAGTCTCGGGGATGCAAGCGACCGGCATCACCGGCGGCGCGACGTTCTAAGGAGAGAATGCAATGATCGGCGGCCAAGGTATCCCGCTCTCCGTCAAGGGCCTGAGCTACACCGGGGGCAGCAACGCGATCCCGCTGCCGGCCGGTCAGGCGATGGTCATCCCCGCCGGCACTTGGCAGGTCGCGTGCGGCATCTATTCGTGGATGCAGGTTCTCGACCCGATCTCGGGCCTCTGGCGCACGGTGAACGGCCAGACGCCGGGAGAGGCGCGCATCGTCAAGTCGGACGGCGCCAACGTGCGCATCGCCAACCTGACGGGCTGCGCGGTCGGCGCGGTCATCACGAACGCGGGTTCGGGCCTGACCAACGGGTTCGGAACGGTGGCGGTCACGCCGTCGGCCGGCGCCTCGGTCTGGCGCTCCATCGTCGGCGGTGCCATCAACACGACGGTCACGCTGCCGACCTTCAAGGGCGCGAACTACACCTATCCGCCGGCCGTGTTCTTCTCGCCGCCGCCTCCAGGCGGTATTCCGGCGACCGGCAAGGCCGTCATCTCGGCGGGCGCGCTGACCGGCATCACGGTCACGAACCAGGGTGCCGGGTACTTGGTCGCCCCGACCATCACCTTCGTGTCGGACCCGAAAGACCCGAACAATCCCGCCAACCCGACGTTAAGCGTGGCACCGGCAACGCCGATCAACCCCATCCTGTCGGCGACGGCGGCCCTCACGGGCACGGGCACCGTCACGGGCCTGGTCGTTCTCGACCCCGGCACGCCGCTGACGGCGACGCCGACCTTCACGTTCTCGCCGGCCTCAACCGTCGCCGCGACTGCGGTCATGAACTACACGGTCACGGGGATCACGGTGACGGCGGGCGGCGCGGCCTACGGCAACGCGCAGCAGTACATCCTTTATGGGTCGGCCCCGGCGATCACCACGGCAACACCGATCTACACCAACCCGGCGATCGAGAAGGGGCTCACCAGTCCGCGTATGCCGGTCCTGACGGGACCGTCGACCGCGGGCGGCGCCATCCAGACCACCGGCCTGGTCATCGTCGACGCGGGCCTGGGGCTTCAGGTCTCGGGCGGCACCATGGGCGTGATCGCGGCCGGCAACTCGCTGCCGACAACGATTGCCCAGGCGACGGCGGTGGTCGGCGGCACCGACGATCTGTTCTTCCTGATGCCGATGGACGGCTAACATAGGAGGCCCGCCTCCGCTCTCAGGCGGGCGGAGGCTGCCTTGCTCAACGACTACATCCTCCAGGTCCAGGAAATCCTGCACGACGCTTCGGGGTCGTTCTTTTCCACGTCGAAAATCACCACCTGGATCAACCGCGCCCGCCAGCGGGCCGCCGCCGACTCCGAGTGCATCCGCGTCCTGCCGCCGTCGAGCGCCGGCGTAGCCTCCTACGCCGTCACCGCTCCCGGTGCGGGCTATACCGCCGCCACCGCCGTCGTCACCGGCCCCAACATCGTGGGCGGCGTGCAGGCCACGGCGAGCGTGACCGTGGCGGCCGGCGCGGTGACGGCCGTGAATGTGGTGATCCCTGGCAGCGGCTACGTCCTGGCGCCCAACGTCACGATCTCCGGCGACGGGCTTGGCGCCACGGCGAGCGCGACCCTCCTGCCGGCCGTCCAGACGGTGCCAAATCAGGAGGTCTACAGCTTCACGACCTACAACCCGTTTGTGCAGCAGACGCCGGGCGTCGCCGGCATCCTCGCCATCCGCCAGATCGCGGTCTATTGGGGCAACCTGAAGCCGGCGCTCACTTATCGGCCCTGGACACAGTTCAACGCCTACTACCGGGTGTGGCCGCAGTTCTCGAACTTCCCGTCGGTGTGGTCGCAGTTCGGGCAGGGCCAGTCCGGCACGTTCTACTTCTATCCGATCGCGTCGCAGGTACTCGGGATGGACCTCGACTGCACCTGTGTGCCCATCGACCTGACCAGCGACGCGACGCCCGAGGCGATCCCCGCACCGTTCACCGAGGCGATCCCCTATCGGGCCGCTCACCTCGCCTACCTCTACGCCCAGCGCTACGACGACGCGCAGACCATGGACGCGATGTATAAGCAGAAGCTCGTCATCGCCCGCGCGAACTCATCGCGCTCCATGCAGACGCGGACCTACGGCTGATGCCGCCTCCCCAACAGCGCAAGGGCCTGCCGGGCGTCCCGCCGGACTTCAAACTGTTCTCGCTCCAGGCGACGAAGGGCCTCAACACCAAGGACTCGCGCTCCTCGATCGAGGACGAGGAAACCTCGTGGCAGGAGAACCTGATCCGCATCGGCGCCGGCAAGCTGCGCTCGATCTACGATGTCGGCGTTGACTTATATGTCAACAACGGGAACATCATCTTCTTCTTCCCCTTCAACATCGGGAGCACGTTCTACCATGCGGTCTTCCTGCGCGATGGCACTGCTGTACAGGTCCGTATCAGCGACGGCGCGACGACGGTTATCTCGGCGGTCCCAGGCACGTTCTGGGTCGCCGGACACGAGCGCCCCGCCTGCGTCCAATGGGGCGCCCTCTACCTCCTGATCCTGACGGTCGACGGCTATTGGATTTGGGACGGCGCCCTGCTGTTCGGGGCCGGCGGAACATCGCCCGTCGTCTCGATCACGAAAGCGGGCTCGGGCTATCCCATCGCCCCCGGCGTGTTGGCTTTCCGTGGCGGCAACTTCGCGGTGGCCGGGTTCGCCGCGACCGTCACCATCAGCGGGGGGCTCGTGACGGGGATCGTCGTGACAAACCCCGGCACCGGCATCAGCGCGGGCGAGTTCGTCGACATCGAAATCGGCGGCCACGGCGGCCCTACTCCGGCACGCGGGCAAGCCGTCCTGACCGGGCAGAAGGTAACGTCGATCACCGTCGCGGCTGTCGGCGCCGGCTATGGGCTGGCCCCTACCGTGACGATTCTCGGCGGCGGCGGCAGCGGGGCGACTGCGACTGCCACCGTTGCGGCGGGATCCGTCACCGGCTTCACCGTCACCAACCAAGGCGATGGCTATCTGACCTCGCCGACCGTCTTCGTCAGGGCTGCGGCAGCAGACAATGTGACGCTTGCCGAGGCGAGCATCAACGCGATGCCGTTCGGCCTCACCGGCACGGCGATCGAGACGTTCCAGTCGCGGGTGTGGACGACGAACGGCGACAAGATCACGTTCTCGGCGCCGGCCTCGTTCGACAACTTCTCGACTTCGGCGGGCGGCGGCACCGTCCAATCGACCGACAGCTTCCTGAAGGTCCATTTCCCCGCCATTAAGCAGGCGAACGGATACCTCTACCCCTTCGGCGACTCCTCGATCCAGGTCATCAGCAACGTGCAGTCGTTCGGCTCGCCAGTGACGACGACGTTCAACAACTCGAACACCGACCCCGCGATCGGAACGCCCTGGCGTGACACCGTGCAGGCATACGGCCGCGCGCTGGTGTTCGCGAACGAGACCGGCATCTACGGCCTGTTTGGCGGCACCGCCGAGAAAATGAGCGACAAGCTCGACGGGATATTCCTCGCCGTCCCGAATCGCCACGCCACCGACATCAGCGAGCCCTCAAGCTGTCTGGCGACGATATTCGAGATCAGGGTCTACTGCTGCCTGATCCCGATCCTCGATCCCTTCACCGGCCTGACGCGCAACGCCATGGTCTGCTGGGACGGCAAGACGTGGTTCGTGGCCTCGCAGAACAAGAACCTGACCCAGATCGGGACCGAGATGCAGGAATCGCAGCCGATCGCCTGGGGGACCGACGGAAACTCGATATTCACGCTGTTCACTACCGCCAACCGGGAACTGACGAAGACGCTGCAAAGCAAGCTGTGGGCGGGTGACGGCTGGATCTTCACCAAGCAGTCGGGCGGCTTCTACACGCAGAACGAGGACAACAGCGGCGGCGGCATCATCTACAACGTGACCATCGACGACGAGGACAGTTTGCTGCCGATCATCGTCAATGCCGGGGCGGTCGTGTCCTGGGTCAATAACAGCAGCCAGATCGTGTTCTGGCAAAACAACCTGAGCCAACTCGTGACTTGGGGCGCGTCCGGTATCGCGATCACCAGCCAGGTGGTAGACTCGATGTACGGGCTGCTGCTCGGGTTCACGCTCAATTCGACGAGCGAGGACTTCACGATCATCGCCATCGCGATCGGCTATCGCAACTACTTCAGTATCGCCACCGGATCGAAGGGAGCCTGACGTGTCGCTTCCACATATTTTCGGGCCGATCGCGGGCGGGACGCAGATACCGCTCTCCTTCCTCGACGACAATTTCAACGCCATCGGGCTGTTGTCCATCGTCCCGAACACGGCGACCGGCACCAACGCGATCTCCCTGACCCCGCAGGCGAACACGCCGGTCATCAGCGCTTACGCGAACTATCAGCAATTCAGCTTCGTCGCGCCCAACACCAGCACGGGCGCGGTGACGGCGGGCTATCTGGCGCTTGGGCAACTCCCGGTCTATCTCGCGAACGGCACGACGCAGGCCGGTGCCGGCGACATCGTGGCGGGCGTGTTCTACACCATCGCCTTCAACCAGGCGCTCAACGCGGGCGGCGGCGGCTTCCAGATCGTCGGCCCCATCGTCAGCTTGGTCGCCGGCTATCCCGCTCTAACGCAGACCTTCACGGGCGACCACACGATCCTGGCGGCCGAACGCAGCCAAGAGCTACGGATGAACAGCGCGGGCGCGCATGTGTTCACGCTGACCAGCGGAGCAGCCTACGGCAACGGCTTCAACGTTGAGATCGCCAACATCAACAGCGGCAACGTCCAGATCGTCGCCAACGGCACCGATCGCATCCTGTCGAAGGGCATCCAGCTTCCGTCGATCAACCTGCCGTCGCTCGGGGACGGTGGCCGTCTCGTGGGCAACGGCGCGTCGCCGACCATCTGGACCTGGAAGGGCAAGCGCTCGATCGTGCTGCCCGACTTCGCTGCCACAGTGTCGAACGACACGGCGCTGCCGCACACCCTCGGCGTATTCCCCGACGACGTGCGCGTCCTGATCGTAAATACCATCGCAAATCTCAACTACAGCCCCGGCGACATCGTGCAATTGGGGTTACCGCAGATCAACGCGGGCGGCGGCTTCATCGTGGCCCCGGACAACACGAATGTGAACTTTAAGACCGCCAACGCGGCGCTCGGCATCCCGAACAAGACGACGTTCGTGGTGACGGCGATCACGACCGCCGACTGGAACTATCGAGTGAAGGTGACGGTGATCGACTAAAAAAGAGCCCGCCGGGATGGCGGGCCAGTTCGTCTCTCTGTAGGCAACGTGCGGAGTGCTATAATGCCTGATCGAACACAGGAGTCAACCATGGCACAGTTCAAACAGGGTCCGGCGCTCGGGCCGAAGTTCCCAACCGACGAGACCTTCACGTTCCAGACGCCCAACGGCTCGGCGCAGCACCAGGGCCAGCGCCACAATGGGCCGTCCGGCGAGAAGTCGCGCCACGCGCCCAACGTCAAGAGCACCAGCGGCGACGAGTGGGACGGCAACCGGACAGGCGAATGAGCATCATCGACCTCCAGCGCTCGCCGAAGACCGACCAGGAGTTCCAGGTGTGGGCGTGGGCTCATCGTGTCGAGCACACGCGGATCAGGAACCGCATCCAGGCGCTCGGCGGGCCTAACCTGCAAGACCTCCAGCTTGAGCCCATCAACACTAATGACATGACGGGCTGGCTGGAGCGTCACCAGCAGGCGCACGAGGACATGACGCTCGCGACGAACGTCCAATCGGTCGACCTCCAGACCGTCGACTTCAAGAAGCCGGACGAGGTGAACGCTTGGATCGAGATTCACTACCGCGAACACTTCGACGTAAACAGCGTCCTGCGGATATGAAATGCGCGCCGCCGCCGCGCCTGCTACCATGCGGTGGCCCCGTGCAGCCCAAGCCGCCCCCGCGGCAGCCGCCCCGGCCCAAGTGAGGCCACATGGCTGACTTCTATCCTGACTACCAGAAGGACTTCGGCCCCGGTGCCGGAGGGACGGCACAGCCGGGCGCTGGCCTCACGACGAACAACGCGATCAGCGACGCATCGGGCAGCCTGACGAACAGCGTCCCCGGCGAGCCCGGCGGCATGAACGATGTCCTGCGCCAGATGACCGGCCTCGCCGGCAACGAGCAGGCCGGTTCGGTGGGCGAGCGGGTCGCCAGCACGGCGCGCAACTTCGCCGACCCGACCATCGGTAACATCGCCCGCGCCATCATGACCGGGCTATCCGTCGCGTCGCCCATGGGGCCGTTCAACATCGCGGCCGGCGAGGCGATCGACCAGCTTCACATGCCGGAAATCGCCTCGCCGGCATTGGGGGTCGCCAGCCAGATGTTGGGCTCCTTCACCGGCCTGCCCTTCAGCCCGCACGCGCTCCCGACCTTCACCGGAGAGGGCGCTTTCCCGCCCGAGTTCGCGCAGATGTTGTCGCAGGCGACGACGCCCGAGCAGATCATGCATGTGCAGTCGTTGATGCAGGCGTACCAGGCGGCACACGGCAGCGGCGCGCAGGGTCACGACTTCTCGGCCGGCGCTCCCGGGGGCGACATCGCGAGCGGGGTCGGCGCGGCGATGCCGGGCGGCGAGATCAGCGGCGGCGTCATGGAGGCGTTGAAGAACGCGCTGGCGGGCGGTGCGCTCGGCAATGCCGGCGGTGGTGGTAACGCTGGCGGCGGCCCGATCGGCAGCGGCCAGCATGATTTCGGCGGTCAAGGCGGGCGAGCGGGGTTCTAAATGTCCATCCTGAAGACCCTAGAAAAGATCGGCCTCCCCATCCTCGGCGGAATCGCGGGCGATTTCCTCGGCCCCGAGGTCGGTCTGTCGCCCGGCATGGGTGGTGCCATCGGCGGCGCGCTCGGCGGCCTCGGCGGCAGTCTGCTGACCGGCGGTGGCATCCAGGGCGACATACTCGGCGCCCTGCTCGGCGGCGGCGCTGGCTATGGCATGGGCGAAATGCTCGGTCCCGAGATGGGGTTCGGAGCCGGTGGTGCGTTCGCAGGAGGCACGCCAGCCGGCACCAGCGCTGCCGGGGTGGCCGGGAGCCATGCCGACGCTATCGGCGGTGCTTCCGGGACCGACTCGCTCACGGGCGGGGCTGGCGCGGACACGGGCGGCGGCATCATGGACTTTCTGAAGCGCAATCCGTGGGTCGTACCGGCCGGTGCCATGGGCATGGCGGCGCTCCAGGGCAACCAGCCGATAGCCGGCGAGAAGCAGTTGAAGGCGCTCGCCGCCCAGACCGGCGATGTCAGCAGCATGATGCACGCCATGCAGACCGGCCAACTGCCTCCAGGGGCCAAAGCCCTGATCGACAATGCCACCAACGACGCCATCGCCGGCATCCGCTCGAACTACGCGAACATGGGGCTGTCGGGGAGCACGATGGAGGCCCAGGACATCGCTGCGGCGCAGCAGCGGGCGGCGGCCCAGACGTTCCAGCTTGCGAGCGCGGTCACGAGTCAGGGCCTCGACGCCGCCGGGCTGTCGGCGAAGCTCTACGAGATCATCGCCCAGATGTCGCTCGGGCAGGACAGCAGCCTGACGAACGCGCTGGCGGCCCTGTCGGGTGCCGGCGGCTATGCCGGCGGCCTGAAAAGCGTAGCGTAATCAATGGCTACCGTATCAACTCAACCGGCCGCCCCCGGCATCGACAGCATCCTCTCGCAGATGATGAAGATGCAGGGCGGCGATCCGGCGACCACCAAGGCGCTCGGGAACGTCGACGCGGCTCGAACCAACTTGTCGAACGTCATTGCGCAGCCGAAGCCGGTCATGGGGCCGACGATGGCCCTGCCGCAGCGCCCGCAGACCGGCAACGCCGATGTCATGCAGGCGTTCGCGCAGCCGGCGTCGATCATCGCGATCTTCGGCAGCCTGCTGACCCGGCGGCCGATGACGGCGGCGATCCAGGCCGCGGCTGCGGCGATGCAGGGCTACGAGCAGGGCAACCAGGAGGCCGTGCAGCTGGCCGAAGTGGCGTGGCGCGACAACCTGCAACTGGCGCTCCAACAGAACCAGTTGGAGATCGACCGCTACCGCGCCGCCATCGACGCCCACCAGAACGATGTCAACGCCGCGCTCGCGGAGATTCAGGCGGCGTCCGGCGAATTTCATGACGAGGTGGCGCTTCAGCAGGTGAAGTCGGGCAACCTCGCGTCGATGGCGCAGATCGTCGAGTCGCGTATGCGCATGGGAATTGAAGCCCAGAACCACCTCGACATGATGCAGGCCCGGAGCGACGCTCTGGACGAGCGCAAGCGCGTTGACGACGCCATGATCGTCGATAAGAAAGTTCGCCAAGACCTCGGCAAGGAGAAACTCGGCCTCTACAAGGGCAAGACGGCCGACACGGTGAAGGCGAAGGCGGCCGATCTGCAAGACCTGTCCACTCAGGTCTCCGGCTTGATTGATTCCATCACAACAGACCCGACCCTCGGCGGTGCTTACGGGAATACGCGCCGGCTGGTCGGCGAGACCGTCGGGCAGGTGTTCTCCGGCGCGCAGGACAAGCCCGCTGCCGATTTTGCGTCGGCGGTCGAGAACCTACAGGCGAAACTGACTAAGCCCTACCTCGGCGCCCACTACTTCACCGGCAACTCGGCAGACGAGATGGAGAAGCTGGTGAAGGGCCTCAACTGGCGCGACGACACCTCCACCACGCTGGCATCGCTGGAGGCCCTGAAGGCGCAACTCGATTCGCAGGTTGGCGCGGTGAGCGCGGCGGCGGCCGACGTGACGACCGATTCGTCGAACCTTCTATCGCCTGGGGTAGAGGTCATCCAGAACGGATGGCGCTATAAGAGCGAAAACGGGGCCATGGTCCCTGTGGGGCCAGAGTAATGGCCGACCAAGCGACAGCGCCAGCGTTTGACCCGAGTAAGCCGTTTAAGACGGTTGGGCAGACGGATGTGAAGGACGCGCCTGCGTTCGATGAATCGAAGCCGTGGCTGAAGTATGACCCCAAAAACCTCCCGAAAGAGGGTGGGGTCGTTGGTAAAGTCGGGCAGGGGTTTCGAGAGCCACAGCCGATAACCGACAAGATCGCCGAAGCGCGCGGCATGGACAAGGACGTGGACTACAACACGGGCGGCTCCTTCCTCAACCAGTCGGTGCTCGCGAAGGCCGACAACCCCGAGGAAGCCAAGGCCGTGATGGAATACCTCTACGGCAAAGGCAACTACGGCCAGGACAAGGGCGGGCGCTGGTGGGCGAAGGTCGGCGGCAAGAAGATCGCGATTCAGCCTGGATTCATGGCCGAGGCGGTCGGCACCGCTCCGACGACGGTTGGTGCGGTCGGCGGCAGCATGGCAGCGTCGGAAGGCGGCCCGCTCGCTATGGCAGCGGCCGGCGGCGCGGGCGCGGCGTTCGGGAAGGCGGTCGACGAGACCTACAAGGCGGCCATCGGCGCGTTCAAGAAAACGGCCGGCGGCGAGGCCAAGGAACTGGCGAAGACGGCGGTCACGAACGCGGCTTTCGAGGCCGGCGGTCAGACGATCGCCCACCTGTTCCATGGCACGGGCACGTGGATCAGGAATCTGTTCGGCGCCACGCCCGAGGGCAATGTGCTGACGGAGAAGACCTTGGCGGGCGGCGCCCGCCCGCCGATGACGAGCGTCGCCCCGAAGGGCAAGGTGCTGCAATACGACCAGCAGCTTCGCAATCTGCTCCGCGGCAATCCGCAGGAGGCGAAGAACGTCGCCTACATCCAGGGCGAGATTCGCCAGATGCTCCGGCAGGAGAAGATTCCCGAGTCCGAGATCAACACCATGATGACGGAGGTCGCGGATACGGGATCGGCAATCTCCTCGGGCAAGGCCGGAGAGGCGGCGGCGCAGCACGCGAGCGCCTACCGTACCGTCCTGGAGCAGCACGCGAGCGCCGCCCTGAAGGATGCCGAGGCTGAGATCGGTAAAACCGACAATCTCATGCGCTCGCTGGCGAAGACGGCACCGACCGACCTCGGGACCACGGTCGCCCATGACATCGTACAGTCGCGGCAGTTGTTCGGCGCTCGCATGAACGCGGTCTATGACCAGATCGACCGCATGACCGGCGGGGCTCCCGTCATCCCGACCTACCTGCTGAAGCGCTCGATCGCGGACGCCGTGAAGAACATGCCGCCCGAGAAACTGCCGGGCATCTTCCAGGAGATCGGCAAGCTGCCGGAGAATGTGTCGATCAAGCAGATGCAGCGCTACCGAACGCGCCTGCGCGAGTTGGCGGATGGCGGCCTGACGCCGGACATCGACAATCACCTGTTCTCGGAAGCAGCGCAGGCGGCCGACGTGTCTTTCGACAAGACGTTCATGGCGAACCCGCCTGGCTCGCGGGCGATTCTGACACAACTCAAGAACATGGGCATCGACATCACGTCCGACGCTGACCGCGCCGTGAAGCTGCTGCGCAAGACCGACCAGATGTATCGGGACGGGATAGCCAAGTACAACGACGCCGCCATGGAGGCGCTGGTCAAGTCGGCGAGGTCGGGGATGCCGCCTGACGCGGCGTTCGTCGCCGACACCATCGCGAAGGTAGGGCAGACGGCACGTGCTAAGACGATCATGAGCGTGCTCACGCCCGAGACCCGCCGCGCCGTGGCCGCCGCCGACATGAAGAACATTCTCTCGGACGCCGCCAAGGAGACAGGGGCGACGGGCGGCAAGGAAATCACGGGTGAGGCTCTGACAAACGTCCTAGCCAGGAGGGGCGACCTCTTGGATGCCGTCTATGGTCCCGTCTACGGCAAGGCGTTCGTCGAGAGGCTGAAGGAATACGCCAAGCAGCTTTCGGCCATCGACGGCAAGGTCGACGTGGCCGCGCTCCAGCCGGGCAAGGAAGCCGACGCTATTGCCGGGGCACTGTTCCATCAGAACGCAGTCGACAACTTCGTGAAGAACAACGTCGTGGCGGCGCTGTCGAAGGGCAACCCGCAACAGGTCGATCGCGCCATGCGCTACCTGATCCAGCCGGGGAACGAGGCGAGGCTTGAACAGGCGATCAACACCTTCGGGCCGCAATCGCAGACGGTGAAGGAACTGCGGCGTTATTGGCTCAAGTCTCTGATCGCGAAGTCGATGGTTGAGATGCCGTCGCGTGTGCGAACCATCGGCGGCTCAGGCATCGACGACGCTTTGAGTAAATACACCCCCAAGCAGCAAGAACTTCTAGCCCCCGATGGGCTGGTGGACGATCTCCGCACTATCGCTAAAGAAGCTCGATTCCTGTTCCCGTGGGGCGAGTCTGACATGGGCGCGTCGCTAGCGGCGGCGCAGATCAAGGGGCACGTCCCGTTCAAGATCAGCGCGGACCTCAACTACCTCAAGCGTGCGTTCTTCGGCTGGATTGCCGACCGGCCGACGACGATCAGGATGCTCTCGACGGGCCTACAGGCCGATGGTCCCGCGAAGATGTACGCAAAGCAGTCGTTGAAGCTGCTGTTCCGCGGCTTCCTCAACAGCCAGATCGGCGGCCCCGGCAGCGGGCAACCTATGCAATGAGGAGTTAATTATGGTAGACCAACAAAGCTGCGGCGCGGGCGTGGCGTCAACCACGCTACAGGGTACTGCCTCACATAGCACTGACCGGCTTGTTCCGGCCATCTCGCCGCCTACGGAGGTCAGCCGCAGCGCCTACGAATTTGAACCCCCGACAGTACCGGGATGGGCGATTGAAACTGTCCGACACATCGGCAGCAAGAAGATCGTCACGTATAGGCCGGCGTAATGCCTAAAAAGCGCGATTCCCTTGTCGACAAGCTCGACGCCGAAGCCGCCGAATTGCTGAAAGCGGCGAAAGGGGATAGTGTGGAGTTGAAGGAGCGCCAAGCGATCTTTCGCGAGGTCGTGCGCTACCTCGGCGTGAAGAACAAGCTCGATCTCTTTGACGAGGAGACAGATGGTGGCATCGCCGGCTTCGCAAGAGAACTCGCCTCCCCGACTCGAATTGGTCACGGACGAGGAGCCGCTGAAGTTTCAACCGCCCCCAGCCGACTCTCCGACGGAGCCGACACCCGCACAACCGGCTCCATCTCCGGCCGCGATCTACACGACGATCCGCCTGATAACGATGATCCTGGCGGTGCGTTTGCTCCTACTGCTGACTCTGTTGGGAGCGGTCGTCTTGGCGGTGATGGCGATGATGACACCGACGCCGATGACGATGGGAGTCCTGGGGATTTACTGCGTCCTGGCGGTGCTACCAATGGTCTGGCTTGAGCGTACAGCCGTGAGGAAATAGCCATGTACCTAGTCGGCGCCCGCGGCCAATCGGCCC